>Ga0315278_10000387_pt1 | contig 39040 bp, 41 predicted proteins | sample YL17G06_0_MG_FD_203880 | JGI IMG/M metagenome (GOLD analysis project Ga0315278, IMG submission 203880) | Sediment microbial communities from Yellowstone Lake, YNP, Wyoming, USA - YL17G06_0 | ecosystem: Environmental > Aquatic > Freshwater > Lake > Sediment | place: USA: Wyoming | collected... | reverse complement strand
CTGGCAAAAGTCCAGGGACTGGGTTCCAGGACTATCGACGAAGCCCATCACATTCCCACTAAAGAGGGGTCTGCCCGAAGCTTCCGGTGCGCCCGGATGATCATCAACATGCTGGGACCACAAAAATTGGATATATTAAATCACCAGGCCCTAAAAACCGAATCCGACTTCATCAAGAATGAGGTCAGAGCCGTCCTGGGCAAGGTCCTGGAAATGGGCGACGGCGATGTGATCATCGGCACAAAAAGAGCCATTGACGCCGGTATTCTTGACCAACCCTATACCACCAGCCAGTTAGTCCAGGGAAAGGTTATGGGGGTAAAAGATCATGAAGGAGCAGCCCGTTTCTTCGATTTTGGAAATCTCCCTTTCGATCGGGAAATCAAAGAATTTCACAGGCAAAAAATCTCCCGCAGAGAAGAACAAATAGGGAAACGGGTCGACTATGAAACAGTGATCAAAGACCTGATCGCCATTAGTGCGGGAGGGATATTGCCCTTTCAATGACAAGGAGTGGATTGTTCTGGATTATTTTTTATACCGGGATAACGGGGGGAAAAAAAGCTCTTTTTTCGAGAAAAATAATTTTACCCTTGAATTTTCTCCTTATTTATAGTAATATATGGCATTAAAATAACAAGCCTCTTCGGTAGGGGAAAAGACTCATGAATATGAAAAATAGAGAAAGCAACAACCCGGTCAAAAACAAAGAAGCTCTAATCGATAGTGAAATTCCCAGGATAATCATCAACCGTCTCATCCCCCACTTGATTTACGTGGTGGCCAAGCTCGGGATTGCCGATTTATTGGCCGATGGTCCCAAAAGCTGTACTGAATTGGCCAGGGTAGCCGATGCTCATCCTCGCACTCTTTACCGTGTCATGCGTGCTCTTGCCGGCAATGGAATATTTACCGAGACCGAAGATGGCCGTTTCGAGTTGACCCCCAGCGCCGAATCGCTACGCAGTGAAGTTCCCGGTTCGGTGCGCAGTTGGGCCATCATGATCGGAGAAGACTGGTTCAATCAACCTTTCACGCAACTTCTTTACAGTGTAAAAACCGGTAAAGATTCGTTTAGCCATGTTCACAGCCAAAACCTCTTCCGGTATTTGCAAAAAAACAGTAAAGCATCCCAACTTTTTAATGAAGTCATGACCAGGCTTACAGAGCCGGTAACGACTGCTGTCCTGGCTGCCTATGACTTCTCAGGAATTCCCCATATCGTGGACATCGGTGGTGGGAAGGGCACACTCATCTCTGCTATTTTAAAAGCATATCCGCAAATACATGGAACACTATTCGATTTACCGCAAGTCATTCAAGAGGCCATGAAACTACTCGAAACCTCTGGGCTGATAGACCGATGCAGGTTTATTCCCGGCGACATGTTCGAATCAGTACCTGAAGGCCAGGTTTATACCCTCAAACGGGTCATCCACGACTGGGACGATGAAAAAGCACTCGCCATCCTCAAAAAATGCCGGCGGTCTATTTCCGGAGATGGAAAACTCTTATTGATCGAAGGGGTAATTCCCCAGGGGAACCAACCTGCCAGGATAAAGCTCGATGACATCGCCATGTTAGTGGTCAGCGGCGGCGGCGAACGCACAAAGAACGAATTCTCATCACTCTTATCTGCCTCGGGATTCAACTTGGTCAATGTGATACCCACTCAAGCGTCCCTGAGTATCATTGAAGCAGTGCCCATTTAAAATTAAACCAGATTACAAGAACAGCGAGGAACGAATGAAAGTACTGATGGTGAATTCAAACCTGAATAAATTGCCTATTCCCACGATTCCCTTTGGGCTTTGCTTTGTCTCCGCCTCTCTAGAGAAAGCCGGCCACAGCGTCAAAGTGCTGGATTTAACCTTTTCAACCAATACCATCAAGGATATCGAAAACACAATAAATGATTTCTCACCAGGGATTATTGGAATAAGCATCAGGAACATCGATGCCGTATCCCGGATCAATTCCTTCTTTTACCTGGACCCAGTAAAAGATAAAGTAATAGAACCGATAAAAAAAGTATTCCCGGGCCCAATCGTCATTGGCGGCACCGCCGTCGGTATCGGCGGCGCAGAAATGCTGCACTTCTTTGACCTGGAGTACGCCATTATCGGCGACGGCGAAGAGGCCATGGTGGAATTTATCAACCGTGTTACAAAAAATTTACCCATGCACGGTTGTCCGGGTCTGACCTGGCGTAAGAATGGACAAATCATTGAAGAGAATCCCCCCCTGCGGGTATCTGATCTCAACGCTTTGCCATCAGCAAATCCCCAGCGCTACATCGACCTGAAGGCTTACCGCAGGTTTAACGCCCCAATCCAGGTGCAAACCAAGAGGGGCTGCGCCCTTGAGTGTACGTACTGCACATACAGGCTAATCGAAGGCGCCCATTATCGATTAAGGGATCCCGAGTTGATCGCCAATGAAATCGAAACGGTGGTCAAAGAATCAGGCATCCATCATTTCGAATTTTCCGACAGCACATTCAATCTCCCTCTCGACCACTCCAAAGCTATTCTCAAAGCCATTATCAATAGAAATCTAAAACTGGATCTGCGCACCATGGGACTAAACCCCAAAGCCATCGATGAGGAATATGTCGATCTCCTGGCGAAAGCCGGTTTTAAAGACGTGGAGGTCGGCGTTGAGGCGGGAAATGATTTGATACTGAAGGCCCTTGGAAAGAATTTTACCAAACAAGATATACTCCGGGCAGGTGAATTACTCCATCGGATCGGCATTCCAGTCAAGTGGTACTTGATTGCAGGCGCCCCTGGAGAAACTATCGAAACCCTGACCGAAACCTTCCAGACTATCACCGGGGTAATAGGAGTGTGGGATTTGGTCGTAGTTTTCAATAGCATCAGGGCCTACAAAGGCTCCATCATTTCCAGGCAAATGACTGAACAAAATTCGGCCTGTACGACCGATAATTTCCTACATCCTGTGTTTTATGAACCCCAGGGCATCAGCCTGGATGATATCCGGATATTCAATAAGAGAATGGGGCTCCTCCATCCAAACCTCATATTTCCCGAAGAACGCCAGCGGGTACCCGATATCATCTTGAATATCCAGAATACCCTCATGAGGCTCTTTGCTCCCAACAAACCCTGGTATATGTTTCATATCTTCATGCACAAAGTTCAGAAAAAATTGGGTATCAACTTCATCAGGCGGAAAATACTGGAATTTAAGAATCCCCATATCTTTAGAAAAAAAGGGTAAATCTCATAGAATACCCGTTATTCTTAAGCACATTATTGTTCTCATTCTCTATTTTCAAACGGCTTTACCGTACAAAAAATTATTTTATTGATTTTTCCTTTTTATTTTCATATAATATACCTTAACCAATTTGACTAGATAATAGGAGGAAAAATGAAAGTTTTTGAAGAAAAAGATCAATACGTGATCTCGGTTGACAATGAAAAAAACCGTGTTGTTTTGGAAGTAGAAGCATTAAATGACCCGAAGAAAGTCCCTAACTTTAACAAACATATTAAGGAAGCCATAGAAGCTATTGGTACCAGGGGCTTTTCATGTTTGGTAATATTGTCCGAAAAACTCCCACCTCCAAAATTCCAATTAACAGCAAGCTTGAAAGCGGGTCAAAAAGACTTTATCGCAGGCGGAATAGGCAAATCGGCCGTTGTTGTTTCCCCGAAGTCAATTTTACAAAAAATGACCCTGCAGGTGGTCACAAAATTATCCGGCATGAATATTAGAGTTTTTAGCGGGCGTGAAATAGCTGAGACATGGCTAGACGAAAAAAATTAATTAACTCTTACCACGGGACTGTGCCGCCAAAATTTCATATCCGCTTCCGCCTTTGCCAGCATACACATGAGGGTATTCATGAAGTAGGGCAGTACGTCGACTTCATGTGAAGGCCTTTCCTATGGAGAAGTAGAACTTAAAAGCCTCCGGCAACATTAACGATTTCACCCGTGATATTCTGGGAAGCCTTAGAAGCCAGGAACATCACCAGTTCGGCCACATCCTCTTCCCGGGTTAGGCGGTGGGTGTCGGTGCCTTCAGTCAATTTCTGGAGATATTCTTCAGGTGAAATCCCTGATTTTTCGGCCATTCCCGGTATCCGGGACTTGAGAATCCGTTCGGTCATTACCATGCCCGGGGCAATGGCATTGACCGTAATTCCATAAGAGGCCACCTCACGTGATAAAGTCTTGGTAAGGGCATTAACCGCCGCTTTACTCATATTATATGTAGCGGAATTGGGCGGCGTTACCCGGGGGGCGACGGAAGAAATATTGATGATCCGTCCATAACCATTTTCGATCATTTTCGGCAGCACCAGTTTGGATAAATGAAAAATACTGGTGAGATTCACCTTTAACACATCTTCCACTTCCTGCATAGGCGTATCTACCACCGGCCCCATGAACCCGGAAACCGCTGCATTATTCACTAAAATATCAACTCGATCATATTTAGCCAGCACCTGGCTCACGGAACGTTCGATATCTTCTCCACTGATTAAGTCGGTTCGATAAAATTCAGCCTTGCCTCCATCCGCAATGATCTCCTCTACCGCCTTGTTTCCTCTATCTACGTTTCGTCCAAAGATAATAACCGCAGCCGCTGCTTTCGACAGTCGCGTACTGATGGCCCTGCCGATTCCACTGGCGCCGCCGGTCACAATTGCTATTTTGTCTTGCATCGGTTTATTTTCCATTTTTCATTTCCTCTCGTTCTCTTTCCTTCCTTTCTCCTAGGCCCCTCTTTTCTGATTCTACGCATTCAAAAAGAATCTCTTCTTGCCCGGCTATTTTAAAGAAGAAAATTCGCGAATCCGCGCCCTGGCGAATATCGCCCATAACTCGGTAGCGCTCGCTTCCTTTCATTTTGTTGTAGATTTCCTCGATATTTTTTACCTTTATGCCCAGGTGATGCAAACCGGGTTTATCATTCACGATCGGGCTGGTTTCAGAAGTCGCTTCCAATAATTCCATGTGCGTTTCGCGGTTTCCTAAAAAAGCCATGCGAATCCCCACTTCATCATACTGCCCGATACTGGCGCAGGGCAATCCCAATCCTTCGAAAGCGCTGCATACCGCCGAAAGATCGGTTACTTTGATTGCGATATGATCTAACTGTTCAATCATGGCATCGCGACCTCATAACCGGTTATTTTTAATCAATTGGGGAGACACGCGGTGAAACAGCGCGATATGGTTTTCGCCTACGCCTGAAGACGCGATAATTACTTTATTTCCTTCTTTAATAAGGCCTTGTTCGACCGCTTCCAGGTGATTCGTTGGGGCCGAGGCCACAGCCATATTGCCGTATTTTTCAAAGGATTCATAAGATTTTTCAATGGGCACGCCCACGGCTTCTCGCCAGGCATTGGCCGCCCAGGGCACCGGTTGATGGCAGACAAAGAAATCGATATCTTCTACGCCGTACCCGGCTTTGGCAATGGTCTTATGAACCACTTTCGCCATATCATGTGCGGCATTATGGGCAATTTCCTTGCATAATTCCTGGTTGTAAAAGGTAACGAATTCTTGCTCATAGGTGGGGCCCTGCTGGGTGGTTACCAGCAACTCCGGTTTTCTTTCCTGGAAAATAATGGCTTTATGCCGAGCGCCAATACTGGATGATTCGGAAGATATATAACCGTAACCTTCCTCCACCTCGCAGACCACCGCCGCGACGGCGCCATCCCCGGTATTTACCCCGAAATAATTACTTTTATCATTAATAATTGAATCCAATGAACTGCCCACGATCAATATTTTATTTTTAATTCCCTTCTCGACGTAGGTCATGGCGATCTCCAACATGGTTATAAAGGATGAACAGCAGGTATCGACATTGTAAGCGCCGGCATTTTTCAATTTAAGTTTATGCTGCACCAGGGAAGCGTTCAAAGGCACATGAAGGTCCGGGACCAATGAACTGCAGAGCACCAGGTCGATGTCATCCTTGTTCACACCGCCGTTAAAAATAGCCAGGGCGCCAGCCAACGTTTCCGCATCCGATGCCAGCATAGGATGCGGATGGAAGGATCTCTTGAGCGACACCGGGTCCATGGGAACCCTTCTTCTTTCTTTGGCGCCTTGAAATGGATTCTCCCGCTTTTTTGGGGGCAGTTTTTCTAACCAGGCGTCAAACCAGGGTTGACTTTCCCAACCATCGTAGTTGGTTTCTATTCTCCCGGGCAATAGACCTTTTTCTTCGATTTCATGGATATATTCAGGGTATAACAGGGTTTCTTTCTTTAAAAACGCCACCAACTGTTTTTGTTTACTTCCAGGGACCTCTTTGGCCGGTAGATAGCCCCCCATACTGATAATCCCGGCAGATTTTAAGGATGTCATTTATTCCTCCTTAAATAAAAAGATATCGTTCCCAATCGACGTATGCTCCAATTGCACTTTTTCCGAAACCTCATCGATTGCTTTAGCAAAAGCATCAGCCAGGCCCTCCGGGTTCTCCAGGGCCCGGTTTACGTCGAGGTCATTATCCATAAAAAACAACTTTACGATGGCGCAAGGGGCGGTAGAATAGCATAAGAGTAAGCCGCATTCATCGTCAGCGGTTTTTGGTTTGGCGCCCCTGTTAGGCAAACCGAGGTATTCCACCAGGTATTTTATTAAAATTTCAGCGATTCGTTTACCTGTCTTAGATTTATGATAATAGAGTACTTCCGTACCGGAAGTTTTCTCATCGGCGGCATTACAGTGAAGGCTGATAATAAAATCAGGGTCCAGTTCATTAAAATCGTCCGGGGACTCGGTATGCGAGTCCCGGAGAACTCTATAAATAACAGTATGCTTAACTTTTTTTTCAACCAACCTGTAGAGTTGCTCATAGAATTCGAACTCGCTCACATTCCTGTTTTTATTAATAATCCCGGGGAATTCCTTTTCATGACCGAAAACCAATGCGCATCGTTTTTGCCGTACCTCATCTTTTAAAAACACCCTCTTTAAGAAATCCGAAAGCACGGGACCGGCTTCTTCCACCACTTTTGCCGAATAGATCCATTTCCCGCTGTCACGACCGCGCACCTCGATGATTTTTCCTTCAAATTCCGTGAGATTGATCACCCCGCTTTCGTTGGCGTGGGGTTCCTCGATCCAGGTAGTGGTGAGTTTTACAGTGGCGCCTTCGAGATGCTGGGGGGCAAAGACATAAAATTCGCCGTTTCGCACCATGCCGAAGAATTGCTCGTTACCACTCATCTGTTCCTCCAAACGCTGCTGCGTTAGTTCGTTTATTCGCTCTTCACTGATATTTCTCATTGGCTGCAGGGCCATAAGCGCTAATGAGATGGATTGCTAAAATGGCTGTAACCCTATAATTATATAATAACCCGCCTCGTTTTTCAAGTTCAAGCGCCGAATAAAAAAATAATAGTGGATGGAAATTACCGGGATTGAATGGATTTTTACAGCCTTTTTGAATGCAGGTTGCCAATCTTACAATCATTTTTAGCACATAATATGGGTGGATCGTTCGGCGTTTGGATAATGATCGAAAGATAGGAGGAAGCATGTCGGAACTATTCGCTATTACAGTGCAAAATAAATTTAATAAAGAAAAAAGAGATATCAATGTCTACCACCATGCCGGGAAGAGCGCCCATATTATCAGTTATAACAGCGCGTTCACTTTTCCCTTTAATACTGACGGGGAAGATGATTATCTGCATATCTCGATCGTTTACGGCCCCGGGAATTTATGGAAAGAGTACCTGGTAAACCTGCCTTCCTGGGCGGATTTCGAATTCTCTTCCGAAGGAAAAGTATCCATTACCCACTGCGGCCCCAGGACCATATTAAAACTTCCCCCGGGGCCCCCCATTTGGCAATTGAAAATGACCCGGCCGACCGAAACCCCCGGCAATTATGCGCCGGATCATGTCACTATCGGCGAGGTTGAAACGAATGGCTGTTTTTCCCGGTAACCCCCCATTTTTTCCACCCCCCAACTTCCTTCTTTTCAACCTTGCCCTGGGTATTGAAATGAAAGAGGGAGAGAATTCAAAAACTCAATTGTTCTTCGTAGTTGGTTTCAAAAATACGGAGGGGTTCGGTATTCACTGTTTTGCCAGTATCGGGATCGATGTCCAGGAGGGTCATATCCATGAATAAATTTCCCCTGGCCACTTCAAACCGTTGGTTGATGCCGGTAATAAACTTCTTGATAACCGCTTCCCGCTTCATACCGATGACAGAGTCCAATGGACCGGTCATGCCCACATCGCTCTGGTAGGCGGTGCCGCCTTCCAGGATCCTGAGATCGTTGGTTTGCACATGGGTATGGGTTCCCAGCACCGCGCTCACCCGGCCATCAAGGAAAAATCCCAGGGCCTGTTTCTCGGCGGTGGCCTCGGCATGGAAATCGATGAATATAATCTTATAATCATGCTGGGCCAGGAATGCATCGATAACCAGGAAAGGGTTATCGACGACGGGGTCCATGAATACACGCCCCTGGAGATTGATGATTAGCGCGTCCCCCTTATGTTCGCTGCAAAAAACAGTGTACCCTTTGCCCGGGGCCAGGGGGGGAAAATTCAATGGCCTGAGAATGCGCTCATCTTCCTTTAATAATGTAAGGGCGTCCTTTTTATCCCAAACATGATTGCCGGTGGTAATAATATCGACCCCGGCCTGGAACAATTCATAAGCGGTTTTGTGAATAATACCTAATCCACCCGCCGAGTTTTCACCGTTGGCGATAATCAAATCCGGGTCGTACTTGATCTTTACCATGGGGAGGACTTTCCCCAGCAACCTCCTGCCGTATTTGCCGGTAACATCGCCGATAAAAATGATGCGGAACCAATTATTTTGCATATTCGGTGGCCCTTACTTCCCGGATAACGGTGACTTTGATCTGACCGGGGTATTCCATTTCAGCCTGGATTTTCCTGGCAATGTCCTTGGACATTAAAAAGGTTTTATTATCGTCCAACTCGTTGGAATCGATAATCACCCGCACTTCCCTGCCGGCCCGCAGGGCATAGGCTTTATTGACGCCGCCGAAAGACTTGCTGACTTCTTCCAATTTTTCCAGGCGTTTGATATAGGTTTCGAAAATTTCACGCCTGGAGCCCGGGCGGGCGGCGGACATGCTGTCGGCTGCTTGCACCAGGACGCACTCGACGCTGGTAAAATCGACATCCATATGATGAGAAGCGATGGCGGCCTGGACCTTGTCGGATTCGCCGTATTTTTTTACCAGTTCCACGGATAATTCAGTATGGGTGCCTTCGGTTTCCCTGTCGATGGATTTCCCGATATCATGGAGCAAACCGGCCCGTTTGGCGATATTGACGTTGGCGCCGATTTCCCGGGCCATGATAGCGGCAATCATGGCCACCTCCTTGGAATGCTGCAGCACATTCTGTCCATAAGAGGTGCGGTACTTCAACTTCCCAAGATAATAAAACAATTCCGGGTTCACGTCCCTGACGCCCAATTCCACCACGGCGTTCTCCCCGACTCCCTTCAAAAAATTATGGAAATCCGCTTTGATTTTTTCGACGATCTCCTCGATGCGGGCCGGGTGGATGCGCCCGTCGATGATCAACGTCTCCAGGGCCTGCTTGGCGATTTCGCGGCGAATGGGATCAAAGGAGGAAACAATGATGGCTTCGGGCGTATCGTCCACGATAAAATCGACCTCGGTGGCGGTTTCCAATGCGCGGATATTCCGGCCTTCCCTGCCGATGATGCGGCCTTTCATTTCATCGTTGGGCAGGTCGATTACCGTCACGGAAGAGGAAATGATATGCTCGCTGGCGATGCGCTGGATGGCGTTGGAAATGACTTCTTTGGCCATGACCGTGCTTTTTTCATTTAACTCCTCTTCGATGGTTTTCAACCGCTGCGCCGCTTCCATCCGGGCCTCGCTCTCACACTGCTTAATAATGACTTCCCTGGCTTCCTCCATGGTCATGCCGGCGATCTTCAACAACCTGGCCTTTTCTTCTTCATAAATAGCGGTTACCTTGGTTTTAAGCACGGTCAATTCCTCTTCCTGGTAATGCAAGTCCTTCTCTTTTTTCTTCAACTCCTTTTCTTTATTATCCATATTCATATAACGCCGGTCCAGGTTCTCTTCCCGTTGGAGGAGGCGGCGTTCCATCTCGTTCAAGCGGTTGGTCTTGTGGTTCTGTTTCTTGTTGTATTCGTTCTTCCATTCGTTAAATTCATCTTTTAATTCGTTGGAGATTTTTTTCTTGCTGTTCTCGAAATCCTCTGCATACCTCTCTGTGATTTCTTTCTTCACCTTCTCTAAGTCCCGGTATTCCCCGGCAAAGATTTTTTTCTTTAATAGGAAAGGTACGGCCGCCCCGGCCCCAAGGCCTACGATTAAAAGCAATATATTTAAAACAATGCTCATTTTTTTCCTCCTTCCATATTACAACTAATTACTTTCAGGATGAAAAACGGATGGGTAACCGGTCTCCTTCCTCGCTGTCGATATCCAGGGGTGAAACCATCTTGTCGATTCGGTCTAACGCCGTTTTAAATTTTTCGTACTCCCTTTTTAAGGAAAAAAATTCTTCGGCTATATTAATGGATGCCAATAACCCTAATTTAAATGAATCCAGGTCCTGAATGTCGCTTCTAATTTTTTTTAATTTGGTTTCTACATAATCGACGATTTCCAGGAAATCGTCGGCGCCGATGCTGCCCGGTATATTAAAATTGAAATTTTGACCCAGTATCTGGACTTCAATTTCCCTGGTCATCATTCTTGTTCAAGCGAATCGATCAGCTCGATTAAGGCGGTGACTTTCCGCTTTACCTGGTTGCGCTCATCCGAATTCAGCGTTGTCTCTTTCTTTAAATCCTCGATTTCCGTAGTTAACTTCTTGTTCTCATCCTTTAACAACTTCAATTTGTTAACCATATCGTTAACTTTTCCCTCTAATTTATCTAATTCCTCTATATTCATTATTTCATGCAACTCCTTAACCTAACTTATGTTTATCTTCGGATTAAATTTAGTTTATTGCTTAACCGGGCGGTGAAGTCGCTGTGTATGGCATTGACTTCATCGCTCACCAGCGTCCTGTCTTTACCCCGGTAAGCAAAGCTCATGGAAAAACTGACCTGGCCGGGTGGGATATTTTCCCCGCTGTACAGGTCGGTCAGTTCCCAGCTTTCCAGCGTATCGGGTTTTATCTCCCGGATAACGGTTTCCAATTGCGTGTATTTGACTTTCCTATCGATAAGGAAAGAAAAATCGCGGCTGGTGGAAGGGTACCTGTTCCACGTGATAAAACGATTTTCTTTTAAGGTTTGCAGCAAGTTTTCCAGTTTCATCTCCGCGGCAAAGACGGGGAGGGCGATCTTGCCGGCTTCCAGTATGTCGTGGGTGATTTCTCCCATGTACCCGGCTTCGACGCCGTCAAGAAGGACGGCCAGGGCGGTTCCTTTTTTGAAAAAAGGGAACGCCTTTTCCACGAATTCGGCATTAACATTAGGAAATAATTTTCTAAACAGCGCCGCCAGCAGCGATTTGAATATGTAAAGGTCAAAGGGCCGCGCTTTTTTGGTTTGCCAATCGGCTTTGGCATATTCACCGGAAGCGCTGACGCCGAGATAATCTTCTTCTTGTATTTTGCCGCTGTGGCCGCCGAATACCCTGCCGAATTCGAAGAGGGCGACCCGGTTGAGACTTTGATTGAAATTTAGGGCGGTATTGCGCAGCAGCCCGGGGATCAGGGAATTTCGCAATACGGAAAAATCTTTGCCGATGGGATTTTTTAATTCCACGGTGGAATGAAACTGGGGGTGGGCCGCGGAAAACCGTTGATTCTCCTCGGGGCTGTGGAAACTGTAATTGATGACTTCGTACAACCCGGCGGCGGTTAAATATTCCCTGGCGGTCCGGATGAATTCTCTTTTTTTATCGATCCTGACGGCGGTATTCAAGGACAGGGGAATCATGGATTCCATTTTATCGTAACCATAGATGCGGATGATCTCTTCTACCAGGTCCTGCTTTCCGTAAATATCTACCCTGTAAGACGGCGTTTCCACTTCCCATTGGTCGCCGTGGTCTGCCAGTTTAAAGCCGAGGTTTTGCAGCACCCGGCTGCATATGGCCGCGGGGATTTCGATCCCGGTGTAGATGGAAGGGAAATCTTTTTTTAATGTGACCCGTTGGGGGGTAAACGTGCGGGGGAAAAGGTCATGATACCAGGCGATATGCAGCGGCGTCCCCTGGTCCTGTGAAAGCATGCGCAGGAAAAGCCCGACGGCGGTGGGGGTGGCCAGGATGTCGGCCCCCCGTTCGAAACGGTATGAGGCGTCGGTTCTCAGGTCCAGTTGTTTGGCGGTTTTCCGTATGCGTACGGGGTCGAAATAAGCGCTCTCCACCAGGATATTTTTTGTCCCGGCGGCGACGCCGGTTTCCAGGCCGCCCATAATACCGGCCAGGGCCACGGGTTTTTCGCTGTCGGCAATCACCAGGTGTTCGCCGCTAAGGTCGATGGTTTGCCCATCCAGGAGCACCAGTTTTTCGCCTTTTTTGCCCCGGCGCACGACGATGCGGTCGCCGGCCAGTTTGTCCAGGTCGAAGATATGGATGGGATGGCCGAGGGTCATGAGTGCGATATTGGATATATCCACGATGTTATTAATGGGCTTAAGCCCCAGGCTCTCCAAAAGGTTTTTGAGTCCCGGGGAGGATTCCTTGACCCTGACATCCCGGGCGATACAACTGGAATACCGTCCGCAGTCGCCGCTGTCTTCAATGGAGAGGGAAAAGCCCTCGCGTCCGATCTTTTTTTCGAATTCATAGAGTTCGGGGGGGGCCAGTTCCAGTTGCGGCAGCTTGGCGTATATCTCCCTGGCAATACCGTAATGGGACAGCCAGTCGGGCCGGTTGGGAGTAATTTCGATTTCGAAAACAGGGGTCCCATTATGTTCGCTGAGTTCTTCGACTTCCATGCCGACGCCCACCAGCAGCTCCTTTAATTGGGGCGCGGCCATATCGACATTCACAAAGGTTTTCAAGTAATCCGTATCGAGTCTCATGGCGTTTTCTGTTTCCTGTTTTCCATCAACCGAATTGACAGTTAAATCTCAGGTCATTATCGTACATCATGCGCATATCGCTGACTTCATATTTCAACAGGGCGATCCGCTCGATTCCCATGCCGAAGGCAAACCCGGAATAGGCTTCGGGGTCGATGCCGCAGTTCAGCAATACTTTGGGGTGCACCATTCCGCAGCCCAGGATTTCGATCCAGCCGGTTCCCTTGCATAATTTACACACGGGGTTTTTACCGAAACACATGAAGCAACTGATATCCACTTCGGCGGAGGGCTCGGTAAACGGGAAGTAACTGGGTCTGAGCCGCGCGTTGATATTTTCCCCGAAAAAGGCTTTAATAAAAAGCTCCAATGTTCCTTTCAGGTGGGAGAAATGGATATTTTTATCCACCAGCAGGCCTTCCACCTGGTGGAATACCGGGGAATGGGTGGCGTCCGGGTCATCTTTCCGGAACACTTTGCCCGGGGAAATGATCTTAAGGGGAGGTTTATGTTGCTTCATATAACGGATTTGCACCGGCGAGGTATGGGTTCGCAGCAGGTAACCGGGGAAATCTTTTATAAAAAAGGTATCCTGTTCATCGCGGGAGGGGTGGTATTCGGGGACATTCAGGGCGGTAAAATTGTTGTCTTCCAGTTCCACTTCATAACCGTGGGTGACTTCGTAGCCCATGCCGATAAAAATGTCTTCGGCGCGTTTGCGTATTGCGGAGAGGAGGTGCACCCGTCCCACGGGGTAAACGAAAGGGGGTAGGGTGGGGTCGGTCTCGGTCTCTTTTGTGGCTTTTAGCGCGGCCAATCGCGTCTCGGTTTCGTTTAAGCCGGTTTCCACCAGGACTTTCAGTTGGTTGACGGCGTTTCCGGCAAAGGGTTTGTCCGGCTGGGGCACATCTTTTAGCCGCTGCAAAAAACCGGTTAAAATTCCTTTTTTCCTGCTGGTATACTTCTCTTTTAGATTCCTGAAATCTTCTTGAGACCGAACTTCGCCAACCTCCTTTATGAACGCTGTTTTTGCATGCTCAATCTCATTTTTCAGTTCATTAATCATACTCTTACAACATCATCGCTCAGGCGTTGGTTTTTACTTTTTCAACGATTTTGCCGAAGATTTCCGGTTCCGAAGCGGCCAGGTTGGATAGTGTTTTCCGGTTCAAGCGAATGTCCATTTTTTTCAGGCCGTCGATGAAGCGGGAATAGCTCAGGCCGTATTCCCTGACGGCGGCGTTTATGCGGGTATTCCAGAGGGTCCTGAATTCTCTTTTCCGGGCTTTACGGTCCCGGTAGGAATACTGTAATGCTTTTTCCACAGCTTCCCTGGCAGTGCGGTAATTTTTTCGTTTGGCGCCGAAAAAACCTTTGGCTAATTTTAATATCTTTTTTCTTCTTAATAATTTTTTATTTCCTCGAGTTACTCGCGGCATATTTTTCTCCTATGAATAAGGCAATAATGCCTTTATCCGTTTGAATTCTTCTTTTACCACAATGTTCGATTGTTTGAGGCTCCGTTTCCGTTTCCGGCTCTTTTTGGTCAGGATATGCGAGGCATTGGCCTGGCTTCTTTTAATTTTCCCGGAACCTGTATACCGGAATCTTTTTTGCGCGCCTTTGTGGGTTTTAAGTTTTGGCATCTTTCTCTCCTTTTTTCTTACCTATAAGGATGTGACAGCTCCATTTTTCGCGTTTCGGTGGGGCTTCGATCTCGGAAATGTCTTTCAAAATCTCCATGATCTTGTTGGTCATGACGTCCAACATTTCCGGCCTCCGTTTCTGTCTTCCTTTTAACCAGATGGTGACTTTCACTTTGTCTCCGTCATCCAGGAATTCTTTTACTTTTTTTAATTTTACTTCAGTATCGTGTTCCCCGATCACCGGGGTGAATTTGATCTCTTTAATATGGACCTTGCGCTGCTGCTTCTGGGCTTCATGGGCTTTCTTTTGCAAGGAATAAAGGTACTTTCCATAATCCAGGAGCCGGCACACGGGGGGGACGGCATTGGGTGAGATGACCACCAGGTCCAATTCTTTATCCCTTGCCGCGGCCAATGCTTCGGCCAGGGGAACCACTCCCAATTGATTTTTCTCCTCATCGATTAGCCGGACTTCCGCGGCCTTGATCTCCTCGTTGATGAGATGGGGATTTTTTTTACCTCTGGGTTTCTTATATTTCATCATTAAACTCTTTTCCAGTCTCCTTTCCTATTTATTTCCCGATTTAACCGTTTCAAAAAAAATAGGCACGGGCGGACTCGAACCGCCGACTTCTACCGTGTCAAGGTAGCGCTCTAACCAATACTGAGCTACGTGCCTATAAATAGTAATTGCCTGGATTATTTTATCAAATCCTTTAATTTTTTTCCGGATACAAATTTGACCACCCTCTTTTTTGGAATAACGATCGCTTTACCGGTCCGGGGATTTCTCCCTTTCTTTTCCTTTTTGACAATCGTTTTAAAGGTGCCGAAACCCACCAGGGTTAGCTTCCCTTCTTTCTTTTTTAACTCTTCAGCGACGACTTTCACCAATGTATCGATCACTTTCAATGCATCGTTCTTGGTACCGCCGGTACCCTTAACCATTTGAAGAGCCAATTCATTTTTATTCATATTTGATTCCTCCTATGTACTATTTATATAAAAAAGAAACTTAAATTTACCCTAAAATTGGTGTAAAGTCAATACCTATAATGAAAAAAGAGCGGCAAATCGTAATTTTTTTTTAAAATGTGGGTCCGGGGCCGGGGGTTTCTCATCCCAATTTCTTTTTAACATCCACCATAATCAGTTTGGATATGGCTTTCAGGGTTTCCACCACCCCTTCGCCCTTGAGGGCCATGGCTTCGATGACGGGTTCCTCCCTGCGCCGCAGGGCTGAGATCAACTCGTTGGCCGGCGTGATATTTGGTAAATCTCTTTTATTGAGCTGCAGGACATACGGTAAGGTATCGAACTCGATATTGTAGTCCTTCAGGTTTTGCAGCATATCGTTAATGCTTTCCAGGTTGGCTTCAAACCGTTCCCGCTGGGAATCCGCCACGAATACGACGCCGTCGACGCCTTTCATAATGAGTTTCCTGGAACTGCTGTAATAAATCTGGCCGGGTACGGTATAAAGGTGGAACTTTACCTTGTAGCCTTTGACGGTCCCAAGGTCCAATGGGAAAAAGTCAAAAAACAGGGTTCGTTCGGTTTCTGTGGCCAGGCTTACCAGTTTTCCTTTATTATCGTTTTTCACTTTATTATAGATGGTCTTTATGTTGGTGGTTTTCCCACTCAATCCCGGGCCGTAGTAAACGATCTTAAAATTAATTTCTCTGGTTGAATAGTTTAGAAACGACATTTAATCTCCAAATATTTCATCGATATCTTCGTCTGAGACTCCTTCAAATGGAGATATCCCATCTCCCATTGCACTGGATTTAAGTTTTTCGTTGATGGTGATAAACACTTTTTCCAGTTCTTGAGTCGCTGCTTTGACTCTAAATCGGATAATGCCGAGGTTTGAGCTTTGGTCAAAAATCACGATCAGCATGGTCCTGTCATTGATCAGCGAGATATGCAGGTTTTTGGTATTGGATTCGGTCAGGATGGTATTGAACTTATCGATTTTGAGCATTTGCCCGATACCGTTTACCGCGGCCATGCTGCCGGCGATCAGTGAAGAGATCGAATTTAAATGGGAATCCTCCACTTCCCCTGTCGAGGCTATGCAGTGCCCCTCGGAATCGGTAATAAAAACGATCTCGGCCCTGGTGTTGTTTTTCAAACCCTGCAAAATATCCTTGATCAATACATACTCTTCGTTGTATATTATAAAATTCTCTTGCATCTTAGTTATCTCTATGTTTCGGTTCGGTTTCGGCGGAGAGTAGGAAATCCCAATCTTTATCCACCTCTTCCTGGATTTTATCCACGATCCATTTGTTTTCAGACTGCTCCAGGTGTTTAAACCGGGGCTGCGAATGAAGCCACCGGGTCACGGGTAATTTTTCCCTGGGTTTATAATTAATGGTGAGCCTTGCGCCGTTTTTCACTTCGTAAACAGGCCAGACGCATGTATTGGCGGCCAGCCGACTTAGTTCGATGGTTTTGCGGGTGGGGGTTTTCCATTCAAAGGGACATGGGCTTAAGACGTTCAAATAAGCGGGCCCCGGGGTTTCAAAGGCGCGTTCCGCCTTTTTATAGAGGTCCTGCCACATCCATGGGGCGGATTGGGCCATATAAGGGATTTTATGGGCGGCCATGATCCTGGCCATATCTTTCCTGGCCTGCATCTTCCCGGGTAAAGCGCTGCCGGCCGGCGTGTCCGGGGCGGCGGCGCCCATGGGCGATGCGGAGGAACGTTGTCCCCCGGTGCTGGCATACATCTGGTTATCCAGGCATAAATAAACGAAATGATGACCCCGCTCCACTGCGCCGGAAAGGGATCCCAACCCGGCGTCATTGGCGGCGCCGTCGCCGGCGATAACCAGGAATTTCAGTTCTTTTTCCAGGGGGAATTTGCCCTGTTTTTTCAAGGAACGGTACATGGCTTCAATCCCGGACATGGTGGCGGCGCTGTTTCCATAGGCGCTGTGAATCCAGTTCAGGTTCCAGGAGGTGCGGGGGAAATGGGTGGTGGTCATTTGCAGGCAGCCGGTGTCATTGGATACCACAATGGGATACCGGGCGGCCCGGAGGACCACTTTCAGGATGGGAAAAATGGCGCACCCGGCGCAGAGTCCGTGCCCCGCCACCAGCATATCTTCTTTCCCGGCAAGTTCTTTTAATGTCATCATGTTAATTCATCGTCATTATACATCATTGTCTTAAATTAATAAATGCCAATCCTGTTTTTATTTCGGTTTTTTCCATATTTTTTTCTTCGATTTCCGTGAACACATCCCGGAAATGGTTTACGGCGATATCCCTGCCGCCGAGCCCGTAAACATAGGGGAAAACCCGGGGGGGGGTTTTTTCTTCCAGGTCATAGAGCGCGGTCCGGGTTTCATTAAATAAAGGTCCGCCGTAACTGCCGGGGGTTAATACCCGGTCCAGGACGGCAATGGCTTTCAGGTGTGACAGCGCTTCTTTCAACTCCTGGTGGGGAAAGGGCCTGAAAACTCTTAATTTCAGCAGCCCGACATGCTCGCCATTGTTTCTCAATTCATCCACCACTTCCTTGGCGGCGCCGGCGGAAGAACTCATCAATACGACTGCATATTCGGCGTCTTCCAGTTTATAGGATTCGAAATAGCCGTAATAGCGGCTGAAGCGGTCGCCGAATTCTTTGCCGACTTCTTTGATCACTTTGCGGGCGTTTTCCATGCCCTGCAGTTGAAGGACCTTATGTTCGAAATAGTAGTCCGGGGTATCGATAGAGCCTACCGTGACGGGGTTATCGCTGTCCAGCAGGGAATAGGCGGGATTGTATTTGCCCACGAAGTCGGCCACTTCGTCGGTTTCCGCCAGCCAGATATTGGCCATTTCGTGGGAGGTGATAAATCCGTCTAATCCGACCATGACCGGGTTTTTGACTTCGGGGTGCTCGGCGATCTTAAAGGCCTGGATGATGTTATCATAGGTTTCCTGGGAATTCTCGGAGAAGATTTGTATCCAGCCGCAGTCGCGTTGGGCCATGGCGTCGGAGTGGTCGGCGTGGATATTGAGGGGGGCGGACAACGCCCGGTTGGCGACCGCCGCCACGATGGGCAGCCGTAAGGATGAAGCGATAAAAAGGAGTTCGTGCATGGCGGCCAGCCCCTGGGAAGAGGCGGCGCTGAAGACCCGGCCCCCGGCGGCAGACGCGCCGATACAGGCGCTTATGGCGCTGTAGGCCGACTCGGCATTGATCATTTCGGCGTCCAGCCGGCCGTCGGCTATAAACGAGGCGAGCTTTTCAAGAATTGGGGATGCCGGCGCGGCGGGATTACTTACCACCACATCCGGGTGAACCTGTCCCACTGCTTCGGCGGCGGCCGCATTCCCGTTCAATACTTTGATCGACGCCATGGTTCTTCTTTTTTACCTACTCCTTGCTATTTTTAAAATGAATCATATCATAATTCTATTTTTTCTTCAACCATAACCAGGGGTAACGGCTCATGGCTGACCGGGCATTCATTAACACATATTCCGCATCCTTTGCAATAATCATAGTTAATTCCCGCTATCTTTTTGCCGTCCACCATTATAGCATTTTCCGGGCAAAAAACCCAACAAAAAAAACAATTAATGCAATTATCCGGGTTAAATTGGGGTTTTTCGCCCCGGCGCAGGTACCCGGTATAGTTTTCCAGGGAGTTCCCGGCGTCCGGGTTAATCCCGCCGATGGGCAATTCATGCCATTTCTTACCGTTATTACCGCTGCCGGGATTCATAATCGTTTCACCTCGCTCAATGCGCGTTCCACGGTGCGGATATTGGCGGCCGCCAGGTCGGGATTATATTTATGAGACAGCGTTTTTTTTAACAACTCCCGGAAATTTTCCATGGTTAGCAAATGGGCGGCGTCCAGGACCACGGTCATTAACGGGATATTGGGAAGGGGTCGCCCGATCTCTTCATTGGCAATGGCATCCGCATCCAGGGTATATATGGTATTGGCTTCGGATAGATTGAGTTTTTCTTTGACATAATCGGGGGTATAGGAGGTGTTCACGACATAGGATGCGTTTTCCGCGGTATTGTTTTTTACACCGGCGTCTAAAAGCAACCGGGCGTCCATCAAAACCACCACGTCTGCGCAAATCAACCCGGCATGCCGTTTGATGGGAAAATCCGACAGGCGATTAAAGGCCTGGATGGAAGCCGCCTGTTTTTGGGTGATAAATTCGGGGAAAGCCTGGACATATTTTCCTTCCTGGGCCAGGACGTCGGCCAGCAGCTCGGCGGCGGTCATCACGCCCTGACCCGCCTGGCCCTGCCACCTGATCTCCAGGTACTTTCCCATGGTTCTCACTTTCTCCTATAATTCGATCCGGCCTTCCATGGCTTTGGCAATGGTGACGGAATCGACGTAATCCAGGTCGGCCCCAATGGGTATGCCCAACGCCAGCCGGGTGATTTTTACTTTGTGCGGCCGCATTCTTTCGGATAAATAATGGGCCGTGGCATTGCCTTCGGTGGTGGGACTGGTGGCCAGGATAACTTCCTCTACTTTCCCGCCGGCGGTCCGTTCCAGCAAACCGGTAATCTTCAACTCATCCGGTCCAATTCCTTTGATGGGCGACAGGTTCCCATGGAGCACGTGATAGGTCCCTTTATACAGGCCGGTTCGCTCGATGGAATAAATATTAAAGGGTTCTTCCACCACACAGATCTTCAACTTATCCCTGTCGGTGTCCGTACATATTTCACAGGGTTCCGTGGTGGTGATATTATTACATACGGAACAAAAAAAGGTTTTCCCCCGGGCCTCCAATATGGCATTGGCCAGGTCCACGGCATGCTGTTTGTCGGCCCTTAACAGGTAAAAACAGATGCGCTGCGCCGACTTTCGGCCGATGCCGGGAATCTTTTTCAATTCTTCGATAAGGTCTTTTACCGGCGATGTAAATTCAAACATAGCAGGTCACGCCCCACTTCCCACGTCCCACGCCTTAATCATTCTTATTATCGTTTATCAAAAGCCGGGGAACTGGAATCCGCCCGGCATACCGGGCATACCGGGCATGCCGCCAAGGTTGTCTTTTAATTCGTCATCTACTTTGGCCAGGGCGTCATTGACCGCGGCGGTCACCAGGTCCTGCAGCATTTCGACATCATCGGGGTCCACGACTTCTTTTGAAATTTCTACGGATAAAACGTTTTTATGGCCGTTCATCATTATTTTTACCATTCCCCCACCGGCATTGCCTTCCACTTCAATCGAATCCATCTGCTCTTCCATTTTTTTAGACATATCCTGGGCAATTTTCATCAATTGATTCATACTGGGCATCTTTGCCATTGTTGCCTCCTCGATAAAATATTATTCTATGTTAACGATCTTACCTTTTATCTTATCCATTAAATTGGTTATTTTTTCATCGGTTTTAAGGTTTTCGATTTTTGCGTTCTCATTCTTTGCCGACGTGTCGGCTAATGCGATTTCAATATCGATGTTTCGTTTAAGGATGCCGAGAACCGTCTTTTTTAAATAGTCCGGCTGATCCATTATGGTGTTGTAGGCGAGTTCGAAATCCGCGGTCAATGTAATTACCAGCTTACTATCCCCCATTTCGAAAGAGGCCGCGCCCAGGGCGGGGGCCCACCTGGGGCGTTCGGGGCTTATTTTTTCCACCAGGAGATTTTTTAAGTGTTCGGCGTCCACGGCTGCCCCGGCGCCCGCGCTCCCGCCGGGTTGAGACGTCCTGGCCGAGGCCGCGGCGGCGGCTGCCCCGGATACCACTGCATCCATAGGAGACGGAGACGGGGACGAAGATGGCGACGCCGGCTGTTGAACCGTCCTCTCAACGGCGCGCCGGCCGGATTTTACTTCATCGATTAAGTCTTCGATGGAAACCAGGGACGAGAAATAGGATAATTTTAAGAAGAGGTACTCCAGGATGATCCTGGGGTTCTCGGTATTGCGCATGGTTTGTTCCAGGTCCTTGGCGGCGTTAAAGTATCTTAATAATTCGATCTCCCTTACGGTTTTTAATATTTCCTTTATGCGGGGAATATTTTCGGGGTTCAGGTTGTGCAGTTTTTCGGATTCGTCGAGGGACTTTAAAACCATCAGGTCCCTCAGGAATTTTAAATATTCATTATAAAAAAATCTCAAATCCATGCCCCGTTCGGCCAGGGTGTTTACCTGTTCGATGATGGCTTTCCTGTCTTTGGTAAAGATATTTTTGCTGAGGTCGATAAAGGTTTCTTCATCGATGACGCCCAGGATATCGATGACGTTTTGATCTTTGACGTCACCCCCTTCGGAAAGGGCAATGGCCTGGTCCAGGATTTTTTTGGCGTCCCTAAGACTTCCTTCGGAGGACCTGGCGACTAAAAAAAGCGCATAGTCGCTAATGGTAATATTCTCTTTGATGCAAATTTCTTTCAGGAGTTTGACGATGACTTCATGGGGTATTCGTTTGAACTCGAAGTGCTGGCACCGTGAGATAATGGTGGCGGGTATTTTGTGGAAATCGGTGGTAGCCATGATAAAATAGGTATGATCGGGGGGTTCTTCAATGGTTTTCAATAGGGCATTCCAGGCGGAATTGGAGAGCATGTGGACTTCATCGATGACCACGACGCGGCTGCGGTTTTTAAGGGGTTTGTATTTGACGGTTTCCTTGAGGTTGCGGATTTCTTCGACGCCGTTGTTGGAGGCGCCGTCGATTTCGATATAATCGGGGGATTTATCCCCGGTAATTTCCCGGCAGGCTTCGCATTCATTGCAGGGTTCGGATGCGGGTCCTTTGGCGCAATTCAGGGCCTTGGCCAGGATACGCGCCGCCGAGGTTTTGCCCACGCCCTTCATCCCGGAAAAAATCAGGCCGGGATAGAGTTTATCGGTGTTGATGGCGTTTTGTAGGGTTTTGGTGATATGGGGCTGCCCGATCAAATCTGCGAATCGTTGCGGTCTGTATTTTCGTGCTAATGCCAGGTACATAATTTTCCGTTCTACTTCCGTTCTTTAAATAAGAGGCCCGGGAAATCCCGAACACATAAAGCTGACTGCTTAGTGCTGCTGCCTTTCGGCCCTGACACGGTTCACAGGTCCTTATTGTCGGGCTCCCGGACCATTCGTTATTCGGAGAGGGTGGGATTCGAACCCACGGTACCGTTCCCAGCACACACGCTTTCCAAGCGTGCTCCTTCAGCCGCTCGGACACCTCTCCGTCCGATATCCGATAAAGTACTATTGTATAATTTATTTGCGCTAAATGCAAGCCCTTTTGAAGAAAAAGTTTTTAGCCGCGGTTTTTTAGCCACGGACGAACACGGACAATGGGCTATAATAAATTCGAAATCCGAAATTCGAAATCCGAAACAAATTCCAATGACCAAAGCCCGAAGGCGAAATCACAAATTACAAACCACAAATTACAAACAATTTACAAAAGACAAAGAACAAAAAAACAAACAAAAAAATCTTTCGCGTTTTTCGTGTGTTTCGCGGGCCTGTTTTTGTTTTGAATTTTGAGCCTTTGAATTTTGAATTTGTTTCGGATTTCGTGCTTCGTGCTTCGGATTTATTTTGTTAGTGACGCTGTTTTCAAAACGATGGCGTCCCGTTCTACGGGGTAAATCTTTTCCAGCAATAACTCGCGGGCGGTGAAAATGGAGGAGAAACCAAACCGCCGCTTGATAGCGGTCACACCCCGGCTCAACTGTTCGCTCCTGATGGATATAAAAGGCAGCAGGTCCCTTTGCCCGGCGATATCCTCGACTTTGACGCCCACCAACCGCAAGGGGAGTTTTTTCTTTTTCATCAGTTGGTCCAATAAAAAGAGCGCCCTACTCCATATATTATTATATGAGTAGGTGGGGTATTCGAGGGGCATGCGTTTGGTGTAAGTGGAAAAATCGCTGAACCGGGCTTTTACTTCGACGCGCCCGGCAAAATAGTCGTGATCGATGAGATAAACGGATAACCGGTCCACGAGATAAGCCAGGTGAGAAACCACCATATCGCGGTCGGAAATGTCTTCGGGAAAGGTGGTCTCCCTGCTGAAACTTTTGGTTTTGGCTTCGCGTGCGGCGGGGTAGTGGGATTGGGAATAGAAATGGGGGGCAATGGATCGTTTCCAGATGGCGGGATAGGCGCGTTCCAGTTCCTTCACCCGTTTGATGCCCATGGCCTGGAGGATCAGCAGGGTATGGTTGCCGATGCCGGGGATTTTTTCCAGGGTAAGGTTTGAGATAAAGGTTTTTTCATCGGCCACAAAGAAAAGTCCGCCGGGTTTTGCGGCTTCGGTGGCCAATTTGGCCCCCAGCCTGGAAAAACCGAGACCCACGGAAACGCTTAGTCCTGTTTCCCGTTCGACGGTTTGTTTGATTTTTTCCGCCAATGCGTATACGGAAGAGTGGAGGTAGCGGCTGCCGCTGAGGTCCATATAGGCTTCATCGATGGAGACGGGTTCTACCCGTGGTGAAAAGCGGGTCAGGCAAGCGATGAATTTTTCTGAAATGCGGCTGTAGACGTGGTAGCGTCCGCGGACGAAAATTCCCTGGGGGCATTTTTGTCCGGCGGTTCGCAGGGCCATGCCCGAATGTACCCCGTATTTCCTGGCTTCATAGGAAGCGGTGCTGACGACGCCGCGTTCGTCGGGCATGCCGCCGACGATAACGGGTTTTCCCTTCAAGTAGGGGTTCAGCATGACTTCTACGGCGGCAAAAAAGGCGTCGATATCGATATGAAGTACAAACGGGATTTTCATCGGTATTCTTTAGTGGTATCTTCTTAAGACGCCGACGACTTTTCCCACCAGTTCAAAGGGATCATAAATAGGTTGGTATTCCGGGTTTTCCGGGACCAGCCAGTATTTTTCGTTATCTTTTTTTAGACGTTTCAGGGTAATCGCGCCGTCGGTTTTGAGGTATGCCACCACCATTTCGCCGGGGTCGGCGTTTGGGGTGCGTTTCACCACCACCACATCGCCTTCCTGGATATAGGCGTCTTTCATACTTTCGCCCTGGACCCTGAACCCCATGATATCGCCGCCCTTTTCCACCATCCATTCGGGTAGTTCGATTTCTTCGCCGAGGGATTCGAAAATTTCCAGGGGGCTGCCGGCGGGTACGATTCCCACCAGGGGAACGGCGGTAAAGTAAGAAGCCAGTTCCCAGATTCGGCCCGCCCGTTTCAGGTAACCGCGTTCATGCAGCCGGTTGAGGTAGGCATGAACGGTGGCTGGGGAGGACAGGCCGGTTTCGTTTCCTATTTCCCTTACAGTGGGGAAATATCCTCTACTTCTGACCATTTCTTTTAATTGTTCGAAAAATTTCTTTTGTCTTCTTGTGAGCATTGTTCGTTCCTTGTTCGAGAATAGTATAATATTTTTTTCCGTATTTGTCAACAAGATATCGAACTGTCATAAAAATAGCCGCTAAGAACGCGAAGGACCGCGAAGAAAAAAACTTAAGTCCACAGATTACACGGATTGACACAGATTACCCGGAAGTTTTGTTTCTCTTCTTCGCTTCTCAGCTCAATGTCCGGCGGTAATCTATCAATATCCGGCGGGAAGGAATCAATATCCGTTGGTAATCTGTCAATATCCGGCGGGAAGGAACCAATATCCGTTGGTAATCTGTCAATATCCGATGGGAAGGAATCAATATCCATTGGTAATCTGTCAATATCCGGCGGGAAGGAATCAATATCCGTTGGTAATCTGTCAATATCCGATGGGAAGGAACCAATATCCGTTGGTAATCTGTCAATATCCGGCGGGAAAGAATCAATATCCGTTGGTAATCTATCAATATCCGGCGGGAAGGAATCAATATCCGTTGGTAATCTGTCAATATCCGGCGGGAAGGAATCAATATCCGACGGTAATCTGTCAATATCCGGCGGGAAGGAATCAATATCCGACGGTAATCTGTCAATATCCGATGGGAAGGAACCAATGTCCATTGGTAATCTGTCAATGTCCAGCGGGAAGGAATCAATGTCCGTTGGGAAGGAGTCAATGTCCGAACCGCAGATATCGCAGATGGAACAGATTCCACAGAGCGGGCGGCGCCCGCCGCCCAGGAAGGCCCTACGGGCCATTTTTCCTCGCCCTTGTAGGTTTTTTTTCTTTGCGGTCCTTCGCGTTCTTGGCGGCTATATACCCGGAGATTTAAAAGTTGGCTGATTTCTTAACATCCGGATATACCGAAAGACCTGAGAAGTGTTTACCCAGAATAGAGGTCAGGAAGAACAAAAACGGAGTGTGGTTTTCCCAAATTCTCATCATTCATCGTTCTTCATTCATCATTTTTTTCTTCTCTTCTTCTCTTCTGCGCTTCTTCTCTTCTGCTTTTCCCCGCTTCCCTGTTTTTGCTCACCTTCTTACCCTCTTAACTTCTCACCTTCTATTATTTCCTCGCTTCCTCTCTTCCTCACTTCCGCTCTTCCCTTTCCCTGCCCTTATTCACAGTTTCGGTCATTTGCATTTGGGATCATTTTTGAATGGGCTATGCCAAAATTTCCCAATTAATGATTTGACATATCGTCCCGATTCGATTAAAATTGTTCTATGATGCTTATACTATTGAAAGAGGAATTAATATGAAGATAAAGCGGATAGAATTAAAAGGTTATAACCAGTTTAAGGATTTAGATATCGATTTAACTTACCCCCAGGGCCACGAAAAAGCAGGAAAACCCCTGGAAAAAATTTGTATCATCGGTCAAAGCGGCAGTGGGAAAACCAGTTTGCTGCGTTTGCTTAAATGGTTCGTCTCCTTGAACAGGGATATCGGCAACAATATCCGGTTACCACTTCCCCCTGGAAATGCCGTGAAAATGGATGTCCAACTTTTCGATATTCATTACCGGCTGAGTAATATCGAAGAATTCCCTCATCTTCGTTTCCAGTGGGGCAATGGCATGGAAGAATTGGATTTCTTCAAATTGGTAGGCGATTATTATAAGGAAATGAATCCCATGCTGATTAACTTTCCAACGGAGATTATAACCGGGGATAATGGGCAGGAGACCGGTGGATTAGACGCCCTTGATGAGTTTGAAAAGATAAAAGCGGTTCAGACTTCTCCATATAAATATAAATTGAAGCCGGGGCGAATCATCGATTTTGCTGTCGGGGATGTTAAAGAGACCTGGGAAACCATATTGAAGGGTATCAAAGAGCACCAGGCGCAGGAACTCTTAATGAAGAAAAAGATCGCCGATATCGAGCTACAGGAGTATGGCACGGCGGAAGAGAAATCAAAAGAGAAAAAGAAGAAAACCGCTGAATATAAAAAATGGTCGGTTCAAAACCCGGATCCATTAAAAGCCCTGGCGGAACAATACCTGGACCCACTCTTGTTTAATGTGGGGCTTAAAGTCAGAAGGGAAATCGATCAAGGAATGATACGCAGCCTGGGGTCTATCCAATTACAGACTTTAGGCGGTCAGGGTGTGCCCAGGACTTTTTGGAGTACCGGAACACGGCGCCTGGTAGAAACCACAGTGCCCCTTTATCAACTGGAACCCAAAAACGCCGTTATTTTGATCGACGAGCCGGAGCATTCCCTTTATCCCGATATTCAAAAGGGCATTATCGAGACTTATGTCCGCCTGGCGCCGGGGAGTCAATTTTTCTTTGCCACTCATTCTCCTATCATTGCCGCCTCTTTTGAACCCTGGGAAATCATCGAGCTAAAGTTTGACCGCGACCATGAATATGTATACCGCGACCTGCATTATGAAGGAAAAAACCATGTGGACCATTATAAATATTACCCGGAATATTTACGTTGGGATTCTATCCTGGAGCGTATTTTCGAATTGGAAGAAGAGGGCGGTAAAAAGCGGTTAAAGGCGCTTGAAAAATTGGCGGAAGTCGAGATTCGCATCAAAAAATTGAAGGAAAAAGGTCAATTGAATACCCCCGCAGGGAAAAAACTTGTCGAAGAATTTAAGGTGCTGAGTCAAAAAGTGGACTGGGAGTATTAGCGATAAAAAAATGAGGAAAATCGATAAGACAAATATCCTTTCGGTCAAATACAAAGAATGGGTGGATAAATTAAACCATGATGAAGTCGAACATCCGCATCGCAGCGCTTATTATGATGATGTCGTAATGAACCTACTCCATTGCCAAAAAGGAGTCTGTGCCTATACGGAAATGCCTCTTTGCAATCCTGGGCTTTTGAGTAAAAAAAACTGGAAGAACGGCAGGTATGTCCATAAGAGCCCCGAGACCATCGGTGAGCTGGACCACTTCGACCCCCAATTAAAAAAAAATAAATATTGGGAATGGCAGAACCTGTTTGTTGTCCTGGAGAGGATTAATAGGAGGAAAGGGGCGAAGGAGGTAGACGATATTCTCAAACCCGATTCTCTAGGATATGATCCCACTGCATTATTGGAATATAACGAAAAACGCAATATTTTCATCCCTCATACCGGGATCGAGGACGAGGCCGTAAGAGCGCGTATCCAGTATATGATCGATGTCCTGCACATTAATTTTGATTTTGTTAAGGGGGCCCGTGGAAGATTTTTAAAAAAGGTATTCAAATCTCGGGATATGGATCAGCCGGTTGATATCGATTGTTTTTTTACCGCTTATCAAATGGCTTTGTCAGCAAAGGGAAAAAAGGAGTAACCCCAATGTCAGGTGATTTAGTGCTTATCGAACAATTGGAAAAAGAGCTTGAAACAAAATTCAAGGAGTGTGGGTTTCATGAAATAAAGCTGTATAAGACCAACGTATTTTCTACCGATAAAAACGGGAATATCACCGGTTTAAAAATAAACGGCTTTCGATTGGTTCCCCTCCCTGGAAGTCTCTCAAAATTCCAATACCTGGAAGCACTCAGTCTAAGTTCCGCCTGTATCTCCGATATATCTTTTCTTCAAGGACTCAACCGGCTGACCGATTTGAATTTAAGCTCCAATGGCATAAAGGACATTTCTCCTCTTCAACACTTGAAACATCTGACCGATTTGGATTTAAGTCTCAATAATATCAAAGATATCTCCCCGCTACGGGGATTGAATCGAATAACCCATCTAAATCTTAATTCCAATAAAATAGCCGATATCTCGTTTCTTCAATCCCTGGCTTCATTGAAAAAGCTCTATTTAAGGAATAATAAAATAACGGATATAGCCATTTTGCGGAGCTTGACTAATTTAACGGTATTGGATTTGACGGAAAATCGAGTAACCGAACTACCGGGAAAAATCATCGAACTGGAAATGGAGATCGATGTAATTTCAAAAGCCGCGGAACGACCGGGAATTTTTCTTCATGGGAATCCATTGGAAATCCCCCCGCTGGAGATTGTGAAAAAAGGGAAAGAAGCGATAATCGCTTATTTCAAATCCCTGGAAAATGAAAAAAGAACCCTAAATGAAGTGAAAGTAATGCTGGTGGGCGATGGGGCCGCCGGCAAGACATCGTTATTGAAACGTTTACTGGGAGAAAAATTTGATAAACGCGAACCCCAAACCCATGGCATTAATATAAAGCCATGGGAAATACAACCGGGTAATGAGAGGATAAAGGTTCATCTATGGGATTTCGGCGGCCAGGAAATCATGCATGCCACCCATCAATTTTTCTTATCCAGACGAAGCCTCTATATCCTGGTCTTAGACGGCAGGCGAGACGAAAAAACCGAATACTGGCTCAAACATATTCAAAGTTTCGGCGGTGATTCGCCCGTGTTGGTAGTTATGAACAAAATCGATGAAAATCCCGGTTTTGAAGTCAACCGAAAGTTTTTAGCGGAAAATTACCCTAATATCAAAGAGTTCTTCCGGCTTTCCTGCGCCACGGCGGAGGGAATCGACGATTTTTCTGGACGCCTCGCCCGCGAACTTGTAAAAGTAGAATTGCTTCGTACCATCTGGGCCGGTAACTGGTTCAAGGTTAAAATCCAACTTGAAAATATGATTGGGCCTTTTATCGGCTTTGAGCAGTACAAAAAAATCTGCCAGGAAGAAAATATTCTGGACCCAACAAGCCAGGATACATTAGTGGAATTTCTCAATGACCTGGGGGTGGTATTGCATTTCAAGGATTTCGAATTGCTGGATACCTATATATTGGAGCCCAAATGGGTAACGTCGGCGGTGTATAAAATCATTAATTCCAGGGAACTGGCCGAAGGTAAAGGTGTTCTTAATTTGAAATTACTGGATAAGATATTGGAAAGGAAGACGGATCCGGATTATGATTACCCCAGGGATAAATACAGGTATATTATCGCGCTGATGAAAAAATTCGAGTTATGTTACGGGATCGATGATGAAACCGTACTGATCCCGGAACTCCTGCAAGTCGAGGAACCCCATGTGGAATTTGATTATGCGACCGCGGTGAAATTTATCCTTCATTATGATTTCTTACCCCGCAGTGTGATGCCGCGGTTTATCGTCAATATGCACCGGGATATCAAACATCGCATGCAGTGGCGTACCGGGGTGGTCCTGGAAGATAACGCTTATGAATCCACGGCAGTGGTAAAAGCGGATCATGAGGCCGGGAGAATCCATATCTATGTCGATGGCAGCCAGAAACGGGATTATTTGGCCGCCATATTAAACATTCTGCGCAGCATTAATAAAAGTTTTGAAAAACTAAAAACCATAGAACTGATCCCCATGCCGGACGCCCCGGGAATTACCGTCGATTACAAACATTTGATCCGGTTGGAAAAGGAAGGCATCGAATTTTACCTGCCCGGGGAATCGGAGAAAAAGTACCGGGTAAAAGATTTACTGGGTAGCATCCGCGAGCCGGTGGAAGAAGATGAAACAATGCAAATGTTAAGGGCCATCAAAATAGCCCAGGTACAAAGAAAAAAAGAATCCACCGGTAAAAAGCGGGAAAAACATAAGGAGTAAACATATGGCACTGTTTGAAAAAGAAAGACTCCCTAAACAACAAAAACAGGAAGAGACCATCAAAAAACCTACCATTATGATTGTCGATGATGAAGAGAGAGTTTTAGAATCTATGTATTCCTTACTTTCGGAAGACTATCACATCATTAAAGCCGGGGACGGCGCCGAGGCGCTTGCGCTTATTCAAGGGATGGAGCAGCCGCAAAATATCGGTCTTATTATCAGCGACAAGCGAATGCCCCAACTCAACGGCATCCAGCTCTTTGAAAAGCTTAAAGAGATCGTTCCCAACACCATCCGCATCATACTCACCGCTTTCGACGATAAAAAAGACATTATCGATGCTATCAACAAAGCGAAAATCCACGAGTTTATATTGAAGCCTTTCGATGAGGATGATTTGAAGATCAAAGTAAAACGGGCCGTAGAAACATTTGAAATTAAAAAAGAATTGGACGAGTACCGCCGCCAACTGGAGCTAACAGTGGATACGCGTACCGAAGAATTAAAAGAAACCCGGGCGCATCTCGTGGAAACAGAAAAAGTGGCAGACCGTTTAAAGGAATCTTTTTTTTCCGAAGGCCCAAAACACCCGGAATATTTTAAAGATATCATCACTAAAAGCCAAAAAATGGAGGATATCTTTAAATACATCGAAGCCATTGCTGAATTTAATTCCCCGGTCTTGATTACCGGCGAAACCGGGACCGGCAAAGAATTAATCGCCCGGGCTATTCATCTTATCTATAACGCTGTCAATAAAAAAGCAGGAAATTTTGTGGCCGATAATGTGGCCGGGTGGAATGAGCAATTGTTCTCCGACAACCTTTATGGCCATGAAAAAGGGGCCTTTACCGACGCCGTCAATAAACGGGATGGACTCTTAAAGCAAGCTGAAAACGGTGCGCTTTTTCTCGACGAAATAGGCGATATGGAACTACCGCTGCAAACAAAACTACTGCGTTTAATCCAGGAGAAGCAGTATTTCCCGCTTGGAGCGGACAAACCCCAGGTAACCAATGCCCGGTTTATTTTTGCCACCAATAAAGACCTGAATGATCTGAAAGAAAAGGGAAAATTTCGAACCGATCTTTTTTTCCGATTAAATACGCATCATATACACTTACCGCCTTTAAAGGAACGAAAAGAAGACATCCACCCACTGGTGGATTATTTTTTAAAGGAAGCCGCAAAAGAATATAATAAGACTATCCCCGGTATACCCGGCCAACTGATCGCCTTGTTCTTCAATTACCATTTCCCTGGTAATATCCGGGAACTGCGCAGTATGATATTTGAAGCGGTCAGTCTGCATCGACCCGGGGAACAGGAGCTTTCTTTAGATGTATTCATTAAGAAAATCAAAGAACAAGGCGGGAAAATCGATATTCCCGGGACAGGAACCGATGGGATTATATTTGGCGAATCTTTGCCTACTTTTGAGGAGATGAAAAGAATGTATGCCAATGAAGCCCTCAAACGTACCGGCAACAACCAGTCAAAGGCGGCGGAAAAGGCCGGGTTAGACAGATCGACCTTCATCAGGTATTGGAAAGGAACATAAAGGAACAATGAGTGGTGATTAAATATGAACACCCCTTTAAATTGCTGCTCATATATGAGCACACCCCTGAAAGGTAGAGTCTCTATCTCTCTCCTACTTGATTAAAAAAAAAAATCAAAAATATATTGAAATTTCTTTTTACTTTATTTATAATATTTCCTCTTAGAGTTAAAGAGAAAGCTTTTAAGGAAAGAACTTGCGGATTTCTATGAGTTGGAGAGTATAGGAAAGCTGCAAGGGATGGAGGTAAAATGGTGATTAACTTTGATTCGGGAAGGATCCCCATAATTCAAGGGGAGAAGGAAAAGGGAAAAAAATACACCATCATGATTGTCGATGATGAAGAATGCAATATCAAATCTTTGGAATCTTTTCTTTCGAAGGACTACCACATTATTACAGCCTCGGGTGGCTGGGAAGCCCTGGATTGTATTCAAAAGATGGAACATCCTGAAATAATCAGCTTGATTATCAGCGACCAACGCATGCCGGGGCTCACCGGTGTCGAGTTGTTTAAAAGACTGAATGACATCATACCCAACACCATCAGAATTATTCTTACCGGGTATGATAACGATGTTCATGATGAAGCGGTGAAAACTGCTCAAATCTTCCAAATTATCTCTAAACCCTTTGAGCAAGATGATTTGAAAGGAAAAATCAAACAGGCCATCATGGAGTTTGAACGCTGGAAACAGAAGAACTGAAAGGGAGAAGTTTAATCATCCCAATACAAAGACTGATTACTGGTGAACACTTTTCAAAGAAAGAGCACCCTATAAACTTTGATTAGAGCCTCTGCCCGGAAGGGCGCATTAATTTCATTAGCATCCCGAATAAATTCTCTGGGCAATCGTTTCGCGGAATCTGGAATGCCTATAAATTGTCATAAAGAATTCTTTGGAGTGTTCCTTTTTTGGATTTGGCACCGATGTTGCTAATCTCTTTTTATGAAAAATGAAAATGAGGTAATGAAAAAATGAATGCGGTAAGAAAATTGGCTCATCTCCCTGGAAATGCGATTACGGCATTTCAAAGAGTGGAAAATTCCGAGAAGAACCGAAACCCTGACGTTGACCACAATTTGCTTGTTTTTAATACTTTTAAAAATAATGAGAAAGGAGGAACAAAATGGGGTATTTAAAATGGTTGGCATTAATCATTCTTTTGGTGACTGCGGCTTTATATGTCCATGGAGAAAACATACGTTTTGAACATATTTCCAATGAACAAGGTTTATCACAGGTTTCAGTTAATTCTATTATGCAGGACCGCCAAGGTTTTATGTGGTTCGGAACCCAGGATGGCCTGAATCGATATGATGGCTATGAGTTTAAAATTTATAGACCCGATCCAATGGATAAGACTTCAATCTCAGATAATTATATCTGGTGCATATTGGAAGACCATTCAGGGATTCTGTGGATTGGAACTAATGGTGGCGGGTTAAATATGTTTGATAGGGAGACAGAGTGCTTTTACAGTTATAAAAACGCTGAAGGGAACCCAGGAAGTATTAGTCATAATGAAGTATCAGTCATATTTGAAGACCATGAGGATGTTCTATGGATTGGCACAAGGGGGGGCTTGAATAAATTCGATCGAAATACTAACACTTTTACCAGATATAGACATGATCCCGGAATATCAACCAGCATAAGCAATGATAAAGTATCATCTATATATGAAGATCAAGAAGGGTTCCTCTGGATTGGAACTAGAGAAGGTGGTTTGAATAAATTTGATCGAAAAACAGAACGGTTTTCTTCATATACGAATAACCCAAAAGATAAATCCAGCTTGAGTAATAATGATGTGACCTGCATCCTTGACGATAAGGAGGGGGGGCTGTGGATCGGGACATATGGCGGTGGGCTTAATAAATTCGATCGAAAAACCCAGACTTTTACCAGGTATTTGAATAAGCCAGATGATCCTTTCAGTTTAAGCCATAATGACGTTTCAGCTATTTACATAGACCATGAAGGAGTTTTATGGATTGGAACAAGAGGTATGGGGCTGAATCAATTTGATCGGGCGAAAAACCTCTTTATACACTATAAACAGGAGGCAAGACTTGACAGCCTGAGTCATAACGATGTTAGAACAATTTTTGAAGACAGATTTCAAATACTTTGGATTGGAACGAGGGGAGATGGCGTGAATAAATTCTCACGAAATAGAAATTTTATACTTTATTCAAATGATCCATCGAATCCAAACAGCTTAAGTCATAATACCGTATTGTCTATTTTGGAAGATGAATCCGGGATATTTTGGATTGGAACATACGGTGGAGGATTGAATAAATTCGATCCAAATGAGGATAAGTTTACTCGTTTCGAACATAAACTTAATAATTCCGAAAGTTTAAGTGATAATAATGTTTGGTCCTTATTTGAAGATAAAGAGAAAGTTTTATGGGTTGGAACATTCGGGGGTGGGCTAAATAAATTTGATCGTAAAACAGGGAAATCGATTCATTACAAGCACATAGATGACGATCCCAAAAGTTTAAGTAATGATTTTGTAAGAGCTATTTATGAAAGCCGGTCATCCGGGGAATTGTGGATTGGAACCGATGGAGGCGGGCTAAATAAACTGATAAATAGGAAAACAGGGGAATTTTTCCAATATAAATTTAAAGAGAATAACCCCTCCAGTTTGAGTGACGATCGTATTTTATATATCTATGAAGACCACACAGGTACATTATGGTTAGGAACAAGAAATGGAGGATTGAATAAATTGGTCAACCCGGGAAAAGGAGAATTCAAACGCTATATTCATGATCCTGAAGACAAAAAGAGCTTAAGCCATAACAATGTCTTATGTATCTATGAAGATCAGTTAAAAAAACTTTGGGTAGGGACTACTGGCGGCCTGAATAAATTCGATCCGAATACTGAGGCTTTTCGATGTTACCGTGAGAAAGATGGACTTCCCAACGATGTGATTTATGGAATACTTGAAGATAAAGATGGTTATTTATGGTTAAGCACTAATAGGGGTTTATCAAAATTCGATCCGAAAAATGAAAAGTTCAAAAACTATGATGTTGATGACGGGCTACAAAGTAATGAATTCAATGCACAGGCTTTTTTTAAAAGTAAAAAGGGAGAAATGTATTTTGGCGGTGCCAGGGGGTTTAATGCTTTTTTCCCAGCTAAAATTAAAGATGATATCAATCCACCTTATGTTGTCATAACTGACTTCCTTATTGCTAATCAACCGGTAAGACTTCAAAGAGTAGATAAAGATTCTCCAATATCAAAACCTATTTATGCCACTGATTTATTAAGTCTGTCCAATAAGCAAAACTTCTTTTCTTTTGAATTTGCCGCCCTTCATTTTGCCAGCCCCAGAAAAAATAGCTACAAATACAAAATGGAAGGCTGGGATGAGAATTGGATCGTTACCGATGCGAAAAACCGTCGCGCCACGTATACCAATCTACCGATTGGAAGTTATACTTTTAAAGTCAAAGGAAGTAATAAGGATGGTTTATGGAACGAAGATGAAACATCGATTAAATTAAAAATCCTGCCGCCCCCCTGGAAAACCTGGTGGGCCTATTCACTTTACAGTATTGCCGGGGCAGCAATCTTATTTTTAATTTGGTATATATTTTACCAACGAAAAAAATCCGCATATGAGCGATATGTTGCTCAAGTTGAAAGTATGGCAGCATTAGGGACTCTCGTATCGGGTGTTGCCCATGAAATCAACAATCCCTCCAGTTTTAGCCAGACCAGCGCTTATAACCTGGATAGAGATATTATAAATCTAAAAGCATTCTTGATAGAACTGGCAGGAGATAATGCAGATAACGAGATAATAAAAGCATTTGATGAAAGATTCGCTGTTCTTTTTAAACACATGGAGATAATAAAAGAAGGTACTACCCGTATCAATAAAACTGTAAGTGACCTAAGAACCTTCTCAAGGATTGAAAATGGTGAAATGAAGCCGGTTAAATTACTGGAAGGGTTGCAGATTACTATTAACCTGGTCAGCACACAATACAAAGATCAAGTTGAATTTATTACTGATTTCCAATGCGATCCGGATGTAGAAGGCAATGCCGCAGAACTCAACCGGGTATTTATGAACGTCATGATAAATGCATGCCAGGCCATCATTGAAAAACAAAAATGCAATAAAGAAATAGTAAAAGGAACCTTGACGATTAAAACAAGAATAGAGGGTAATGAGGAATTAATAAGTTTTCAAGATACGGGTATAGGAATGTCAGAGGAAGTAAAGAGAAAAATATTTGACCCATATTTCACAACTAAACGAATGGGAGAGGGCATTGGATTAGGTCTTTCAATCTCTTATAGAATCATTGAGAAACATAAAGGGGATATCGAAGTGACATCTAAAAAAGGGGTAGGTACGAAAATTAAAGTGTCTTTGCCTATAAAAGATAAACATTTCAACAACTATAAGGAGGAAACATTATGAGTATATTTAACCTGAAAAAACAAGGTACGGTGGTAGTAAAAAATGGGGACAAAACCGTGGCCAGGAAGCATACCATTATGATCGTCGATGACGAAGAGAAGCAATTAAGTTCCCTGGAATTCTTACTTTCGGAAGAGTACATCGTCATTGCTGCGAGGAACGGACAGGAGGCGCTGGACAAAATCAATGGTTTAGAAAACCCTAATGAGATAAGCGTCATCATCAGTGACCAACGAATGCCCATGATGACAGGAATCCAATTGTTTGAAGAGTTGATCACTCTCATCCCCAAAACCAGTCGTATCCTTATAACTGCTTTTAAAGATACGCCAGCTTTTCTTGACCCATATGAGTTTATCCTGAAGCCCTTTAACCCGGAAGATTTCAAAACCAGTGTTAAACGAGCTGTAGAAGACTTTGAGAACCGGAAGCATGAAGAAGAAGAGAAAAGAATCCTGGGAAAAAGAGCTCATGTGATAGAAGAAGATATAAACCAGGTCTACATCAATGGGGTGAATTTTTGATAAAGTGATCTTTTTAAGGAGGATTCTACTTAAGGAGTTGGCAGTATGAGTATATTTGATAAAGAAAAATTAAAAATATTAAAACCAGTGGAAACAGTAAGGAAGCATACCATCATGCTGGTGGACGATGAAACAGCAGTTTTAACGTCTTTGAAATCTTTAATTTCGGATGAATACAATATCATTACAGCCCAGGATGGTCAAGAAGCCCTGGAAATAATAAAAAATATGGATAAGCCCGAGGAAATCAGTCTTATCATTAGTGACCAGAGAATGCCCAGGATGACGGGTATACAACTTTTTGAACTCCTTATCGAAATTTTGCCCAAATCCATTCGCATCATTCTATCAGGTGTTCTGGATATTCCTTTAATTCTTGAAGCCATCAGCAAAGCTAAAATCTATGAATTTATCCTGAAACCCTTTGAAATAAATGATTTGCGACTAAGATTGAGACGTGCGATTGAGGCTTTTGAACGGCAGCGGGAATTGGATGAATATCGCCGGAGTCTGGAAGAACGAAATAGAGAATTGGAGCAAAAAAACAAGGAACTGGAAGAAGCCAAAAAAAAGCTCGAAGAATCCTGTTTAATAGACCCATTGACCGGGCTCAGGAATCGACGTTACATTGAGAGTTTCATTCAAAACGATCTCTCAAAAGTACAGATAGATATAGGGCCGGGAAAAGATGTCATCTTCTATGTCATGGATGTCGATCACCTCAAATCTGTGAATAGTTTATTTAACCACAGAGCCGGGGATGTTATACTGACTCAACTGACGACAGTTTTAAAACAGGAATGTCATCCGTCGGATGTCCTGGTACGCTGGGGAAATGACGAATTCCTGGTGGTTATTTACTTTGCCGATAGGAACCAGGCGCATACACAAGCAGAACATATGCGCCAGGTAGTAGAGAAACATCGATTCCAATTGCAAGATGGTCAAAGTACGCAAATAACCTGTTCCATCGGTTTTGCCGCTTATCCATTCCTACTCCAACACCCTGGGGCGCTCAATTGGGAGCAGGTGATAACTATTGTTGAGAAAGCGCTTCATGCGGCTCAAAAGTCCGGGGGCAATGCCTGGATTGGGATCAAGAGCACTGAAAAAACCAAAACCGACAACCTATGCCAACTCATTCGGAAAGAAATAGACAGCCTGATAGTGAATGAAGAGCTGGTCATTTCGACCTCCATCCCGGATAGAAATTCTATCGTATGGATGCAGTGAAAAATATGAAAGGAGTACTGATATGGAATGCTTTTACAGACGCAAGAGGGTAATATCCAGGTGGTGGTTTATCGTCTTTTCCTTCATCTTCATCCTAACGCCGGTAGGATGCGTTGAAGTTGCGTCTGAGGAAGGAGACAGAAATACGATTAGCTTGAATTTACCGGTTAAAAAAAAATAACCAAAGGGAGGTTAACACCATGAGTATATTTAACTTTGAAAAACGACGAATGAATGCAACAAAAAATGAGGATAAAACTGCTTCAAAGAGACACACTATTATAATCGTCGATGACGAAGAGAAGCAATTACATTCCTTAGAATCCTTACTTTCGGAAGAGTATAATGTTATTGCAGCACTGAATGGCCAGGAGGCCCTGGACAAAATTAAAGATTTGGAGCACCCGGAAGAGATTAGCGTCATCATCAGTGACCAACGAATGCCCATGATGACAGGTACCCTGTTGTTTGAAGAGTTGATCACACTCATCCCAAAAACCAGCCGTATCCTTTTAACAGCTTTTTCGGATACTCCGGCTTTTCTTGACCCTTACGAGTTTATCCTGAAACCCTTTAACTCGGAAGATTTCGAAGCCAGTGTTAAACGAGCTGTTGAAGACTTTGAACACCGGAAGCAGGAAGAAGAGACGAAGCGAACACTTGAGAAAAGAGTGGATGAACTCTCAATAAATCTAAATTGGGCT
>Ga0315278_10000386_pt1:0-37500 | contig 39050 bp, 45 predicted proteins | sample YL17G06_0_MG_FD_203880 | JGI IMG/M metagenome (GOLD analysis project Ga0315278, IMG submission 203880) | Sediment microbial communities from Yellowstone Lake, YNP, Wyoming, USA - YL17G06_0 | ecosystem: Environmental > Aquatic > Freshwater > Lake > Sediment | place: USA: Wyoming... | reverse complement strand
TCACGCATTATAGCGTATAATGATACGTTAATAAAGTAAGCCGGTTGTGTTATCTGTTTTTACGCGAGGCTAGTAAGGGAAGTAAAATAAATTGAATAAGGATAGGTTATTATTGTTATCGGCGCTTTTTTTTACGTTTCTTTGCTCCGGCTGCGCGACTGTGCGCAACCCCGTGCCTTTTGATATGGTCGAACGGGCGCAGATCAAGGGCATGTCGGAGGTGCGTTATATTTCCGGCCAGGGGCATACTCTGCTGCAGGAGAGCATGCTCCAGTCTGTGAGGCAGGAGAGCCGCGGAGATTTCCCTGTAGGGCCTGATGGAAATAAGGTGTACCCTGTTCTTTGTATATCCGGAGGAGGCTCTAACGGTGCCTACGGCGCGGGGTTTTTAAAGGGATGGTCAAAGGAGGGTAGCAGGCCGGCTTTTAAGATCGTCACTGGTGTCAGCACCGGCGCGATCATCGCACCATTTGCTTTCTTGGGCAAAGAGTACGATGCTGTTCTTGAGGAATATTATACGACAACCAGGACAAAAGATGTTATTGTGGGCAAAGGGATATTTTCTATACTCTTTGGTGATTCCTTGGTAAGCACCAAACCTCTTGAAAATAGTATCGAACGCATATTTGACCGGAAGGTGATCGACATGGTGGCTGCGGAGCACCGGCGCGGAAGGCGCCTTTTTGTAGGCAGCGTTAATATCGATTCCCAGAAGCTCGTCATTTGGGACATGGGGGCGATTGCCTGCAGGGGCGACGCCAAACTCTTCCATAAGGTCATTCTTGCTTCGGCTTCGATCCCTACAATGTTTCCTCCGGTGTTATTCCGGGTTATAGCAGAAGGTAATGAGTATGACGAGATGCACGTTGACGGAGGCACCATAACGCAGGTCTTTGGTATTTATGGCCTGTTGGAGCATATGCAGAGTGCGGCTAAAGTATCCGGCCTTGACCCGGCAAAGGTAAAGGCAAAACTTTATATAATACGCAACGGCTACGCCTCTTCAAGGTATGAGCAGGTTAAAGACAGATTATCCTTTATTGCGGTTCGCTCAATCGATACTATCTTGAATGCGCAGGGAGTGGGAGATACTTACAGGATCTATGTGAATGCTAAAAAAAGGGGGAGCGATTTTAACCTTGCGTTTATTCCCCCTGACTTCGCGCCGAGGCCAAAAGAGATGTTTGACCCTGTTGATATGAGGAGATTGTTCGATTGCGGCTATCGTGACGCAGCTAAAGGTTACCGGTGGTATAAGGAGCCGCCTACGCAAGTCGTCTCCGATGAGCCCGCGGCAGCGCAGGGAGCGCAATAAATATGGCGAACGATTCCGATTATTCAGAGAAACAGGGCCAGGAGGAAGCCGCGTACGAGGCTCGCTGCAGGCGCTGCGGCGGATGCTGTGGCGCCTACGACACTGACCCCTGTGCCCGTTTAAGAAAAGACGAGGCGGGAAAATATTATTGCAGCGTATACGACCATAGGATCGGGATGCAGAAGACCGTTTCGGGGAAGAACTTTGCCTGTGTCCCCATACGCATCCTTCAGCCTAACCTGCCTTTTAAGGGTTGCGCGTATTACGAAAAGGCATAATTGAGCAAGGACAGATGAGCAGTAAGGCTATAGTGATTATTACTTCGGTGTTGCAAGGCGCGGGGATACTCTTGCTTTTGGCGGCGGCGTTCGATGTTACGGCGCTCGCGGATAATACGATTATCTTTCTGGCCCTGGCGTGTTTTATAGTCTCAGGGGTGATTAGAAGGATCGCAGCCGGCTGCTGCTGCAAATAAAAGGCGATTTTTACGCGTGGGCAGGATAAAGCTGGATCTTCATGATATTTATAGTGACGGCCGCAGCATTGACGCTGAGCTTAAGCGCGTAATCGATGAGGCGGTGAGCAAAAGGATATCTTTGGTTGAGATAATCCCCGGGAAAGGGAGCGGCCAGCTTAAGAAGCACGTCCTGCGTTTCTTAACCGATCCGGCAATCAGGCCCCTATATCATCGTATTGAGAAGGACGACAAAAATTTTGGGCGCATCTTTGTTCATTTTAGGCGTTAGGTACCTGCTGACCGGCGCTATTCTTCATTGACATGGCACGGTCACGTAGTAGAATAAAAGCATGGAAGTCTTCAATTCGATAGGCCTTATGTTAGGCAGCTCCTGGGCTTCAGGGGTGAATCTTTATATGACTATTGCCGGCTTAGGCATCGCCAGCAGGATGCACTGGATCGCTCTTCCGGGTGATATGCAGGTCCTTTCGAATCCCCTGATAATTCTCGTTGCCGCTGCTATGTATGCCGTAGAGTTTGTTGCCGACAAGATCCCGTATTTTGATTCTGTCTGGGATGGTATTCATACTTTTATTCGTCCTGCTGGGGGGGCAGCGCTTGGGTTTATGGCTGCTGCGAACATGGGCCCGGCTGCCCAGATACCGGTGGCGCTTCTTACGGGGGCAGTTTCCATGGATTCCCACCTTACCAAGGCCACTACCCGAGTGGCAATAAACACCTCTCCTGAGCCGTTTACCAATTCGATCGCCAGTGTCACTGAAGACGCTGCGGTCTTCGGGGTGTTATATTTAGTAATTAAGCATCCCATAATCGCCGCTATAGCAGTTATTCTTTTTATAGTTTTTTCAATATGGTTTCTTATCATGATGTTTAAATTCCTGAAGAAGGTCTTGGGATTCTTTTTTGCTTCTAAGCCATGAAGAAAATGACGCATAAGCATATTAATTGTCAGGATTGCGCCAGCCAGGCTGACTGCTGCAGATTTGGGGCCTGGGTGGACCTTGATGATGCCAAGAAGATACTTACCTTGGGGTTAAAGGGCGAGTTCTTCCAGCTGGAGAAGGATAAGGATTTTCCTTCCGGATATTGCATCGGCACCAGCTATGAAGATGAGCCGTGCACATTTCTTGATAAGGACGGGCTTTGCCTGATACATAAGGCCGACTATAACCTTAAGCCTAAAAGCTGCATAGAGTTTCCTTTTGAAAACAGCGAGCTTTCTCCGTACGCGGATGTTTTGTGCACGGTCCACAAGAAGAATATAAGGAAGAAGCAAAAAAAGAGCAGTGCATCGCAAGGTGACGGGAGGCGCAGATGATCAAGAGTGCCGGATTTGCTAAGGAGATCGTAGTGACGGTGGCTAACCGGGTGGGCGTCTTGGCTGAGATGTCCAAGATCCTGGCGGACCATGGGGTCAATCTTGAAGGCGTTGCGGGATATGCAAAGGACAAGGATGCCTTGATCATGCTGATTGTGGATGACGCTTTGCGCGCAATTGATGCCCTGAAGGCCAAGGGCTATTCGAATACCAAAGAGAATAATGTTGTAGTGGTTGAGCTTGAGAATAAAGCAGGAGCGTTAAAGAACCTGACTTTTAAACTAGCCGAGGCGGGCGTAGATATTAATTATATTTACGGGACTACCTGTTCCGGGGATTGCGCCGCTGCAAGGATAGTTCTTGATACCAATAATAATGAGAAGGCGTTAGTGGTATTGAAGGGAAAATAAGCAGGGTCTTGAATAAAGGGGGGCGGGTTTTTAGCGCGGCCGCCCTCTTTTAACAGTGCAAGGAGAGTGGCCATGCCAGCAAAAACGCGGTTATTGTGCATTATTTGTTTCGGGCTGCTTCCTTTAATTGTCTTGTTTTTCCAGCCTGTTTACGGCCGCGCTCTCTTGTCCGGAGTGGGTACCGATTTTATGCCTGCGCCGACATTGCTGTCGCCTACTACTGAAGATATCGACATGTCCGGAAAGGATGCCCTTGATTTCAAATGGGAGAGGGGTTTTCTGGGAAGCACAGATTATTTTGATCTCAGGCTTTATAAAGGTTATGCGACAAATAATGAGAGCCTTATTCTGAAAGACCGTTACTCTGCCGCTGATTATCCGGTTTCCGTGCCGGCCTCTAAATTTGAAGCTGGACAGGTTTATACCTGGGTTTTAAGGCAGGTGTTCAATGATGGCAGGAAAAGCGATAAGGCGTCGAGTTCGTTTAAGGTAATAAGAAAGTAGAATGGGTTGTTCTGCCCGATTTTCCGGATTGAACATTCTGTATTTCAGAATAAAGATACTCTCTGTCAGAAAATCGTGCATAAATTCACAGACGCTGGATACAATTAAACAAAGCAGCTACAACTTACGTTCGCTCGCATTCGCTCGCTCCGTAAGTTGTCTGTTCATTTAAAGGAGGGTAACTATGGGTCGAAAGGCATTTGGTCCTAGCAAGAAGAAAAGATCTGATCAGCATCATATAAAGAAAAAGAAGGGCGAGTTTTCTAAAGCCAGTTCAAGCCGGGAAGGCCTGAGACATTCCAGAGTAGATTTAAGAAGCGCCTAACGCTAAATAATATGGAGGTGTCTATGCAGAAGAACCTTGGCACTACCGAAAGGGCTATCAGGGTCATAGGAGGCATAGCAATTGTGGCGGTAGGTACTTACGCTAAAAGCTGGGCGGCATTGATAGGCTTGGTGATCCTGGCCACGGGCCTTATCGGTTGGTGCGGGCTATATCAGCTGTTCAAAATAAACACCTGCAAGGTAAAGAAATAAGGAGCGTTCATGGAAGGGTTAAGGTTTGATTTCAATAATATGTTCGCCTCTTGCATTGGAGGCGGGCACGGTGTGGAGGAGCCGGATGTTTCTGAATTATTGCCCAAAGCGTTTGAGGCTCACGCTCATCTTGCAAAAATACTTTCTGATCAGAAGAACAGGGTGAGGCTTAGCCTTGAGTGGGCGGCGCTTCCGCTGCAGGATAAGGCTACGGTCCAGATGATCCAGGCGTTGGGCAAAAAGATCGCCTCTAAGTACGATAACGTCATCTCATTAGGGATCGGTGGTTCGTATCTTGGGCTCAAGGCCGCGCAGGACGCGCTCTGCCCGCCATATTTTAACGAGTTTTATTCGTTGCGCAAGAAATTCCCGAGGATATATTTTGAGGGCAACAACCTTGATCCCGATACGCTGGCCGTCTTGCTTAAGAACCTCAACCCTAAAAAGACGTTTGTGGTCGTTATCTCAAAATCAGGCGAGACAACAGAGACAAAGGCCGCCTTTATGGTGGCCGAGGATTGGCTTAAGAGGTCAGTGGGGAAGAATTACGGCCGCCAGATCCTGGCGATCACTGACCCTGAAGGAGGAAGCCTGCGCCGCAAGGTTGAGGCAGGGCAGGCTGAAGATTCTTTAAGCTTCAGGAGCCTCCCTTTGCTAAAAGGTGTTGGCGGAAGGTATTCGGAGCTTAACATGGGGCTTTTGCACCTTGCCTTGATAGGAGTCAATATCCAGGAACTCTTAGACGGCGCCAAGGATATGCTTAAGAGGTGCAGCGAAGCTGATCCTTACAAGAACCCCGCATATATGTATGCGCTTTTGCACACGGTGCTATACCTTAAGAAGAATAAGCCTATAGCCATAATGATGCCGTTTTCAGAGACCCTTAAATCCACCGCGGATTGGTACGTGCAGCTTTTGGCGGAAAGCCTTGGAAAGAAGTGCGCCAGGAAGATCAATATCCTGCCAGACGGCACGGAGGAGTGGCTGCGCGATGATAAGGGCATTGTTAATTTCGGGAGGACGCCGATACCAGCGCGGGGCACTAATGACCTGCATTCGATCCAGCAGAATAATATCGAGGGCCGCAATGACAAGGTGATCACCTTTATCAGGGTCGAAAAGTTTAAGGAAGAGATAAAAGTGCCAGGCAAGGGCGATCTGCTTTCCGGCAGGCGGTTTTCAGAGCTGCTGAAATTAGCCCAAGAGGCGACAGAGTGGGCCCTGGTGCGCGAATCCAGGCCAAATTGCACGATAATCATGCCCTCGGTTTCAGCTTACAATTGGGGAGCGCTCTTGTTTTTCTTTGAGATGGCTACTGCTTTTGAAGGGGAGCTCTTGGGGGTTAACGCCTTTGACCAGCCGGGGGTGGAGGGGTATAAGAACTACCTCTATTGTAAATTAGGCGCTTCGGGGATTCCTGAGAATATCACGCGCCAGATAGAAAGCAGCCCGCTTGTCAAGAACCCCAAATTTATACTTTAGCCTTATGCGTCTAAGAGGCCCATGACTTTGGCTACGTAGTTTCTTCCGTTTTTAGGCAGCTTCTTAATCCCCAATTTATAGAGATTGTCCGGGCCCCAGACATAGGCTGTAAGAAGGTTATGGTAGGTGATAGGCATGCCTTTGGCCTTAAGGTAGGTGGCCAGGATCTGGAGATAATCCTTTCCGGCTTCACGGGCTACGGCAGGTTTGAAGATATCGCGTAAGTAGTTCAATTTATTGTACTTATCCGCGTGGTGCCTTCTAAGATCCCTCCAGGCGATGGGCGTGATCTGAGTGAGGCCTCTTGCCCCGGTAAACCGGTTGTGCGCTTTTGGGTTATTGGAGCTCTCAATTTGTATTATCGCATCCAGCAGCCGGTCATCAATAACCACTTCCCGCGGGTCAAGAATAAGCGCGGGGCTGTATTTGGCGGATATAAAAGGGGTAATGAAGCATAGGAAGCCCAGCAAAGCTATCCGGAACCACTTAAATCTAAAAACTTTCTTAAGTTTATTAGTAAGTATCGACAAAAAAACCTCCTTTTTGAAGTCTTCGGGCTTTTAAAAGGGGGTAGCATTAACCCTTAAATTATTAGAGTGAGTATAACATATCCCAGTACTTTTTCAAGTAGAATTTAAGATTTTAAAGGGGCATAAATATGTTCAAAATAGGCAAGTTAGAGCTTAAATCCAACCTTATTCTGTCTCCTTTGGCAGGGGTAAGCGATCTGCCTTTCCGCATGCTTAATCGCAGGTTTGGAGCTGAGCTGGCTTTCGTGGAGATGTTGAATTGCCGTTCTTTGAGCTACAAGAGCCGCAGGACCAAAGATATGCTGCGCTCAGAGCCTTCGGATAGGCCCCTGGGCTTGCAGATCCTGGGGTGTGAGGAGAAGTTTATCCTTAAGGGTATGGATGTCTTGAGTGCCTACAAGTTTGACCTTCTGGATTTCAACGCTGCTTGCCCTGCCAAGAAGGTTGTGCGTAGGGGTGAGGGCGCCGGCCTGTTAAAAGAACCCAAAAGGCTGCATAAACTCCTTAAGCTGGTGGTTAAGAACGCTAAGCACCCGGTTACAGTCAAGATCCGTATCGGCTGGGATAAGGATTCTGTGAATGCCGCGGAGGTGGCTCTTTTGGCGCAGGATGCCGGGGTAAACGCCTTGTTTGTCCATGGCAGGACCAGATTGCAGGGGTATAGCGGGCAGGTGGATTATTCGGCCATAGCCAAGGTGAAGAAGGCCTTGTCTGTCCCTGTCATTGCAAGCGGAGATATACTCTCTGCGGAGCTGGCTAAAAGGATGCTTGACGAGACTGGTTGCGATGGGTTGGCTGTGGCGCGCGGGGCAATAGGCAATCCCTGGATATTCCAGCAGATAAGGGCGCATTTGGCCGGTCAGGCCATTGTCCATCCGGACCATACTGAGGTGGTCAGGGTGATGCTTGGACATTTTAATTCTTCCGTGGATTTTTACGGGGAGAGAAATGGGGTGGTGATCTTCCGCAAGTTCTTTGGCTGGTATACAAGGGGTTTCCCCAAGGTACGCCCGTTGCGTGAGAAGGTATCAAGGGCGAAGACGGCGCAGGAGATGAGGGAGATTATAGAGGCTTGTAAAGCCGAGTAGCAAAAAACCCCGAACGTTTTTCGGGGTTTTTGCAGGTGATAGGCCTGGTTAGCTTTCGCTATCTTTGACTGCCTCCTGTTGCAGTTTTCTATCGCCTTTCAATGTAAAGTATGACACATTTTTTGCCGGATTTCAAGCCGCCGGGGCTAATTTGGGAAGCGCTTTCAAATGCATAAATCCGTTACTGATCCGTTAAGATTTCTAAAAGGTATCGGCCCTAAAAGGGCTGAGGCCTTCTCTGTACTGGGCCTCAATACTATAGAGGACCTTCTTTATTTTATACCCCGCCGCTATGAAGACCGGACGCATTTTAGCGCCGTAAAGGATTTGAAAATCGGCGAGGTCCAGACCTTAAAGGCTGGGATCATGGCCAAAAATGAACGCCGCTTTTGGCATCACAGGGGCCTGAGTATCACTGAGATCTCTGTAGGGGATGAGACCGGCAGGGTTTTTTGCGTTTGGTTCAACCAGCCGTATCTGGGGCAATATTTTAAGATCGGGGATACGCTTATCCTGTACGGCAAAGTCGAGCTTTACAATAACAGGCTGCAGATAACCAACCCAGAATTTGAGATCGTTTCCGGCTGCGAAGAGGAGTCTTTAAGCATAGGCAGGGTCGTGCCCATATATTCGCTGCCGAAGGGGGTAGGCCAGCGCAGCATCCGGCGCATGGTCAAGCATGCCCTTGATGAGTATCTGCCGCACATGCAGGACTTTATTCCTTATGATATTCGCTCGAAGAATAACCTTCCAAACCTGGCGCAGAGCCTGATCAATATACACTTTCCTGTAAGCGGGGCAGCGCAGAATGAAGCTTATCGCAGGCTCTCTTTTGAGGAGTTCTTTCTTTTTCAGGTGCCTCTGGCTTTGCGCAAAAAGCGCAAAAAAGAGAAGGCCGGTATCCCGCATAAGGCGGATGGCCCATTGGCCGATGGTTTTATGTCGGGGCTGCCATTCAAGCTGACCGCGTCGCAGGAGAAGGTTATGGCAGAGATAAGGAAGGATATGTCGGGCCCTGAGGCGATGCAGCGGCTTCTGCAGGGGGATGTTGGTTCAGGTAAGACCGTGGTGGCGGCGTACGCATCTGTTATCGCTATACAGGGCGGTTACCAGGCTGCGTTCATGGTGCCGACAGAGATCCTGGCAAAGCAGCATTACGAAAAGATCGCTAAATTAATGGAAGGGTGCTCCAGCTTCCAAAGGATAAGGATCGCCCTGCTTACGAGCAGCCTGGATAAGAAAGAGAAAGAGAAGGCCTGCGCGGATATCAAGGGCGGCAAGATCGACCTGGTCATCGGCACGCACGCGCTCCTTGAGGAGAAGGCCGGGTTCAAGAATTTAGGGCTGGTCATTATTGATGAACAGCACAAGTTCGGGGTGGGGCAGCGGGCTTTATTGCCTGCAAAAGGGCCTAACCCGGATGTCCTGATCATGACCGCCACTCCTATTCCAAGGACCCTTGCCATTACAATTTACGGCGACCTGGATCTTTCGGTTATTACTGAACTTCCTCCTGGGCGCCTTCCTGTAAAGACCATGGTTTTCGGCAGCCGGGATAGAGATGAGGCTTACGCGATGATAAAATCTCAGCTTAAGCTGGGCCGGCAGGCTTATATAATATACCCGGTGATAGAGGAGTCCTGCGCGCTGGATATATCGGGCGCCAAGGCTATGTACGAAGAGCTTAAGAAAGGCGGTTTCCGGGACTATAAATTGGGGTTGGTTCACGGAAGGCTCAAAGACGCCGAGCAGGATGAGGTAATGCTTAAATTCAAGAATAAGGAGCTTGATATGCTGGTCGCTACTACGGTGCTTGAGGTAGGCATTGATATAGCTAACGCCACTTGCATGGCTATTGAGCACGCTGAGCGTTTTGGCTTATCTTCGCTGCATCAGCTGCGCGGCCGGATCGGCCGCGGCCCGGATCAGTCTTATTGCGTGCTGATCTCTGATGCACAGACAGAGGAAGCCTTGTTAAGGCAGGAGGCGCTCGTCCGGCATAATGACGGGTTCCGCATCGCAGAGGAGGACCTGAAGATCCGTGGGCCGGGAGAGTTCTTCGGCCGGGTGCAGCACGGCCTGACCGAGCTTAAGATCGGTAACCCTTTGGCCCAGATACAGCTTTTAAAGTCTGCCCGTGACGAGGCCATAAATTTTGTCGCATCTGACCCCGGGCTTTCCGGGCGCCAGAGCGGGCTTTTAAAAGAGAAACTGTTGCGCCGGTTCCCTGAATATGAGAAAATGATATTGGTAGGGTGAGGAGCAATCACTATGCGTATAACTACAGGTCAATATAAAGGCCGTAATCTTGAGATGCCTAAGGGAATACGCCCGACTCAGAACATGGTCAGGAAGGCCGTATTTGATATTTTGGGCGATGTCGGGGGGTTGACGTTCTTAGAGTTATTTGCCGGCTCAGGCGCGGTTGGATTTGAAGCGGTTTCCCGGGGGGTTAAGGACCTTGCGCTAGTAGAGCAAAATCGGGATTGCCAGCTGGCGATCAGGAAGAATATCGAATCCCTTAAGGCCAGGGCCTGCGGTCTTTATCCATTTGATGCGCAAAGGGCTATTTTATCATTTTTGAGGGATAAGCGCGCCTTTGACATAATCTTCCTTGATCCGCCTTACCTATTGGCGGAGCCGGAAGAATCCCTGGCAAAAAAAACCTTGCAAACCCTGGGGGCTTGTGATATATTATCGCCCAATGGTTTAGTGGTAGTGCAGCACTTTAAAAGGGATAAGCTGCCTTTGGAAAGCGGGCAGCTTAAATTAATTAAGGAAGCCAAATACGGCAGCACCCTGCTTTCCTTTTATAGAAGGAATGTTGCTCCAAAATGAATTTTTTGAACTAAGGTTATGGAAATTCATTTTGGAGTGATTTTCCGGCAAGAAATAGAGGGAAAATCATGTGCCAGATAGCCATATATCCCGGGACATTTGACCCGGTCACGAACGGCCATATCGATATCATTAAAAGGGCGCAGGAGATATTCTCCGAAGTCATTGTAGCGGTTGCGCATAATCCCCATAAAAAACCTTTTTTCACTGTTAAGGAGAGGGTGGCTATGCTCAAGAAGTCAGTAGCCGGGTTGAATGGGGTCACGGTCACCGATTTTGGCGGCCTGGTGGTGAATTTCGCCCGCATGAGAAAGGCCAAGGTCCTGATACGGGGTTTACGTATGCTTTCGGATTTTGAATATGAGTTCCAGATGGCCCTGACCAACAGGAAGCTGGCGCCTGATATCGAAACGATTTTTTTGATGCCCCAGGAGTCATTCAGTTATCTCTCTTCGAAGCTCTTGAAAGAGACGGCTTCATTGGGCGCGGATATATCCGCTTTTGTGCCTAAGCATGTAGAAAAGGCGATCAAAGATAAGCTGCGTTAGGGCTTAAAATGAAGATTGATGTAGCCAGGATCCCGCTCGAGGGCTGGAGCCTGAGAGAGAACGTCACATCTAGAGAGCTTGATCTAGATACTGAGCTTGTGCGTTTTTCAGGCCCGCTGATGATCGATGCTGAGATTTCCAGTATCACCAACGCGGTTACTGTCCGCCTCCAGGTTTCAGGAAGGATGCAGGCGTGTTGCAGCCGCTGCCTTGACGATTATCCGGTAGATTTTAAGAAGGAGATCGATCTTAATTATCCGGTAGATAGGTCTGTGCGCACAATTGATCTTGACCCTGACATAAGGGAGGAGATCATGCTGGATTATCCGCTAAAACCTTTGTGCAGACAGGATTGCAAAGGGCTTTGTTCCGGATGCGGCGTTAATTTGAATCAGGAAACTTGTAAGTGCAAGGCATAATCTAATTACACGCTAAATACGAAAGGAGTTAACATATGGCTCTACCTAAAAAAAGGCATTCCAAGGCGCGCGGCAGAAAGCGCCGTACGCATTGGAAGATCGCTAAGTCTAACCTTACATCTTGCCCTCAGTGCAAGAAAGCTAAGCTTCCCCACAGGGCCTGCGGGTCTTGCGGATATTACGACGGCAGGCAGGTTATCGAGATAAAAATAAAAGAAAAGAAAAAGAAGGGCGCCTGATGAAGATCGTAGTCGATGCAATGGGCGGCGACTATGCCCCGGATGTAGTCATCCAGGGGGCAATTGCCGCGGTCAAAGAATATGGCGCCGAGATCATCCTTGTCGGCAATAAGGATAAGGTCGAGGCTTTACTCAAGAAACACCATTATAGCGGCAGTAATATTGAAGTGCATCATGCTGAAGATGTGATCGGCATGAATGAGCCGGCTGCGACAAGCATCCGCCGCAAGAGAAATTCTTCTATTGTTGTCGGCGTCAACCTTGTAAAAGAGGGCAAGGGCGCGGCTTTCCTTAGCGCCGGTAACACCGGTGCTGCGGTGTGCGCTGCGACTCTTGGCCTTGGGCTTCTTCCGGGCATCGAACGCCCGGGTATCGCCCTGGTCACGCCTACTTTGAAAGGTTTTTCCCTTATTGTTGATGTGGGGGCGAATATCGACCCCAAGCCCAGCCAGCTTTTACAGTACGGCATAATGGGCGATGCTTATTGCCGTTACATACTTAAAAAAGAGAACCCGAGCGTAGGGCTTTTGAATATCGGAGAAGAAGAGGCTAAGGGCACGGATTTTGTCAAAGAGGCCTTTTCGCTCCTCGAGAAGAGCAAGCTTAATTTTATAGGCAATGTTGAGGGAAAGGACCTTTTTTCCGGTAAGTCCGATGTCATTGTCTGCGACGGGTTTGTCGGCAATGTCGCGCTTAAGGTTTCAGAGAGCGCGGCGGAAGCCATGCAGGTGTTTTTGAAGAGGCATATTTTGAGCAGCATCATGGGCAGGATAGGGGTCCTTTTTTTATTGCCCTCCCTTAAGCGTTTTAAGAAGGATTTAGACTACGCCGAATACGGCGGGGCGCCGCTTTTAGGGGTCAACGGCGTTGTGATCATAGGCCATGGCCGCTCCAATGTCAAGGCGATTAAAAATGCCATCCGCGTGGCCAAGGAAGAGATCGAGCGGAACTTTACGCAGAAGATCCTTGAGGCCATAGACGCAAATAAATAAAACTTTAAAATAATGAAAAAGGTAGGCATAATCGGAGTCGGGGAATATCTGCCCAAGAAGGTCCTTACCAACGCGGACCTTGAGAAGATGGTGGATACTTCCGACGAGTGGATCATTACGCGCACCGGCATAAAACAGAGGCATATCGCCGCTAAGGAAGAAGCTACCTCTGATCTGGCCGGGGAAGCCGCAAAGGAGGCGTTGCGTGATGCCGGAGTCAAGGCCTCTGACATAGGGCTTATTGTTGTAGCTACGATCACCCCTGATATGCAATTCCCCTCTACAGCCGCGATACTGCAGGAGATCATCGGGGCCGGGAACGCTGCCTGTTTTGATGTTTCCGCCGCATGCTCAGGGTTTGTATACGCTTTGTCTGTGGCCCACCACTATGTCGCCCTGGGCACTTGCAGGAATGTCCTGATCGTCGGAGCCGAGAAGCTGTCTTCGATCACCGATTGGACCGACAGGAACACCTGCGTCCTTTTTGGCGACGGGGCAGGGGCTGCGGTAGTCTCAGAAGTAAAATCCGGAGGGATACTTTCTACATACCTGGGCACGGACGGCTCAAGGGTTAATTTATTGAATTTGCCAGCCGGAGGGTCGAGGATGCCGGCGTCAAAAGACACTGTCGATGCCCGCTTGCACTATCTTAAGATGCAGGGCAATGAGCTTTTTAAGATCGCGGTTAATTCCATGACCGAGGCTGCGCAAAAAGTGCTTGAGCAGGCTGGATTGAAGTTCACCGATGTGGACCTGATCATTCCCCATCAGGCGAATTCACGGATCATTATGGCGGTAGCAAAGAAGCTCGGCATTACCGAAGATAAAATTTACCTTAACATCGAAAGATGCGGCAATATGTCTTCTGCCTCTACCGCCACTGCCCTGTGCGAGGCGGTCAAAGAGGGCAGGGTCAAAAGGGGCGATATCATACTTTTGGATACTTTCGGTGCGGGCCTGGTCTGGGGCGCCTGCGTGCTTAAATGGTAGCGTATTTATTTGCCGGTCAGGGCAGTCAATATATAGGTATGGGAAAGGACCTCTATGATTCTTTTGCCGAAAGTAAGTCGGTCTTCGAAAGAGCGGATAAGGTCCTGGGTTTTTCTATCTCCAAGCTTTGTTTTGAGGGGCCGAAGGAGGAGTTGACCCGCACGGATAACAGCCAGCCCGCTATTTTTACAGTCACTATGGCTGCGCTGGAAGCTTTTAAAGCGCAGGCGGGTCCAAGATTTGAGCCGCCCAAATATGTCGCCGGCTTGAGCTTAGGTGAGTATTCAGCCCTTGCTTGCGCGGGGGCTATAGCTTTTGAGGATGCAGTATATCTTTTGCGCAAGCGCGGTGAGTTTATGGAGGAAGAGTCGCGTAAGAGGCCCGGAAGGATGCTTTCTGTTATCGGGCTCGACCTGGTTAAAGCTAAAGAGGTCTGTGTTAAGACTAATACTGAAGTAGCCAATATCAATTGTCCCGGCCAGATCGTTATATCTGGAGGCGCAAAGGAGATTGAGCTCGCCCAGGCGGCTGCAAAAGAGTCCGGGGCGAAGATGGCGGTAATGCTTGAGGTTAGCGGCGCTTTTCACTCCTCATTTATGCAGGGGGCTGCGGAGAAATTGGCCAAGGAGCTGGCCAAGGTAACGATAAATACTCCTAAAATACCGGTAATATCTAATATTAACGCAAAGCCCGCTAATTCAGCGCAGGAGATAAGGGATAGCCTGGTCAGGCAGGTGGCTTCGAGCGTGCTTTGGGAGGATTCGATGAGGTTTATCCTTTCGCAGGGGGTGGCAAATTTCATCGAATTCGGGCCGGGGAAAGTCCTGAAAGGGCTTATGCGCCGCATTGACCCGGGTGTACAGGTCCTGGCTGTGGAAAAGAAGGATGATATCGCAAATATACTAGGAGGGTAAGCAGCATGCGTCTTAAAGATAAGGTCGCCTTGGTCACCGGTGGGGCAAGAGGGATAGGGCGCTCTATAGCGCTGGCCTTCGCCAGAGAGGGCGCGGATATAGTTGTCGGGGATGTGAACATGGAAGAGGCAGCCAAAACCGCCTCGGATATTGAGGCCCTGGGGAGAAAAGCCATGGCTATTACCCTCGATGTCACCGATTACGCAAACGTCGAAGAGGCGGTAAATAAAATTCTTGACAAATTCACAAAGGTTGATATATTAGTTAACAATGCTGGGATCACCAAGGATAATCTCTTGATGCGCATGAGCCAGCAGGAGTGGGATGCGGTATTGAATGTAAACCTAAAAGGCGCATTCAATTGCCTCAAGGCCGTGACCCGGCCGATGATAAAGCAGCGCTATGGCAAGATCATCAATATGGCCTCGATCATCGGCATAATGGGCAACGCAGGGCAGGCAAATTACGCAGCTTCCAAGGCTGGCCTGATCGCTCTTACAAAATCAGCGGCAAAGGAATTAGCTTCGCGCAGTATAAACGTCAATGCGGTGGCGCCCGGATTCATCCAGACTGAAATGACGGCCAAGCTCCCGGAAGATCTGAAGAATAAGATGAAGGAGATGATACCGCTGGATAAGTTCGGCACGCCCGAGGATATCGCCGCGACATGTCTATTTCTGGCTTCTGAAGAATCAAGCTACATTACCGGCCAGACTATAGTAGTTGATGGCGGAATGGTAATGGCCTAAAGCGTCATAACAAGGAGGTAAAGAAATGGCAGTGCAAGAAAAAGTAAAGTCAATCATTGCAGAGCAGTTGGGAGTCAAGCCCGAAGAGGTCACACCTCAGGCGTCTTTTGTGGATGATCTGGGCGCCGATTCCCTGGATACCGTTGAGCTCGTCATGGCCTTAGAAGAAGAGTTCGGCATCGAGATACCCGATGAGGACGCGGAGAAGATCGCGACCGTCGGAGATGCGGTCAAGTATATAGAAGAAAAGACTGCCAAAGCCTAAAACAAGTTTGCGCATAAATATATAGAGATATTTACCCCGCTTTTATGTCAGCGGGGTAAATTTTATTGCACTTTGCGAGGAGAAATGCAGGAAAACAGGGTCGTAGTAACGGGTTTAGGTGTGATCTCCGCAGTAGGCAACGATGTCGTTTCTTTCTGGGATGCTTTGAAGAACGGAAAGAGTGGTATCGGGCCGATCACCTCTTTTGACGCCTCCAAATTTGATTCCCGGATCGCCGGCGAGGTCAAGGGTTTTGACCCGGCGCTTTACGGTATGGGATTCAAGGAGGTAAAGCGCATGGATAAGTTTGTTCAGTATGCTGTTGCCTGCGCCAAGCAAGCCATAACTGAATCGGGGCTGGACCTAAAAATTGAAGATAGGGACCGTATAGGCGCTCTGATAGGCTCGGGGATCGGAAGCCTCCATACGATAGAGGAGGAGCACAAAATTTTTCTGGCAAAGGGCCCGTCAAGGCTGTCCCCATTCCTCATCCCGATGTTGATCGTTAATGAAGCAGCCGGTCAGGTCGGGATCGTCTATGGCTTAAAGGGGCCGAACTCTTGCGTGGCGACTGCCTGCGCTTCGGGTTCGCATGCCATAGGGGATGCGTTCAGGATACTGGAGCGCGGCGATGCGGATGTGATGATCACGGGCGGCACAGAGAGCTGCGTTGTCGCTACGGGAGTCGGCGGCTTCTGCGCGCTTAAGGCGCTTTCCAAAAGGAACGATGACCCCAAGAAAGCAAGCCGCCCATTTGACAGGGAGCGCGATGGCTTCGTTATCGCCGAGGGCTGTGGGCTGGTGGTTTTAGAGACTTTAGACCATGCCCAAAAAAGAAACGCCAAAATAATAGCTGAGATCTCCGGATACGGGATGACTTGCGATGCTTATCATATGACTGCTCCTGATCCTGAAGGAGACGGCGCGGCCAGGGCGATGATCCTGGCGATGAAAGACGCAAAGGTCAACCCCGAAGATGTGGGTTATGTCAATGCGCACGGTACATCCACTAAGCTTAATGATAAGACTGAGACCCTCTCTATGAAGAAGGCCCTCGGGGCCCACGCCAAGAAGGTGATGATTTCATCAACCAAGTCCATGACCGGGCACCTTCTGGGGGCAGCGGGAGGGGTGGAGTTTATCGCCTGCTGCCTTGCTATACGCGACGGGGTTATTCCGCCTACCACAAATTATGAATATCCGGATCCGGATTGCGATCTTGATTATGTTCCCAATACCGCCCGCCTGGCTAAAGTCGATGTCTGCATGTCCAACTCCTTAGGTTTCGGCGGACACAACGCCAGCCTCCTGGTAAGAAGATTTAAATAATGGGTTATACGATAGCCGAAAAAATACTGATGGCCCACTCCGGCAAGAGCTCTATCAAGCCGGGTGAGTTCATTGAAGCCGAGGTGGATCTTGCCCTGGGTAACGATATTACTGCGCCCATTGCTATAGAGGAATTTAAGAAGTCCGGGTCCGCGAAGGTATTTGATAGGTTCAAGGTGGTCCTGGTCCCGGATCATTTCGCGCCTGCCAAGGACCAGAGGAGCGCCAACCAGTGCAAGGTCCTGGCTGATTTTGCTGCCGAGCAGAAGATCAAGAACTACTTTGAGGTTGGCTGCATGGGGATCGAGCATGTGCTCTTGCCTGAACTGGGCCTGGTCATGCCCGGGGACCTGGTTATAGGCGCTGACTCTCACACCTGCACTTACGGAGCGTTGGGGTGTTATTCGACCGGCATCGGCTCGACTGACCTTGCGCGCGCTTATATTGACGGGAAGATTTGGCTTAAAGTCCCGCAGTCGGTTAAGTTCATATTTAAGGGTAAGCCCAATAAATGGGTCACAGGTAAGGACCTTATATTATATACTATCGGACAGATCGGGGTCGATGGCGCGATATACAAGGTAATGGAGTTTGCCGGACCGGTGATCAAAGATTTAAGCATGGATGACCGCCTTGCCATGTCCAATATGGCTATAGAGGCAGGTGGGCGCGCGGGCCTTATTGAGCCTGACGAGACGACTAAAAAGTTTATTGCCGGATTCAAAAGAAAAGGGAAGTTTTACAACTCTGACGAAGACGCTGTCTATGAAAAGACCTACGAGTGGGATGTTTCTAAATTAGAGCCTCAGGTGGCTTGCCCGCACTTGCCCAGCAATGTTAAGCCGGTAAGCCAGCTCAAAGAGATAAAGCTTGACCAGGTCGTGATCGGATCTTGCACTAACGGCCGCATATCAGATCTTAGGATCGCAGCCAGGATCCTGAAGAATAAAAAGATAAAATCAGGGCTTAAACTGATCGTGATCCCCGCGACCCAGAAGATATATTTACAGTGCGTAAAAGAGGGGCTGGCAGAGGTATTTGTCAAAGCTGGAGGGGTGTTTTCAACACCCACCTGCGGCCCATGCCTGGGCGGGCATATGGGCATCCTTACGGACGGGGAAGTCGCCTTGGCGACTACAAACCGGAATTTTATCGGCAGGATGGGCAGCCCCAAGTCTTTTGTATATTTATCGAATCCGGCGGTTGCGGCCGCATCGAGTGTCACCGGGAAGATTACGCATCCGGCTAAAATTTAAAGGAGGCGGGTTTGATGAGAAAGAATATTCGCGGTTTACTTCTGGTTTTGGGGATCATCTTATCGGCGGCGGCAACGCTTTTTGCGCTTGAGGGGATCTCTTCGCTTTCCTGCGATATGACGATCGATTCACCCATGACCGGCAAGATGACCGGCAAGATGTTCATAAAGGGAGAGAAAAGCCGCGTGGAGATGGAAGCCCAAGGGACTAAGACTATCAATATTATTGAAGGAGACAAGGCCTACTCTTACATGCCTGATCAAAATATAGCCATGGTTCTTCCGCTGGCGCAAGCCAAAGAGCAGGTCCCTATGGTCAAGGATTATAAGACGGATTGCCAGCGGCTTGGCGAGGAGACGATCGATGGAAGGATCTGCGGGATTTATGATTGTGTTGAGGATGGCAATAAGGCAAAGCTTTGGGTTGCGCAAGATTTAGATTTCCCGGTCAAGATCGAAGCCGCCGGAGCAACTACAACTTATAGGAATATAAATATCGGTGTAGCCCTTGAGGACAGCCTGTTTGTGCTGCCCGCCGGAGTAGAGGTGCAGGATATATCCCAGATGATTCCTAATATGGCCGGTATGGATCTGCCTTCCGGGAATATGGGGATGGGCTCCGGGGATATCCAGCCGGACGACAGCGCGGATTATAACCCGGCTGATCAGGATTACTTGGATGTAAACAGGATCAAAGATGCTGATTAAAGGTAAAGTTTATAAATTCGGCGAAGATGTAAACACTGACGATATTATCTCGGCCAAATACCTGGTTTCAACTGATGCCGTAGAGCTTGGCAAGCACTGCATGGAGAGCATCAGCCCGGATTTCGCTAAGTCGGTGCAAAAGGGGGATATAATTGTGGCCGGAAAGAACTTCGGCTGTGGTTCATCCCGCGAGCATGCCCCTTTGGCGGTGAAAGGCTGCGGCGTGGCTGCGGTGATCGCTCCCAGCTTTGCCGCGATATTTTTCCGTAACGCCATAAATATCGGCCTGCCGTTTTTAGAGCTTGCGGATACCTCAATGATCGAAGTAGGGGACGTGCTTGAGATAGACCTGGATAGTGGTGCGATCAAGAACGAGACTAAGGGTCAGGTTTATAAGACGCAGGCTTTCCCGAAGTTCCTGCAGGATATTGTTGAGCAGGGCGGACTCATCAACTACGTTAAAAATAAAAGAACTGGTTAGATGTTTACTATGTACAGTGTACTGTGTACAGTAAAACATTTTCTTTGGGGAAACAGATTTTTCTGCAAACAGTACACTGTTAACAGCACACATCTTGGATTCGAAATATTCTTATAGAAAGGACGAAAGATGTACAAGATCGCAGTTATAGGCGGAGATGGCACGGGCCCTGAAGTAGTGCGTGAGGGGCTGAAGGTGCTGGAAGCCGCAAGCAAGAAGTACGGGTTTAAATACGAGACCAAAGAATTTGATTTCAGCGGCGATCGTTATTTAAAGACAGGCAAGACCGTTGATGATAGGGATGTTGAAGAGCTAAAGAAATACAATGCGATTTACCTCGGTGCTGTCGGGCATCCCGATGTCAAGCCGGGCATCTTAGAAAAAGACGTTCTTCTCAAGCTCAGGTTCGCTTTGGACCAGTATATCAACCTGCGTCCGGTAAAACTTTATAACGCCGATTTTTGCCCGCTTAAGGATAAAAAGCCTGAGGATGTGGATTTCGTGGTTGTGCGCGAGAACTCCGAAGGGCTTTATAAGGGCCTGGGTGAGTTCCAGAATAAAGGCACAAAAGACGAGGTAGCGATACAGGTCTCCCATAATACGCGTAAAGGCGTCGAGCGCTGCGTCCGCTACGCTTTTGAATTTACCCGCAAGCGCAATAAAAGGAAGAAGCTTACGCTGTGCGGAAAGACCAATGTTCTGACTTTTGCCTGGGATCTTTGGCAGCGCACTTTTAACGAGGTTGCCAAGGAGTATCCTGATGTTTCGACTGATTACGCGCATGTGGATGCGACTACCATGTGGTTTGTTAAGAACCCGGAGTGGTTTGATGTTATTGTAACTGATAATATGTTCGGCGATATTATCACTGACCTGGGCGCTATGGTCCAGGGAGGGATGGGGATTGCCGCGGGAGGCAATATCAATCCGAAGGGCGTTTCAATGTTTGAGCCTATCGGAGGAAGCGCGCCTAAATACACCGGGCAGAACGTTATTAATCCTTTGGCTGCGATATGCGCTGCAGGGATGATGCTGGATACGCTTGGCGAAACCAAGGCTGCCAAGGCGGTGGAGGATGCGGTGATAAAGGTTGTCGCTACGAAATTAAAGTCGCTTGGCGCCGGAAAGATGGGTTATTCAACGACTCAGGTCGGGGACCTGGTTGTGGAGAATCTTTGAATAGGAGGAGAGCTTTAAAATGAAGAAAGCTAATGTTGCGGTCATCGGTGCGGGTGTTGTCGGGGTAGAGATGCTGCGCGTATTGCGCCAGCGTAATTTCCCGGTCAATAATCTCAAAGTTTTTGCCCGCTCGGCAAGAAAGATCGATGTTGACGGACAGATTTACGCGGTAGAGCCGATCACCCCGGAAGGTTTTGACGGCATAGATATTGCATTATTTGCCGGCACTGAAGGCGAAAAAGGAGCGGCTGTTACTTACGCCGCGGAAGCGGTGAAGCGCGGAGCCGTGGTTATCGATAACGGCGCGGATTTCCGCATGGATCCCAAAGTTCCCCTTGTTGTCCCTGAGGTGAACGCAAAAGACGCCCTTAAACATAAAGGCATTATCGCCAATCCCAACTGCTCGACCATCCAGATGGTGGTGGCGCTTAATCCCATTCATAAAAAAGTTGGCGTTAAGAGGGTGATCGTTACAACCCTTCAGGCCTCATCGGGCGCAGGTAAAGGCGCTGTTGAGCAGCTAAATGAGGAGATAGGCCTTATTTCAGCCGGAGGTTTCGGCAATGTCCATGTGAACGCTCAGAACAAATCCATGCCTCAGCAGCTGGCTTACAACGTATTCCCGCATATCGGCGGGTTCGTCGAGCTTGATTATACCAGCGAAGAGTGGAAGCTCGTGAAAGAAACCCATAAGATCTTGCATGACGATAAAATTAAGATTTCCGCCACAACTGTCAGGGTTCCTGTGCGCACCGGCCACTCCGAGTCGGTTTATATTGAGACAGATGAAATGATCAGCCCGGATGATGTAAAGAAGCTTCTTGGGAAGGCCCCCGGGATCGTATTGATGGATGATGTTAAGAGCTCCATATATCCTATGCCTAAGGATGTCGAGGGCAGGGATGAGACCTTTGTCGGCCGCATCCGCAAGGATGCCTTTGTAAAGTGCGGCTTATGGTTGTGGGTTGTCGCTGATAACCTGCGTAAGGGTGCCGCCACTAATGCCGTTCAGATAGCCGAGGTTTTAATAAAGTGACGCTGCAAGCCCGATGCAAGGTGCGGGTCAGGCAATCGGGTATTCGTAATATCAGGCTTGAGATAGAATACGATGGGACAAATTACTGCGGTTGGCAGGTTCAGACCCGTAATCCCGCCAAGAAAAGCGTCCAGCAGGCCCTCGAAACAGCTCTGCGTAAGATAGTCCACGAGAAGGTAGCGCTAAATGCCTCCGGAAGGACTGATGCCGGAGTGCATGCTTTGGCTCAGGTAGCTAATTTTACCACTCTTTCAAAGATCCCCGTCGATAAGCTTCAGCTTGCTTTAAACAGCCTGCTGCCTGATGACATAGCCGTGACCGCCGCCTTAGAGGTGGGTGCGGGCTTCCACAGCCGTTTCAGCGCCAAATCCAAAGTTTACCGTTACGTTATAATTAACCGTAAATACCCTTCCGCGCTTTTAAGGGACAGGGCTTATTTTTGCTCTTATCCGCTTGATTTGGCTCTTATGCGTAAGGAAGCGCGCTCGCTTTTGGGCAGGCACAATTTCAGCGCTTTCCAGGCTTCGGATAAGATAAAGCGTGCCGCAGTCAGGACAATAAAAGCCATAAAGATCGTAAAGGTCGGCGATGAAGTGCGCATCGAGATCGAAGCCGATGGATTCCTGTATAACATGGTCAGGAATATCGCCGGCACACTCCTGGAGGCCGGCAGGGGGAGGTTTGAAAGAGGGAGCCTGAAAAGGATCTTATTATCCAAAAACAGAGAATCTGCCGGGCCGGCCCTTCCCGCCAAGGGATTGTTCCTGGTGAAAGTCAAATACTGATCACATGACAGATAGTATCATTAAAAAATCTCTTTGGGACTTTGGTTCAAAACTGATTTTAGCCAGCTTTTCTTTCTTTCAATTTTTACGCTGGCCGATCCTGCCGCAGTACATGGATATCTACTATCATATTCAGAGCGGGTGGGGCTTTATCAAGGCGGGGGGGTATAGTGGATGGGATTTCTGGCAATGCGCTCCGGTAGGCCGGCCCAATATTTACCCTCCTGTGTTCCATATTATCATCGCTTTCCTGATGAAACTCGGGGTAGATCCGATAATAATCGCAAAGACCGCTGAAGCGGCTGCGCCGGTCTTATTCTTGGCCATCCTGTGGCTTTTTATAAGAAATAATTATGGCCAGAGGCTGGCTTTCTTTGTTTTAGTTGCTTCCTGTTCCTCATTTTCTTTTTATCTTGTCCTCATGAACCATATCCCCGCAACCCTTGCTTTTATATTCGGGTTTTTAGCTGCGGATCTTATTCTTGGCGGCAGCGTGCTCAGGGCCTCTCTTTTATTGTCCTTGGCATTCTACACTCATATCGGGGTGAGCCTCTTCTTATTTCTTGCTGTTATTCTTTATTTGATATACATAAAGGATTACCGCAGGATGCCCGTTATTATTGCTACGGTGCTTATCTTGTCTTTGCCTATGACCGCAGGTTATTTCTTCCGGATAAACGCTATTTCGCCCGCAGGGCTTTTGATCAACGAGAAATATTTTTCTCAAATCAAACTGTTGGATTATGCCTTTGCATTTTTTGGCCTGATTTTGAGCGCCAGGGCCAAGGGCAAATATTTATTCTTCTTGAGTTTGCTGCTGGCCAGCCTAATTTTTCTGTTTTACCCTTATCGTTTTTTCTCCGGGGAAGGATATTTACCGGTTATGCTTTTGGCCGCCATGGCAATTGCTTATATCTTTGAGAAGGCGATGGGCCTGAAGCGAGTCTTACGGTACGCGGTTTCATTACTTATTATTTTTTTATTGGCGTTATCTCCGACGCTAGTATTTGATAAACCCGAAGGCCAAGGACAAATTCGTTGCGGGTTTAAGTTATACGATTCAGCTTTTCAGAATCTCCTTCTTGCCAACAAGGAGGCGCTTTGGCTTCCGCAGTACTATCTTCCTGCCGCCAGGATCATTAAAGATAATTCTTCTGATTCGGATATAATCTACAGTTCGATGGATATTATCGGGGTGGCCCTGGCCGGGATCTCAGGCAGGGCAACAGCTAACCGCCTGCTGCCGGAGGTGGAGGCAGGCAGATATTTTGACCCTTTGAAGGAATCAAAAATAATTATCTTTACGCAGTCAGATAGCCCTGAGAAGATAAGGCAGGCTGTTAATAATTACGGCCTTACTAAGATAGGGGAGGAGAACGATCTGTTCATTTTCTACAAAAACCCCGCCAGCAGGGCAAAGGCGGGTATCCGAAGGGCTCAGGTGCCGTTTTATATGATTATAATGTTGTTTTTGCTGTTTATATTGCTTTTTTGGAAGGCAGAAATATTAGAGAAAAAATATTTGACTTAACGTGATTTTATGGTATACTTTTCTTCTTATGATTAAAACATACATACCCAAAAAAGAGGATATTAAAAAGCAGTGGTATTTGGTAGATGCCAAGGACAAAGTCCTGGGCAGGCTTGCCAGCAGGGTAGCGGTTATCCTTCGCGGCAAGCATAAAGCCATCTTTACCCCTCATCTTGATACCGGTGACGGTGTTATTGTGATCAACGCCGCCAAGATCAGGGTTACGGGGAGGAAATTGAAACAGAAGGTCTACCAGCGTTATTCTGGATACCCGGGAGGCCAGAGAGAGGTGGTCCTTGAAACCATGCTTGCCAGGAGGCCGGCTACTGTGATCAGGCTTGCCGTGCAGAGGATGCTTCCCTCCGGGCCGTTAGGCAGGGACTTGATTAAGAAACTTAAGATTTATGCCGATGACAAACACGCCCATCAGGCGCAGAGTCCGGTTGTTTTGGAGGTTTAATTAAAATATGGATCAACTCGTTAAATATACGGCAATAGGCAGGCGCAAAGAATCGGTAGCCAGGATTAATCTTACTCCCGGCAAGGGAGAGGTTTTTGTTAACGACAGGCCCTACGAGAAGTATTTTTTGCGTGAAACCGATAGGATCATTGTGATGCAGCCATTTAAGGTCACCAACAATCAGAATAAATTTGACGTGATAGCCAGGATCAATGGAGGCGGATTGACCGGCCAGGCAGGCGCTTTGCGCCTTGCTATCTCCCGCGCCTTAAGCTTGGCGGATACGGTGTTAAAGGACCCGTTGCGTAAAGAGGGTTACCTTACCCGCGATCCCCGCACTAAGGAGAGGAAGAAGTACGGCCAGAAAGGCGCGCGCAAGCGCTTCCAGTGGACTAAGAGGTAGTATGCAGTTATAAGTTGTAAGTTTTAAGTTATAAGCAGAATATGAAAGATCCCGCTGGAAACAGCGGGATCTTTTATTATATTGCGCTACTAGATAGGTGGCGGGGTCTGCCGCGGGGCCCCCGCGGCACTCGCCGTTGAACGTTAGCGCAATATTGGATTTACTGGTCGGGAGGATTTTCCGGTTCCGACGATAAAGTACTTGACTATGCAGGCGTTTTATCTTAATATGATTCATTAATTCAAATGGAGATCTTAAGATGTTAAATGCTGGGATTGTGGGGGTTAGGGGCTATACCGGAGAGGAGTTGCTTTATATCCTTTTGCGCCATCCCCGGGTGCAGGTGGCCGGCCTCTACGCGACCAATGAGCTGCCGAAGCATATCGCACAGATTTTCCCCAAGGTTAAGGGCAAGCTCAACCTTATCTGCAAGAAACCGGATTTAAATGAGATAGATAAGAACTGTGAACTGGTGTTTTTAGCCCTTCCTCACACGGCATCCATGGATCTGGTCCCGCAGCTTTTGAGGATGGGTAAGCGGGTGGTAGATCTTTCCGCCGATTACCGGCTTAAAGATATAAAGGCTTACGAGAAATTTTATCATGTTCCGCAGAAGGATAAAGCAGGGCTTTCCAAGGCGGTGTACGGGCTGCCTGAGCTTTACCGGGCTAAGATCAAAAGCGCAAAGTTAATTGCCAACCCCGGATGCTACCCGACGGTAAGCATACTAGCCTTAGCTCCGCTAGTGGCCTTTAGCCTCATCGATCCGGATTCGGTGATCATTGACGCAAAATCGGGTTTTAGCGGAGCGGGTAAAAAGATGGTCGAATCGACCTTGCTTTCCGAGACCAAGGATGACTTTAAGGCCTATAAGGTCAATGTCCATCAGCATTCTCCGGAGATCGATCAGGAGCTAACTAATCTGGCGGGGAAGAAATTTAAAGTCACCTTCGTGCCGCATCTTTTGCCGATTTATAGAGGCATCCTTGTGACCGTTTATGCCAAGAAAGCCGCTTCTGCCAAGGCTAAAGACCTGACTGCGCTTTACAAGAAGTTTTATAAGGGCGAGCCGTTTGTCAGGGTGAGGAATGAAGGGGATTATCCAAGGATTAAGGATGTGGCCAATACTAATTTTTGCGATATAGCTATCAAGGATGAAGCGGATAAAGTGATCGTTATCGCAGCGATTGATAATCTGCTTAAAGGCGCATCCGGCCAGGCGGTGCAGAATATGAATATTATGTACGGTTTTCCGGAAAAGACGGCGTTAATATGATGAGGCTATCGAAAAAAGCTGTTTTACCTGCTGGTTTTAAGGCAAACGCGCTTTTTTGCGGGATCAAGAGATCGGGCAAGCCGGATCTGGCTTTGTTTTATTCAGAGCTCCCGGCCAAGGCCGCATGCATGTTTACGACCAACAGCATTATTGCAGCTCCCATAAAGGTCAATAAGGAGCATCTTCGGAAGGTTAAATCTTTTCGGGCGATAGTAGCTAATAGCGGCAACGCGAATTGCTTTACCGGTAACGCCGGGATGTTGGATGCATCGGCAACGGCTAAGAAAGCGGCTTTAGTCCTTAAGGTGAGGGAAGAGCAGGTTTTATTAGCTTCTACAGGGATAATTCTAAGAAGGCTCCCTGTAGACAAGATCAAAAAGGCCCTGCCTGAGCTGGCCGCGGGTTTATCCAAGAGCGGTATAAGCAAGGCGGCTAAGGCGATACTTACGACTGATCTCGTAACTAAAGAGGCCAGCGCAAGCTTTAAAATTGGCGCAAGGACCGTAAATATCTGCGGCGTGGCCAAGGGTTCAGGGATGATAGCGCCAAACATGGCTACGATGCTGGCTTTTATCTTCACGGATGCCAATATATCACAAGGCGCGTTGAAGAGGGCTTTAAGGGAAAGCGTTGAAAGCTCTTTTAATTGCATAACCATTGACGGCTGCATGAGCACTAATGACAGTGTGATGCTTCTTGCTAATGGCGCAGCGGGCAATCCCTTGATAGATTCAGGCGCTGGCTTAAAGCAATTCAGTCAAGCCTTGAGATCTGTTTGCTTTGAATTAGCCAAGATGCTGGTCAGAGACGGGGAGGGCGCGACTAAATTCATAAGGATTGAGGTGGATAAAGCTAAAAGCGTTGCCGAAGCCAGGAAGGTAGCTCTTCAGATCGCAAACTCCGATCTTTTCAAGACTGCCATGTACGGCGAGAATCCCAACTTCGGCAGGATCGCCGGGGCAGTCGGCGCAAGTAGAGTGGGGGTAAAGGAGAAGGACCTTAAGATCAAAGTGGGCTCCCTTAAGAAAAAGAATATAGACGTAAATGTTTCGATCGGAAGAGGCTCATCGAGCGCGGTGGTCTATACCACTGACCTGACGAACGAATATATCAAGATCAACGCGGAATATAATTAATCACGAATCACGAACGACGAAAGACGAGTGACGACATGGAAGAGGCGATCAAGAAAGCTGATGTTTTGATAGAGGCCTTGCCTTATATAAAGAGGTTCCACAAGAAGATCATTGTTGTCAAATACGGCGGGAGTATCCTCGGGGATGAGAAGATAAGGGCCGGGGTCCTTGAGGATATGATCTTCCTTAATTTCATGGGACTTCGTCCGGTTTTGGTGCATGGCGGCGGGCCTAATATAAGCGAGCGCATGCGCGCTTCGGGGAAAAAGACCGATTTTGTGGACGGGATGCGCGTGACCGATGAAGAGACGCTTAGTATGGTTGAGGAGGAGCTGCGGGAGTTAAACGCCTTGATAGTAAAAGAGATCAATGAGCTTGGCGGAAAGGCCGCTGCGCTTTGCGGCAAAGCCGAGAATATAATACAGGTTGAAAAGAAGAAGTCTAAGGTGGATCTGGGCTTGGTCGGGCACATCGTGGATATTGATGCTAAGCCGGTGCTGGAGGTTTTAGCTCAAGACAAGATCGCGGTGATCATGCCCATGGGCCGCGGCAAAGATAAGAAGGGCTATAATGTCAACGCTGATGAGTCAGCCGCGAATATTGCCTCAGCCCTTAAGGCGGAGAAATTGGTGCTTTTGACCAATGTCAAAGGCATAATGCGCAACGCTGAGGACCCTCATTCGTTTATGTCGACTTTGACCATTGCGGAGGCTAATGCTTTGATAAAGGATAATGTTGTTCAGTCGGGTATGATCCCTAAGGTCACGGCATGCATTCATGCGCTTGAGAACGGCGTAAAGAAGACGCACGTGGTTGATGCGCGCACCCCGCATGGACTGCTCTTGGAGATATTCACTGATCAGGGCGTGGGCACGGAGATAGTAAAGTGAAATTAGAGGAAGTTTTTCAAAGCTATAAAGATAATATTCTTTCCACCTATACCAAGGTCCCGCTTGTCTTTGTGAAGGGCAAGGGGTCGTATCTTTGGGATATAAAGGGGGATAAGTATTTGGATTTTTTCCCGGGATGGGGCGTGGGAAACCTCGGCCATTGCCATTCGAAGGTGATGCAGGCGGTGCGGGATCAGGTATCCAAGCTTATATTTATCCCGAATAATTATCATCATATCCCGCAGGCAAAGCTTGCCAAAGAGCTCGTTTATTGCGCGAAGTATCCGGCAAAGGTTTTTTTCTGCAATTCCGGAGCCGAGGCTAATGAGGGAGCGATAAAATTAAGCCGCAAGTTCGGACAAGGCAGATACGAGATAATCTCTTTTGAGGATTCTTTTCACGGCAGGACCCTCGCGGCGCTTGCTGCTACAGGCCAGAAGAAATATCAGGAGGGCTTTGCGCCGCTACCCGAGGGGTTTAAGATAGTCAAGTTTAATAACCTTGAGGCAGTGAAATCCGCGGTGACGGATAAGACAGTTGCGGTTATGCTTGAGGTTATCCAGGGTGAGGGAGGGATAAATGTCGCGAGTATTGAGTTTGTCGCAGGTTTAAGAAAGCTTTGCGATGAGTTGAAGTTATTATTGATAATTGATGAGGTGCAGACCGGAGTCGGCAGAACAGGCAAAATGTTCGCCCACCAGCATTATGGTATAACTCCGGATATAATGACTTTGGCAAAAGCGTTGGGCGGAGGCCTGCCCATAGGTATGATGGTGGTCAAAAAAGAGATATCCGATACACTCGGCCCCGGGATGCACGCATCAACTTTTGGCGGCGGGCCGGTAATATGCAGGGCAGCCCTGGCGGTCCTGGGAGCTATCCAGAGAGAGAAGCTTCTGGCTAACGCTAAAGAGATGGGCGAGTATTTATTTTCTAAACTTAATCAGCTCAAAAGTAAATACAGCTTGATAAAAGAGGTCAGGGGGATCGGCCTTATGGCCGGGTTAGAGCTTAATGTTCCGGGCAAGGATATTGTCGGGAAGTGCATGCAAAAAGGGTTGCTGATAAATTGCACGCACGACACTGTTTTGCGGCTGATGCCCGCATTGAATATAACCAAAAAAGAGATCGATAAGGCAGTAAAACTATTGGATGAGGTGCTTAAAGGATGAAAAAAGATCTTATTTCGATCAAGGATCTGAAGCCTGCCGAGATAGAGGGGATATTGTCTCTTACCGCAAGGCTCAAGGAAGCAAAGGCTCGGTTCAGCAAGGTCCTTTCCGGAAAAACCCTTGCGCTTATCTTCCAGAAGCCGTCAAACAGGACCCGGGTATCTTTTGAGGTCGGGATGTATCAGCTCGGAGGCAACTCAATATACCTTGCGCCCGGAGAGATCAATCTTGGTGTGCGGGAGTCTATAAGCGATGTGGCAAAGACCTTGTCGCGCTATTGTGACGCGATAGTCTTAAGGACCTATGAGCATAAGAATGTCATTGATATGGCGCAGGCTGCCAGCATCCCGGTGATAAACGGGCTATCGGATTTTTCGCACCCCTGTCAGGCGCTTGCGGATATATTTACGGTTAAAGAGAAGTTAAAAACTCTTAAAGGCAGGACCGTTGTTTATGCCGGAGACGGCAATAACGTGTGCCATTCGCTGGTTTTTGTTTGCGCAAAGCTGGGTGTTAATATTAATGTCGCCACTCCCAAAGGCTATGAGCCGCTGTCTTCTGTCTTAAAAGAAGCGGCAGTCTTTGCCAAGGCCAAAGGCTCGAAAGTAAGATTGTTCAGCGATCCTCATGCCGCGGCAAAGGGCGCGGATGTGATCTATACCGATGTCTGGGCGAGCATGGGCCAGGAGAAAGAGGCGGCGAAAAGAAGGAAGGCCTTTAAAGATTTTCAGGTGAATAAGAATTTGGTCGCTTCGGCCAAGAGGAATGTTTTAGTTATGCATTGCCTTCCGGCGCACAGGGGCGAGGAGATCACAAGCGATGTTATCGACAGCGCTAATTCCGTGGTCTTTGACCAGGCCGAGAACAGGATGCATGTCCAGAAGGCGGTGCTGATTAAATTATTAAAGAATTAGAAATGCAGTAGTTTACAGTAGATTCAGGAGGATTGATGAAGAAAGTGGTATTGGCATATTCTGGCGGGCTTGATACGTCCTGTATCGTGAAATGGCTCAAAGAGCGGGAGTGGGATGTAATTTGTTTTGTCGCGGACCTCGGCCAGGGCCTTGGTAAGGGCGAGGATCTGAATGCTATCGAGGCAAGGGCTTTGTCAGCCGGCGCATCCAAGGTCTATATTAAGGACCTGCAGGATGAGTTTATCCGGGATTATATCGTGCCGGCTTTAAAGGCGAATGCTGTTTATGAAGGCAAATATCTTATGGCGACCGCGCTTGGGCGGCCGCTTATCGCCAAGCACCTTGTTGATATTGCGCATAAAGAAAAGGCCGAGGCTATAGCCCACGGCTGCACCGGTAAGGGTAATGATCAGGTGAGATTCGAGGTTACCGCCGGGATACTCGATCCGAAGCTTGAGATCTTAGCGCCCGTAAGAGAGTGGGAGTTCAAGTCCCGGGATGAGGAGATCGAGTACGCCCAGATGCATAATATTCCGATAGATGTCACTAAGAAGAAGCCTTACAGCATTGATAGGAATATCTGGGGCATAAGCATCGAAGCAGGTATTTTGGAGGACCTTGAAGAGGAGCCGCCTGAAGACGCCTATATGATCACTAAAAGCCCTACGGGCCAGTCTTCGTACGCTAAATATGTCGAAATATATTTTGAAAAGGGCGTCCCGAAGAAGCTTGACGGAAAGCCGTTAAAGCTTAAGAACCTGATCATTCATCTTAACGAGGTCGGCGGCGCTTATGGCGTGGGAAGATCAGACCTCGTGGAGAACAGGCTTGTGGGGATAAAATCCCGCGAGATCTACGAAGCGCCTGCGGCTACGATCCTGCATATCGCGCATAAGGAATTGGAGAGCCTGGTATTGGACAGGGAGCTTGCGCACTTTAAAGAGATCATTTCGCTTAAGTATTCGGAGCTTATTTATAACGGCCTGTGGTTTTCCGACCTGAAATACGCGCTGGACGGCTTTGTCGAGTCAACGCAGGAGTATGTGACCGGCAGCATTAAGCTTAAGCTTTTTAAGGGGAATTGCGTGCCGGCGTCAAGAAAGTCCGTGCACTCGCTTTATAAGAAAGAGCTGAGCACTTACGGCAAAGAGGACAAGTTCGACCAGAAGCTGGCGGAAGGTTTTATTAAGATATGGGGAATGCCTTATAAGAGATAGATTAAGTTTACTGTGTACAGTAAACATCTTGATTTATAATTTACAGTAATTTTTACGAGAGGAAAAAGATGGCAAAGAAGCTATGGGGATCAAGATTCGGTAAAAAGACCAATGCCTTGACGGATAGGTTCACTTCAAGCATCGCGTTTGACAAAAGACTGGTTAAATACGATATCCTTGGGAATATCGCTCACGCCCGGATGCTGGGCAAGCAGAGGATAATCCCGGCCGGCGAAGCGGCCCGGATAATAAGAGGGCTTAATTCTATTCTTAAGGATGTCTTTGCCGGCAGGTTCAAGTTCGATCCTAAGGCTGAGGATATCCATTCTAATATTCAGGAACTTCTTTATAAAAGAATAGGCGAACCAGCGCACAAGCTGCACACCGCCAGATCCCGCAACGACCAAGTTGTCCTGGATGTGAAGATGTACATGAAGGAGGAGGCGGACAACTTATCGGCGCTGATCAGTTCGGTCCAGAAAGCCATACTTAGGTTTGCCCAAAAGAACTCCAAGGTCATAATTCCGGGATATACGCATATGCAGATGGCCCAGTGCGTGCTGCTGGCTCATCACCTTTTGGCTTATGTTGAGGGATTGGAGAGGGATAAGGAGCGGTTGAACGACACCAGGAAAAGGATCGACCTTATGCCTTTGGGTTCATGCGCCTTATCCGGCACCGGGCTTCCCATAAGCAGGGAGCAGGTCAGGAAGGAGTTGGGTTTCTCCGGGGTCACCGATAATAGCATTGACAGTGTAAGCGACAGGGATTTTATTATCGAGACCCTGGCGGACCTTTCGATACTTTCGATACACCTTTCAAGGATAGCTGAGGATCTGATTCTTTGGTCCACAAGAGAGTTTAATTTTATCGATATCGATTTTTCTTTTTGCACCGGATCAAGCATCATGCCCCATAAAAAGAATCCGGACGTATTGGAGCTGATCCGGGGTTCGGTGGGCAAGGTGCAAGGGAATCTGGCTAATGTCCTGACCCTTATGAAAGGCTTGCCCCTGTCTTACAACCGGGATATGCAGTTGGATAAACCGCCGCTTTTTGATGCCGTGGATACGGTCGCGGATATTCTTGAGATATTCGCCCGGCTTTTCGCGAACATCAGGATAAAGGATGATGAGATCGCCAAAAGGATCATGGATGAGTCGCTTTTTTCGGTAGATGTGGTTGAGTATCTGATCAAAAAAGGCGTTTCTTACAGGAATGCGCATGATATTGTGGGCAGGATGGTCAGGGATTGCCTTGACAAGGGGAGGAAGATCTCGGCGCTTTCTAACCATGAGCTTAAAAAATATTCAAGTAAGCTTGAGCCAGACGTAAGGAAGGTCCTTAACGCCTGGGCTTCGGTGAGCCTTAAGACCTCTTATGGCGGAACCAGCCCTAAGCTGGTCGACAGGCAATTGGCAAATTGGAAAAAGAGGTTAAGATTACATGCATGATTTCAAATACGTAAACAATGATCTTTGCTGCGAGAAGGTGAAAGTAGAGAGGCTTGCCGAGCGTTTCGGCACGCCCCTTTACGTGTACAGCTACCACACGTTGACCGACCACTTCATGAAATTAAAAACGGCTCTGGCCAAGGTCGATCCTCTTATATGTTATTCCGTGAAAGCCAATTCAAACCTGGCGATACTTAAGGCGCTGGTGGCAAAGGGCGCGGGGCTTGACGTGGTCTCCGGAGGCGAGCTTTTCCGGGCTCTGCGCGCCGGATGTCCGGCCAAAAGAATAGTATACGCTTCTGTCGGCAAGACCGACAAAGAGATCGAGGAGGCGATAAGGCGGGGGATACTCTTTTTTAATGCCGAATCCATCCCGGAGTTGGAAAATATTAATCGTATTGCTAAAAGATTAAAGAAGGTCACTCGGGTAGCCATTCGGATAAACCCTGACGTAGAGGCCAAGACCCATCATTATATTACGACCGGCAAGCTTACCAATAAGTTCGGCATCGACCTGAAGAGCGCCGGGAAGATATTGTTATCGCGCTTGAGGTTTGCGAATCTTGACATCTGCGGCCTGCATATCCATATCGGCTCGCAGATCACGGAGAGCGGCCCCTTTATCGCGGCGATAAAGAAGGTTGTGGAGTTTATCGGGCGCCTTGAGAAAAGAGGCATAGGTCTCGAATATTTAAATATCGGAGGTGGTTTGGGGATAATCTATAACCGCGAGACCCCCCAGACAGCGGCGCATTTTGCCTCCAAGGTGCTGCCTATCTTGGAAGAGACGGGATTGAAGATCATCCTTGAGCCGGGCAGGTTTATTATCGGCAACGCCGGGATACTGGTGGTCAAGGTCCTTTACAATAAGGTGACGCCTAAAAAGAAGTTTGTTATTACTGACGGCGGCATGAATGACCTTATCCGCCCGGCGCTTTATGGCGCATACCATAATATAGTGCCGCTTAAGGCGGCCAAGGGGAAAAGCGGCGCGGTCGACATAGTGGGTCCGATATGCGAGAGCGGCGATTTCTTTGCCAAAGGAAGGCGCATGCCCAAACTTAAAGAGGGCGAATACATCGCGGTGATGAGCGCGGGAGCCTATGGCTTCAGCATGTCCTCAAATTACAATTCCCGGCGCAGGGCTGCCGAGGTTCTGGTCTCAAAAGAAAAAGCATATATCATAAGAAAACGGGAAACCTTCGCTGACCTGGTCCATAACGAAGTCATTCCGGGAGCCTTAAGATGAAAAAGATAAGTTTTACCAAAATGGTGGGTAGCGGTAATGATTTTGTGGTTATTGATGCCTGGCGGTTGAAAGGCATAAGGCTTCCTGAACTGGCCAAAAGCATCTGCGACCGCAAATTCGGGGTCGGAGCGGATGGGGTGCTTGTTGTCGATAAATCAAAACCGGCGGGCGTCAAGATGCGTATCTTTAACGCTGACGGCTCGGAGGCGGAGATGTGCGGAAACGGTGCGCGCTGCACGATACTTTACGCAGGAAGAAAGAAAGCCAAGCTTTTCGCCATGGCAGGCACGCTTGATTCAGAGTTGGCCGGGGATAATGTAAGGATCAAGCTCACCGATCCTAAAGGGCTCAAAGAAGATATGCCGGTAAAAGTTAATGGCCGCCTGATGCATATAAATTTCATCAACACCGGAGTTCCTCACGCTGTAATTTTTGTGGAAGGGCTGGATAAAGTCGACGTTAAGAATTTGGGCAGCCAGATCCGAAATCATAAGGCCTTTGCCCCCCGCGGCACAAACGTTAATTTTGTAGAGGTTGTAAGCGGCGATTATCTAAAGATAAGGACATACGAAAGAGGCGTTGAGGATGAGACCCTTGCCTGCGGCACGGGCTCAGTCGCAGCAAGTTTAATAACCAGCCTAAAGTGCGGGTGCGCGGCGAATAGCTGTATCCGGGTTGAGACCAGAAGCAGAGAGGTCCTTAAGGTTTATTTTGACCGTAAAGGCAAAGTTTTTAGCAATGTCTGGCTTGAGGGTAAGGCAAGGATAGTACACAAAGGAGAATATTATGTTTAAGGGTTCGATGACGGCGATAATCACGCCTTTTAAGAACGGCAAAGTCGATGAGAAGACACTGAGGGACCTGATCGAATTTCAGATCAAGAATGGCACATCCGGTATCGTGCCTTGCGGCACGACGGGTGAGTCTGCTACCATTTCGTTTTTGGAGCACGATAGGGTCGTGGATATTACCGTGGACCAGGTGAAAAAGAGAGTCCCGGTAATCGCCGGTACCGGCTCTAATTCCACCGAAGAGGCGATCACCATGACAGTGCATGCCGCCGAGGTCGGGGCTGATGCTTCGCTGCAGGTTTCCCCTTATTATAACCGCCCGACCCAGAAGGGGCTTTATGAGCATTTTAAAGCTGTGGCGGATGCGGTCAAGATCCCGATAATCCTTTACAACATTGCCACGCGCACGGGAGTAAATATTGAGCCAGAGACAATAGCTAAGCTTGCCGATGATTGCAAGAACATTGTCGGCGTAAAGGAGGCTTCGGCTAACCTGGAGCAGATGTCGCGCATCAGATCACTTTGTCCGAAGAGTTTCGCGCTTATTTCGGGCGATGACGGACTTACGTTGCCGGTCTTAAGTATCGGAGGGACAGGCGTTATCTCCGTAGTCTCCAATATCGCGCCTAAAGACGTGGCGGAATTGGTCTCTTCTTTCGAAAAAGGGGACATCTTGAGAGCGCAGGAGCTGCACTATAAATTGCTGCCTTTGGTCAAGGCGGTGTTTATTGAGACTAATCCTATTCCCATTAAGACCGCAATGGGGTTATTGAAGATGTGCGAGCCGGATCTGCGGCTTCCAATGTGTTCAATGATGCCGGAGAATCTCGAGAAATTAAAGAAGGCTTTGAAAGATTACGGATTGCTGTAAAGAAGGAGTTTCCTATGATCAAACTTGGAGTTGCCGGCGCCTGCGGCAAAATGGGCAGGCGCATATTTGAGCTGGCTTCAAAGGATCAGGATTTCGAGCTTACTCTTGCCCTTGAGAAGAAGGGCACACCTGCAATCGGCAAGGATATCGGGAAGCTTAAGATCTCATCCAATGTAGACGGGCTGTTTCTGGTGGATGTGTTTGTGGATTTTACCCTGCCGGAAGCAACTGAAGTGCATCTTGATTATGTTGCCCGCTACAAGAAAGCGCTTGTTTTGGGAACGACGGGTTTAAGCGACATTCAAATACAAAAAGTGGAAGAGATCTCCAAGGTGGTTCCCGTAGTATTCTCGCCGAACATGTCGGTGGGGGTGAATACCTTGTTTTCGATCCTGCCTGAATTGGCTAAAAGGCTTGGGCCCGATTATAGCATCGAGATAGTCGAGGCGCACCATAAGGCCAAGAAGGACGCCCCATCGGGCACTGCCAAAAAGATGGCGCAAGTCTTAAAGGACGCGACAGGAAAAGACATCCCCACGCATTCAATACGTTTGGGCGATATTTTCGGGGATCACACTGTAGTTTTCTGCGGTAACTCCGAGCGTATCGAGGTCAAGCACCAGGCGCATTCGCGCGACCTTTTTGTTGTCGGCGCCCTCAAGGCGGCGAAGTGGATCGCCGGTAAGCCTGCAGGGCTGTATACGATGCAGGATGTGTTGGGAAAGTGATAGAGATGTGTACAGTGTAGAGTTTACAGTGTAAAGGAGTAAGTAATGTTTAAGTTATCAAAGAAAATTCAAAGCCTTCCGCCGTATTTATTTTTAGAGATCGATAAGGCCAAGCGCAAGGCGCGCCAGGAGGGAAGGGATATAATTGATGTAGGCATAGGCGACCCTGACCAGCCTACACCTAAATATATAATCGAGGCGCTTTATCAGGCGGCGCAGGACCCGGCCACCCACCGCTACGCGCTTGACCAGGGGATGCCTGCATTGCGTGGCGCCATCGCCAGTTGGTATAAGAGGCGCTTTGACGTGATACTTGATACCGCAACCGAGATACTGCCCCTTATCGGATCAAAGGAAGGTATAGCGCATTTTCCTCTTGGTTACCTTAACCCCGGGGATTATTCGTTAGTGCCTGACCCGTGCTATCCGCCTTACCGCGGAGGGACGATCCTTGCCGGAGCAAAGCCCTATTTGATGCCTCTTCGCGAATCAAACTGTTTTCTGCCGGATTTCAAAAAGATCCCCGCGGCCGTCCTGAAGAAATCCAAGATCATTTATATTAATTATCCAAATAATCCCACCGGGGCAACCGCTGAAGCTGATTTCTACCGCAAGGTGATCGAATTTGCCAAAAGAAATAAGCTTATTGTAGTCTCTGATCTTGCCTATTCAGAGATGTGCTATGACGGTTATAAGCCTTCGAGCATGCTTGAGCTGGAAGGGGCCAAGGATGTGGTGATCGAATTCCATTCGTTATCCAAGACTTATAATATGACCGGATGGCGCGCGGCCTGGGCTTGTGGTAATCCGGAGCTGGTAGCTGCCCTCGCTAAGGTTAAGTCAAATATTGATTCCGGGATATTTTCGGCTATTCAGCTGGCGGCTATTGCTGCGCTGGAGGGCCCGGATGATCATCTTAAAGATATGAATAAGATCTACCAGGAGAGGCGCGATATACTTGTCAGCGGTTTAAGAGGCCTCGGCTGGCAGGTAAATCCACCCAAAGCCACTTTTTACGT
>Ga0315278_10000385_pt1 | contig 39074 bp, 32 predicted proteins | sample YL17G06_0_MG_FD_203880 | JGI IMG/M metagenome (GOLD analysis project Ga0315278, IMG submission 203880) | Sediment microbial communities from Yellowstone Lake, YNP, Wyoming, USA - YL17G06_0 | ecosystem: Environmental > Aquatic > Freshwater > Lake > Sediment | place: USA: Wyoming | collected... | reverse complement strand
CCAACGTCTTTTCGTTCGTGGCATTTTCAACCTTCCTTGCCCTGAACTTTTTTTATGAACCAGCGGATTGGGCTCACCCTGTATTCTGCATTAAATATATTGCATTGGAATTAAATTGTCAATACCTATTCAAATTTCTTCTGATTTTTTTGACTGTCCCCTTCGTCCCTATAAGACCGCACTTGTAAGGGGAGGCTATACCGTAGACATTGCATCAGATGCAACCGAAGCCGTTCAATTCCTAAGAGGGAAAAAATACGACGCAATTATTTTTGATTTATTTATTCCCTGTGGAACAGAATTTGAAACGGATACTTTTTATGTAGGGCTTGAGTTATTAAGGAGGCTTATTGAAAAGAAATTTGAAAATATAGATGAGTATGATCCGGCAAAAATGATGGTGTTTACTGTGGTTAACGAATCGGACGTCATTAGTGAAATTCAAAACTTAGGTGTTAAGTCTATTTTAAACAAAAGGCTTACTGAATTGCCTGATTTCAAAAACTATGTCGACAAATTATTTAAATAAAGTTAAATGGGGAAAAAAAAAGGACTCAACCATGTTCAAGCTGAAAGGAATGAAGCAAAAAGTTATTTTAAATTTATGAAGTTTAAAATACTTTTCGTGCTATTCGGGTGCTTTATCCTTTCATATTTTTATATTTTCTGTTGTGAAAATCCCGTATCTGATAATCAATTACAACGGGATATACTGCTTGTGTTCCTTCCTACTTTGGCTACTATCCTTATCCCTGTTTTTTTAATCTCTTCCTCAGTTATTATTAAAGAATACCCGTCTTTTAAAAAAAAGGGGATATCGCTGTATATAATTTTGATGGTATTTATTATGGTATTTCAATTGCTGTCTCTACTTAATATTATTCCATTAGCGGAAAAAGTGTTTAAAATTTGTGTGATCCTTTTTGTTTTTTCATTATTGTTATTGATACCTTATGTTTTATTATTTATACATTCAAATGTATCTGCTGTATTAACAAGATTATTCCGTTTTTCTGTACGGCCATTTATTAAAAGCAATAAAAGGGTCAACACAAAAATTATTGAAGAAACAAACCGAAAGATTGCTTATATGGGACATTTAATTATGCACACAATTCACGAGTATGATTATAATACATTCTCTATAGGGTTAGAAAAATTAAATGCAATCGGAAAAATTATATTGGAGTCGCCAAGATGCAATGAGAAAACTCTAAATGATATATACAAAAATATAATTACCAATTATCAATATATAAGTTGCGAATGTGCGAGCGTAGAATTAGAAAAATATATGGGAAAGGCAGCTTTTAATATCTCCGATTTGATTAAATTTGGAATGAGCAGTAAAAATAGAATCGCTTCAAAAATCGATTTCCCTATTTTAATAAAGGAATTGGAAAAGGTAGGTGTGATTAGTGTTGAGAACAATATGCATTCTTCCGGTCGTGAGATAATTGGTCACTTGGGGCAGATAGGAGAGATATCTTTAAAGAAAAATTTTGAGGTCCCACCGGAGATACAGGTCTTATCAAGTCTTCAAGAAATTGGAATAATATGTGCAGAAAAAAAAATGGAAAACCTTTGCATAGAAACATTTATAAGAATCGAAAGCTTGGGGAGAGAATCTGCTGTGCTTATCGAAGCCAATGTAGATTTGGAAAGGAAAAAAGAAATAGAAAAAATTTTTAAGAGAGCTTTAAGCTCTCATTGGATAGTTTCTGCCCATATGTTTAAACATATCCCTGAATCCGGGGAGTGGCTTAAAAAATTCAGGATTGAGTTGGAGCAAGAATTTGAAGATAGTTTTGGAAATGCTTATAACCATGCGTTAAATGAAATGGAACTGATTTCATCCGTCGGTGTGAAGGTCCTTCTTGATTATAAAAAAGCTGTCTCAAAAACACAGGGCAGGTAAATTTACTACTGGGTGTTAATGTAAAACTCTTGAGGCCAGCTTGTTTTCTAAACCCGTCGAATTCAACGGGTTTAAAATCAGAAGGGCTTTTTTGCCTGGCGCGTCATCTCCTTCTTTTAAGAACATCACTGAGAAACGGCCTCTTATACATCTTTCACAGTACTCCTGCCAATTTACTCAATCGACTGAGTAATTTTACTCAACCGACTGAGTATTTTTACGCGAAGTTCCGAGAAAAGTCAATTGAACAACAGCGGTGAAGTTTTACTTCTTGTTTGCTAACTATTTATTCCAACCACCGTTCATCTTCACTGCAAGCAATTCCTTTCTCTTTACAATATTCTTCTGCTTCCCCGTTAAATCCACTGCGGGAAAAAATAAAACCGACGGCCCGGTCTAGCCCTTCTATTTTTTTAACTTCGGCAAATTTCCTTTCGAATTCGACTACCTCATTATTTTCACGGGCGCGCAACCTTAATTGCTCCGGGAGCAACTACTCCGCAAAATAACCTTTTAAGGAAAAGGGGACATACAAGAAAGACATCCCTCTTAATATAAAAACCCGAAAAGCCAGATGGGAATTTTACTGCCAATACCGATTTCTATCTCGTCCAGCGCCAGGTAAGAATCCTCCATGTCTTTGATCTGGTCAAATCCTTTTTTCTTTCCCCCAACTTCGAAAATGAATTTCTCATCCACTACAAAATCTCCCCTTTCGGCAACCGCTACCCTATGCTCAACCATTAACGCATTAACGAAAAAATTCTCCCTGAGATTCCCTTTTTGAAGATTCTCCCTGGCCCCGATGGCATACATTAAATTGGTGTCATTTAAAAATATCTTTTCAGGCTTTTCCAGGGAACTCAAACTTTTTCCTTTTTTAGATACGCTTAAAATAATCCCGGCATCCTCAAGATATTTAAGGTAATTTTTTAAAGTCCGTTCGTCCCCGATCTCCAGGAGCCGCTTGATATTTTTTAAATCCGGCATAAAAGGCACGGATTCGGCAATATAGGAAATCAGTTTCTTTATCTTTTTGACTCCTGCGCCGCTCAGCCCGGGGAATACTGCCGGCAGGTCGCTCTCCACCGTGGTATGGACATGCTGCTCCAGTGTAATTAGAAACAGGTCTTTATTTTCATATTCCCTGAAATAGGGATAACATCCATATTCAAGATACTGTTTAAACAGGGGTAGAATTTTCGTGTTCTTTTTCTCGATTTCCTTGATAATGTCGGCGGCAATGACCCGGTGCCTTTCCTGTTCCAGGATTTCCGCCAACGGATAAGTACCCAGCGGCAAATCAAGACTTAGTTCGATAAATTCCCGGAAAGACATGCCGTGCATACGGTAAACAATGGCCCTGCGGCTGAGGTCGTGACTGCCTTTGTATATTTCCATGGCCGAGCTGCCGGAGGCGATTATTTTTAGCCCCGGAAAAGTGTCGGTAATACTCTTTAACTCCCTGGACCATTCCGGGTATTTATGTATTTCATCGAAACAAATCAATTTCCCACCGTCTTTTACAAATCGGTCGGCGATTTCATACATTGAATGTTTACCTACCAGGAAATGGTCCGACTGGATGTAGATAGCTTCCTTGCTGAAAGGGTCGCCGCCGGTAAATTTTAACAGGTACTGGATAATGGCAGTGGTTTTTCCCACCCCCCGGGGACCGGTGATAATGGAAAACCGGTTTTCCAGCGGATATTTACCCAGGAAATATCGCTGATAATCCCTGTCGCAGGTTTGAATAAAATGCCGGCTTAGATCCAATAGTTCATCAAGCATAACAATGTACCTCCTGCCGATCGTCGATCGGATTGCATTCCTATTATAACCCACTTCCGATCGGAATGCAATCCTATTTTGCATCCTAAATTCATCGGCTGTCCTATTAACCGCGAAGAACGCATAGGGGCGCCGAGAACATAAGTATTCTATCACTGATGATTAAGAATATTTCGTTCCGACGATAAAATCTCAAAAAAAAGATTCCCCTAAGTTGAAATATGGAGTTATTTCTTATATAATCCCCCTATGCATAAGGAGTATAAAATTGTTTTTTGCGGTGTAGTTAATTGCAGCAGATACCATGAACTCTTTCTTTAGGAAATTCAGCGTCATCGATTTTTTAAATTTCTCTTGCCTGGCGGTGGTGGTGGTTTTCTATGGAATGGCTTTCCCGAGGACGCCTTATAAAATAGCAGCGCCATTGGCCTACCTGGGACTCTTTTTATTTATGGCGCTGATGATCTCTTTGAGAAGCAAAAACAAGTTTGGCCGGCGCCGGGAACTCCTAAGCATTGTATATCCCTCGTTTTTCGTATTCGGGATATTTGAAACTTTTTTCATGACCCTGGCCTATTTCAATGTCAACCGGTACGATGACCTGATGGCCCGGATCGATCGCCTGCTCCTGGGAGTGGACCCCACTATCTGGTTTCAAAGCTGGATAAGCCCCCCGGCCACTGATTTTTTTTATGTTTTATATTTCTTTTATTTTCCCATGCCGTTTTTCATCGTGGTCTGGTTGTATCGAAAAAAAATGCTCAGGGAACTGGGGGAGGCTTTTTTTATTTTTATATTTACCTATTTTGGGGCTTATATTATGTATTTTTTCGTGCCGGTCCAGGGGCCGCGTTTCTTCATGGCGGATTTGCATACCGTTCCTTTAGATGGGATTTTTTTTACCGAACCCATCCGCACCCTGATCGATTTTTTCGAGCCCAATAAACTGGATGCTTTCCCCAGCCTACATACGGCCATCGTCTTAACCACCCTGTTTATTTGTTTTAAACACAATAAAAAGATGTTCCGGGTCTTTTTGCCTGTGTCGGTGGGGATATTGATATCATTGATCTATTGCCGGTACCATTATTTTATCGATATGGTTGCGGGGGCCGCGTGGTCTACATTTGCTTATTTTGTTTCCAGCCGTTTATATGCGCGGTTTAATCCCCGGTGTTTTCCCCACTTTGGTATCGATAAAGGCAAGGAGGAAAAATGAGGGCCTTGATCCATGGTTTAAAAATTGAGAAAAAGGACATGAACGCCTTTCTCATCCTACTCAGCGCCCCAGTACTGCTTACCCTGTACTATTACCACGGCTGCGCCCCTTGCTTTGCCCAATACTTCCCCGCATTTAAAGAGAACCCGTTAATCGGCCTTTTTAACACCTTCTGGCAGTTCGGGGTTTTCTTCGCGTTGGTGTTTTTGATCCCCCTGCTCTTTATCAAATTGCGGCTTAAAGCCCCATTGAGAGATTTCGGGCTTTCCCTTGGGGATAAGAAATTCGGCCTGGCAATGGTGTTGGTGGCGATTCCTTTTATCGTTGCGCCGCTCATTTATATCGGGTCGCGGTTCCCGGACCTCCGGGCGGAATACCCGCTGGCCAAAATTTTACTGCAAAGGCATGACCTGGTGATTTGGTATGAATTGGCCTATGTGCTTTTTTATTATACGGCCTGGGAATTTTTCTTCAGGGGGTTCCTGTTATTCGGGCTGCGGGAGAAATACGGCGACATGACCGCCATTATGATCCAGACGATTTCTTCCTGTCTCATCCACCTTGGCAAGCCGGAAAGCGAAATCCTGGGGTCCATCGTGATGGGTATCCTGTTCGGCGTGATCGTCTTAAGGACCCGGTCTATTTGGTACGCTTTTGCTATCCATGCCGGCATCGGTGTATTGACCGACCTGTTTATTATTTTTTTGTAGCGGGGATTACGTTGGCTTTATATTTAATTACCGGGGTAAACGGTTTTATCGGCAGCCATGTGGCGCGGCGCGTGCTGCAGGAAGGTCATAAAGCCAGGGGGCTGGTACGCAAGACTTCCAACCTGGATTATATCAAAGGCCTTGATATCGAACTGGTTTACGGCGATGTATCTTTACCCGGGACTTTGGAAAAAGCCGTACAGGGGGTGGATATCGTTATTCATGCTGCGGGTATAGCCAGGGATTGGGGGAATTATGACGATTTTTATAAAACCAATTTCCAGGGCATCTGCAACGTGGCAGCGGCCGCTGAAAAGGCCGGCGTCAAACGGTTGGTGTATATTAGCACCACGGCGGTTCACGGGTTCGGTTTCCGGTACATCGATGAGAACTATCCCATGGGAAAGAACCTGAACGATTACGGCAAAACGAAAATGATGGCGGAGGAGTGGGTGTCCGGGTTTGCCCGCACCGCTAAAATGGAAGTGGCGGTCCTGAGGCCGGGGAATGTTTATGGCCCGGATGACCATACTTTTATCGACAAATACCTGGATGCGGTTTATACCGGGAAATTTTGTTATGTGAATAAGGGGAGGTCCTTGACCTGCCCGGTTTACATCGATAACCTGGTAGACGGCGCCTGGTCGGCCTGTCATGCCGGGGCGGCGGCGGGGGAAACATTTTTTATTACCGACGGCCTGGAAATTACCTGGAAAGAATTTACCGACAAATTGGCGGAAGCGCTGCGGGTTAAGAAACCGCGTTTTTCCATTCCTTATGGTTTCGGGTATGCGGTGGCAGTTATGGCGGAGGCCGTTTACAGGTTATTGAGAATAAAGAATGCACCGGTGATTACCCGCTACCGGGTCGGTAATGGGGGGCTTGATTATCATTTTTCCATCGCCAAAGCGCAAAAGCTTTTAAATTATCGTCCCCGCGTAGACCTGGACGAAGCAATAAAACGAACCGCGGCATGGTATTTAAAGACGTTTGTTAACCCGACTTCCGCGACTTCCGCGCCCACTATTGTTGACTTCCCAATTTGAAAGCCTCTTATTCTCTACCCGGTTTTATAAGGATAATTAGGTTCCTCCTCGTATACCGCCCTTCTTCATCTTTTCTTATAAATACAAAACTGTATTCTCCGATAAACCCCGGCCCAGGCTGCCAATAAAAAATACCCTTCCCCGTATCAAGCGTCGAGCCGATGGGTAACCCCCTCAATTTGTCGCCTACCATTAAATATCCTTCCAGTTTTGAGTTAAAAATCATCCCGTCAAAGAGATTTATTTCCACTGGTTCCAGTTCTTTGATTTCAACCGTTTTTATTTCATCAAAAGTGAGTGAGCGCGAACACGGATCAAATACGGGCGAAGAGGGATCAAACGCGGGCGCACACGCAGGTGCGCCCCTACGGGATTCATCTTTTTCCGCTCTTCCGCTCTTCCTCGCTTCCGCTCTTCCTTTTTCCCCTGCCCCTGAATTCTGTACAGCAAAAAACCGGCTTCCGATCCCATCGCTGTTCCCGCCGTTGTCGGTTACGATCCAGGCAATGGTATGGACCCCGTTTTTCAATGCGGTGGTATCGATACTATAATAACCGATCGCCCCATTGGTGTTGGCGTAACCGGGGAACAGACCGGCGATATCCCCCCGGTACACATTATAAGTCGGATGCCCTATATAAACGCCATCGATGTATAAACGCATTGAGGAGCCATCGGTCTTTATCGAATTGGGCTGCGGAGTTAGTGCCCACCCCCAATTGATAAAACTTGCCCCGGAAGCCGTTCCCCCCTGGGTTGGCGTATCGATGGCCCCAAACGGTTTAACGGCATGCGCATTATCGCAGGTAATGATTTTGACGCCCAGGGTGACGCTTTTGCCCTCCGAATCCGCGGCGATGGCATGTAACTTGAACGTTCCATTCCCGCCGTCGGGGAGAAAATACGTCAGCAGCATATACCCCCAGCCTGCTTTGTAACTCATGGGATATGCCGGGAAAGCCCCCTCTACATCCGGCCGCGATCCTTCGACAAAAGATGCGTCGCCGATATAAACCAAATTTCCAGTTTCGCCGCGGTATATTTTTACGCTCTCTACCCCGATGTCATCCAGCGCCCACCCGGTGACAGGGATGCTGCTCATTACGGTGGAACCATCGACCGGGGTGGAGAATTCTCCAAACGGGGCAGCCGTTGTTTCCGCCCCATATACGGTCAATGTAACAGGAACGCTCACAGGCGAGTTGGCGGCCCCGGGATCGGAGATAGTAATCGTTCCATCGTATGCGCCCACCGTTAATGAGGCTGGATCAACCGATACCGACACGACGCCGGAGCCTGACCCGGAAATGGGCGCGCAAGTCAACCAGGAAGCGTCATCCGAAATACTCCAGTTAAGGAGACCAGTTTCCAGGTTGGAAATATCGATCGTTTGGGGGCCTGTTTTATATCCTGAAGTTGTGGCGCTGAAAGAAAGGGAATCCCTGGACGACGCTATTTCGACTTGTTCCAATGTGGGGGTCACTTTACTCCCGCCGGGCAATGTCATCTTATTGGTCGGGCTCCCGGACTTTAGCGTAACCGCGGCGTTATTACCGTTGGTGATGGCCTGGGAACCATAATCGTAAACCCCCTTTCCCGGATGAGCGACTTTCAGGTGAAACCGGTCGCTTCCCTTTCCTTTGATGGTTACGTCGAACGTACCTTCGGGGAGAAAAAAAGACCAGGCTTTATCATTAAGATTATTCCCGGTACACAGCGCAGCCAGGTAGGCGCCGGGAATTTCATTGACAAACAGGTTGTTAAACATCCCCGCTCTTTTCCCGGTTACGTTATCCGTAATTTGCAGGTCCACCAGGCAGTCCAGCAGACCGCCCAACTTAAATTTATCGATTTCAGCCGAGATTTGGTCCATCCAGGTAGGGGTTTCCGTGGGGGAATAATTATACCCGGTTCCGCCGGTCAGGGGGAAATCGCCCTGCCAGCGTTCCGCGTCATCCGGCGCCCCGTAGGAAAACATTTTATCGGCCCAAACAGAGGCCGAATAATAAGCGTTGTATTGGGTAACCCAGGGGTCCAAAACAATCCCCTTTTTCCAATCAAGCCCGCTGAAATACACAGCCGCGGCTTTGTGGCCCAGGCCGGCGGTGGGGGCCCAGGATTTGACCGGTGAAAAATCCAGGCCATTGAACAAGTCCGCATAGGTTCGCGTCGCGTTAACCGTCGAGTCGATTACCTTTTTACAGGTTTTCATTTCAACCAGCCAGTTTACCACGGATAATTGATAGTGTTCGCAGGAGATACCGCCCTGGGAGTCCCGGCTGATATAGATAGTGCCAAGATAATGATCTTTACCCGTGATATCCTGGTCCGGGCCCCAGGAATTAAAATTCCAGCGCAGGTTAGCGGTCACGCCATTCCAGAGGCTGCCGGTTCCGAAGGTAGGTCTGCCGGTGAGATTAAGGGATAAGAATTCACCCAACAATTTCGCTAAATTTTGGGTGGGCGTGCAGCCGAAGCGGTCCACTTGCATTGTGCTAAAGGGCGCTTCGAGTTTTGAATCCGGGCAGGGGTCCAGGTCATCGGCGATGCCGTCGCCATCTTCGTCGCTGTCCAGGTAATGAAAACCGAACCCGCCGACCACGATGGATTTAAAAGGGCGATTGTCGGTGGTATTATTTTCCACTTTAATCGTATGATGCCCCTGGCCTAGCCCGGCGACATTGAGGCATTTCCAACCTCCTTGCGCATAGGTAGAAACATTCAGGTCTCCCGACCACACCGCGACGCCGTCTACCAGGACCCGGGCGCATCCGTTGTAAGTCCAAAATGAAAGTTTAGCCATCGCGATGGCCACGGGTTCATTGCCATGATATTCCGCCTGTATCCAGTCTCCTTTGGCGGGTAATATCATATATCCCCAGGCATGCACAGAGGCCCCCGCGCTTTTGGTAACGGTGACCCCGGCCGGCCAACCGCAAAAGCCGTTGGTGGCAGTGGGGTCAACGCAAATTTTATAAGGCCCCATCTGCTCGCTGGGAACCAGGGACACGCAAACGGCAGCCAGTTGTTGCGCCGCGAATAATCCGATGATTAAAATAATATATTTTTTCATGGGGACACCTCATTTAAATAATCGCAGGGATATTTTAAAGGAAGGCCATATGAATGTCAATGGGAAGCGAATCCGGTAATCCCCCATTTTTTGAACGGACGATGTAGTAAAAATATCCAATGATACAGATTTTCGGTGATTTTTTGCCGTTCCTTCGATCATTTTAGCTATCCCTACCCAATGGGAAGATGTTTTCCATTAATGGGAATGTATTTTCCAATAATGGGAAGGTGTTTTCCCATAATGGGAAGATACATGTATATCTATGGGAAGATATTTTCCAGCTATGGGAAGATGTTTTCCAGCTATGGGAAGGTATTTTTCAGGCGTAATAATGCAATTACCGGGGTGAAGAATTGCAAAAAATGACGAATGATCCCGAAAATCCCCTAAATTTACTTCTCGATGAAGTGTCTGAAATATTTATCTTGAAAGGTTTCGAAATAAAAGGAAGAAAAAAATAATGGGTTACCAGACAGATTCCTCTTGATTTTCGATTTTCTTTTAGGTATGATTAAACCTTAAGGATTGTGAAAATCGTGATAAAGCATTTTTTTGTTTACTAAGAGGAGGAAGTCTGTGGCCAAAAATGAAAAAAGCCATGAAGAGATACCGATAAAGGAAGTCGTGCGACTACCCAAAAAAAATTTAGAGGGACTATTTCACTTGAGACGAAGGCGATAACCGATGGAAATCTATATAATCGATGAAAGCGATTCTGCTCGAAGGGGTATCAAGAAGACTTATAACCTATCTGAGATTACAGGTATCGATCCACTTTATATCTTTGATATGAGAGAGTATCAGGGTAATTGGCTGGAGGATAAGGATAAATTCGGCGCTGACGGGAAAGATATCGAATTTATCCGATTGCGGTTGGAGAACGATTGGGCGCCTGAATGTATTAAAGAGAAAGAGATGGAAAATCTTCTGCGGGAATTAAAAGCAGAAGAGAAAAAAATCCTGTTAGAAAGCTATGAAAAGGATGTAAATGATCGATATTACCTCACGGGGACTTCAGACAGAAAAACAGGCGAAGGAAAAAGAAAACTATCCGAAATCCTTAACAGGATAAATTTTGACTTCTACGGGGCATTCTTTAAGGAGCATTCGATGGATGCCGGCATGTTTTATTACTGCCAGCCCGGAAATAGTGAGAATATTAAAGAGCACCTGGGCAGGATTAAAAAACACTTCCAGGAGATGAAGAAATTTAATTTACTGAGCAGTTATGCCCCTTTCTATGCCCGTATGTTAAACCGGATGGATTATGAGGTGTCTTTAGTGAACCGGGAGCGGATTATCCTGTATGCAAACATGGGGAGGAGGAGGCTTCATGGGGATGATATATTGGGAAGGCATTGTTTTGAAGTGTTTCCAGGTGATTACCCCGTAGGAAAATGTCGAAATTGCCCGATGGATCGGGTCATTGATGGACCTGAATATGCCGATACTCACCGCTGTGAAGTGCATAAATTGAGAAAGCTCTCTGCACCCCAGGACGTTTATTTTGTAAGCGAGACCAGCTCACTCTATGAAATAAAAGAACCCGACTCAAATAAAAGAGAAAGATGGGGTATTAATGTGGTCAGAGATAACACCAGCCGCATTATTAGCCAGGAATTTCAAAAGGTTCTCCAGAGAGTCCACGGTCTCCGTCATATCGTCTATTTGCTAAAGTTTGCTCTTATTGGGGGAAATGTCGAAGATTTTAGAAAGGAATTTGAAATATTTTTTAAAAAGGATAAAAAATATTTTGATGCTATTATTGAGAAGATATCCTACCTGGACATGGTGACACAAGAGAATAAGATTTTAAATTTCGGTTTCGGCAGATTTAGATATTACCAGAATATCTTTGATATCTTTAATAAAAACTATCCTGAAGCATTAAAAACCGGCAGGCATATCCTGCAGATCTATGACGCTTATGACATTAATAGGCAGATGCAGGGGGTTATCGGCAAATCTATCGATTACAATGAGGGGGGGAAGGATTTGATCAATAAACTGGAATTCGATTTGTCTGGAAAATTACTTGATTATAAAAGCGACATTTTAGCGGTGATTAAAAAAAATCCTGGTTCCGGCAAATTCGCGGAAGATATAGGAGTGTTTGACAAAAATGAGAGCGCGGCAGGTTTACGGGAGTGGTATGACATTGAATTGCTAAGGGGAAACGAATTGATCGGTTACGTTTCCGTCGATTGGGTAGGCAAACGAGAACCGCATAAATCGATGAAATACGAAATATTGCTTGGCCTTTGGGATTTCATGGGTTTTGTGAATCAATCCATTCTAAGGTTATCTGACCACAGTCATTTGCAGTTGACCGGTGACCTGAAAAACATAATCTCTAAAGAGTACCCTACCGAAGATCATATGTATTTTTCCTTCTCAGAAAGAGTTTGCAAATCTTTCCAGGCTTTAAAATGTGAGATTTACCTGTTTACCGGTAAGGATCGGATCGAAAGGAAGTATTTATATTACCGGGGATTGGACAAAGAATCGGCGGAAAAAGCCAACACATTTTTACCCAGGAATCACCAATTGGGGCAACAATTAACGGGTAATGTACTGGGTATTATCCTTGAATATTATGCGACTCATAAGGGAGAGAGTGAAAGAGATGAAATTTATAAGAGGTGCGTCAATGTCCTTAATTACGATAATTACGATGAATTCTACCGCCAATCTCCTGAAAAGCAGGTCAATAAAAAATACAAAGAACAAGAAGAAGAGTTGATATCGCAGCCCCGTTATTTCGGAAAACAAGTGAAATTGAAAAACTGCCTGATTGCCCCTATTATATATAGAGGCGAGCCGGTAGGCGCTGTAAAGATCACCAACAATTTATCCGATGGCAAGCTCTATTTCCCCATCAATGAACAGAGAATCTTGGATGATGTGGCCGGCCAATTGGCCATTAAAATCCATAATTTTATGTTACACAACCGGGAAAGGAAAATCTCGGATATATTTACTCAACTGGCCGATATATTGAGTCGATCTTATGGAGAGATCAAAGACGTGAATATTACCGATGAAATCCGCGGGAAAATTATCCTTAACCTGAAACGTATCGTCGGTGCGGACGAAGCATTGTATTACCTGGTGGAAAAGGATGAAGAGTTTCAGACATGTCTTACCAGGAAAATCCCGGGACCAGGGGATAAAGATAAGGTATCTCCGGAAAAGATATTTAAATCATCGGCGGAAAATTTTAAATATGGAAAATTGTTCTTCGATCTGATCGAGAAAATAGACCCCGATAATGCCGGCATGATGAAAACCTTCTTTTATGAATCCGGTCAGAAAAACATCTTACGGCGGATCGACCGGGATAAGAAACCCTATTCTATCCTATCCTTAAATATCACCGACAAGAAATTCGATGAAGCCGATTTAGAGGTCATCGATACCGTCACCAGCCAAATCGAAGCCGTATTAACCATCAGGGCGTTAAAAATGCAATCCATGGAAATCATGGACAACATCGCCCATCAAATCATCTCCCCTCTCAAGGGACTTGAAACCCACTGTAACAATTTGTTGGACAACATGCTGCCGGTGGATGACAAAAATTATTTCTCTTATGAAAACGACGATAAAAAGCGGTATGTCATTAATTTATTGAAATCTCAAACATTTTATGTGCGATTCATTGCAGGAAATTACCGGCAGTATATGAATTTTGCTTCTGGGAAAAAACCCGAGTTGGACATAAAAAATCTTAATCTGGCTCAGCTTATTATAAGGATCGCTTCAATCTACCAGCCCATTGCCAGGTCACAGGGTTTAACAAGCATAAGCGTTTACCCGGAAGCTAGAGTGTTCTTTCTGGACGGCGATGAACTCATGCTCTTACACATCTTTGTCTGTCTGATCGATAATGCTATCAAGTATGCCGATAAAGGCAAACCGATCAACATCGAACTGGCGGAAACGAATGACTACTATTCTGTCCGGGTCATCAATTGGGGCATACCGATAGCCAGGGAGCACTGGGAAAAAATTTTTGAACGGGAGTACAGACTCCCTGAAGCCAGGAAAAGATTCGCACAAGGAACCGGGCTTGGTCTGTATATCGTTCGCCAGATATGTCAATCCATAAAAGCAAGCTGTGTGATAGAGAAATCCGACATGAATACCGGTGAAACGGTGTTCACTGTTAAGCTACCCAGGTCTATTCCCAAAACAAAAAAATAAATAAGGAGAAACATATGATCATTTTTATCGATGATGAAAAATGGGGGATCGAAGGGTATCTCGACCGATTCGATCAAAAGAAAATCAAAGATTCCAGGTATGAGAATAAGCATTACTTTAAACCAAAAGATGCCTGGCCATTTTTAAAAGCAAATGCCGGTAAGATCGATTTAATCATCCTGGATATTGCCCTCGATTATGGCGACGGTAATATCCTGAACGAACTGGACGGAGGTATTCAATTTTTAAAGGAGATCGTCAACGACGGGCATTATAAGGAGACACCGATACTCATTTACACCATACGACCGAAGGACAAAATCGAACGGGACTCGGGATTAATCATCGACCGGGGAAAAAACATCGAATACTTAAATCGGGACAGCAAGGATGAAGAGTTTTATCAACGGGTCGAGAGAATATTAAGCAAGAGATGCTGAAAGGAGGACTATAATGAGCAAATTCAAAAAGTGGGGCTTTGTCATTTTTATTTTATTTTTGCTTTTGAACTACAGTGGGTCTATGGCGCAAAAATCCGATGCCGATATTAAAAAAAACCTTGAAGACATCGAAAAAAAAATCAACGCTTTAAATGAAAGTCTCAAGAGTATAAAAGATCAATATATTGATTTGAAAACCGAGAAAAGGATTGAAGAAATAGCAGAGAAAATTTATTTAAAAAAATATAAAAATTCGGATGACTACTTGAAGCTAGCACAATGGATAGTGCTGGTCTTATTTGGCATATTCCCGATAATCATATGGGTACTGAGTTATTATGTTGTAAAGAATTGGAAACGCCAATTGAATCACATTAAAAATGCCTCTGGAAAAGGTTTGAATGATTTAGAGAAAAAAAATAAAGAGTGTGATGAGGTTATAAAACTTCTTTCTGAGAAACTTAATAATATTGAAAAGGAAGTGAATAGAAAAATAAAAATTACCCAGGCAGCCGCTTATTATGACATTGCTGTCTCATCATTGAATAAACAAAGATATGATCTTGCTCTTGAGCTTTTGCTAGAGCTTTATAGTAGTAATTACCGGTTGCGGGATGTCTATTATCACATCGGGGTTTGTTATAAAAATCTGAAAGAACCCGATTATCCCAGGGCATTAGAATTCTTTGGAAAAGCCAGGGAAGCAGCTATAAACGACGGTAAGGAGGGAATGGTTGCAACCATCCAGCGTGAGATCGACGCAACCAGTGCCTTAACAAAGACGACGCTCGTTTCAGGTTAAAAGAAGTTTTACCTGTCACTGCGAAATCTTTGCCGGTAACCGAAATCGACATCTTCGATGGCCATGAAAATAGCCGCTAAGAACGCGAAGGACCGCGAAGTAGGGGCGAACCGCCTTGTTTCCGTGTTCGCCCGTTTATTGGCCGGGGCCTCTGGCCCTCCATACTTTTTTCTTCTCTTCTTCTCTTCCTCTCTTCTTCTCTTCTATCTTTTTCCCCCTGGCGCGCCGTCTCTTGGTGGCAAAGTTTTCAAGGTCTCAGGGCGAGGCTCGTATCATGATTGGCGGCCCCGCAATCCATCGTGCCTTTGTGGCTATTTTTATTCCGGCGAAGAGTTGAATTTTTTGTTGTTTTGTTATAGAGTATGGCCATGGAAAAAGCGATAAAGATTATCAATGAAATGCAAGCCTTGGGCATAATAAAAAAATATGCAGTGGGCGGTGCTGTGGCTGCAATATTCTACATTGAGCCGCTCCTTACCTACGACCTCGATATTTTTTTCGTACCTGCTGAAGAGTCGGAAAGCCTTTTAACACTCTCCCCGGTGTATGACTATTTAAAAGGAAAGGGATATAAACCCGAACAAGAGCACATCATCATTGAGGGGGTTCCGGTTCAATTTCTTCCTATTTACAATGATCTGGTAAAAGAGGCTGTGGATAATGCCGTCCAAATTGAATACAAAGATACGATCGTCAATGTTTTAAGACTGGAGTATTTGCTGGCAATCATGGTTCAAACCTCAAGACCCAAAGATAAACAACGGATAATCAGATTCTTAGATGAGGGAAATTTTAACGAAACCGATCTGGCAGAGATTTTACTGAATCATAAATTGAAAGCGAGATTTGAATTATATCGGAGGCCATGATGGAGTTCTATGCCAATAGAAAGGACGAAATACAAAAGATATTTAAAGCAAAAGAGCAATTTCACCGCGAACGTGGCAAACTGCCCATCGAGGAAAAAATAAAAATCCTGGTGGAACTTCAGAAAATGGCCATCGATATCCCGACTACCTCCAAAGAAAAAAGGTTCAAAAGGGTCTGGGAAATATAAAAAGGTACGAGCCGGCAATTAAAATCCTGCCGGGAAGTAGTATTAGTTCACTTCTTCGTGATGGACCATCCGGTTCCCACAAAAAATCAATATCAATCTCTTCAACGTCGTCTGTCCAATAACTTTCTTGAATTTTTCATCCATGCTGTATTGAAGTAATTGCTTTTCCGCTTCGGTTTTCAGTTGATCGATTTGTTTTTGCGGCGGCCCCTGTTTTTTTGCGCCCACCGGCTTGATGTATTTGATCTCTATAAGATATGAATATTTAATGCCGGGATGCTGAACCAACAAAGGCTCAAGCGCAAGGTCGGAGAAACCCTGGTTCAACTCTTTCTCCGAATGCACAATATATAACGGACTCAAGCCAAAATACACATTCCAGAAAACTTGCGCCGATTTTTCTTCTTTCATTAAATCTCTCAATCCCAGCGACGCCAGCATCAAATCCGCTATATACTTCACCACCGGCTCCCATTCTCCTTTGAACGCCATCCGGTCCATTAATTTTGAGTACTTATATAATTCGATATTGAATATACCTGTTTCTTCATAGGCTTTTTTAAAATAATCATAGTATAGGCATTTGATGGATTCGTTGGGAATAGCCAGGATGGAATTTTCTTCTTCATCCGTACCCCGAATCGTCAGTAGGCCGAAGTAATATAGAAGAGAGATAAAATTATCCGGGTGGGTAATTTCTTCGATGGGAAAACCCTTTATGATATGAGAATGAATGGCGCTGTTTTCGATGATTTCTTGCAGTATGGAAAAATTCCCATTGGTTTTCGGGGTGCCTTTCCGATCGATGACGATAAAATGGTGGAGTTTGTCATAATCGATCCGGACGTTCCTGTCTATCATATCGGTTGGAATTTTGTTCCTGATAAGGTATTGTTGCATGAAATATAAAACGTGGACCGTATTAAAAACCTCGATGTCCGAATCGATGGAGAAACGGTAGTGATTATACCACCGGCCCATGATTTCCAGGAGTTCCCCGGTGGGATGAACGATTTTGCCGTTTTCCCTGTAGTACTCGATCATTTGTACGACTTCTTCCCGGGTGAAACCCATCATATCGTTTAGATCCGGATCAAGAGAAATATTGGTCCCGATATTAAACCCGGAGGTGACGTCATCCAGGGTAATGGGAGAGACGCCGGTCATGAATAAACGGGAAATCGATGCGCCGCTCCCGGTGGTTCCGGCTTTAAGGGTATTAAAAAACGCCCGTAAAAAACCTTGCCCATGGGTGATATCGATGAATGCCTGCTCCCCGGAAGTGGATAAGATGGTATTGGCAAAGTTGTCGTACTCATCGATGATGACATACAATTTTTGTTTTTTTTCCCGGCAATAATTTAAAAAAGCGGCCATTACTTCGGATGCGTTTTTTTTCGAACTGAGAGCGTTTTCGACTTTTTCAATATCGAAATCCAGGAGTTTTCCATATTTTCTCAAGAAAAAAATGGCGGATTCTTTGATATAATCGGTGAAGGATTCTTCTAACCGTGAGCTCCCTGGGTAGATATTGGAAAAATTGAATTTCAAAACCAGGTAGCTATTTTTTCCTTCCGTAGGATATTGGTGGATATAAGTTCCTTCAAACAAAGAATCAAACTGGTCTTTTCGGTAAATATCATAATACTCTTCTAGGATGGCAAGAAACAATGATTTTCCAAATCGACGCGGCCGAATGAGGAATAAAAATCCCCCTTTTTCCTCGATAATCCTTATAAACCGGGTTTTATCAACATAATAGAGATTCTCTTTCCTGAAATCACCGAAATCCGATTTGCCATACGGAATATGTTTTATGCGCTGCTCTTCTTTCATATTCTTATCTTAAACAAAAAAAACCCATTTGTCAACCTTTCCTTTTTGATATAAAAAATTTTGGGAGGGTCCAGGGAACCCTTTTATAAAAGGGTTCCCTGGTCGTCGAAGACAATATTACTCGAGCCAGATTTTTATCAATTCATCTTCTTCGTCTACCTCTATCAGCGTAGTGGGGCCGCTCTTTTTCAGGATTTCAATCACTTTTTTGAAATCCACATCGCCGCACTTTTCTTTAATCTTTAAATCGTCTTTCCCTTGGGTAAACAGCTCCAACAGCGCGAACGGCGCCTTTACTGTGACTGTTTCCTTGTTCGCCTTCTTATCGAAAACTGAAATTTTAATCCAGGTAACATCACCGCTGCCGCCGGCTTTGACCGCGTTCTTGATAACCTTATAATCTTCATCCGAACTTCCCATCACAAGGAAAGCCGCCGCCAAAAATGTAACCATCATAACCATAACCAATACATAATTTTTTTTCATTTTATCCTCCGGTTTATTTTATTTGTTTTTTTAGTCTACCCATATTTTGAAAACAACATCATCCGATTCGATGCGCACCAATTCAGGCGTTTCAGCCAACGTCGCCAGGAGCCGGGCCACGTTGTATCCCTGCTTGTTGAGCATCTCTTTTTCCTTTTCCGGTACGGAATCCAACGCCAGTTTGGCCAACACAAAAGGAATCGTAATGGAAAAGGAGTCCCTTTTTGTTTTTTTATCATAGGCCTGGATGTGCAGCATCTGTTTTTCAATGCCCCGGGTTTTGGCCACTTCTTTCAAATGCGCCGGGTTGATACGCATTAATGCTACTTTTGCTCGGTCCACCAATTCGTCATCGCTCTCGCCGGCCACAATCTTTTTAAGCACCGGTACGGCCGTCTCCGCTATTTTTTTATCGTCCGCATAACTTAGTTTAAAGGCCGCATAATAACGCACCATCCGGTCGCCGCTCTCAAGGAAACGGGTAACCGGGTCCAGGTACTGTTTCTCTCCTTTTTGATAAAGCTGGAAATCCAGGTCGATCATGGCAATTTCCGCTTCCTCCCTGAGACTGGAGTTCGTGGAAATTTTCAAATATTCCGTATACGCTTCCAGCGCCGGTTTCACCTGGCCCAGTTCTTTCAAGCACCAGCCTTTGTAAAATAAGGCGGATGGATAATTGGGGCTGTTGGGGAATTGGGCCAACCAATGTTCCAGTTTTTTCAATGCCGGGTCCCAATTCCTGTCGAAAATTTCCAGTTTGGCCTTTTCCAGCAGTTCCTTATCATCCGGTCCGGTTTGTTCCGCCTGCACGCCCTGCGTCCATGAGCGGACCGGCAGCAGAAGGGCGAGCAGGAAAAGGATTAGAATATATCGAACTGTTTTTTCAATTGTGTTTCTTTTCATATTAAACCTCCTTGTAAGAGATATCTTTATCTACCAGGCGCAATTTCAGCAGCAGCCGTTCCTTGCGGATATAATCCTGGAGACGCTGCATATCCTTGCAGGACCCCTTTTCGTCCAATTCCACCATTTCGTAGAGCAGCCATTCGATTTTTTTCAGTAACCGGCGGACGCTTAACAATTCGGGGTTGGAGGGGTCCTGGTTAAAATAGCGGTTCTTATTCAACAGCGCCTGGACGCGCTGCCGGCTGGCCCCGCCGGACCATGCGGCAGCCCCGTCTTCGTCGCATTGCCGCATCAAGTCGGTTAGTAAGAGCTGGGTTTGCAGGAAATACCCCTGCATCTCCCGCCGGGTCAGCGTGGTTTCCAGGCGACTAATGAGGGCTTCTTCGCCGGGTTTGAAAATTTCATCCAGCGCTAAAGGACGCTGGGGAGCCTGGTAAAACAGCAGATAACCGAGCCAGATGCCCAGGATAAAGACGCCCACCATCGCAAGGACCGCCGGTTTCCATTGCAGCGACGGGAGGGAGAAACTCCATGATGGCCGCCAGGACCGGGTGCGCCGCCGGGTTTCATCGATACGGATACCGCGGCTGATGTCCAGTGCGTTCTCTTCCCAATCGATGGTTTCCATAACTGCTTCGGCCGCGTCGCCCATGCGCCGGGTCTCGCTGTAAATTTCTTTGAGCACGGCGTATTCGCGGTTGCAGCGGGAACAGGTGTGCAAATGATTTTCCATTACCTTTGCCCGCGGGTCGGCGCCGGCCAGTTCCCCGGACAGGTAATCCACCATTATGTTCGTAATCTCTTTACATTTATATTCTTTCATTTTGTCACCCTACTCAATCTCCATCCCTTTAACAGGCGCACGCAGCAGCCGCTTTCCCAGGTTTTTCACGGCCCGGTGGTATTGGGATTTGACGGTTCCCACCGATATGTTCAATATACGGGAAATCTCTTCGTGTTTTAAATCGCTGTATTGTTTGAGCATGAAGATCATTTGCTGACGTTTTGACAGGTTCTTCACGCATTTTCTCAGGGTATGCTTGAAATGCAAGCGGTCCATCTGGCTTTCAGGGTTAGTGGTTTCGCGGTCCCGGTTTTCATAGAACTCATACAATTCCCTGTCGTCTGTTTTTTTCTTCTTGAATTTGCGGTAAAAATCGACGCACAAACGATAGGCGATGCGGTACACCCAGTTTTTAAAGGCAGTTGGACTGTCGGTGTCCGAATGTTCGAAGCGGTGGATCTTTTCGTAGACCCTTAAAAAAGTTTCCTGTACTATTTCCATGGCGTCATCCTTGTCCTGGAAGAACCCGAAAGCCAGTTTAAAGACTTTTCGTTGATAGAGGGCGACCAGTTCCGTAAAGGCATCGTGGTCCCCTTGCTGCACCTGGCGGATAAGTTCATTTTCCTTCCGGCTTTCGGCATCGTTCAACTCCTTTAATTCTTGTATTTCTTTCATAGCACCATTATACCAGACCACAGGCAATCCAGTCGCTTAACTTAAAAAAAGCAGCGCTGCCATTAAAAAAATAATCAAAATCATCCTTTTTAACATCGTTCAACTCCTTGCTTCATATTAAAAACGGGGGCATTCGGGAAAAGGTTTACACCGGGGGATTTTTTTTTACCAGGGGGCTCTTTTGAAAAATCGCCCCCTGGACCCCCACAAAACTTTTGACTATTAGAAGTTTTTGGCTGGAGTGTTGTTTTGTTTCCCTGTTTACACTATAATGATGCTTTCCAGTTTAAAACATGGAGGATATCGAATGAAGACATCCAAAAAGGTTTTTGGGATTTTAATATTTGCAACGATTGCGGCCATCTCTATCGCGGCCCAAAATGCCCTTAAAAGTCCCACACCATCCGCGGAAGTAAAAGATATAAAAAAATTATTGGAAACCGTTCGTTTGAGCGGCGTTCCCCAGGTATTTCCCTCTGACCAGACGAGATATGCGGGAACAATGAAAGGGATATTCTATAAAGGAGTGCCCTATAAGGGAAAAGAGACCCGGGTATTCGCCTGGTACGGCATCCCGGAATTGAAGCCCGGCAAAAAATGTCCCGCCATGGTGCTGGTTCACGGCGGGGGGGGCACTGCTTATGAGTATTGGGTAAAACGCTGGAACAATAAAGGATTTGCCGCCATTGCCATCGATACCGGCGGCCGTATCCCCAGGCGGAACGATAAAAAAGTCAAAATAGGCTTCCATGACTATCCCGGCCCGGACAAAGATAAAATATTCGTGCTGGAAGGCAATGATATCCAGGATCAATGGTCATATCACGGCGTCGCCGATGTTATCCTGGCAAACTCGCTGATACGTTCGTTTCCCGGCGTGGACCCGGAAAGGGTTGGGGTAACGGGAATTTCCGTGGGCGCTTATTTAGCCTGTATCGCGGCGTCGGTAGACGACCGGTTTAAATGCTGTGTCCCGGTTTACGGCTGCGGTTTTTGGGATGAAGGGCCGCCCTGGGCCGCCAAACTGCAAGCCCTGGGAAACAACGGTCAGAAATGGCTCGACATGTGGGATGCTTCTTTATACCTTAGAGATATTCAAATACCCATGCTGTGGGTATCTTTTGTCAATGATAAAAATTTCCCACTTCCCGCGCTGCAAAAGTCTTATAGTCTGCCTGAAGGTAAACAAACGCTCTGCATCCGCAGCGATTGGACGCATTCCCATTGGCAAGGAATGAAGGTTGGGGAAATAGCCGCTTTTGCGGAAAGCATATTGGATAATGGAAAACCCCTGGCTGAAGTTTTGGAGCAAGGCCGGAACGGCAGCGAAGCGTGGTTAACTTTCACTTCCCAGGTCCCGGTGGTTAAGGCGGTATTTAATTATACCACGGATTCGGGAGTATGGAAAACCCGTCGTTGGAAAGCTTTCAAAGCCAAATTGGACCCCGGGAAAAATAAGGTTACCGCGGCGATTCCCCAGGGAACGGCTGTTTATTACATCCACCTTTTCGATGAGCGGAAGCTGATTGTCAGCGGCCCACATGTGGAGATGAAACGATGAATGATGAAGAAAAATCTGTGTCAATCCGTGTAATCTGTGGACTTTTTTGATACTAAAACATTATTTCAACGGTATCTTCCCCGGTTAACTCCTCGATATCTTTCTTCATGGATAACGTGGCTTTTATCCCTTCCCCGGCGTCAGACCCGACAAAAACTCTCTTGCCATCGGAACTCTTAATCATAATCAAATAGGGCACTGAGTCTTTATTGCGACTTAACCGCTCCTTTAACCGCACATTAAATTGGTCGGTTAACTGATCGTAATTTAATTTTATTAAGATCTTGCGCGCCTTCTTCTTTAAAAATTCCTCCAGGTCGGTCAACTGCTCGAGGTAAAGATTGGGACTGGCGTCGCCATTATCGGGTAAACGTCCCTCCAAATAATAGGGATGATCTTCTTTGAGGCTGTCTTTTAACTGCGCCCAGGTATCTTTGAAAGCCAATACTTTCATGCGACCGGTGAGGTCCTGGAAAAACAACTCGCCGTAAAAAGCCCCCTTTTTCGACTTCCGCTGGGCATAATCGGTGATAACCCCCCCCAACTTCACGGCTTCATTCTCAAACTCCCCGGCCTCTATCTTGGAAATACTGGTGTTGGAAATCTTGGTAATCTCTTCCCGGTATTTCTCCAACGGGTTAAAAGTGATATACAGTCCGGCAATTTCTTTCTCGTACTTTATTATCTCCCGCTCGGTCCACTCATCCCTGGCAAGGCATTCGGCGGGAATCACGATTTGCATGGTCTCCTGGGTCGAAAATAAGGAGCGCTGGTTCCTGGCTTTGTGCTTCTGGATTACCGCCGCCTGGTGGATTACCTCTTCGACGCTTTCGAACATGGCGCGGCGCTTGAGATTGAAACTACTCATGGCGCCGGACTTAATGAGGCTTTCCAATACGGCCTTATTGACTTTGGCCAGGTCGATGCGGGTAACGAAATCGGAATAGTCTTTAAAGGGCCCGTCTTTCCACCGGGATTCGAGGATGCTGGAAATGGCCGCCGAACCGACGTTCTTTAGGCCCTTTAACCCGAAACGAACGGAGCTGCGGGTCTCTACCCGGAACCCTTCGACGCTTTTGCCGATGTCCGGGGGTAAGACCTCGATCCCCATCTTCCGCGCCTCGGAGATGTACTGGATCACTTTGGAAGAGGTGGAGGTCTTTTCGGCTTCGGAACTTAAATGGGCGCTCATGAAATATACGGGATAATGGGCCTTTAAATAGGCGGTCTGATAAGCGAGGTACGCATACGCGGTGGAATGGGATTTGTTAAAGCCATACTCGGCAAAGGTTGACATCTGGGAAAAAATTTCTTCTGTTTTTTTCTTGTGATGGTTTCTTTTTGCGGCCCCTTCGACAAATTCTTTCTCAATAGCCGGGAGTTTGTGAACCAACTTCTTGCCCATGATCTTGCGCATTTCATCGGCCTTGCTCATGGTAAACCCGGCCAATGCCACGGAAATCTGCATGACCTGCTCCTGGTAGAGGATGATCCCATAGGTATCCTCCAGGATCGCTTTTAATTCGGGGAAAAGATACTCGATTTTTTCCTTGCCCAACTTCCGCTGGACATAGCGCTCGGCCATGCCGGAACCCAGGGGACCGGGCCGGTAAAGGGCGTTTAGGGCGATTAAATCGGTGAGCTTGTCGGGTTTGGAACGCTTCAAATACTCCCGCATCCCGGAACTTTCAAACTGGAATATGCCGTCGGTGTCGCCATCCTGGAACACCTTAAAGGTCTTCTCATCATCCAACGGGATGTTATCCAGATCGATGTGGACATTTTCTATTTCTTCGACTTCCTCTATGATTTTTTTGATGATGGTCAGGGTCTTTAAGCCCAGGATGTCCATTTTCAACAGGCCGATCTCTTCTACTTCATCCTTTTCGAACTGGGTGACGATGTCTTCCTTGGTTTTGTACAGGGGCATGAATTCGGTGAGTCGCCTGGGCGCAATCACCACCCCGGCGGCGTGCATGGAGGTATGGCGGACGGTATTTTCCAATTTCAACGCATATTCGATCAGTTTCTTGGTCTCGGGGACATGCTTGATTTCCTTTTGCAATTCCGGGTTATTGGCGATCTCAGCGGCCAGCTCGACTTTGGGGCCTTCGGGAATCATTTTGGCCAGCCGGTTTACATCGTTCAAGGGGATTTCCAGCACCCGGCCGATATCGCGGATGGCCAACTTGGCCTTCATTTTTCCAAAGGTAACGATCTGGGCGGTGCTGTCTTCTCCGTATTTTTCCCGGATATACTTGATGACTTTATCCCGTTGATCCCCGTCGAAATCGATATCGATATCCGGCATGGAAATACGTTCGGGATTGAGGAACCGTTCGAAAATGAGATCGTATTGCAGGGGATCGATGCCGGTAATGCCCATGACATAAGACACCAGGCTGCCCACCACCGACCCCCTGCCGGGACCGACGGGTATGTCGTTCTCCCGGGCGAAGCGGATGATATCCCAGACGATTAAAAAATAACCGGGGAACTGCATGGCCCGGATCTTTTCGATTTCATAATCCAGCCGTTTGACATAGTCCTCAAACGGATACTTTTTATTTTGAAAGGTGTGCTTGAGCCGTTCGAAGCCCTGTCGGCATACGGCTTCGAAATAGTCGTCGACGGTGGTATCCCCGGGTACTTTAAACGACGGCAGGGATAGTTTGCCCAGTTCAAACTCGAAGTTGCACCCGGATGCGATATCCATGGTGATATCCAGGGCTTCGGGAACATCTTTGAACAACTCCCGCATCTCTTCCATGGATTTGAAATACATCTCATCCGTCTCTTTTTTCATGCCCCGGTCGGGGTTGGAAAGAACTTCATTGGTTTGCAAACAGATGAGGATTTCACGCACGTCCGCGTCTTCCCGGTTGAGGTAATGGACATCATTGGTGGCTACCAGCGGGATGGACAGGTCTTTCGACAGGGCGATCAATTTGGGCAATGCTTCCAGTTGATCAGGAAGGTTGTGGTTCTGTATTTCGATGTAAAAATCGTCTTTAAAAAGTTCCCGGTACCATTTGGCCGCCTCCCTGGCTTCCTGTTCCCGCAAATGCAATAGTTTCCGGGGTATTTCCCCGTGGACACAGGCGGAAAGGGCCACCAGGCCTTCATGGTACATTTGTAATATTTCTTTATCTACCCTGGGTTTCCGGTAAAATCCTTCGGTAAAGGAACGGCTGATCAATTCGCAGAGGTTGCGGTAGCCCTCCTGGTTCTTAACCAGCACCACCAGGTGATGATAGTTATCTTCGTCTTTGCTTTTATCGGGTTTACTGAAACGGGAATCCGGGGCCACATAGAGTTCCGCGCCGATGATGGGTTTGATTTTTTGTTTCCGGGCCGCTTTATAGAAATTAAGGGCGCCCAGGATATTGCCGTGATCGGTCAGGGCAATGGCCGGCATATTAAACTGGACCGCCTTATTGATCAACTCCTCGATTTTAATGGACGAATCCAGGAGGCTGAACTGCGAATGTAGATGCAAATGGATGAAACTTTTCATTCCCATTCGATGGTGCCCGGGGGTTTGGAGGTCAGGTCATAGACCACGCGGTTGATGCCTTTGACTTCGTTGACGATCCGGCCGGCCACTTTTTTCAAGAATTCCGGGGGGGCGGCGTACCAATCGGCGGTCATGCCGTCCACGCTTTCCACCAGGCGGACGGCGGCGACATTTTCATAGGTTCTTAAGTCCCCCATGACGCCGACGCTTTTAACCGGCAGGAGCACTACAAATGCCTGCCATACGGCGTCATATATATTGAAACGGTGCAATTCTTCGATCAAGATGGCGTCGGCTTCCCTCAATATTTGCAACCGTTCCTGGGTCACGGCCCCCAGCACCCGCACCGCCAAACCGGGGCCGGGAAAGGGATGACGCATGATATATTCTTCTTCCAATCCCAACTCCCTGCCGATCTGCCTGACTTCGTCCTTGAACAGTTCGCGAAAGGGTTCGATGAGCTGCCAGTGCATCTTTTTGGGCAGCCCGCCCACGTTGTGATGGCTTTTGATGGTGACGGAAGGGCCGTTCACGGAAACGGATTCGATAACATCCGGGTAAAGGGTCCCCTGGGCGAAAAATTTAACTTTGCCGGTCTTTGCCTGGACCGTACTGAAAACATCGATAAACGTTTTACCGATGATCTTGCGTTTCCGTTCCGGGGAACGGACGTTTGCCAACCGGCCCAGGAATTGTTCGGATGCATCGATGCCGGTGACATCGAGTGCCAGTTTTTCCTTGAACCGGGTCATCAATTCGTTATACTCATTTTTTCTCAGCAAGCCGTTGTCGATGAACACCGGCGCTGTTTGTTCCCCCAATGCCTTTTTCAAGAGCAAGGCCAGCACCGTGGAATCCACGCCGCCGCTAAGGCCCAGGATGACTTTTTCTTTGCCCACGGTTTCGCGGATGTGGTCCACGGCGCTGTGGACAAAATTGCCCATGTCCCAATCGGGTTTCATCCCGGCGATGTTAAACAAAAAATTACCCAGGATTTTCTTTCCTTCCGGGGTGTGCACAACTTCCGGGTGAAATTGGACGCCGTATAGTTTCCGCTTTTGGGATTCGATCACGGCGATGTCGCAGTTGGTGGTCCTGGCGGTCACCAGGTAATCTTCAGGGAAACCGGTTATTTTATCGCCGTGGCTCATCCAGACGTTGGTTTGGTTTGTCACTCCGGCCAGGAGTTTGCTTTCTTTTAAGATTTCCAGGTTGGCCAGGCCGTATTCCCTGCCGCCGGCCGGGGCCACTTTCATTTGCGACAGGTAGGCGATCAATTGAAGGCCGTAACAGATGCCCAGCAGCGGTATACCGGTATTCAAGATATCTTGCCGGGTCCTGGGGGCGTTTTTCTCGTAGACGCTGGAAGGGCCCCCGGAAAGGATGACGGCCCCGGGAGCCAGGGCTTTTATTTTATCGATGCCGACGGTATAGGGAACGATTTCCGAGTAAACATGTAATTCCCTTACTCTCCGGGCGATGAGCCTGGTATACTGAGAACCGAAATCCAGAATCAACACATGATTCCCCATGCTTTTGTTTTTGTTTTCCATCTATAGATTTTACCAGAATGATTCGAGGGTGACAAGGTTTTTTTTAAGTTTATTGTTTAAGTTTCAAAAGGCCGGAGGTGATCATGCCGAAGATGATCCTGGAGGTGTCGTAGATATTGATCCCCGCTGAATTGGAAATTTCCACGATGCTTTGCTTGCCGTCGATCTTGGAAATCACCAGCCATTCCAGGGTGGAGAGTGAGATTTTTCGTCTTTCTTTGCGATCGATCTCGTTGAATTCAGGGATGGCGTCGATGGAGCCGATCTTTTTGCGCAGCAGTTTCCATTCGTCGATGCGGCGGGCCGCTTCCATTAATAACGAGGTTACGGAGCGTGATATCGTGGCTTCCGCCTCGAACTCTCCCGCGACAAAAGCAAATTCGCCCTGGCCCCAGGAGATCAGGGTAAAAACGGCGTCTTCACCGATGAAGTTATCGACTTCCGCATGGATGATTTCGCCTTTTTTGATGATGATGAAGCCTTTATTGCCGTCTTCTTTGGTAAGCTCGAACCGCCCGCTTTGCCTGGAATTCGATACCAATTGCATGATATCGGCTAAATTTATCGACTCTAACGATCCTTTTAAGCTCATAACGCTCCGATTTACCTTTGAAAAAGAAACTCAGGTTTATATAGTAAAGAATTTGACAGCATTTGTCAAGATTTTTTCATTTTTTCTAAAAAATTCATTGCCGCTGGCAGGTCAGGACCTTTTTGAAAAAAGGTCCCGACACCCCCAAAAACTTTTATTAATAAACAAAAGCTTTTTCGGGGGGGGTTGGGGGGGGCAGTTTTCTCGAAAAACGCCCCCCCGATTCACTTCAATAACCGATAGCGCAACCGTCTTTGCGGGACTCGGACGCGCCGATCAAGACTCCTCTTTCATGATCGATCCATATGCCCTGGTACCCGCCGTACCCGCCGTGGTCGCCCACGATTTGGTGCCCTTTGCCCATCAAGGTCCGCACCACTTCCGGGACAACGCCGCTTTCCAGGTGAAGCTCGCCGCCGGCGGTCATGGTCCCGTAATCGGGTTCGGATGACCCGGTATGATAAAACCGGGCCGCGTCCCCGGCTTCCTGGATATTCATGCCGAAGTCGATGATGTTCAGCAATACCTGGATATGCCCCTGGGGCTGCATGTCGCCGCCCATTACGCCGAAAGTAAACACGGGCGTGCCGTTTTTTGTCACCATGGCGGGAATAATGGTATGAAAGGGCCGCTTGCCGGGTGCGATGACATTGGGATGTCCTTCTTCGAGACTGAACAACTGGCCCCGGTCCTGGATACAGAAACCAAGGCCATCCGGAACCATGCCGGAACCGAAACCGGAATAATTACTCTGGATCAAGGATACGGCATTGAAATCTTTATCCACCACGGTCAAATAAACCGTATCGCCTTTTTCCAGGATGCCGTCGCCGGCCGGGATGTTACGGTTGGCCCGGTCGGGATTAAAGAATTTCAGTCGTTCCGCGGCGTATTCGTCGGACAAAAGCCTTTTAATAGAGACCCTGGCGAACCTGGGGTCGGCGTAAAACCGCGCCCGGTCTTCATAAACGATTTTCTTGATCTCCACCAGGGCATGTAAATATTCAGCCGAATTATGGCCCATGGATTCCAGGTCGAAGGACTTTAACATATTGAGCATTTGCAGGACCGCGATGCCCTGCCCGTTGGGCGGCAGTTCCCATACGTCGTACCCTTTGTAATTAACACTTAAAGGTTCCACCCACTCGGCATGAAAATCCTCGAAATCTTTCATTTGAAAAAAGCCGCCCACCTTTTGGGAATATGCCGCCAGGGCCCGGGCGATTTCTCCTTTGTAATAAGCGTCCCTTCCTTTGGCGGCGATGAGCCGAAGCGTTTTTGCCAGTTCCGGGTTTTTGAAGATATCGCCTTTTTGAAGTAATTTTCCGCCGGGGGCGTAGAGTTTTTGGAAATTTTCATACTCTTTGAAAAGCATGACGGAGCGCTGCCAATAATAGGAGATCAATTCCGAGAGCGGGAACCCGTTTTCGGCGTAATCGGCGGCCGGTTGGAGGATGGTTTTCATGTCCAGTTTGCCGAATTTTTTATGAAGTTCGAACCAACCGTCCACGCATCCGGGCACGGTCCAGGGCAGGGGACCGTGATAAGGGACTCCTTTCAAGCCTTGCTTTTTGAAATATTCCAGGTTAAGCGCCAGGGGTGCGGGACCGCTGGCGTTGAGGCCGTAGAGCTTTTGGGTTTTATTGTCCCAGACAATAGCAAAAAGATCGCCGCCGATGCCGCAACTGGTGGGTTCCATCAAACCCAGCGCCGCATTAACGGCAATAGCAGCATCCACGGCGCTGCCGCCTTTTTTAAGAATATCGACGCCCACCTGGGTGGCCAGGGGTTGACTGGCGGCCACCATGCCGTGGGTCCCGATGATTTCCGACCGGGTGGCAAACATCTTGCCGGTAATACGGTCGGCTGCAAACATTGAAAAAGCGAAACCCAATAATAAAAGAATCGAAATCCAAAATTTGTCCATATTTTACTCCTTGATATAACGACTTATATTGTATACGTTTTTTTTCAAGAAATCCAGACCGCATTTCAATCCCGCAGGGATGTGCCATTCTAAGGAAAGCACGAAATCCGAAATCGTGGTGTTCCAAACAAACCCAAATGACCAAAACGGTAAAAAGATAAAATGATGAATGATGAATGATGAATGATGAAAAAGAACAAAATAGTCCCAATCCAGGTTGATAAAAATTGGAATCAATATTATAATGGGTACGAAATGGACCTAAAAAAGGAAAAACAATGTGTGAAACCATGGAGGCCCAAAAATGAATGCTCAGCGGCTTAGCAATGTGCAATTGGAACTTCTTAAATTATATTCTACGAATTTGAGCCAGGAAGATTTGCTGGACATAAAGAGACTCTTAGCCAGGTATTTTGCCCAAAAAGCGATTGATGGAGCAGACAAAATCTGGGAAGAGAAAGGGTTGTCCAATGCAGATATGAAGAAGTGGCTTAATGAATAAGAAACCGAGAATTGTTTTAGATACAAATGTCTTGCTTGTTTCCATTTCCAGCAAATCAGAAATGCATTGGATCTTTCAAAAGTTGCTTCAAGAAGAGTTTGAGCTTATCATTTCAAATGAAATTTTACTAGAATACGAAGAAGTTATTTCAAGGAAATATTCCGTTGAAGTGGCTACTGCCGTTATACGCACATTGCTTTTGCTTCCGAATGTGATTAAAAGTGAGATCTATTTTAAATGGGCATTATTGCTGAGCGATGTAGATGATAACAAATTTGTCGATTGTGCTGTGGCAGCCAATGCGGATTATATTGTAACCCATGATAAAGATTTCAAGCCATTAGAGAAAGTAGATTTTCCATCTATAGAGGTAGTTGATATTTCAGGGTTTAAGGAGATTTTAATCTTGTGGATTTGATTTTCCTGATGGTTTAGCCACAAAAGAGAAAAGGCTAAGGAAAAAAGATGTCTTCCTATAAATAAATTTACACGGCGTGAAAAAATATTTTAAAGGGTTAATACTAAAAATTCCTGTCAGGAATTTAGAATTAGAAAGGCAGGAAAAAAATTTTAAGCTGTTGAAACCAAAAAAAACTGACAGGAATTTGAAATAAACCGACAGAAAATTATAAAAAACTGACAGGAATTTTGATTTTCACGCCTTCATCTGTTAAAATGAACGCTTCTAAATTTTCTTAATAGGAGTAAAAGCCCATGCCCAAAGAAGTTAAAGCAATTTTCGCTTATACGCCCCGCGTAAAAATGGGGATAGTAGTCGAAATAGACGAACTTGTTTCATTTATTGCGGGTCGAACCAGTTTCAATGAAGGGGCGATCGCTAATATGTTGTTTGAATTCCGGGACGCGCTGCTGCATTTTGCCATGACAGGCCGGCCGGTGCGCCTGAAAGAGTTGGGAATTCTTGCTCCACGGATAGATAAAAACGGGGAACTGGGGCTTAATTTTAAAATAGACAGCTATTTGAAAAGCCAGATGAATGTCCCGAGGAAATTTAAAGGCGAGGTAGTAAACCACGACATGCTGGGAAAATCGGTGCAAGATATGAAAGACCGCTGGAACCGGGAACACCCGGAAGACCCCGTATAAAAGTCGCGCGAAGGGCGCACAATTTATATAGAATGATGAATGATGAATGATGAATGATGAAGAAAAGAAGGAAGAGCGGAAGCGAGGAAGCGAAGAAGAGCGGAAAAAGTAAGAAGGGAAAAAGCGAAGAGAAAAATCTGTGTTAATCCGTGTAACGTGTAATCGCCGTTACGTGGACAAGTCTTTAATATGGAATGATGAATTGCCCCTACTTCGCGTGTCTTCGCGTTCTTCGCGGCTACTTTAATTAAGGAAGATCACCCGGCATCGGAATATAATCTCCTTTCCCTTTCAATTGCAGGGAATTGAATATCGATATGGGGAGCAGGCAATATCATTTCTTCCTGGTTGATTTGAGATTCGAAAATCGGGTCCACCAATGAATCCAGGTAATTTGCCACTTTTCCCGGGATAATTCTATAGAAACATTTTAAGCAGACATTCGCGGGAATTCCTATAACCTCAACCTGCAAGTCACAAAGTTCTTTCTTGTAAAGCAGGTTGATAAGTTTAGGAGTCATATCGCCGCTGCATTCGGGGCATTTTCTCTTTTTTAGTAAGATCATTGTATCACTTCTCTATTTTTTTCTTTTTTTAAATTTTATCCAGTTGCGGCTGTCAGGCACATAAGATGTTACAATGACGGGTTCTTCCTTATCCGAGTAATCGACAACGATGTGAACCGGTAAATAATCTTCTTCCAGTTCTGCATAAATGAGGAGCCTATCGCGATCAAGGTATTCTTCAATGACTTCTCCATTTATTGCTGTCCATTCCAGTTTCTTGACTGTTGCGGGTTCAATTCCGTCTTTTCTTGCTTCCATAATAGCATGGTCACTCACTGCGTACTCACCTTTCCTGAATTTGTTTTTAATCAACTCGATATCTTTCATTTTTCATTATCATTTACTGTCATTGGCCTTAAGCTGGCTGTTTTATCAGTTTAGGTTTTTTATATAACACAATTGGAAAATAAATTCAAGGTCTCTGAAAGTTTTTAATCAGTGTAAATCCGTGTAATCGCCGTTACGTGGACTTAAGTTTTTTAATTCGTGTTCATTCGTGTCATTCGTGGGCGGGTTTTTCTAATATTTCCGCGATTTGGTACGCGATCCAGTAGCCGTTCTTTATGCGTTCTTCGTCAGTCATCCCGCGTTTCAGCATCTCGTATTCCGGGATATCTTTGTAGAATTCGTCCGCGGGGGATTTCACCGGTTTATAGAGGTGGGAAAACTCCGACACATCCAGGGCGTATTCTTTGGTTTTTTGCAGGTGCTGGGCGGCGGTGAGGTTCCGCAGGGATTTCTGGTCTTTGAATTGCAGCAGGACCTGTCCGCAGAAAAGGTGGAGGTCGGCCAATTTCAAGCGATAACCTGAGCGATTGGCAATCTCAAAAGCCTCTTTGAGGAGGGTTTCGTCCGGGGGCTTGTTATGGGCGACATCCAGGCGCGCCAGGGCCAGCAGGATGTCGGGTTCAAATCCCACCAGGTTGACTGTGCGGCAGCGGCGCAGGGCTTCATGCAGACAGCGACCGGCGGCGCTTAAAATGCTTTTAGCGGAAGCGGTCACGGTTACTGTTTCCACGACTTGCTGAAAATACTCATCATAAAAAGGAATATTAAAATCATACGGTTTGATTACTTTTTGGCGGGATGTCGATTCGATGCCATAGCGGATGAGCGCCTCGCCCAGCAACCAGTAGGCCCGAACAAAATGTCGCGGTAAAGGATAGTTATTTTTAGTCCATTTTTCCGCGAACGTCAGCGCCCGGCGGGACTGACGCAACGCCTCCAGACTAAGTTTCCCCGAATGTTTTTTTTCCCCATGAATCGAATCCGCCAGCCACGTCTGAAATAGTGCAGACAGTGAACGATAAGCGGAAATTGAGCTCAATACTTGATAATCTTTTCTCTTATTACTTATCTTAAATGCCTGATTAAATTCCATTTCGACGCAGGCGCTGCCATTCAACAGCGGATTCAATCTGACACTCGATTTTACCCTGCCCTGGAAGGCCAGGACACGTCCCAATTTCTGGCGCCCGGCGGCTTCCCAAAACCTTTCTTTTATCTTGACGCATAAGGCGACGCTTTTTCTCAAATGGGCGGAGGCGGCGGATACCTGACCGATGTAAATCTGCGCCATGCTGGCCGCATTTTCAAGGCCGATGGTAAGATTCTTCTCTTTGTGGTTTTCTTCCGAAATTTTAACGAATTCAAGATAGAACGGCACTGCTTTCACAGGCTGGCCGGAAAGGCTATACGAATTGGCCCGGGAGTTTAATGTCCAGGCTTGATCGGCTTCCTCTTTCAGCAGGGGCAGTTGGCCTTCGATCTTCCCTTCGGGAAAAAGTTCCTTCAATAATTCAATCATTAAATGGTAAGCGGATAATTGAAAATAAATGACGTTCACAATCCTGTCACGGAATAGCTCACGTGCCTCATCGTATTTTCCTGCTTTGACCAGGTGGTGATAGAGTTCAATCACCGGCGACAGGTCTTCCAGGGTAACCACCTTTTCAGACTTGGGCATTGCCTCAAAGTATTGGGCCGCCAGGTCATGTAGCGCTGTTCCGCCGGATGTAGTTAATTGCCCATACAAATAGGAACGCAGGATGGGATGGAAATCAAAACGGTCCCGGCTTTCATCGTAAAACAAAAAGCCCAGGTTCCGCAGTTCCTGCATCACTTTCCAGAGCTGCCTTTCTTCCACTTCCTGAGCCAGGGCTTTTACTGCATCAAAGGAAAAAGCCCCCCGGAACACGGCCGTGCGAGTTGCCACTTTCCGCTCTTCTTCGGAAAGTAAACCGACGCTCCTTTCCAGTATCTTATGCGGTTCTTTTTGGTTGATAATGTCCAGGGAAAAGGCTTGCTTAATATCCTTTGCCCGGCTGCGTTTGATGGCGGATGCCAGCAACTTCAGCATCAGGGGGTGGAAATCATACACCCTACCCACCTGCTCCATTTCCGCGCGAGTGCCGTTAATCCCTTCGCTTCTGAAAAAGTTGACCGTGTCTTCCGCTGACAACCCGGTTAAAAAGATATGTTTGACGCCCGTTATTCCTTCCAGGGAAACGGGCAGCAGCCGCGTGGTCATCACCGTCTTTGTATTCCCTGTGCAAAGGGCCTGTAAAAACCGGCCCGCCTGGGGATGCACCGGCTCCCGCTGACGTTTATCCCATTCGTTTTCCGCCTGAGTATTCCCCGCGAACCTATTCTCCTGGATATACATGGCCTCCATGCCGGCATAACCGCGCAGCGCACGTTCATATCCGTCCAATATCAGCAAAAACCGCCGCTGATTTAATACCGCTCTTAGGTTTCCTAAATCGACGGTTTGAGTATCCTCTTTCCCGGTCACATAGCAATACAAATGAATGAGAAACGATTCAAAGGGTTCATCGTAAAAAGACCACCAGAAAACACCGTCCACTTTCACGGCCCGGTCCATGATTTCCTGGTGGAGCCAGGCCCAGGATAAGGCGCTTTTGCCCATGCCTCCGATGGCTTCCAACACCAACACCGGTTCCTTTTCATTAAAGAACCAGTTGGAAAGCATGGCCATCTCCGCCCTCCTGCCGGTAAAATGTTCCGGCAGCGCATAGGGATGCGCCATATAAGGAATGGGCGCAGCAGGAATTAGGCAGGCTTTTTCAACATGGACCGGCGTTCCCTCTTTCTCTTTGATATGTTTTGCCAGGGAAGTGGAAAGGATGCCCATAAAATGATCCGGGCTTTTAAAGGACTCAACCGTGCGCTCCTTTTTGACTTTATCTAAAAAGCGCGTAAGCGCGCCATATTTTTCCATTTCAATAAATTTGGGATTCCACGGATAGCTTTCCTCCACGATAAAACACAGGCAGGGTTTCAAATCTTTTGCTAATTCATATTCCAATTGCGTGATGGATTTGGTTTCGCCCTCCGGCACAAACCCGTAACGATGGGCGTAAATGCCGATAAAAACATCGCACTCCCGGATTTCCTTTTCGCAAACTTTTTTTGGTTCTTCCGCCCGTGCGCCGAAATACTCCATGGCCAGCGGTTCGCATTTATGACGCAAAACAACTTCAATGGCTTTATCCCTGTACTCAGCCAAATCCTTAAACGTCGAAGAAATAAATACCTTCATGGTCTGTCACCCTGTCCTTCCCTTTTTTATTACAACATCCAATTTACCATAAAAAGGAAAAAAAGTCCAATTTAAACCACATGCCCACAGAACACACAGATTGACACAGAAAAACCTCGTCCACGTAACGGCGATTACACAGATTCGCACTGATTATTGTTTTCCGTAGGGGCAGGCCCCCGTGTCTGCCCCAATTTCGACTTTAAAGATTTTGACGACGATAAGTTTGACCGCTGCCTCAAAATGGGGCTCGGTAAAAAACGGTGCAAATGTCGGGGTAAATGACGGGGTAAATGACGGGGTAAATGACGGGGTAAAATTAAACGATACCCAAAAGAAAATTCTCAACCTACTAATGGCAGATAAGAATATAACCCGGCAAGAATTGTCTGAGAAGATAGGCATGTCAATTAGAACCATTGAAAGAAATATTGCCGTACTTAAAGAAAAAGGACTTGTAAAACGAATAGGCTCTGATAAAGCTGGCTATTGGCAACTGCCGATCTGCAATTTTTTTTCTTGACTTATAATCGAGATGGATTTATTATAAGAGACCCTTTATTAAATATATTGCAGAGAAACACAATGACCAAAACTTCGAAATACCTTGACAACATATACGTCGTGCTGGTGGAACCGAAAAATCCCGGCAATATCGGCTCCACGGTACGGGCAATGAAAAACATGGGCATCTCCCATCTGCGACTGGTGAACCCCATCGAGTACCGAGACGTTATCGAACAAAAAAAAATGGGCTACCGCGCCCAGGAAATCATCGCATCCAGCGAAGAATTCGAAACTCTTGACCAGGCGCTTTCCGAAATGTCCCTGGTTTTCGTGGCCACATCAAAAAAAGGCAAATGGAAAAAAGATATCATTTACCCGGAAAAAGCCGGGGAAATCATTATGGAGCACAACATAAACGAAAAAATCGCCGTGGTATTCGGCAGGGAAGATTCGGGCGTTACCATCGACGAGAGCCAAGCCGCCAACTACTGCATTACTGTCCCTACGGCGGTCTCTTATCCTTCCCTCAACCTCTCCCAGGCCGTACTTCTAATACTTTACGAAATCTACCGGAAATTAGACGCGCCCCCGCTGCCGGTTTTGCCGAAACGGGCCGAAAAAACAAGCTATGAAAGACTTTATGATAATATCTGGCGATTGATGAAAGGGATCCTCATCAGGGAGCCGGAAAAGGGTCTTTTTCACCGCTCACTAAAGAGGGCTTTAAACAGGACTAACTGGACTAACGCCGACATTGCGGTTTTCGACCGTTTTTGCAAACAGGTGCGTTGGTTCATTCAAAATCATCAACGGGAAGATTTTGAAGGCGAACAGGATGACCCCTACCTCCCGGGGGATATGGAAAACGAGTAATTATTTATTTCCCTTGACAAACCGAACCATTTAAGTTATTTTAGGGCGGAACTAAACAAATAACTAAAGTGAAGGAGGTATCAAAATGTTTTGTTTTCAATGCCAGGAAACAGTTGGAAATAAAGGCTGTACAAAAATTGGAGTTTGCGGGAAACAAGAAAATACCGCGAATCTACAGGATTTATTAATCCATGTCTTAAAAGGAATCGCCCTGGTGGGCGAAAAAACATACGAACCGGGGGCCGGGTCATTTATCGCTAAAGCGTTGTTTGCCACCATTACTAACGCCAATTTCGACGACCGGCGGATTATCCACCTGGTCAAAGAAGCCCTTAAAATACGGGACCGACTCAAAGAAAAAGCCGGTATCGGTAAAGATACAACCGATTTACACGATTCCGCGACCTGGTACTCCGACGACGAGGAAACCTTTTACAAGAAAGCCGCGGAAGTCGGTGTGTTAGCAACAGACAACGAGGATGTACGTTCCCTCAGGGGACTTTTGATCTACGGTCTGAAGGGCATTTCTGCTTACGCCCACCACGCCGCGATCCTGGGCAAGGAAAAGGACGACGTCTACAAATTTATAATGGAAGCCCTGGCATCCACCACGCGGGACTTATCAGTAGACGAAATGGTGGCCATGGTGCTGAAAGCCGGGAACATGGCCGTAACTACCATGGCCCTGCTGGATGAAGCCAATACTTCCGCCTACGGTAACCCGGAAATAACGGAAGTGAACATCGGCGTCCGCCAAAACCCCGGCATCCTGATCTCCGGCCATGACCTCAAAGATATGGAAGAACTGTTGAAACAGACCGAAGGCTCCGGGGTGGATGTTTATACCCATAGTGAAATGCTGCCGGCCAACTACTACCCCGCTTTCAAAAAATACAAACATTTCGTGGGTAACTACGGCAGCTCCTGGTGGCTGCAGAACAAAGAGTTCGAATCCTTTAACGGACCTATCCTGATGACCACCAATTGTATTACGCCGGTCAAAGATTCTTACCTGGGCCGGTTTTTCACTTCCGGTATGGCCGGTTACCCCGGGGCCATACACATACCCGACAGGGAAAACGGCAAACCCAAAGATTTTTCCCGGGTCATCGAAATGGCCAAAACCTGTAAACCGCCTGTCGAGATTGAAAGCGGTCATATCGTGGGCGGTTTCGCGCACCACCAGGTCATGGCGCTGGCGGATAAAGTAGTGGAAGCCGTGAAATCCGGGGCCATTAAACGCTTTGTCGTGATGGCCGGCTGCGACGGCCGCATGAAAAACAGGTCATATTTTACCGAAGTAGCGGAAAATTTACCCAAAGATACAATAATCCTGACCGCGGGATGCGCCAAGTACCGGTACAATAAACTGAAATTGGGCGATATCGGGGGCATCCCCCGCGTACTTGACGCCGGACAGTGCAACGATTCTTATTCGCTGGCCGTGATTGCCTTAAAATTGAAAGAAGTGTTCGGCCTGGATGATATTAATAAATTACCGCTTTCTTTCGATATTGCCTGGTATGAGCAGAAGGCCGTGGCCGTCCTGCTGGCGCTGCTGGCCCTGGGCGTGAAAGGCATCCGGTTGGGCCCGACGCTGCCCGCGTTCTTATCGCCCAACGTTGCCAAAGTACTGGTAGAAAATTTCGCTATCAAGCCTATTGGAACAGTAAAAGAAGATATCGATGCCATGATGGCGGGGGTTTAATTATCAAAAGTTTTGTGGGGGTCCAGGGGGCGATTTTTCAAAAAAGCCCCCTGGCCTCCGGCGGGGGGGGGGGGGGGGGGGGGGGGGGGGGGGGTGGGGGGGGGGGGGGGAGCGGGTGGTATTCCATGTGGTTGATGGGGTGGAGAT
>Ga0315278_10000384_pt1 | contig 39074 bp, 32 predicted proteins | sample YL17G06_0_MG_FD_203880 | JGI IMG/M metagenome (GOLD analysis project Ga0315278, IMG submission 203880) | Sediment microbial communities from Yellowstone Lake, YNP, Wyoming, USA - YL17G06_0 | ecosystem: Environmental > Aquatic > Freshwater > Lake > Sediment | place: USA: Wyoming | collected... | reverse complement strand
TACCCAGGCCCCCCCTGGAGTATCCCAGCATATTTCAGGACATTCATTATCGAGGTTACATCGATAAGCTGGCGGATGTTGAATAATATTTATTACTTTGAGTTTCATCATCGATAATATTTATTTAGCATCCCGCTCTTTCATCCCGCTTGTTTTGTGTTGGTTTATCATTTCGGATTTTATATAAGCTGCCATTTTTTTAACGTCGATCAATTCCCATAGTAGGGACCATTCCTGGCGGTGGATCAGCTTGAACGCCGCAGCCCCCCCCCAATACCCGGCAAAATAGAGCACGACAAAAAGTATTTTCATAACAAAAGTCAATTGGATTACCCTGTAAATCCAAAAAGCAATTATCGAAAAAATAGTACCGAACACCAGGAGCTTCAGGCCGGGAAGCACTTTTATTTTCTTTAACTTAGTCCGTAGGGAAAATATAAATAATCCTCCCAGGAAAATGTTCGATGCCGCCAGGGAAACTGCCAGCCCGATACTGCCCAGGTTCATCGTTCCCGGGGAGACCATGAACCAAGTCAGGGATAAAAAAAACAGCAGCTTGACGAAATACACTTTTGCCACTACTTTAAACAACCCACTACCGGTCAATGCATTTCCATACGGTATAATAAAGGTATATATGAATGCGGAGATGTTGATAATGGATAGAACCGGGATGGTTTTTACATACTCGAGTCCAAGGATGGCATTCACGATTACATCGGAATAGATAGAAAGGATAATGGTCACGGGAAATACAAAGGACAGAGAGAACTTTTCATATTTTTTGATAATGGAATTGATTCTATCGAAATTATTTTCAGAAATGGCACTGGAAAATGTTGGAAAAAACAATAATCCCACAGATGTTCCAATCATCAGGATAAGGCTGCCTATTTTAAAGCCAGCCACATAATAACCAACCTCAGCGGAATTGGATAAATATTGAAGTAGAACTTTATCTGCATATTGAGTAAATGAATTCACAATAACTATAATCATTACCGGGAACGAAATCAAAGAATACTGTTTTGCTAAATTCTTGTCGAATTTTCCAACAACATAATTCTTAAAAAGGATGAAATAGACAGGAGTAATTACAATTACAGCTATTAATTTAGAGAAAGCAATGGCCAAAGCCTTATATCCAAATAGTACAACGATTAACCTGAGCGACTGGAATACCAGGAGTTCAATAAAATCGGGAATATCCTGCTTTGCTTGTTCAGTTTTTGACATAAAATTTGTTTTAAAAATATAAAGTGCCCTGTCTAAAGTTACTGCAATTAATGTGACAATGATTACCTTTTCGTGGACAGGGCTTTCGAAGCGATAAGCAAAGATATATTTTTGAAATAGAAATATGCCTAGCACAAAAATGAAAAAGATGCCTACAAGAACTGCCTGGATTCGCATAAAGGTTCCGTTGCAGGTTGCCTCATCTTTCCCCTCAGAAACCAATTTGATATGGGCTACGCCCAAACCAAAATCAGAAATGAATATGAACATGGACACATATGCCATGCCAAAGGCAACGGTGCCCAGAACCGAAGCACCTGCGGCCCTGGCAACGACAATTGTCACCGCCACCTGGATTACCTGCATGAAAATTTTTGAAAAATAACTGAGAACCAATTTTTGAGTTAACATTTGCTTTTACGTCTTGACTTGTTTAATATATTTTGCCGGTACCCCTCCCACCTGGGTGTAAGGTTCCACATCTTTTGTTACCGCACTGTTAGGGGCAATGACCGAGTGATTCCCAATGGTTACCCCGGGATAAATGGTGCAATTTCCGCCAATGTAAACATTATTTTCTATTATTATAGGGGCAGTAGGGCGATATTTTTTGTCTTTTTTTTCCAATGGGATATCGTTTAAGCACATTTGAGCAGAAGAATGAGTCCACAAACCCGTGGATGGTCCTGCGATGTGTACATAATCACCTATTGTTATCGTATCACTAAAATCTAAAATATTATTCAGGCCAATATAAGATTCTTTACCGATAATAATTTTCGCCTCTCCATAACCGGTGCAAAGCACTCCTGCTTCTATACGAGAATTTTCCCGGATTGTAATATTTGAAATTATCGCCAGGTTTCCCACTCTAACATTTTTTCCCAACCAAACTTTTTTACCTAACTTACAAAAATCCCCCAGCCGGTTGTTTCCATTCAAAACAGCATCCTCGGCGATATAACACAACTTCCCAATATAATTATTCTTCCTGAATCTGAATTTCCTTATCGATTGGACAACGAAATATTTTAATAAAGATTTATAGTAACCTAAAACCATTTTACTAGCCGATTCAGTATTTTAAAGGTCACCGGTTTCCGGGAAATATAATAGAAAGGAACCGGGGTCCTGGAAAAGCCCAATTTAAACCTGGCAATATTGGGTAATCGTTCTTTCTCTACCACACATAAATCATAATAACGAGCCCCATTTTGTTTGGCCCATTTAATGACTTCCCACTGCAGGAGTTCCCCCTGACCCAAGTTAGGTACATTCCTTTTACCAGCTCCCTGCCAGTAGTGCACCACATGCTTATTACCAAGCAAAATAACACCGGAAATAAATTCACCGCTGCTCTCAGCCATTAAAACAGCCGCTTGCTTTTTCTTAAAATAAGTTTCCAATATACTTTTGTAGAATTTCTGCGGTTTTGTTTTTTCCACTGTTTTTTGAGTCTCTTTCATTAACGGATAATAGAGGTCAAATCCTTCAGGTCCGAAAAATTTTATCTTAATCCCTGACTTTAATGCTTTTCGAATCATATTCCTTCTTTTGCTGTGAATAATGTCTTCCCAGATATTTTCTTCAGCCAACGATAAATCGATAATCGCGGTTTGGCGGGGTTGGGTACCGGAAATATTATCTTTGTAAATATCTTCTTGGATTTGAAGGGTAGACCAGTAGGTAAGAGATTCATTGCAGGAGGGTCTGGTTACTTTTAACAGTTGGTTGATGGTCACCTGTTTACCATCAAATATCCACCCGCCATAGGGCACCTCAAATATAGAGGGATTTGAATAGGTTTTTTTCAATGGCCCCTTTTTTGTAGTATGCATCGGACAAATTCCAAGGATTTGCTCTTTGCTATTAATGGCAATCAAATACGATGATTCTGTGTTGAATACTTCAGATACGATTTTATTAAATTCAATTTCATGAAATACTAGGCCTCCGTAATCTTCTATGAATTTACCGATATCTTTTCTTTCCTTATTTATAATTGCGGCAATATTTTTCTTCGTCACTTTCATTTTTCATTAAATAAAATGTCTTATTGTGAATTTTTTGTTTTTGAATCCCCAATACAGACCAGAAAAAAAACCAGCCCAAATTTTCCAGGATTTTCTTAACTCAAGGTTTTTAATTATAAGTTTTATAGACGTTTTAAAAACATCTTTTCTAAAATGCAGCCAGAAATACCTTCTGAAAAAATCTGGGGGTTTATGTTTTAAAATAACCAACATAGGGTTTTTGACATCGTAATAGGCTTTTTTGGGAGACCTTTTACCAAGAGTCATACTATCCTTATGCCAGATTTTGGCATCAGGCGTGTAAATAATTTTATATCCAAGTTTCTTTGCTCTTGCCTGCCAATCGTATTCCTCACATTGTAAAAAAAATGTGGTGTCATACCCCCCGGTTTCCAGGTACAATTTTCTCCTCACCAGGGTATAAATATCATCTGCAAATTCTCTTTCACTTATTTCATCATATTGCCCCCTATCTTTCTCACGTACCCCAATATCCCCTCCATTCCAACGTACCGTATCACTTTTTTTGCCTACAGTCTGTAATATACCTGGATGATCGTAGTAATAAACTTTACCAGTTGTAAAACCGTTGGTTTCATCGATTTCAGCAACCTTTACAAGTTCGGATATCACCTTTTGATCAGCCTTTACATCATTGTTGGAAATCAACACATAAGAAGCATTGTTCTGATTGAAGGCATAATCGAGCCCAACATTGAATCCGCCGGAATATCCTAAATTCTTCTCATTTTGCAGGATAATCACCCCGGGGAAATTCTGTCTGACATATTCCACGGAATTATCAGTGGAACCGTTATCTATCATTACCACTTTAAAGTTTGGATAGTCATTGTTTAGATAAGAAGTAATGGAGTCCTCCATTAACTCTTTCCCGTTCCAATTTAGTAAAAGCACATAAACTTTTGGGCATCTCATTTTTCACCTACAAAATTAATTGCTATTATTTTTCCTATTATTGTAATAATTCTTGATAGTGTTTATCACTAAATCAATTTCATTATTTGTAAGAGCAGGGTAGAGAGGCAAAGTTAAAACTCTTTTCCAGACCGCTTCGGTAACCGGTAATCTCATGGAAAAGGGTTTATACATTTCAAAAAGATGGTTGGGGTAATAATGAACGCCTGTTGAGATACCATTTTTCCTTAGATACTCCTGGAGGTCATCCCTATAATCGGTTTTAATCACATAGTTATGATATGAAGGCGTCATATAACTTTTTATAGGAGGCAACTCAATATCTCCAACCCCTTTAAGGTTTTCCGAGTAATAATCCGACCATTTTTTTCTCTGTTCATTCATCCATTCTAGTTTTTCAAATTGAGCCAATCCAATGGCGGCAGTTATATCGTTCATATGGTATTTAAATCCAGGTTCCACCACATCGTAGAACCATGAGTACTGTCCAATATTCCGGTTAAATGTATCTTTTGTTATTCCCATCCACCTTAATTGCTTCAACCTTTCATACCAGTCATCGCTATTGCTTACAATCACACCCCCGTCACCGGTGGCCAAGTTTTTTACTGCGTGGAAACTGAAGCATGCAAAATCACCAATAGAACCCAGCTTTTTACCATTGTGTTCCCCCCCAAAAGCATGGGCGCAATCTTCTACTACAAATAAATGATGCCGTCTGGCAATTGCCATTATTTTATCCATATTACATGCCCTACCGCCATAATGTACCACCTGTATGGCTTTTGTATTAGCTGTAATAAGTTCTTCCATTTTTTCGGCATCAATGTTCAATGTATCCGGTTCAATGTCACAAAAAACAGGGATTCCTTCGCAGTAAAGAATGGCATGGTTGGAAGATACAAAAGTCATTGAAGGTGTTATCACTTCTTTATCTTTTATATCCAGGCACTTAAAAGCAAGATGAAGGGCAGCGGTGGCAGAGTTTAATCCCAGGGCATATTTGGTTCCTATATACCCGGCACATTTTTCCTCGAATTCCCGGGTTTTGGGACCAGGTCCCCACCACCCGGAATCCAATACCTCTTTTAAATATTCAATCTCTTTCCCAGTTGTATAAGGTCTAAATACCGGTATCATCCGTAATTCTCCTTTTATTTATATATTAAAATTCAAAATGAGGATAATATATTCAATTTATATACCCTAGTGACCTTAGTTCTTCATTTAACTTTTGGCTCATTTTTTCATTTTTAAAAACTCTCAAATCTTTCAAATTATCAATACCCATTAGATTAAGTAACTCTATTTCTAATTCTGCTAAAATCAAATTATTGTGAATTAATTTTTCTTTACCATTTAAATTCAAGCAATATAACTCTTTCTCTTTATTGGTAACATTATAGATAAACTTGTGTTTTCCATTACTAATTCCAACCTTACTTGTCCCCATCGTTTCAAAGTAAGATATTTCACTGTTACCTTTATTATCTCCTTCTAGTAATGGCAATAACGATTTTCCATCAAAGTTGAACTTTTCTTTATTTATTTGCAAAAGCTCTAATATAGTTGGAACAATATCAATACTGGAAACCATATGACTTATCTTAACTGGCTTTTTATTTAACTTTAACCAAGAACAATTCAATATTAACGGGACTTTTATCATAGGTTCAATTAAATCAACAGCATGCAAGAACAAACCATTTTCCCCAAGTGCTTCTCCATGGTCTGCAGTAAGTATATAAATATTACCACATGATATTTTTAAAAATTTATTAAAAAGTAAATCAATATTATCATCTATAAAAAGAACCTCAGAATCATAAAGCTTTATTAAATGTTTCAAGTCATCTTCGTTATAAAGTTTTTTGTTTTTGGCAAAATCTTTTAATTGTTCAACAGTTCCGTTTACTTTAAAATTGCCTTTTCCCTTTATATAAGCCCCTGGTGGATGATAAGGTGCGTGGGGATCCAAGTAATGTATCCACATAAAATAAGATTTAAATTTATTGTTATTAATATAACTTAAAGCACAGATGGTCTCGTCCTTTATAGGTTTCTTATTAAATAAGTTACTTATCTTGTATCTAAAAAACTCTTCAATGGATAATGACGAAATATCTATTCTTTTTTTAAAGCCCCTTGAAAAGCCGCCAGTTTTATAACCAGGCCCCCCAATCATAACACAATCAAAATTATTTCCTGATAATATTTCAGCGATTGTTTTCAAATTTGGATTCATTTTCGTACCAAAATTTCGTACATTTGTATGAAAAGGGAAAAAACCTGACAAAATTGAAGATAAAGATGATTCTGTATATGGGGCCTGGCAGTAAGCATTTGAAAAGAGAATAGAATTTTTAGCAAGATCATCAATATTTTTTGTATGAATTTCTTTATAACCATAACAGCTTAAATGATCAGGTCTGAGAGAATCAATTGATACAAGCAGTATTTGCTTACTTTCACTCATTTTAAAACGATTTTTTGTTTCTACCAATATCATCACCAATAAAATCGCTAATATGGAGATTACAATTTTCCTTTTTGTCCAGATTTTCAGATTACTAATGAATTTTAATAAAATATAGAAGGAAACAGACAAAAAACCAATAAAGATCAAGAGTTTGATAATTGAAAATAGACCAAAATTCTTTTTTAAAATATCAATTCTAAATTTTCTTTCAATATTATAAATCCCAAATAACAGTACTAAGAATAAATATTCAACATTAGTCACGATAAAAGAGTTATCTTTTTTATCACTTAACAATAACCGAGGAACACTAAAACCTAGTTTAAAAATGCATGTAATTAAAAAGTAAAACATTATTAAATTGAGAATATTGGGGGTTGAATATCCCGAAATAAAAAAAATTAAAAGCCACTCAATTTCTCCTAGAAAAATCGAAATAACGAAGGGATAAAAAAAATTATCAATAAAAAAGCTATTTTTAAAAAGAAAATATAATTTTAGTCTTTTCATACTGAGATTCCTTTCTCTATCTGAAATTTGTTATTATGTCTGGAGGCTTTTTAGACATTTCCGCTTTCAATGCTGCCCTTCCAAAAGATTCGGAAAAAGAGATAAAAATGATAATAAATATTAGTCTCTCTAAATCCACACTATATCCGAAAAATTGAAAAGACGTAAAATGTAATATCAAAGTTCCAAGGAAACCGATAGCCAGGACAAGGATTGAGGATTTAAAAGAGTTGTTGTAAGATAGGTATTTGTTAGTTGTAAAGGTCATATTAAAATGCATAAACCAAAAATATAGAAATAAAATTTCTCCAACGACTCCAACCTGCATTAATAAATTAAAATTTCCAACATGTTGATCGTAATATTTTTCACAAGTTGCAGAAAACCCCCATCCGAATATTGGATTTTTTCCAAATCCCTCTAAGACTTTTGGCAGCCTTTTATCTATCCGCTGCAAAGTGCCGCCGGCTGTCACATCACCCCCAATAAGATATTCAATCGTTGATACCCTTCGCCAAGTATTATCTACTGAATATGCAAACCTGGGGATAAATAAATAAGAGAAAAATAATATTAACATGATTAATGATGTATTAAATAATAATCTTGCCTTTTTTTTCACAATAAAAATTGAATATAGTAATAAAATTATTGCAAACATAACAATCCAACTTCTGGTAGCTGATATAAATATGGACAAAATACTAAGGCCCAAAATTATATATAAATATGATTTTTTACCTGGATAATCTTTTTTTTCAATTAAAAAGAGTGAAAAAATTAAACTAAAAAATATTAACATTTCTCCTCCCGCCATTGGCCTGATAAATGTGGAATGTCCTTGTATCTCCTGGAGTTGAATTATACTTGAAGTACCTTTGGCGGTCATAACAGAATATAAATTATTACCGGTATATAAATAAAGGAGTTGAGAGAAAATAATAAGAAACATAATCGGAAAAACTAAATGTATGAATTTGAAAAAATCTTCCTTTTTATATACAAGATATGGGAAAGAGATGAACAGAGTGAAGACTATAAATTTTCTAAAAGAAGATGTAAGTAGTTCAAAATTCATTCCATAAAAAAAGGATATAAGAAATAGAAATATTAAATACAAAAGTAAATAGATTAGTGGTTTTCTTAATATTAATTTTGTCCGTTTCCCTCTAGCCAATGCTTTTATAAAAGATGTTATAAAAAACAAATCAAAAAAATCAAATGAAACTCCAGTGGTAATTTTATAAAAAGGTATTCTATGAATATCGGTTGCTAGACCACCGTGAAATAATAAAGCAGGTTTTGCTATTAAAATAAATGCAAAAACAAACCATGAATAATCTTTTTTTGAAAGCCAAAATAAAAATAATAGTAATAAAAAATATAGTCGATTAATACCGGGCGACGTATAGTATACGAAAAATACGGTTACTAAAAATAATGAATAAAATTTTATTATTTCTATATTTAGAGGATTGCTTTTTCTTTTTATAATCATTTTAAAGGCTCTATAGTTAACATCCTCAAGAGTCTTTTTCTCAATAATCATATGCCTTTTCCCACATAACACACACTATGCCGTCACCTGATTTCTTACTTCCTTACTTCCTGATCTTACAGCCTTATTTATTAAACATATAAACAAAATGCCTACGGTGAAACCTAGAAAATTATATATCACATCGACCAGGTTGAAAGTTCGTTCGGGGATGAGTTTTTGATATAACTCACCCAGAAATGCGGCCCCCATTCCTATAACACCATATAAAAGCAGCATCCTGGATTTTAAATTTGAGTTTTTGCTGATCCTCCATAACATAAAGAGGATAGATAGGATAAAGTATTCCAAAAAATGAATGAAATAATCCAACCGGACAGTCGAATCAAATACCTTTATTTTGGGAGTTGGCAGATGGGGTATCGATGAAACAATGATGATCAATAAATACCAGGCAAAAAACAGGAATTTGTCGTTTCTTTTGATATAGGTATAAATACTCACCCCTGGTTTCTCCATTTTTTAAGCCCTGATTGCCCTGATCAACTCAGTGAGTCCTTCCTCGAACCGGGTAATAACGTGAAATCCCAGTTTTTCCTTTGCCCTGCCGATGTCGGCCAGGGAATGCTTGACATCCCCGGGGCGTTCTTTTTCAAACAAGGGTTCTATTGCCGTGCCCAGGATGCGGTTGAGGGCATCCACCAACTCCTGCAAGGAATAGCGTTGACCACAGGCAATGTTAAACACCTCACCGCCAATTCCTTTGGCCGTACAGGCCAGTAAGTTCGCCGCAACAACATTGGATACATAGGTGAAATCCCGCGACTGGCTGCCGTCGCCATAAATAACCGGCCTCTTGCCTTCGGACAGCAGGCGAATAAATTTCGGGATCACCGCACTGTATTGGGAGGTGGGGTCCTGGTTGGGTCCAAAGACATTAAAATAACGGAGACAAACCGTTTCAAGACCATATAATCTGGTAAATATCTGGCAGTAACGTTCCCCGGTATATTTGGACAATGCATAGGGAGACTGGGGTTGGATCGGCATATCCTCCCTCTTGGGCAAAGCCCGGTTGTCGCCGTAAATCGATGAGGAAGAGGCGTATACCACCCGTTTTACCCCGAATTCCTTAGCCGCTTCCAGGATATTCAACGTACCCAGTATATTCACATCATTGGTGGTAAGGGGGTCGTGAATGGACCGCGGCACAGAAGGCAAGGCCCCCTGGTGGAGTATATAGTCCATACCCTTAACCGCAGTCCGTACCACATGAAAACTGCGCAAATCTCCTTCGATTAATTCAAAATCAGGGTTCCCTTTAAATTCAAAAAGATTTTCCCGTTTACCCGTGGCAAAATTATCCAGTACCCGCACCTGATGTTTTCCATGCAGCAGCTCTTTGACGATATTGGACCCGATAAACCCGGCTCCACCGGTTACGAGATAAGAGTTTGTGGTATCTAAGTTCATGTATAGGTACAACTCCTTAATACTATGAATATAGATAGGCTTCCGCCATTACCCCTTTTGTGGTTTAACAAAAAAAACAGGCAATTAACATTGGGTTTCACTATCGAAAGTCTACCTTCTCCGCACCCATGTAACCGTCCAATTTCCGTTTCAACTTTTCCTATTCCCAGTCGCTACAATCAGCAGAGTAAATTATAGAGGATATTTTAACAGTTTAAAAAGTAAGAGTCAAGAAAAAACTAAAAAAAAATTATGGGTCTGGCTCACTTTGAATGGGTAACGCCTTTTTTTGCAGGTGTATCAATGCTTCGAGAACCCATACCAATCCACAACGATATTAATTTAATCCCTTAAGGACCAGTATCACCCCTTTTTACTATTATTTCACCCCTTTAAGAGGTGATACCAATCCCTGAAGCACTAATATCAAACCCTAAAGGTCTGATGCCTCCCCTTAGGGGGGGTGGATCTAATCCCCTTAGGGATTGGGATCATGCCTAAAAGGGTTGAACTCAATGCCTGAGGCTTTGATATCAAACCTTTGAGGATTGATATCACCCCCCGGAAGGATTGATTTTTAACCTCTTAAGGGATGATATCGAACCCCGAAGCTGTGAGATAATAGTAAAAGGGGGTGATATCATACCTTTTGGGAGTGATATCATACCTTTAGGGATTGATTTCAACCCTAAAAGGACCGATATAAGCTCAATAGGGTATAAAATGTAGGGAGACAGGCTTGATGCATATACCCACTTACACCAGGAAAAAGTGGTTTTGAAGACATATATTGTCTTCGACCACCAGGAACCTTTTTGAAAAAAGGTTCCTGGACCTCCAAAAACTTCTAGTAAAAGTTTTGCGGAGCTTTTTCAAAATGGGGCGGCGCCCCAACCCACCTTGCACGGCCCTGGGGTTTTCCTTCATCGTAGACGGCATCTCAGACCCTTGTGTTTTGAGCAAGCTATTTTTTAACCCTTTACCTTTAATCACAGATAGCGTATAATCCTAACCTACATCTACCAGCGGAGGTTATGATGAATACAAATCGATTACGCTTTGCGCCGTCTCCAACCGGCTACGTTCACGTGGGAAACGCCCGAACGGCTTTATTCAACTTCCTACACGCGGCAAAAACCGGGGGCGCCCTGGTCCTGCGCATCGAAGATACCGACGTGGAACGGTCCAAACGGGAATACGAAGAGAACCTTATCAAAGACCTGCAATGGCTGGGCATCGATTGGCATGAAGGCCCGGACAAGGGCGGCGATTTCGGCCCCTACCGCCAATCGGAACGTACGGAAACCTACCGAAATTACGGCCAACAACTGATCGATGCCGGACACGCGTATTACTGTTTCTGCACGCCGGATGAATTGAATAAAGCCAAAGAAAACGCCCAGGAACAAGGCCTTCAACAAGAATACTCGGGCAAATGCCGAAAAATAACTATCGCAGAAGCCCAAAAAAGGGTCCAAAACGGCGAACCCGCCGCCATCCGTTTTAAAGTGCCGGAAAATACCGAGATTACGTTCTACGACCTGGTACGGGAAAAAGTCACTTTCGACTCCAACTTGATCAGCGATCCTATTATTCTCAGGTCCAGTGGGATGCCGGCTTATAATTTTTCCGTGGTTATCGATGATTACCTGATGAAAATAAATCTAGTGATACGCGGCGAGGACCATCTCTCCAATACCGCCCGCCAGGTGCTGCTCTACCGCGCCCTGGGATTCAACTTGCCCAAATTCGCCCACCTCTCCATGGTAATGGGCTCGGATAATACCAAACTCTCCAAACGCCACGGTTCCACGTCGCTGATCCAATTCCGCGAAGAGGGCTACCTGCCCGAAGCATTGCTAAACTACCTGGCGCTGCTGGGCTGGTCCCCGGCAGGCGGGGACAAAGTTATTTTTACCAGGGATGAACTGATTAAAGATTTCAACATAAAAAAAGTATCCAAATCCGCCGCGATTTTCGATTACCAGAAACTCAAATGGCTGAACCGCGAACATCTCCGCCTGCTGGATGACAAAGAACTGGGAACAAGGATGACCCCTTTCCTGCGGCGGGCAGGTTTCGAATTTGCCGACGATCCCGGGATTATCCTATGGATTGGAAAAACCGCCCGGGTGTTGTCCGCTTACCACCACCTGCTCTCTGAAATTGCCGAAGGGTTTAAACAGTTTACTTCGCTGGATTATGATCCAACGATTATAAGCAGTATTGCCGATTCCGAAGAGGCGCGGAAAGTGATTAGCATCATGTCTGCTGAAATCGCCGGGGTTCCTTCACCCGTGGATTTTTCAAAGGTGGCCGAGATCATTAAAAAAATTCAGCAGCAAGAGGGAATCAAAGGCAAAGCCCTTTACCACCCCATCCGCCTTGCCCTTACCGGCAAAGAGTCGGGCATCGAGTTGAACGATTTTATCCCCATTATCGAAACCGGTTCGACCCTGGATATCAAGCCCGCTGTCTATAATATGGCCTCGCGGTTAAAGGTTTTTGTGTCGTAAAAAAACTGCCAGGGGGCTCTTTTTGAAAAAACCGCCCCCTGGACCCCCATAAAAACTTTTGTTTAACCAAAAGTTTTAGGAAGTCCAGAAACCCTTTTTCAAAAGGGTTTCTGGTCACCGAAGGTTTTATCGCTTGAATTTTTCTTTTAGTTTTCGGTCTACTACCGTGGGGATCATGTTTTTGATTTCCCCGCCCAGTTGGTAGATTTCTTTAACCAGCCGGGAACTGACAAATGAATAATGAACCGAAGGCACCAGGAAAATAGTTTCACATTCCGGTTCGATACGACGGTTCATCAGCGCCATCTGGAACTCGATCTCAAAATCCGATATGGCCCGTAAACCACGCACCACCGTGGTGGCGTTTTTCTTTCTCAGGTAGTTCACCAGCAATCCTTCAAAACAGTCCACTTCGATTTCTTTACGGTCTTTAAACGTCTCCCTTAAAATATCCATTCGCTCCTCGATAGAGAAGAGAGATTGTTTGGAAGGGTTCTTTAAAATAGCGACAATGACCTTATCGAAAAGCTTGAAACCCCGTTCGATAATATCGATATGACCATTGGTCAGGGGGTCGTAAGACCCCGGGTATACTGCGATTCTTTCTTTCATTAATTACTCCAATTTCGAATTTTAATAGTTAGAAAATATTTAAACCGGCTAAAATTTTTAAGACATCGATTTTCAAATCATCCAGGGAGCTATTGTTTTCAATAGTATAGTCCGCCATGGTCATACATTTCCCTACCTGTTGGCCGCCTTCCGGTTCACCTTCGCCCCATTCGCGTTCCAGGTGCTCCAGTAATACATCATCGTCTTCAACGTCGGTGCCCCGCTTCCTGCTTTTGATTCGTTCCAGGAGGAGTGAGAGGCTGGCATCGAGACCCAGCAGGTAGAAACCCTCTAATTTTTGTAATTCCATGACTTCCGCGGGGTTTCGGATGCCGTCGATGACCCATCTTTCAATATCCAGGGATTCGATTTTCTGGCGGACCCGTTTTCCCAGGACGCCTGGGCCGCCTTCTTTTCGCAGGCGGTTGCCAATATCCTGGGTATCGGCCCGCGATACATGACGACCCCCCGGTATACGTTTGGCGATTTCTTCTCGCACAATATCAGAAAGAGAGATGTATTTAAAACCCATTTTTTCCAGGATTTTAACCACTTCTCCTTTGCCCGAACCCATTCGGCCTGTAAGCCCTATACATATGTATTCATCCATTTTACTGTCCATATTTATACCTATCATCGATAATATCGATCTCCTGCCATTCCTTGATCCATTCATCCACGGTAAAAATCATATAGCCTTGTTGATTATCTTTGACCGAAACAATAATCCTGTTTAACCCGGCGTTGATGATCATTTTTTTGCAGATGAAGCAAGGAAAAGCGTTTATAACTTCTCCCGAATCTTTAGTTTCGCCGTAGATATACATATTCCCACCCAGCAAACTGACCCCGGCCCGTGCGGCGTTGATGACAGCGTTTTGCTCCGCGTGAACCGAGCGGCACAGCTCGTATTGTTGGCCTGAGGGAATATTCAGTTTTTTTCGCAGACAGAAGCCGTGTTCAAGGGAGCTTTTGGTTTTACGCGGGGCGCCCACATAACCCGTAGCAATGATCTGGTCTTCTTTTACGATAATTGCGCCGATTAGTACTTTCAGGCAGGTGGAGCGCGTGGCCACCACCCTGGCGATGTCCAGGTAATATTGATCTTTTTCCGGTCTTACTGTCATCTTGATATCTTACACTTTTCTCAAGAAAAATTCAACAGGTAAAACCTCATTTTCAGGACAGCGGCATTTTTTTTTGGATAAATTACAGAAACAAACCACAAATCACAAACAAATTTAAAACAAAAAACGGGCATTTTTTGACTGTCCCTTATCATTTGAATTTTTGCCTATTATATGGTATTAATATAATTTAAAATTCAGACCGAGGCAAGCAATGAAATCGTTAAAAATAACTCCCATACTGATGGCGGTTATCTGTTTTTCCCTGGCTACCGCGGCTCGGGCTCGACAGGATAGCAGGGAGCAAAAACTTCAAGAACCTCAAGAACCGATTATCGAGAATAGAACCGTTACAAATATCCAATTCCCCGTCCGGGTTTTCCTTGATGGCCGACCCGTGGGGGGACTGAGCAAAAAAGATTTCACCCTATTCGTGAATGACAAAGAAACCCCCATTAACGGATTTTATGAGACCAGGAAAAAATTAAATTCTCCGCCGGATCACGCCACCATGCAGGGCCTTTCGGAAAGTACGCCCCCGCGGTTATTTGTCATTATATTCAATATCAGCGACTACAACCTTAACCTGGAAAAGGACATCGATGCCATTTTCCGGGAGATATTACGCCCCGATGACCGGTTTATGGTCATATCCAACAACTATTTTTTACCCGAAACAACCCTCAAAGACCCGCAACCGGAGAAAAGAATACTGGTGGAGACCCTGCGCAAGGAAGCCGATAAACTCAGGATGAGCATCCTGGAGGTAGAATCCGAATTAAAAGTCCAGGCCAATAATTTCCTTTCCCGGCTGTCCGACCCTGTTGAACGACGGCAGCCGGATTTCCCCTATGAGGTTTTCCGGGAATTTTTTACCAATTATATCCTTACCTTTGAACAGTTCAAGAAAGGATATTTCGATTTGGCCAAAGAACAATATATCAAAATCGCCGAATATTTGAAAAGCCAGGGCGCTGAAAAGTGGGTGTTAAATTTCTTCCAGGTGGGCCTATTCCCGAGATTCAAAATGCACGGCCAAATCCAGGCCGCATTGGACCTCTATACCGAAAACGCCCGGGAGGACCAACCCCCGGATATCCGGATGAAAGCATTGATCATGGAATTATTGCCTAAACTGGAGGACGTCGATAAATGGATGGTAGACAATATCAGTCGATTATTCGTCGATTCCGGCGCCACGATTCACACCCTCTTAAAGAAACCTAAAAACACAAATTTTTTAGACCACTACGAGTACCAACCTATATCCACCGACTCGGAAAGTATCCTGCGGGAAATCGCGCGCCTAACCGGCGGAAGCCTGGTGTATGATAAAAGCGCCGCTGAGTTCGTCGCTGCAATCTCTGCAAAAGAAGATATCTACTATATGCTGACTTATGCGCCGGAGAACAATGAAGATAAAGATTCCTCCCTGCGGCTGACGATTAATTCCGCCAAAAATTACAGGCTGGTCTACGATAACAAGAAAAAACCGCAACTGTTCAAGAAAATACTGGATAAAATAAAAGAGTATAACCCCCAGGTCAAAATCGGGACCATTACCCTGGTCAACGATACACTATCTGTAAAAGTCACCCGGATAAAGACAGTCCCGCTGGGCAACCGGGATGACGCCAGGATCGGAAGAATCGAAGCAAAAGTGATGATCGTGGACAGCGATTCGAAAGTTATCTGGGAAACCAGGAAATTCTATAAATGCAAGGAAAGTGAAAGCGTGTTCCAAACCGGTATCCCCCCACTAAAAAAGGGAAACTACAATGTGCTGGTGGAAGTAAAGGACCTCCTGAGCTGGTACAGCGACACCGCCGGGGAAAATATTAACACCGGGGATTAAGGGTTATCTTCTCGTATACCTCCAATGCCACGGCTTGGGGGGCTACCTTTTTGCCTTCTTTGGATGGTACTTTAGCCCCCTGCATCGCGGCGGGAGAGACCAGGTGAAAACGAATGTTGCCGTACCTGGCGGCAAAGGATCCCGTCATCAACTGCAACGCATTTTTGGCTGCCGCATAGGTTAGGATTTTCTTATAGGGCTTGACAATGCCCACGTCCTCGAAACCGATATTGACCACTGCCTGCACCTGCGTATACTTGATGAAAAAATCAGTGATTTCAAAGGCAGTAATGACATTGTGGTGAAAATCGAAATAAAAATCCTCGGCCGTTAAGTCTGCAATGTCTTTATAAGTAATGGGCCCGTAATTGTTAACGAGGAAACTGCAGCGTTTAAATCTCAGGCTGTTTTCTACCAGGAAATCCCGGATGCCGGTAAGGGTGGAGAAATCCGCCTGTATCCAATCGCAATTTTTTAGATAACGCGGTTCTTCTTGCCGGTATTGGGCAAATACGTGATACCCGTTGGCTGCGAACTGGTGCACCAGGGCTTTTCCCAGTAACCCCGATGCGCCGGTAATTAGAATTTGTTTTTCCATTAAAAAATAATTTTCATTCCCGCGCTGAGGGCAAAGCCGTTGAGGTTAAGTACTGCAAGCCGCGACCCGGGGACAGTCTTTTTGGGCTGCTTTATAAAAAAACCGTATTGCCCGGTGGCTTCGTTTGCCTGGTAGTAAAAATCCCCTTCCAAAGGTGCACCCGATGTTCGATAATCCTTGCCCTTCATTTCTTTGAAAGAGACCAGCCGGTACCCGGCATCCACAAAGACGGCCAGGAATTTAAAGATATTAAGGTCCACGGCTACTCCCCCGTGAAAGCCCAGGTTATTTTTCTTACTTTTCAACAAAACCGTGTCGGCGGTTTTTTCCTTATAAGTGGCCAGGTAGACACCTTCGCCAAGGGTTAGCGAGGCTTTGAAAAAGGACCCGTTCACCAGTTTATAGCGGATAAACAAAAAAATCGGAACCGCGGAGAACGAGCGCCGGGTAAAGACATTCGTCCCGGCGCCGGCGCCGGATAGGGAACCGATATCCAGGTAACGCTCCATATACCCGGCGCCGATGCCCACCGAATGTTTTTTCATTTCCAGCCCGATTTCGCCGCCGTAGCCCCGGAAAAAAGAGCGGGCAGTGGCGGCCGGATCGTTTTTGTCCACGAAATCGCCAAAGTCGCCGGCGGAAGAGAACACGGCATTGCCGCTGAATTTAACGTACAACCGGGGCTTTTGCGTTTGCGCCGGCAAACTTTCCGCGCATACCGCCGCCAGCAGCGCCAATAACAATACATAAGAAAATTTTTTTCCCATCGTCTTGCGTACCTCTATCCTTTTAATTTTTAATCATCCAACATATGAATCACCAGGCCGTCTTCCAGTTTGGGTTCAAACCAGGTGGATTTGGGGGGCATGACATTGCCCGAATCCGCTACTTTGAACAACTGTTGGATGGTGGTGGGGAAGAAAGAGAAAGCCACTTTAAATTCTCCGCTGTCCACCAACCGTTCCAGTTCTCCAGTGCCCCGGATACCGCCCACAAAATCGATGCGTTTATCTTTACGGGGATTTTTAATACCCAGTACCGGGTCCAACAGGTTGTTTTGCATCATGGAAACATCCAGGCACGCCACCGCATCATTCTTATCATAGCTCCCGTCTTTGGCGGTCAGCCGGTACCATTGACCCTCGATATACATACAGAATTCGCCGCTCTTTTGGGGCGCTTTCGTTTTTGTTGCTTCGCAAGCGAATTTCTCCGCGATTTTAGCGAAGAATTCTTCCCTGGACAAACCGTTCAGGTCCTTGACCACGCGGTTGTAGGGCAAAATTTTCATCTGGTTGTCCGGGAAAATCACGGCCAGGAAAAAGTTATATTCTTCATTGCCTGTATGGCTTGGGTTGGCCTGCTGCCGTTTGATTTTTATATTGGTTGCGGCGGCGGAACGATGATGGCCGTCTGCGACGTAAAGAACATCGATCCCGGCAAATGCAGCTTTCAGGTCGGCGATCAACCGCCGGTCGTCCAGCACGTAAAAAATATGACGAACGCCGTTGGCTTTGGTAAAATCGTATTCCGGTTCTTTTTGCATACCCTTTTGAAAGAGCGCATCGATGCGGTGGTTGTGTTTGAAAGTCAGGAACACCGGCCCCGTTTGTGCGGCGAGGGTTTCAATGTGGCGCATGCGGTCTTTTTCTTTATCTTCGCGGGTTAGTTCGTGTTTTTTAATAATATCGTCCTGGTAGTCCCGGCATGAAGCGCCGGCCGCCAGTCCCACCTGCACATGGTTTTCCCAGACCTGTTTATACAGGTAAAAAAACTTTTCCCGGTCCCGCACCATGAGCTTATCGGCAATAAATTTTGAAAAATTCTCCCTGGCTTTATTATAAACCTCGTCGGAGTAGAGGTCCACGCCGTCGGGGAGGTCTACTTCCGCTTTACTGACGCGTAAAAAAGAATAGGGGTTAGCGGCCGTTAATTTTTTCGCTTCCGCGGAACTTAACACATCGTAAGGGGGTGACGCAAGTTTACTCACAATGTCTTTTGTCGGTCTCAATCCTTTAAAAGGTTCGATTCTTGCCATGTATTTTCCTCCTGGTATCCTAAAGAAACTTCTCTTAAGAACCTATTATAGAAAAAACACGGGTGATGTCAATGATTTTTCCAAAAAAAAAGCTCTGCCGTGACAAAAATTTGCTTGTAATGTAAAGAGGATTCCATTAAAATAGGACCATGAATCAAGAAAGAAAATTTCACCCAAGGTTTTTTCATATTGTCCATGCCGGGAAGTTAAAACCCCTGGAATCCATCGCTGAGGCGATTTCGGTATTAAATGGGGCCGGTTATGTCTGGTTCGATTTCCTGGATCCCCTCCGGGAGGACCTGGAGCCTTTGATAGAGCCGCTGTCCCTCCATCCCCTGGCCATTGACGACTGCATCGATGAAGAGCAGGTTCCCAAGATCGACGATTTCCCCACCAATACATTTATCCTCTTCAACAGTTACGATTACATCGATAACATTTTGGTGATCGATGAGATCGATTTTTTCCTGGGCAAGAATTTCCTGGTATCGGTTCACCATTGTCATACCGGGATAAAAGACTTTTTCGGGAAATTAGACGAGTCAGTGGCCCGCGATATCGGGAATGTGCGGAAAGGGCCCGATTTCCTGCTGCATGTGATCCTCGATTACGTGGTGGACCGGAAATTCAAAGCCATCGAAGCCCTGCAGGAAGAGCTCGACAATGCGGAAGAGATTATCCTCAAAACGCCTACTCTTTTTAAGCCCGAAACCGTGCTGCATCTGCGTAAAAGTTTACTGACGTTACGCAAAAGTTTGTTCCACGAACGGGAGGTCATGGTGCGCGTTTGCCGGCGCGATTCCCCTTTTATAACGGAAAAGTCCATTTACCATTACCGGGATATTTACGATCATTTGGCCAAGTTTTTCGAGGCCATCGAAATATACCGGGAAATGATTACCAGTTTGATGGAGATGTACCTGTCCATGCTCAACAACCGTATGACCCAGGTGGCCAACCGCACTAACCAGGTAGTTCGGCGGTTGACGTTGATTAATACCATTTTCATGCCGTTGACTTTGTTGGCCGGGATCGGAGGGATGTCGGAATGGAGTATGATGACCGGGCCCGAAAATTGGAGCATTGCTTACCCGCTTTTCCTGGTTTTAATGGTAGTGCTTGGGGTGGTCAATTACTTTGCGCTTAAAGTGCTGGAAGCCAAAGATCGCCGCGACGCCGACTCCGAGTTGGAAGAAAAATAGGAGACATGCCGGGAAAACCTTTTTTTGACTGTCCCCTTCGTTCTTTGAAAAAGACAGCAAACCGGTATGTTACATTGAAAAATCAACGATCGGTGAAGTTGAGCTTACTGAGCCTACTCCTATAGAAGCGCCGAAGCCAGGTTCCACTCCGCCGCCGCCTGTTCCAACAGGACCATTGGACAAGTTCCCGGCCGATGAGCTCGATATTATCGCAGGGAGTCTCAAACGCATCGCCAATTATTTAAGGAGCCTGGAAGAACAATAAAGCAAATCGCCCCGATAAAATAAATACTCCCCCTTTGTGCTCATAGCGGCCCATGAAAACCAGCGGTGAATTCCATGATTATTAATTGCATTTGCATTTAAACAATGATAAAATTGCTAGGGATTTCCTAATACTCCTCCCGGGAAACCGATTTAAAAAGGAAATATGAATGCTATATGATCTGATTTTAAAGAATGCTCAAGAGTGGTACAGATCGGATAAATGTACGGTTAAACCATTGATCGATCATATCCAACGCAATGGAAATCTTCGCGAAGCCCAAACTCAAGCCTTACTGGTCTACCTGTATCTGAAAATAACCGGGGCCAATAAACCCCTGGCAACTCTTTTTAATGAGGGGTTTTTCAGTCAATGTGAAGACCTGTCTGCTCTCAATATCAATCAGAAGGCGCGAGATATATTCGAGAAAAATACAGCCGCAAGAGCACTATTTGAACTCTCCCGCACGCCGCTGAATAACAACGGGAACGGGAAGAAAAATCAAACCACTTTATTCCCGGACCTGGAGCGGTATATTATTCAAAACCCGGCAGCTATCGATTATCACGCTTTCAGCAAGAAACTTTTCTACGGCGTGGAATATCCTGATTATCTCCTCAGCTTGCCCATGGGCGCCGGTAAAACATTTCTCATGGCTGCCATCATTTACCTGGACTTATATTTTGCCGTGAATGAGCCGGATAACCCGGCTTTCGCACACAATTTTCTTATTCTTGCGCCATCCGGTTTAAAAAGTTCCATCATACCGAGCCTTAAAACAATCGCGCATTTCGACCCTTCATGGGTACTACCCGAACCGGCGGCCGGTAACATCAAGCGGATGATTAAATTCGTGGTACTGGATCAACCTAAATCCGCCCGGAAGAGCAATAAGGCGCGCAATCCCAATGCACAAAAAGTTTCCAATTATCAGCCCTTTGATTCCCTGATGGGGCTTGTCCTGGTAGTGAATGCCGAAAAGGTTATTCTTGACCGGCTGGACCTTGATAAAAACGGGATACTATATGAACGCACTCAAGATGAAAAAGACCGGTTTGCCAATGAACTCCGGAACATCATCGGTAAAATCCCGAATTTACAGGTACACATCGATGAGGTACACCATGCGGCTACCGACGATATCAAATTGCGCCAGGTGGTCAACAAGTGGAGCGCCAACGGTTCGATCAATTCCGTTCTTGGTTTTTCCGGCATTCCATATCTCGGCAAAGCGGAAGCGGTAAAGATATCCGCCGGTATCGAAATTAAATTCACGCAAATAACCAATACCGTGTTCTATTATCCTCTTACGGAAGCGGTTAGAAAATTTTTAAAGAAGCCCCGCGTCGAACAGACTTCCGGCTTGTCATCCATCGGGATTATCGAAAAGGGGCTTTCCGATTTTCTTACAACCTTCGGGGACACCGTTTATGAAAACGGCTGCATTGCCAAATGCGCCGTATATTGTGGGAACATCGAACGGCTGGAAGAGGAGATATACCCCCATCTCACCGGGAAAATGAAGATAAAGCCGGAAGAGATACTGAAATATCACAAAGGAAACAAACGTTATAAAATACAAAAAGAGGCGGAAACCGAATTCGACTCCATCGATACATCCCTTTCAAAGAAGAAAATCATTCTTTTGGTCCAGGTAGGAAAAGAGGGGTGGGATTGCCGGAGTCTTACCGGTGTTATCCTGTCGCAAAAGGGGGATTGTCCTAATAATATGGTTTTACAGACATCGTGCCGCTGTCTCCGCCAGGTAGATAAGGGCAAACACGAAACCGCGTTAATATGGCTCAATGAAGACAACGCCAAAACACTGGACAAACAATTGAAAGAAGAGCAGCATACCAGTATCCGGGAAATTAACGCTATCGGTAAAGAGGACCGGTCAAACCAGGTCCCGCGCTTTTCACGTATCGATTACCTGAAATTGCCAAAGATCGATTTCTACCAGTTGCATGTCGAATATGAAACCGTTGTTATTGAAGAAGACTCCCAACCCGATGTTAAAATATCCGCCATCGATGTCAATGAACATTTTGATACGGCATTTGTGATCGAACGGGGGCTTTCACCCGATGATATGAAAACAAAGGATTTGCTTGAAGCTGTGGAAGGCGAGAAAGCAAATTTCTCCATGTGGATTTTTAACATCGCCCGGGAAAGCATGGGGGGAGTAACAAGGCGGGACCTTTTAGCCTATGAATTCGCGCTTACCCGCATCTTCAACGAAATTACCGTGGAACGACGGGGGACACGCTATTATAACGAACTTTTCCGCCAGGATGAAATCCGTTCTTGCATACGTCTGGCCTTTCATAAACATCGGGAATTGAAAGTCAAGTTGGAATTCACCCCGCAAAGCGCCAGTTTGCTTCTAAGTGAGAGGCTTCTGCCGTTGGGTGGGGAACACGACAAATTGTATCCCGCCGTATCGGATGTCCACCAGATCATGCTGGCGGATAAAACCGGGAAAGACATTGTGCAAATACAAAAGGAATTGGAAGCAGCGCACCTGAAAGTGCAAGAGTTTTTAAAATCCCAGCCGAATCCTGATCTTTTTGCACTGGCAGGCATTAACGTGCCAAAGCAAGTATCTTTCTCTCCCGCGGTTGTAAATAAGGACGCCACATTCCATTATCTACCGTATGACTTTTATCAGAGCCGTTTTGAGCTTAATTTTTTACACCAGGGAGTAGACCAAATAGTTCACAATTACAAAAGAGTGGAGAACCACGAAAAAATTATACTCCATAACCAACAATTCCAGACATTCCTGGATACTGATGGCCTCGTGAAAACAATTGGATTAATTATTCTTTTTTACGATGAAGATTGCCATGTCTTACCCTCATCTGTGGCGCCTGACATCTATCAAAAAGAAGTTCCCATACATGTATTCGCATGGAAAGACCTCAAACGGATGACCGCTGAAATTGACACCATCCCAGATCTTATTTACTACTTAAAGGATAGGTATGGCTATTTAGGGAAAACAAAATCTGACATTCCTTTGGGTGCGGAATTAGACGTCTTAGGATGTTATAAAATTGGTTCCAACAAATTCCCTGAGAGGCCATTCGATTTTCAGGCATTACAATGCTGGGACCAATATAAGTTTCTTATGAAAAAGCAGATTGCCAATCGATTAGAACATAATAAAGCATCTTTTTTCATAGATACGCTTCTAAATAGTGTTTCAAAAATCCCTGGAAATCGCAAGACAATAGATGGACTACCGATAGGAATTTATTTTATCTGGGAACTATCAATGCTAAGCCGCCGTGAACGAGCATATTTGGGCACTTATGTTGAAGGAGTTCCAAAATATTTTTTAGACAAAGATCGCTTATCAAAGCACTTTGCCCATAAAAACATGTCAACAAAAAATTGGCTTGTATTTTTGTTCTCAAAGGAAGAATCTGAGGGAATACAAGCATCCCTTGAAAGATTAATGGAGTATAAATTGATGGTAGAAATTGAAGATGTTTCTTTTAATTATGCTGCCTATGGCTTTGGGTTTAAAATATCAGACACTTTCCCTCCCCAAATAATATCTCTATCGGTTGCAATAAACAGTGCTGATAAAGTAAAAGGCAATTATTCAAAAAAAGACTTAGAACAAGCTCGCCAAAAATTCGATGGCGAACTAAATGCGCAAAAGTTTAATATAGAGGAGTTTCCTCTATAACGCTTCCCTACGTAAATAGGTCCAATACAAGCGACCGGCTGATTCAAAAAATAGACGCATACAATCAAAAAAAATCATTAAATGGCGCAAATAAAGACTGGTTCGATCAAAAAGTAACCGATGATGAGGAGAACCGGGATGATGAAAACGGGAATGGAAATGGAAATGGAAATGGAAACGGTAACGGTAATGATTACAAGAAAAAACCTTTTACACCTATCGAAATCAGCCCAAACGGCCTTGAACTCATCGAACTAATCAGCCTTGATTGCAACAATAAGGAAGGCGCCTGGAAAAGCGATACTGAACTGAAAATCGATAAGAACGGATATGTCATCCTGGACGGTGAAAAGACAAAGCAATTTTGGAACGCGAAAATAATATCCGGCGAGAACCCCTTGCGAATGAAAATAAGAAATATCGCCGGTGATGAATCGATATTTAAAATTGAGTAAGGGTAAGATGAAAGATTAAGCTCCAGGCAAAAAATCCCAGCCCTTTGCGGTTTCACTTTTTCAATCAATTTCCCAAACTCCCGGGTTTTCAAAGACCAAAAGTTTTTTAGGGGTCAAAGGGGCGATTTTTCAAAATGGGCGGTTACCAGTTTTCTTTTGTTATTTATTATTGCTTCCAAAACTGGTATAATACGATCTCAAGGTAGTGCTTTCGAATAACATAATATAACACGACCCTTCGGGTGAATGAAAATATGAACCGGCAAGCAGTGAAACGATTTTTTAAGGAAACGATTTTAAAAAACGAACGGCTCCCCCTTCTCTTTATCCTTATCTTTTCCTTTGTGAACTGGCTGCTGCTGGCCCTGGTGGAAAAAATCGGCCCACCGGATTTCTATAGAATCTACTTCCTGGGGAAAAAACTGCTCTCCGGCAACCTCAACATCGAAATTATGCCCCCACTCTTTCCCCTCCTTTTATACCCCCTGGGAAAACTGCTCAGCCTGTTTATCAAACATACGGATGCCTTTATTATCGCCGGGAAAATTATCTCGCTGGCAGCCGGCCTGGGGGTCGTCTATGTCTCCTACCAATTCCTCAAAAAAATCACGGGCAGATTTGCCTTGTTGGGCGTTCTCTTCTTCGTGATCTCGCCCTGGTTCTTGATAATGCTGGCATTCCCTATTACCGATATGCTCTACCTGTTCTTTGTGACGGTAACATTTTATGCTTTCCTGGACAAATCCTCCCCCGTAGACCATAAAAACTTTGCCACCACGGCACCAGGGGAAAAAGATAGAAGCGAAGAAGAGAGGAAGAGAAGAAGAGAAGAAAAAAGCAGGGAGGGCCGGGAGCCCCGGCCAATAAACGGGCGAACACGGGGGTTCGCCCCTACTTCGCGGTCCTTCGCGTTCTTAGCGGCTATCTCCACGGCAGCGGGGGTGCTGACCCGCTTTGAAGGGGTGTTGTTGATTATATCGGGTTTTGTTAATTACTTTAAACTTAAAAAACGGTACTTTTATCTTCTACTGGCCTCTCTTCCCTTATTGGCCGGGCTTTTCTTGTTCTTCCGCGCGTTCACGCCCCGTTTCTTCGCACATTTCACGGATATTATCCTGCCCCAAAAGAGCTATTTATATATGTTTCTCCATCCGCTTCAATTTTTGGGCGTGATCTCCAACAATATTTTCTTCTTTGTGCCCGCTTCCTATCCTTATGCGGTGAAATTGCTGCTCATGTTGGCGCTCCTGGGATTCTTCTTCTACGGGGTTTACCGGTTGTATAAAATCGAAAAACGGTTGACCTTTGCACTGATGACTTATGAGATTCTTTTCCTGGCAGCCAAAGGGTATATCGATACCTCCCGGCCGGATATCGAATGCAGGCGACTCTTTTCAGGTCTGTGGATTTTCTACTTGCTCGGCATTATCGGCGTTTACTTCTTTTTAAAGTTGATCACGAAACACTCGGAAGGGCCGGAACCGAAAAGAATTTTAGCCACAGAGGACACAGAGGGCACAGAGAGAAAAAGATTTAATTACTTAGTAATTATGGTATTATGGGGCTTTGTCTTGCTTATTTATCCACCTTCTTTCCGGGACGCGGCGGCGCACACGGATGCGTATGGTCAAAAAGCGGGCTATGCCGCGGCGCAGTGGCTTAATTCAACGCGGTTGAAAGACGGGGCCGTGGTGCTGTCTTATACGAATAATATGATGATCGAGTATTACCTGGAAAATAGCGGCGACGACAAGGGCGCAAAGGCGTCGAAATTTACGATGGTGTACTTTACGGTCCCGATGCGTTACCTCCCGGAAAACCGGGCGCTTTACCGCGAATCTTTTTTTAAGGAGCTGAAAAACAATCGAGTGGATTATATTATTTTCGACTACTATATTGTCCAGAAACCGGAATTCCTGGGTATTAACGATGTCCGGCAGATGTTGATGGATGAAAAAGAGAACCCGCGGTTTTTTCGCGTCCGGCAGTACCTGACGTACAAGGGAAATATCGTGGGCTGCGTGTTAAAACCATTGTACACCGACCATGTTGAAACGAATTATTAAAACGTCGTTTTTTACCGTAGGATCCCGCGGCTTCCTGTCTTTTAATAACCTGATCATCATGCTCTTTATTTCCCGCGGCCTGGGGGAAACGAAATTGGGAATCTATTCGATTTCCTCTTTTCTTTATTACCTGTTTGCTTTCCTGGGTTCTTTTGAATTGACTACTTATTTCGGTAAGGAAATCGCCCATCAACGCGACCGGCTGGAAGAGATAAAACGGTTGTGCGGGGAAATGGTCACGACTTCTTTGTTGGGGTTAGGTTTGAGTCTGCCGGTGTTGGTCTTTATGTTTATTTTTTACCACCAGATCGACGCCTGGTTATTGGTTATCTCTATGGTAAGCGGTTTGATTTTCGGTTTTGAGAAAAATCTCTCGGGCGTTTTGTTGGGCCGGGAGAAGATGCACTTTGAATTTATCTCGCAAGTGGTGGCTTTTGTGATGGTGGCGGTCCCGGTATGTTTTTATGTGCGGGAACTGGATATCGCGGGGGTCTATTACCTGCGCATCGCCGCTTCCGTGGTCTGCATCGGGATCAGAAGTTACTTTGCGGGCATGGTTCAATACCTGGAGAAAAAGTACGTATCGCTGAAATCTTACAACTGGAAAGAGATCGGCTTTTTTTCCGGATCGGGGTTTGCGATTTTTGTTCAGCAGCATATCGACCTGTTTATCCTATCTTTTTTGATTTCCAGGGAAGTGCAGGGCGCATATTTCCTGGCGCTGCGTATATTCCTGGCGTTTACCATGTTGGCGGAAATAACGGCGTTTGCCCTGACGCCTTTTATTTCCAGGAGTTACAGGGGTAAGGATACGCAGGGGTTCGATATTTTTTACGCCCGGATGTTTTATCTTCATATGGTCCTGGGTGCGGCGGCGGCGGCGGCGCTCTTTTTTACCAGGGATTTGTTGGCGGGAGCTTTCGCGGGGAAAAACAGCCCGGGATTGACGTCGGAATTCCTTTTCTATTTTTCTTTTTTGATTTTTTTCCGGTCTGTCTCGTATTATACGGGTAATGTGTTGACCTCCACCCGTTTCCAGGAGATTTGGGCTTATATTGTTATCGCTACCGCGGCGTTAATGATTGGATTGGAATTTGTCCTGGGAAAATTGTTTTCTGTTTACGGTGTGCTTTGCGCCAGGGGTGTTGTCGAATTGTTAATCTTTTCCGGTTTCCTGGCGGCAGCAGCGAAAGCAAAAAAGAAAAAAAAGTAAAGTTGTGATATAATATAACCTGAACAATGAAAAAAGCCATATCATTTCTTGCAATCTTGTTGGCCGATATTTTTTCGCTTATCTTATCTTTCCGTATATCCTATTTTTTAAGAGTTAATATTATCCCGGCCATCTTCAATGTTGAGAACCCCTGGTTTTTCCCTGAAGAACACTTTTATAAGATGTACTACTTGCTCTTTGTTTTTATTTTCATCTTTTCGTATGAGAAGCTTTACACCCGGCGGTATGAATTTTTCGAAGAGTTTATCTACATCACCCGGGGGCTTTTTATCTCCGTGATATTGATTGCAGTCATCATCTATTTAAGCCGGACGTATGAGATTTTTGCCCGGACCATTCCAATATTGATGATGTTTACCGGCATGATTATCGTGCCGTTGGTGCGTTACACGGTGAAAAAAATCCTGATCGTTTCCGGGTTTTACATAAAAAATAGCGCGGTGGTGGGGATCGCGGAAGAGACCGGCCGTGTGGTTCCTACCTTTAAGAAACTGGAAGCCATCGGTTACCGGATCGTGGAAGTTTTGGAGCCGGAAGTGGTGGAAAACGATGGGAAGGTGGAACAGCTCGCTCTCCGGGATAAAGTGGAAACCATGATTATCCTTCCCAAAGGCATTGAAACGGAGAGGCTGAACCGGTTGATCAACCGGTGTGAGAACCATGTCAAAGAGATACGGATCGTATCCGATTCCACCTATTTAAAGACCATCGGCGTGGAGACCGAATACATCGATGAAGTTTTGGTGATGCGCATGGCCAATAACCTGCTTTCCCCTTTTAACCGGTTTTTCAAGAGGGTTTTCGACCTGGTGGTGTCTGCGGCGGGGATTATGGTATTTCTGCCGCTTTTTATGATTATTACTCTCTTGATCAAAATCGATTCGCGGGGTACTATTTTTTTCATCCAGGACCGGTTCGGCAAGGGTGGGAAAAAGTTCAAGTTGTTGAAGTTCAGGACCATGTATGAGGATGCGGATGAAAAATTGAAAGAGTACCTGGCCCAGGATCCGCGGTTGCAGGAGGAATGGGACCGGTACAAGAAGTTAAAGAGTTTCGATCCGCGCATTACCCGGATCGGTAAGTTTTTGCGGCGTTTCAGTTTGGATGAAGCGCCCCAGATTTTTAATGTATTGATTGGGGAGATGAGTATTGTGGGGCCGAGGCCTTACCTGGTAAGGGAGAAAGAGGAGATCGAGAAATCCGCGGCCATTATTTTCCGGGTAAAATCCGGGTTAACGGGTTTGTGGCAGATCAGGGGGCGCAGCGATCTTAGCTTTGAAACCCGGTTGAAGTTGGATGAATTTTATGTTCGGAACTGGTCGTTGTTCCTGGATATTATCATTATATTGAAAACTTTTGGCGTGGTGGTAAAAGGCAAAGGCGCGTATTGACGCTAAAATCGATGGGTAGATATATTTTATTGGAGGCAATGAATGTCAAGAACCATTGAAAGTAAACGCGAAAAATTGGAAAAACTTTTCCAGGCGTATGATTTTACGGATTTTAAGTGGATCGAGCCGAAAAATATTGTGGTGTCCCAATGGGTGCGTATGAAATGTATGTTCGGGTGCAGCGAATACGGCAAGAATTCCTGCTGCCCGCCCAATGTTCCCCCTGTGCCGGAATGCGAACGTTTTTTCCATGAATATAGTACGGCCGCCATTTTCCACTTTGCTAAAACAGTAGAAAAGCCCGAGGACCGTCACCAATGGACCAAGCAGGTAAATTTGGAACTATTAAAACTGGAGCGTGAAGTTTTTCTTTCCGGGTATGAGCGGACGTTTTTGTTGTTCATGGATAGCTGCTCCCTTTGCAATGAATGCGCGGGTACAAGGGATAAATGTAAAAACCCGCAAATGGCGCGGCCCGGGCCGGAATCCATGGCCATGGATGTTTATTCCACGGTCCGGCAGTACGGGTTCCCCATCGAAGTACGCACGAACTATGCCCAGGAAATGAACCGCTATGCCTTCCTGATGATCGAATAGAAGCCACGGACAATACAACAACACGGACTTTTAGCCGCGAAGTGCGCGAAGGAACGCTAAGAAAAACGAAAGACTTTTCTTTACTTCGCGTAACTTCGCGTTCTTAGCGGCTAAATCTTCAATTCAGGGACTCGTCCCGGCGTCCAGGGGGCGCTGGCTTGTTCCATTTCTTTTTCAAGGTTTTTCAAATCTTCCCCGGCAATTTTATGTAATTTTTCCAGCATCGGGGTTATTTCCTCTTTCACAATATCACTGGAATCGAGCTGGGTTTTGGAGGGTTTCGAGGAAGACCGGATTTGCCCATAGATAATCGCCAGGAGGCGTCGCTCGATGGGATAATGCCCGGGGGGGACTTCTTCCCAACTGGCTTTGGCTTTATGGCCCTTGAGGGCAAAATCGATTTCATTGAGCCGGGACTGGATGTTGGCGGTTTTATCCATGAGCCCCGTGAAACCGCCGGGGGTATTAACCAACGATTGTTTGATGTAGGTGGTGCTTTTGAGCAACTCTTCGGTCAGCTTGACCGCGCCCTGGACAACCCGGGTCAATTCGGCCACTTTTGCCTGGAATTCTACCAATGCTTTCCGTTCCCGGGCCGGCAGCGTGGTATTTTCGAAAACCTTTACCGTAAATTCCGTGGGCCCTACCAGTTGGGTCGCGGCGCCATTAATTACTTTGGAAAAGGACATCTTATACTTTCCGGGCATCACCGGGAACCCAACCTGGTCTTTGGCAAAAGGGTTGAATTTATCTTCTTTCATTTCGATGGGCCGGGTGGAGGGGTATTTAAGGTCCCAGGTAACCCGGTTGATCCCTTTAGCGGGCTTTTTGCGAAGTTCCCGGACGATATTACCGGTTTCGTCGCAAATGGTAAACAACAGGTACGGGGGAACCTCCATGCTTTCTTTCCTCAGTTCATCCCAGGAGGGGTTGGGGATGGGCAAGCCCTTGTCGAACAGATCTTTTTCCCGTTTCTGCCGGGTTTCTTTTTGGGTCAGGTACGCATCTTTTAAGTAATAGGTAAAGGTTGCTCCGAAGGGTGGATTGGGGGCCCGGTAAAGATTGCCGCCCTGGTCGAATTTGCCCGGGGTCTGGATATACAGCAATGGGTCCTTTATGGGGAAAACCAGGACTTCTTTTTTCAGCGCTTCGGGTTTGAATTCCCGCAGGACCCGGTAGTCGTCCAGTATATAAAATCCGCGGCCAAAGGTTGCCAGGACCAGGTCGTTCTCTCGGCGCTGGACGGCAATGTCTTTGACGGCAATGGTGGGAATCCCGCTTTTCAGTTGCATCCATTGGCCGCCGCCGTTATATGTGAAAAAGAATCCGAATTCGGTCCCCACAAACAAAAGGTCGGGGTTCTCATGGTCCTGGGCAATGGTATGAACCGGGCCGTTTTTAGGGAGGTTCGCCGCAATGGAGACCCAGGTTTTGCCTTTATCCTTGCTCATTAAAAGATAGGGCGTAAAATCATCGCGTTTAAGGTTATTAAAGGAGGCGTAAACGGTGTTTTCATCGTACCGGGAGGCGAGGATATCGCTGACATAGGTATATTTTGGCACACCGGGGAAGGAGTCTACTTTGCGCCATTGGCTTCCTGCATTTTCAGTGATTTGAATTAACCCGTCATCGGTTCCGATGTAGAGCAGGTTTTCTTTTAGCGGGGATTCGTCCAGGGAGACAATGGTTCCGTACAGGGAAGTGGACACGTCTTTGGCCACGGCGTCGGCGCCCCAGTATTTGCCCATAACGGGCCATGTGTCCCGGTCGATTTTAGCGGTCAGGTCGTCGCTGACGACCTGCCAGGAATCGCCGCGGTCATCGCTCCTGAATACTTTGTTGGCGGCGCAGTAAAGCCGGGTATTGGAATGGGGGCTGAGCAAAAGGGGCGTATCCCAGTTCCAACGGTAAGTATCTTCGCCTTTGCGCGGTTGTGGGCTAATGGGGGTTCGTTCCTGGCTTTTCCTATCGTAGCGGACGATGTTCCCGTATTGGGATTCCGCATAAACGATGTCCGGGTTTTGGGGGTCGATTTGAGAACAGAATCCGTCGCCGCCGTTGGTGACAACCCATTCTTCGCTGCCGACGCCTTTCGAGCCGGTATTTTGCGACGGGCCGCCCACGCTGTTGTTATCCTGGGTGCCGCCGTAAACGTAATAAAAGGGCAGCGAGTTGTCTACGGTTACGCGGTAAAATTGGGTGACCGGCAGGTTGTGAATAAACCGCCACTCTTTGCCACTGTCAAACGTTTCATATATGCCGCCGTCGCCGCCGATGATGAGGTGGGCGGTATTGGCGGGGTTAATCCACAGGGCGTGGTCATCCACGTGCCTGGATTTGTTGCCCAGCTTGCGCCAGTACTTGCCGGCGCTTTCGGTCACGTAGGTATAGGTTTCCACCGAGTATACTTTATCGACGTCTTTGGGGTCGCAGAAGATTTCATTGTAATATTGTCCGCTCTCGGTATGGGGACTCATTTTTGTCCAGGATTCGCCCCTGTCCATGGAACGGAAGAACCCGCCCTGGTTATCGGCGGCTTCGATAATAACGTAAACGACATCGGGGTTGGCCGGGGAAATGGCCAGGCCGATGCCGCCCATGTGGACGGTGGGGAGGCCGGAGGTTAATTTACGCCAGGTTTTGCCGCCGTCCGTAGTTTTATGGAGGGCGCTTTCGGGTCCGCCGGAGATCTTGGTATGCACGTGCCGGCGCCGCTGTTCGGAGGAGGCTATGATTACATTGGGGTCCCTGGGGTCCATGACCATGGAATTAACGCCGGTGTTTTCACTGATGGACAGGACTTTGTTCCAGGTTTTGCCGCCGTCGATGGTTTTGAATAGTCCGCGGTCGCCGCCCGGTCCCCAGGCGGAACCTTCGGCCGCCGCATAAACGGTGTCGGGATTTTTGGGATCGATGAGTATCATACCGATCTGGCGCGAGTTTTTGAGTCCCATGTTGTTCCAGGTTTTGCCGCCGTCCATAGTTTTGTAGACGCCGTCTCCATATCCCAGGGCGCGTTGGAAATTGTTCTCGCCGGTCCCGGCCCAGACGATTTTGGTGTTGGTGGGGTCTATGGCCAGGCAGCCGATGGCATAGGCGCCGTAGTTATCGAAAACCGGTTCCCAGGAAATGCCGGCGTTGATGGTTTTCCAGATATGGCCGCTGGCGACGCCGGCGTAATACTCGGAGGGGTTGTTGGGGTTGACGGCAATATCGGCGATGCGGCCGGAGGTAAACGCGGGTCCGATGGACCTGAATTTCAATCCCTTGAAGGCATCCTGTTCAAGGCCTTCTTTCTTTTTAGTTTCTTCTTTCGAGTTGGCTGCGGCAGAGGTAAAAACCAGTACCAGGGCCAGGCAAATTAAAAATAGGCGTTTTATCTTCATGCTTTACTCCTTATATTATCAAACAAAAGTTTTTGGTGGTCCAGGCCCCTTTTTTCAAAAAGGGGCCTGGCTGCCGGAGGCATTTTTGTAAAAGCTTCAATTTATAATACACGTTTAATATTTCTTTTTTCCAGGGTATGCAGGGTTTTGAGGGGGTCCCGGAAGCGGTTGTTCAGGATCATGGCGGCGATGATATAGGGTTTGTACCCGGCTTCTTTGTAAGTGGCGATGCGGTATTTTTCAAATACCCCGGCGGAGACTTCTCCTTCGCGGCAGGAGACGCCGGAAATATCGGCGGGCAGGCAGTGCAGGTACAGCGCTTCGCCGTTTCGGGTTTTTTTCATTTTCTCTTCGGTGCAGGTCCAATCTTTGAAACGGGCATTCTGCGCCAGGCACTCTTTTTCCAATTCCCGCAGTCCCTCCTGGTTGTTGTTTTGCAGTAAAACGGTCCGCTGCTGCATCACGGAGTAAGGGGCCCAGCTTTTGGGATAAACGATGTCGGCGTCGGCAAAGGCCTCCTCCGTGGAATCGACGATTTCAAATTTTCCACCGCAGTGGGGCACGTTTTCTTTGGCCAGGGCAACCACTTCCGGCGTAAGGTTATAGCCCGGGGGGTGGGCCAGGACGACGTGCATGCCGAAACGGGTCATCAAACCGATGATGCCCTGGGGTACGGATAAAGGTTTGCCGTAACTGGGGGAGTAGGCCCAGGTCATGGCTATTTTTTTGCATTGCAGCCATTCCAGGCCTTCGAAATGGTCTTTTAAATGCAGCAAGTCGGCCAGGGTCTGGGTGGGATGATCGATGTCGCATTGGAGGTTGACGACCCCGGGCCGCTGGGGCAGCACGCCCTTTTCATAGCCGTCGTCCAGTGCGGCGGCGACTTCTCTCATATAAGCGTTGCCGGCGCCCAGGTACATGTCGTCCCGTATGCCGATGATCTCGGTTAAGAAGGAGATCATGTTGGCGGTTTCCCGCACGGTCTCGCCGTGGGAAACCTGGGACTTGCCTTCGTCCAGGTCCTGGACGGTTAACCCCAGGAGGTTGGCGGCGGAAGCAAAGGAAAACCGCGTCCGCGTGGAGTTGTCTCTAAATTGCGATACGGCCAACCCGGAATCGAAACAGCGGGTGGATATATTGTTTTCCCGGTAGTACTTCAACATCTCCGCTGTCAGTAATATCTGCCTCAACTGGTCAAGGCTCTTTTCCCAGGTCAGGAAAAAATCCTGGCCGGACAAATCCGTCTCCGGGTCCAACCATTTGAATTCTCTCAGTATCCGTTTATATGTTTCTTTATTCATACTCATTTACTTTTGCCTCCGGCGGCCAGAAACCTTTTCGAGAAAAGGTTTCTGGACTTCCCAAAGCTTTTATTATTATTCATTTTTCCCGGTTAGGTACTCTCTTAACCCTTCTTTCCAGTGACGCATGATATTAATACCCTGGTCCTTTAAGAATTTATTCTCCAAAACCGAATAAGAAGGCCGATTAACCTTAACCGCAAATTCACCCGGCGCCGCTTTGTTAAATTTAATATTGGGTTTGGTAATATTAAAAATCTCCCCGGCAAACTCGTACCACGAACACTCCCCTTCGGCAGTGGCATGATACAACCCATACTGCGCATTGCAATCGATCATCTTCACGATCTGGTTGCCAATTTCCACGGTGGAAGTGGGGGTCAAAATCTCATCGTCTACCACACGGATTTCATCTCTACTACGGGAGAGCTTCAACATTAATTCCACGAAATTAACGCCGCCTTTGCCAAGGCAAGGACTTTTACCGTAAATACCGGAGACGCGAAGGATATAATATTTATTGGCCGTCGCCCGGACAAAATACTCGCCCGAAAGCTTGGTATTGGCATAAACATTAAGGGGCATGGGCGCATCCGTTTCAATATAAGGCGCCTTTTTCTTACCGTCAAAAACATAATCCGTACTGATATGCATAAGCGCGGCGTCAATGCGATTACAAACTTTGGCCAGGCTCCGTGGCCCCAGCGCATTCACTTCAAACGCCCTGGCCGTTTCCTCTTCACATTTTTCCACATGATGAAAAGCGGCCGTGTTGATGATCAGTTGGGGGGATGACTCTTCCAGCACCCGGGAAACGGAATCCATGTCGGCGACGTCGATGTGCGCGATGGTTAAACGGGTCAGCGAATGATCGGTTTTATCGAGGGCTTTACAGATGTCCGTGCCCAGTTGCCCGTCCGCGCCGATGACTGCGATCTTCATTGAATCCTCCTGTTTAAAAAAGCCCAATTTCGTGTATTTCGCGTATTTCGCGGGCTCTCATTATTTCTTCGATATCTTTTTAAATACCTGGATGTTGTAGTAATTAGGGTTATCGAAATCCTTGAACTTTTCCCGGTTCTCCACCAGGTCTTCGATAATCGTTTCCACGTCGTTTTTGGGATGGAAACTCAGCACCTTTTTAGCTTTATCGATGCTGACCTTATAATTCCGGTAATCCTGGATATGTTTGATATTCAATTGGACATCCAGGCCGAGGAATTTTTTCACGCCGCTTTTAACCAGGTCGCCGATTTCGCCCACCGTATAATTGCCCGAGGCCACGTTAAAGACGCCGGAGATATCGCCGTTGGATTCCACGGCGCGGATATAAGCCGTGGCCGCATCCTGGATAGCCAAAATCGGCCGCCAGATGGCCGGGTTGTTGATGGTGATAACCCCTTCGGTCAGGGCAAACTTAAACATCGTGTTTACCACCAAGTCCAGTCGCATCCGGGGGCTGTAACCGGATACCGTCCCTTGTCGGAAAGCAATGACCGAGAAGTTTTTGTCCTGCATCTGCAAAACAGCGTTTTCGCCTTGCAATTTGGAGATGCCGTAAGGGTAATTGGAAACCGCCGGCGAGGTTTCGTCGTAAAGCTCGTTAACCGTATACCCGTAAACCGAACAGGACCCGGCGTAGATGAATCGTTTCACCCCCGACTTTTTGGCGATGTAAGCCAGGAAAGGGGGGGCGGAACCGTTGGAAATGAAATTCTCCGCCGGCGAGAATTCGGCCATGGGGTCGTTGGATAACCCGGCCAGGAAGATAACCTGGTCGTAACCTTTGACATCATTCTCTTCCAGGTCGAAGATATTTTTATTGATGAACTTAACTTCTTTGGGCAGATGATTGCCGAACCAGAATAGATCCAGGACATCGACTTCATAGCCCCGCTCCAGGAGTTTGGGGATCAATACCGAACCGATGTATCCTGCGCCGCCTGCAACCAGTATTTTCATATTTAGCTCCTTAATTAATATTTAAAAAAGTTCGCTTCAGGTTTTTCCAGCCATTGGGCAAAGGTTTGGGCGTTTTTATCTTTGTCCGACAGGATGAGTTCTTTAACCGGCCATTGAATGCCCAGCGCCGGGTCGTTCCAGAGTATCCCGGACTCGCCCTGTTTGTTGTAACTGCCGGTGCATTTGTATTGGAGTTCGGCGAAATCCGAGAGGGTATAAAAACCGCGGGCAAAGCCGGCCGGCGCCCAGACCTGTTTTTTATTTTTGGCCGACACTTCGATGCCGAACCATTTGCCCAGGGAGGGTGAGCCTTTTCTTATATCCACGGCCACCAGGTAGGCGCTGCCGAAGGTGACGCGCATCAGTTTGCCCATGGGGGGTTCCCATTGAAAATGCAATCCCCTTAATACGCCTTTCTGGGAACGGGAATGGTTGTCTTGCACGAATTCATGGGGCAAGCCCAATTCTTTGAATTGATCGGTCCTGAAGGTTTCCATAAAAAAGCCCCGCTCATCCTCGAATACTTCGGGCGCAAGGACGACAAGGCCGTTTAGATGCTCAGACTCTATCCTGATCTGCATAATAATCTCCTTAAATAAATAAAAATAGATTAAATTGTATACTATTAAAAACTATTGTCAAGGTCTTAAACTGTGGTAACCTCTCATTTTTTAAGCGGGCGGCGCCCGCACCCTATTGTAGAACCATTGCAGGAGGTTGAGATTCGTTGCATCATCCGGCTCGGAACCTACAAAGATAACTGTTTCCGGCATCAAGGGGGCTTTTTTGAAAAATGCCATACTGCCCCCTGACCCCTAAAAAACTTTTGTTTATCCAACGCAAACAACATAATCATCAATACAAGTTATGCCCATGATATTTGCATCTTCGCCATAAATCGGTTTCAAGTCAAACACCAGTTCCCAATTTTTCCCGCCATCCGTACTTCTGCTCCCTTTTGTATTTGACCATCTGAGATCCGTTTTTGCCACTTTAAGGGAGGCGGCGGTTAATTTATAATCCAGCAGACTTTCCTGGCGCGTTTTGTCGCCGCATACCGATTTAGTCTTGCGGCTATTAAAATAGCGGACTGGGATGAACCCCATGCGTTCTGTTTTGAATTTCATCCGTGCTGTTTTTTCGGCCAGGTGTGCTGGTTGCGTTTTCAAAATAGCCGAAAGAACATCCAAAATAGCTTGATTCATGCCGCAGATTGCAAAAATAATATCGCAAATAGCCATTTGTACGTCACTGCGCGCTCCTTTGCGATTCGACCGTGTCCTTTTGCGATTTCCCCGCGCTCATTAGCAATTTGCCCGCGCTCTTCTGCGATTCGCCCGTGTCCTTATGCGATTTCCCCGTGCTCCTTTGCCATTCGCTCGTGTCCTTATGCCATTTTCCCATGTCCTTTTGCGATCGGCGCGAGTCCTTTGCATATTCTCATTAGTTATTTCAATAAAAATGTATGCTCTTATGGCAAAACTAAGAGGTATAGAGTCCGCCGCGCCCGGTTTTTGTCCGACATTCGCGGGGTTTTATGTGAAAAATTGGTTTTCTGTCAAAGGATTGAGATGTTCAGCCAAAGGCGCGGGGTTTTTGTCCGAGCTTTGAGGCCCGGTGGGAAAAGTTTGAATAAAAAAAGGAAAGAGGGGGCAGGCAAGAATCCCGGCCACAATCGGCTTCCGTTTGGCGGAAATCCTCAAACCGGGCGCCGAAATCGGCGCCCATTTGTCAGATACCCTCAAATCGGAAGCCAACATCGGCATGGGTATAAATGAAAGTGGGGGGGCCGAAGGGGACAGGCAGAAAAATCAATGAAAAAGAAACCGCCGCGGGGCCTCCGGCGGGCACGCGGTGCGTCCACCCTATTTGTAGAACTCATACGGAAGGTTGAGACTTAATGCATCCTCCGGCTCGGGACCTACAAAGAGTACTCAATATGCAGCAAGGAACTCTTTTGAAAAAGACCCCATGGTTTAGATTCGGGACAGTCAAAAATTAGAAAATTAGAGTAATGGGGAGAGTAATGGGGTATAAACCAATGTTGTGGATAATTTTTCCCATGAAGACAATAGTCAATTTTGAGATTTTCTAGTAAAATTACGCAAACCAGTACCAACGAAAATAAAAAATCACAATCACATATGCCATACCAGGGCACTTTGCTGATTCTGAAACAATCCTATCTTACCCCTTTATCACTTCATCTGCTCGATGCACGATGCAAGTTAATTTGAAAAATCGAGAGTAGATCGATTAATTATCAATCCCTATAATCTTAACACCCGGGTAGTATAAGCCCAGTACGTATTAAAAAACAATCGCGGACGAATGTTTTTGCGGTTTTCGGATTTCTGAATATCCGCTATCGCTAAATAACCTCCTATCGCAATTCCCTCCGAAAAATTCTTCACCCGGTAACGCAATCGCCCCAGGATTCCTAAATGACCACTACAGCTCACTACTTGATCTATTAATTCCTTCGGCAGGTGCGCTTTCCCTTCATGTTCTATTCCGCCCGCTGTATACACAAATTGACGATACCACTCTACTCCAAATAAATCCGCTGTCACTTTTACATACGGCGGTCCATATAAGTCTTCA
>Ga0315278_10000383_pt1 | contig 39106 bp, 49 predicted proteins | sample YL17G06_0_MG_FD_203880 | JGI IMG/M metagenome (GOLD analysis project Ga0315278, IMG submission 203880) | Sediment microbial communities from Yellowstone Lake, YNP, Wyoming, USA - YL17G06_0 | ecosystem: Environmental > Aquatic > Freshwater > Lake > Sediment | place: USA: Wyoming | collected... | reverse complement strand
CTATATTCCTCTCACTATACCCGAATCAAATTGTGAAATATTGGAAAAACTTTATAATATTAATGGCATTATTCGTTATAACCACATCAAAGATGTTGCATTTATTAATATGGACATTCCCGAAATGGCGAAATTAAAAAACGAATTTCTTAAAATTTGGCCTAAAGCACAATATTCATGTTGCGAAAATGGAGAACATATTGAAAACAAACATTAAATCCCCAATCAAATACCAAACCCATGAGGGCGGTCAAGCTCACAAAATTGACCCAATCCGCCAACTGCGACGCTCGGTCATGGCCTGCATGTTATGGGAGGACCAGTTCTATGAGGACGGCCAGTCAATCGCTGAACGAATCGAGATCGGCGTGGCCCAGGTTGACCCAATCGTGGCTAGCAATATCGCCATAGAAGCCCGTACCAAGGCAAATCTGAGACATGCCCCCCTATTGATAGCAAAGGCAATGGCCAATATCCCCAGCCATCGGTCCCTGGTCGGCGAAACATTGAGACAAATCATCCAAAGACCTGATGAGTTGACAGAATTTTTGAGCCTGTATTGGCTCGAAGGGAAAAAACCCCTGGCCGCCCAGATCAAAAAGGGACTGGCAAAAGCTTTTCAAAAGTTCAATGCCTATCAACTGGCCAAATACAATAGAGACGCGGCAGTTAAATTGAGAGACGTTTTGTTCCTTTGTCATGCAAAACCCCTAAACGCTGAACAGGAAACTACCTGGAAACAATTGATTGATGGCACACTACCAAGCCCCGACACCTGGGAGGTTGGCCTTAGTACCGGGGGAGATAAAAAGGAAACCTTTGAGAGACTTTTGAAAGAGAATAAGTTAGGGGCAATGGCCCTGCTACGCAATCTCAGAAACATGCACGAAGCAGGCGTTCATGAGGGTTTGATCTTTTGCACCCTGGATCATCTTGACACTTCCAGGGTCTTGCCCTTTCGCTTCATCAGCGCGGCTAAATACGCCCCACAATGGGAAGCCCAGATTGAGAAGGTTTTTCTAAAACAGTTGAATGATAAGCCAAAAATACCCGGCGGGACTGTCTTATTGGTTGACGTGTCCGGCTCGATGATTGGTACAACCGTTTCCGAGAAGTCCGAAATTGATAGACTAGACGCTGCCTGCGGACTCGCTATGATTGTCAGGGAATGGTTTGAAACCGTCTATATCCATTCTTTTGATACTACCTTGCACACTATACCCGCCAGACATGGGTTTGCCTTAAGAGACGCTATCAGGGTAACAGGCGGGGGAGCCACAAACCTTGCCCAAGCCATAAAACAAATCAATTTGATGTATGACTACGATAGGATCATCGTTATTACAGATGAGCAATCTCACGATGGCGGCGAAAGACCTTTGCCTATGTCCAAAGCCTATATGATTAACGTTGCAACATATCAACATGGCGTGGGATACGGCCCCTGGAACCACATTGATGGATTCAGCGAGTCAATCCTGGAATATATTATAGAGTTGGAAGGCTTGAAATATGCCTGATGAAAATGATTCTTTTTATAATGCACCCTTTACCCCTTTCATAATTCCTTTAGTATGGACAGAAGAGTTTCCCAAGAATAAAGGTTGGTATTGGTTTAAATATAAAGTTTCTGAATATAAAAATGAACCCATTATAAAGTTTTTGATACCACAAGCGGGAAATTTAAAATATTTTATTAGCGGTCAATTACACCCTGAGTTTTTTAGATTGAAAGATAAAGGACAATATCTTTTTTCAAATAAACCAATTCCATTGCCATTTTTGGTGGATTAACAAAATGCCTGATGACCTGATTATTAAAGATAAAACAAAACCCCTTCATCCTGAACAGGTTGAATATTTAACCCTAACACCCTTAACAGAATCCGAACTATTTCACCAATTGCCAAAAGGAAGATATCGCGCAACCTTAACAATGATGGGCTATAAGAAACGGTTTTTTCAAGATACCTGCTGTAAGACCTGTATTAACCAGTATCATATTAGCCATCATGGCAAAATATATAACAAATGTCGCTTGATAGGGGATTCACGATCATCAGCTACTGATATAAGAGGGACATTCGTATGCAAAAAATGGGAGCAAAAGAAACAACTACTGTAAAGAAAGCGGTCACAATTAGATTTTCAGATAAAGAAATCACATTATTGTTAAAAATAATACAAATGGCTGACAGGGATAAAAGAAGCCTGTCTGCTGAAATTAAATTTTTATTGTCTGAAAAATTGGAGAAAAAATGATGAAAAAAATTACCACCAAAACCGTGATTATCCTTAGCGTTATTTCAGCTATCCTTTTATTGACTGAACGCTATTGTTATGAATATCGCATGAGAACCAATATCAGTAATATCGTTAAACAACAGGAAAAGGAATTGAATGTTAAAATACAAGCACTGAGCGATTATAGCAGACAATATGATCTGGCCAATGTCCAATACCAAAAAGAAAAAACAAAAATCTGGGATGACTATACAGTTTTATTCAAATCCAAAGAAGAACTAAAAAAGAAATTAAATTTCACAATCTTGTCCAGCAAACAACTAAAAGCAAGCACCCTAACCAGGGATCAGATACTAATTGAGGATCAGAAAAAAGATGATTATATCAACAATCTGAAACAACAACTTTCCCTGTCCCTGGAAATGGAAATTAAAAAGGATGATCAAATCAAGGTCTTGGACAAAATGTTGACAGCCGCTAAGAATCTGAATATATCATTAAAGGAAACATTGAATGAAGCAATGATAACAGTTGATACGTTAAAAATTAAAAAATGCAAAAAACCCTGGATTGTCCTGGGTCCAGGCTGCGGCTTGGATTTCAAGGGCCGGGGTTACATCGGTTTTCAAATCACAATCGCAACGATAAGGATATGAGGGAGGGATTTATGTCAAACAAAAACATTGTTTGGGTGTCTTTCAAAACGGTTCAATGGCTGATCGTTTTAGTAATTTCAACAATCGCTTTAATTTTGGGTACAATTAATCTTGAAACCTGGATTGCCATTAACACGGCAAACGCGGCAATTGTGGGATTTTTGATAAAAAAGGAATCCAAAAATGGATAACCATGTCATACCAGTTTGGGAAGTGGTTGTTCTATTCTTTGGTTTTCTTGGGGCTGCCATTGGGATTGTAAGGTATCTACTGGCTAACCATCAAAAAATAAATCCAATTTGCGAAAATGAAAGGCTGACAATCAAGGAACAGATAACCAATTTGCTTAAATCTATTGAAAGCCATTTTACAAAAATTGAGAATATGGCGGGGAATATAAATGCTAAAATTGATGCGTTGACCGATAAATTTGAGGAGCAACAAACTCAACTCACTGAAAACCGCATGAACATTGCCAACATGAAGGAATTTTTGCGAATGCCGAGCTTTTCAGGGAGCCATCAAACCAGGAAAACCCATAACGAATAGGAGGATAAATCAATGCCAATCAATGCCAAGGGACGCAAGATATTAAGCGAGATGACCAAACAGTATGGTTCAAAAAAGGCCGAGGATGTTTTTTACGCTTCCAAAAATAAAGGCAAAATCAAGGGCGTGGAAGGGAAAAAGAAACAAAAAAAGAAAAAATGACTTTTTTGCGAAACCCATGTAAATATGTCAACCCGGCCACGGGCCGGAAATGCCTAAGCCGGATGACCAGCGAAAAACTGCATGGCTACTGCCGCGCCCATGCAATCATTAAAGGCGTTGTCGCAAGTAACCAAAACGAGACTTCCAGGAAAATTTCCCTTACCAGGTCCAGACAAGAGGAAGCTAAAAAAGTACATCAGGAAAGGGCGAAGCTCACTGCGGATAAAGTTTATCACAAAATAATCGGCGATCAGTTCTTTGACCTGGTCGAGATGATGAGGGAAATGGAACAGACCGGGAAAACTATTTCGGAACGAATGGCGAAACAACTATTCATACGGTGGTGGTTCAGCGATCCGGTTACCCGCCGCCCGGCTAACCTGGAATATGTCGCCCATGCCTTAAATTGGAAAAAATTCCGGTTGGTTGAATTGATTGATTCAGATGAGTTTAACCAAATGATCGAATCTTACAAGAAAAAAATAGATGTTATGATCGCTCCACATATTCAGAGGGTTCTGCTTATTAAGGGCTTGGATGGCGATAGGGACGCGCTAAAGGCATACTATGGCCAGGTCGATGATTCGATTAAGGGTGTTGGCCAATTCGATTGGAACGATGTGGATAAGGATTTGCTTGACGAGGCCCGGAACCTGTCAGGCGTTGACAACACCCAAACCGGGATGATCCATTTGAATGATGATGAGCATATTATGGCCGGGCAAATTGGGGAAGAGATTTGAAAATTTTAGTGAACGCGGATTACTACCCGGAAATTGACGTGTTTCACATATCAATTTTGCAATCCGATATGCGGGTTATGTTCTATTTACCTGCCAGACAGGCTTTTGAAAAAAACGTTACTATGGAGAGAATAAAAGAATGGGCCAGGCACACAGACGAAGAAACCCTGACGGAACTTACCGGGAAATTAAAGGATCAAATTTTAAATTCGATCAGTTTGAGCAACGTGTTAGGAGCAGTGGAAAATTGATGATGCAATATGATCTGGTAAAAAATAAGCAACAAAAGGTTGTGCAGTAAAATGTTGAACAAAGTTGTTAAAAATGAAACGATTAAAACACCTGCCAAAAAGGCAACGCAAAAATAAATTGCTTGACCCAAATTTGCCCCTAACAGATCAGCAAATATGGGAAAACTGGCGAGACTATATGAGGCCATATCAGGATCAGCGAAGATTTCCAGCCGAACGGACCAGACAGAATATATGAGCTATGGCGATGCGACCTTACCTGATTTTATAGCACGCGCATTTAAGAAATCGTTTATCTATTTTGCCAAATTTATCTGGGGAAAATCTCAATACTATTATCTGGCCTTTGCGAAGATTCATTACTATATTGAGAAAGTCGTTATGTCTTTTAGAAAACAAATCACAATCGTTGCTATTCCCAGAGGCTATGGCAAGACCAAGTTTATTAGCGTGCTTTTCGCCATCTATGGGATTTTTATCCTGAAAAGAAAATATATTATTTTGCTGTCTTATTCCCAGGAAAAAAGCCTGGAAAACCTAACGGATATTATCGCTCTCATAGAAACAGATAGATTTAAAAAGTTTTTTAAATGGAAAAGAGGCAAAGTCTGGCGACCTGCTAAACCCTCCGGCAGGGTTGAGATTGATATTTTGGACAAGTTCGGTGTGATAAGGCACACCGCAATATTAAGGGGCTGCGGCATATTCCAGGGCATTACCGGGGCTTCCTCAAAAGAGTATAGGCCAGACCTGGAGATTTGGGATGACATAGAGGACCCTTTGAAAGCTGTCATAAAAGAGCAGGTTGATAAATTGCAAATTTGGATAAATAAAATCGCCATCCCTGGCTTATCAAATATGGACCGGGACGGTCGCCAAGGTCAGATCATTTGGATTGGCACACCTCACGGGTCCGGCTGTATGCTGGATAGGGCAATGGCCAAAAAATGGCAAAGGGACGTGACTATCGTAAAAATCCCGGCTATCGTTGACCCTAAATTCATGTCGGCTGAATTGATAAACTTTTTGGGAATCCCGGAAGGTCAGTCAATTTGGGAAGAGATGATACCCACGGCTGCCATTTTAAGAAAACGTGAAGATTTTATCCAACGCGGCGCACTCTCTGAATTTCAGCTTGAATATATGATGGACTCAACAGTTGATAAAAAATTGAGATTTGACACAGAAAAAAATAAGCTGATAGCAAAATATGAATTGGTTAAAGTATTGCCCGAAGCCCTGCGCCTGATCTGCGTTATTGACATGGCCTACACACAACAAACTTATTCTGATTATGTGGGGATTTGCCTGGCCGCTCACTTCCCGCGCTCACGCATGGTCATTCTTAAGGGGCAAAAATTCAAATTTTCAACAGATGAGCTCTACGATTATATCCACAAGATTTACATGGATTACGAACCTTTCGCGGACAAGCTGGCCTTTTACGCGGAATCCCTTCAAATCCAACTAATTCAAAGCTATCTGGATGAACGCAACCTCAGATCGGACATTGCCCTGGAAATTTTTCCCATTGCTGAAAACACAAAGCTAAACAAAGTTAACCGGATTATCCGCATGATCAGCTATCATAACCTTGGCTTGCTTGAGTTTGTCGAAGATGACTGCATCCCCTTGCTTGGAGAGATGGCGCAATGGGATGGCACTAAGGGCGTTTCAAAAAGACCAGGCGTAGATGACGCTTTGGACGCTTTCGCCTATCAACACGATTTTAGCGAAGGAAGCCAGTTGAAGGATTTATATAACTCCGAATCGGCTGAAACAATTGAGTCAAGAATCCTTACCAATAAAGATTATAGAGATGCGTATTATAAATCAGTTGAGCAAAAAAAGACCCATCGGATTAGTTCATTTTTTGATGGCTATTAATCCAACAGTAGTTAAGTTTTAACAAAAAGTAGACACAAGCCAATTTCCACTACACTATATGTTTGAAAATGTATAAATTTTACACGCTTTGTTTTTTGCTGTTTTTTGTGAGTTTATTATTAATTTTGATTGTGGTCAAGCTTCACAAAATCTCAAAACAGATAACGAGGAACGTTTTCAAAAAAGTTGGGAATCTGTATTTTCAGCTTGATACTGATGATTCATTGCTTTGTGAAGAAAACAGATACCCCTGGTTAACTGATGATAGGCAGGAGACATGATTTTAAAGAAAGAAGATAAAAAAATATCAAAGGACAGCCTGGCAGGTCAGATTGTAAAACTATACGACAATCATCCCCTTAACGGCGAAGAACATTTAAACCGTGCCTATTACCTGGCCTTCTACAACGGTCATCAGTATGTGAAAATCAGCAACGATCAAATCCAGGATATGACCGATGAGGATGACGGTGGCATCAGACAACGATCCAAAATCAATGTCATCAAACCCTATGCACACATCACTATTTCAAAACTGGTTAAGGATTTGCCAATAATTTCCGGCATTCCTACCGGAAATTCCGAAAAAGATAAACTAGCCGCCAGGGCTGCAACCAAATTATTAAGACACGCATTTGATCAAAACCAGCGCAACCTGATCAGCGATCTTTACGCAGTGCTTTTGGACGCCTATATTTTTGGCACAAGCTATTGGCATATTTTTTGGAACCCAAACCTTTATCGCAAAATAAGGACCATCGACCCAAAAACAAAAAAGGAATCGGTTAAGGAAGCCTTAAAAGGTGATTGGGATTTGAAAGTTTGTGATGACTTTGAAGTCTACCCGGACGCTTCCGCTAAAGAATTTAAGGACATCCGCTATCTCATACATGCTGATTACATCGACGTTGATGAGGCTAAGAAATTATATAGTGTTAAAAAAGATACAATAAAAGAAATTACCTCAAATGAGATTGAAGAAAAACGCTATGCCTATGGACATCAGGATTATACCAATCAGGATTTGTGCAAAAAAAACCTTTGCTTTCGCCTGCAATATTGGGAAAAGCCCTCTGATGATTATGAAGAAGGTAGACATATCGTTGTCTTAAACAAAACAATTCTGGCCCATGATGACATAAACCCCAATGCCAAATATGGCGACCTGTTCAGTATTCCTTATATTCCATTTTTCTGGGACAAAAACGCCATGCGCTTTCACGGTAACTCAGCCTTGGCCGATGCAATCCCAATTCAGAAAGAAATCAATGCCTTGGCAAGTATTGTCATGCTTAACGCCCGGACAATGGCCAGCGTTTCACTGGCATTTCCGAAAGGCTGGGGAGTCAAAAAGTCTGAGTTCATGGGAAATATGTGCAATGTTTATGAATATAATGCGGCTTTTGGCGCGGCCCCTGTGACCCTGGGCGGACAAGCCCTACCAGGTTTTGTCTCTGGTCATCTCTCAATGCTCATGGGTTCAATGCAAGATGCAATGGGAATCCATGAGGTCAGTCAAGCGCAACTACCTGAACGTGGGAGCCACCTTCCAGCTTCCGCCTTAAAAATGCTTATGGATAGCGAAATGGTTCGCCATGCGCCATCCATGCGATTAATGCAATCTAGTCTAAGACTGGCCGGGAATCTTATCTTAAAACTGATTAAAGAAAATTATAAAGAGGAACGTTACCTCACCATTATGGGCGATGGGTATAAATACGAAACCCAAGCCTTCATTGCTTCTGATCTTGACGGGAGTTTCGATATTACCTTGCAAGTCACGTCCGGGGTGAATAGTTCGCCATCGGCAAAATTTGAAGCGTTCCTTAATTTGTGGGATCGGCAAATCCCCCAGGCCGCGGCCCAGGGAGATAAGGCCGCTCAATCTGTTTTGGCAGGGCTCGAATTTGGTGACACCGAAACGGCCATGAGAAAAGAGCAACTATTCCAGGCTCGGACTGAATGGTGGTTTGATCAGTTAACCAAGAAACGAAAGGCCCCCATGATTTACGATGGTGTTGACAACATAGATATGATGCTCGAAAAGCTTATTGAACACATCATATCAGAAGAGTTCCAGGATGAGGATGAAAGTTACAAAAAAGCAATATTAAGCGCAAGAGACGCTTTACTGCAATTGCAGCAAAAACAACCAAAACCAGGGGCAGAAGGTCAGCCTCCGGGATCGCCTCCTGCTGGTGGTGAAACCCCTCCCGCTCCAAATGCAATGGAGCAAAGCGCGGCTATGGGCGCGGGTGGTGAAGGTGGGACAGAAGTGCCAAATATCCCGGCGCAGACGGTGCAAACAAATGGTCAATAATCCGTCCATTCGTGGAATAGGAGTAAAAATAAATGAGTAGAACAGGACTTGATAGAGCCACAATGAGAGAAGCTATCGCAAGTGATCAGGCTTCCAAGGTGGCGGAAAATCCGCAAGGCGGGGAAAGTTCGACGGTTACTGAGCAAAGCAACGAACGGACCATCGAACATATTCACTCCGGCAAAGATGCGGTTGAAGTACCTAAAGAAAAAGAAACAAAGGTAACTGAAGATTCAAAATCTGAACCAGGCCAAGAGGACAAACCAAAGGAAGCCCCGAAGGGTTATTCAAAAAATGATTTGAGATTCAAGGCTGATGGGAAAGAAGTTGAAGCTAAGAGCATAGACCAGCTAAAGGAATATGCTTCCTACGGCTACCACGCTTCACAAAAATTGAGAGACGCAAAGCTTAAAGAGATGCAGATGGACAATCTCATGAATGACCCGGAAGCATTGCTTACCCAACTCCAAAACCGGGGCTATGACGTTTCTCAATATATGAAAAAGTTCGCGCAAAAAGAGGAACCGGAGGACTACGGGGAAATCCCAATTGATTCAGAATTTGACACTGAGGGCGAAAAACTTCTTAAACAGACCCTAAATGATCTAAAGAAAAAAGTTTCTTTTCAAGACCGTATCCTGGGAAAACTTCATTCCAACTATGAGACATCAAATTGGATGATGGAGTTTAAAAAAACTCAGGATCAGTATCTAAGTCAGGGCTATGCTATCCCGGAAAACGCAGCTATGAATATTTCAGCCTTAATGCAGATTTTACAAAATCAGCATGGCAACAAATATTCGACCAGTCAATATATGCAGGGAGCTTTCCAGGAGTACTTGAAATCACTTCCGAATTATGAGTTGACTGAGGATGCAATTAAGGGAAACGCCAGTCTATACGACAAGATCAAAAGGGACATTATCGCCGAATACAATGCGGCTGATGACAAAAGAAGGGGCGAAGCTAAAGTGCCGAAAACAGCCGGGAAACTTCCGACTATCGAAGATAATGAGGAAGAACCAACCGGGCCAATGTCCTTGCGAGCGCGAATGAAACACATGAATGAAAAAATGCTAAAAAAAATGCGGAGTTGAAAAAATTAAAAACAAATTAAAGGAGATTTTAAAATGACTTTGCTTACAGTCGGCACAGAAAATATGGCTCAGATTTTTGAGCTTGTGAAGGATACTTACTTTCCAACACTGATGAAGGTTTACAAGAATTATACCTATCTGCATGACAAGTTGAAGGTTATTCCTTGGGCAGGTAGAAGGTACTATGTGAAATACAAAATCGGCGGGAATTACACAGCTTCAGCCGCGGCGGAACGTGCTGTAATCCCTACCCCCAAAGGCCGGAAGGGCGTTGAGGGTTACACGGATGACAAATATTATTACAGCCCTATCGACCTGACCGGGCCTGAATTTCACAAAGCGGAAAGCCGGGAAGTGAAAATCGACCTTATTCAAGACGCGTTTACGGATTGCGCGGACAACCTGCTTTGGACCATGAATGCCGATGCAATGGGCGATGGTTCAGGAAGAAAAGCTCAGGTCAATGGAACCCCCGCTTATGATGGCGGTACTGGCCTGACAACCGTTTATTTCGATAACGGTTCAGGGTTTCATTTCATGCCCTATGAGACTGTTCAGTTTGGAACTAATGCCACAGGTTATGAAATTAAGTCAATTGACATAACCGGCAAATCGTTCACGGTTGGCGGGAATGCCACATCCTACGCGGTTGACGATGCCTACATTTATCATTATGGCATGTACGATGCGGGTTTGGATACTGCTGTTATGGGCCTTAAGGGACATATCAGCGCAAGCAATCCTCCGTCTGCTGCATACCAGGGATTAAGCCGGGCAACCACGGGCTACGGCTTTTTACAAGCCTACGAAAAAGACCAGCTTGACACTGCAATGACCTGGCTGGATTTCAATTCCTTCATCGATGAAGTTTACACACGGGGCCGAGAAATACCTGATCTGTACATGATTAACACGGGTGTCCGCAACTCAATTCAATTGCTGATGGAAACCAAACATCAAAGCCTGGAACCCGTTGTCAGCAATGTGGGCTTCGCGGAAGTTCTTTCCTACACTTACGCAGGGAAGAAAATTGAATTTCAGGTCGTGCTGGATGTGCCGCCTGAAACCATGTACGCTCTAAACACTGACTACATGCACATTATTGAGTCAAGACCGATCGGTTGGCTCACCGATGAAAACAACCCGAAAATGCAACGGAAACCCAATTACGATATTTATGAGGGTGCTATGGCCAGGTACTGGCAGATTGTCTGCACCAATCCTCAAAAGTTTGGCAAGTGGATTAACATCAAGGAATCCTCTATCTCGTAAGAGGGGTGAAACATGGCAACACACGGACCGATCTATATTAGGGAAGGACGGGACCATGCTACGGCGGGACGAATTTATCATAATAGCGTAACGCTCTTCAATAATTTTTTGCAGAGTGCTGGTGCTTTCAGTTCGGCTACCGTCGGATATGGCGTTACATTAACACGTACCAGTCCATATACTGCTGCTCACAGAATTTATGCTGATGATAAAGGGGCTGCACTGTATGGGTCTGGGAGTGTGCCGGACATCCGAGGCTCTTTGTCGCGGGTTCTCATTACAGCAAATCAAACAGGCGGTAACATCCGTCTCTATGGAAGTCAGGGGCAACTTAAGGGTTATTGTGCTACGGCAACGCCGGGCGCATGGAATGGTGAGGTGGCCGCAGGAGCTTATGGCTACCTGGAATTGGTGAGAGTATCCGGGACTATGACGTTTGGCGGGTATGGCGTGTCGGCTGGGCTTATGGGAACGGTAGCGACAAGCGGAACCATAACGGTAAACACATATCATGTTATTGCTGGTTGTGCTGTAATATCTGATTTCAAAGCTACCTTGACGCAAACAGGTAAAACGGCGGGCTTTTATGTGACCAAATATGATACAACAAACTGGTCAGATGCGACTGCTAGAACTACCTGGGGTTATGGGCTATTGATTGCTGACAGTTCAGTCGCAACGGGCTTATACATTGGAGCCTGCACTACGGCAATAAATGTCAGTGGCAATACCGGGATTCTGTTAAATGCTGCCCCGGCTACAACTGGCGGCGGTCTTAAAATTCATACCCATGCGAATGTCAATAACAGTGGTGGAACGTATGACCTCACTTACATCAATGAGTTTAAAGGGGAATTTGTTTCAACTTCGGGAGTAATGATTGGCGTTGGTGCTATCTACGCCTTGTCTGGTACTGGTACTGGTGCAATGTGCAGCGTCCTTGGCGATTCAACTCTTACGGCTGGTATTACCCTTTCTGGTTCAGCTTACCCGGCAGTTGGCGTTCTCACTGGTGGTCAATTCACGGTGAATGTGCTTGGTACTCTCAACGGAACGGCTGTTTTGGTTACTGGTTTATATGGCGGTGTGTCAGCGAGTACGGGTGGAACCTGGACTACTGCAAAATATGTCAGTGCAATTTGGGGAGATTGGAAACCAGACATAACATTAGGGACTGGTGATTCTCACATCTGTTTACTGACGAATAGCAGCGCGACTTCAACCGTTGATTATGGTTTGCGGATTATAAACAGTTCAACCGGTGCTATTACCAGGGCTATCTGTGTTGGAACTAGCTCTAGTACGGCGGGTGATGGCTTAAAGATCAACAATTCGACATGGATTAATGGATTCTTCTCGGATGATGGCGGGGCCGCTCAAACCGCTAGTACGGTTTGTCGCAACGTTTTGGCCAGAACCTATATTAGCGTCAGTCAAACAGGGTTTGCGTCTGATTATGATGTGATCCGAGGTCAGTTAAAATCTGCTACCACCCTTACTTTCAGTGGTGACACTAGCGTTAAAACGGCGATTCATGGCTATTGCGAATTGGCGGGTCAACTCACCATTGGCGCGGGTGTGTTCTATACCCCAATCATGGGAGAAATCTGGTCGGATGGAAACATCGTCAACACTGCTGGATCAGGAGCCGTTGGCGGAGTATTGTCAAGGCTTTATACTTCCGCCGGTTCAATCACTGCTGGAACAACGTTCGGGGCCTTTGTCGCTTGCAAACATTTTTCTTCAACTAATAAATGGCCGTATGGATTTGTTGTGCAGGCTGGGGCTGTAACGGCTGGATATGATATTCAACTGCAAAGCGGCGCGGTGATTGGCAGTGGAACCGACATTCCAACTCATAGCGCGGTTCAAGGTTCAATATACTTACGAACCGGTCAGGCTATTGACGCAACTCTATATGTTAATACCAACGGGTCAACCGGATGGACCTTGGCGGCTCACATTAGTTAAAAGTAAAATAACAAAGGGGGTAATTTATTTTACCCCCTTTAAATAAAACAAGGAGTTTTTAATGAAAATTAACTTTAACCAACAAATTCTTGATTGGGAGGGTCAACCGATTCTGGATAAGAAAACGGTTGAAGTCCAGGGAAAACCAGTCGAGGTTGAATTTCCGCTCACGCTGAAAAGAGTTGCCTTAAATTCTTTAGGTGCAATTTTCCAGGATGAGCAAGCTCTTACCGGCGAGGAGAAAATGAAACGCTTCAAAATTGGAATGAATATTTCCAATGCAAAAGACGGCGTTGTGGACATCGAATCTCAGGACATTGCTGACTTGAAAAAAGTTGTCGCAAAAATGTATTCAACAGTGGTGGTTGGGTATGCCTGGAACATGCTTGAAACGCCAATGGAAGTGGTCAAGTGAGCAAAACCGAAGATCATGTAATTGGACTGAGAGGTTATCGGACAATTAAAGAGGTCCATGAACACGCAGTCCAGGTGTGGAATGATCATCCCTCATGGGACTTTTCCGAGGTGAGAGATTGGCACATGGCAGTTTTACGTCTTTATGGCGATGGCCATTTCGAGGACATTGCAACAGAAAAAATGGCGACCAGCGTTGATGAGACAGTTAACGCTTTGGGAGCAAGACTCCATGACGCAAACACAAAACTAAAAGCCCTCCAAGACTGCAAGATAGACAATGAAAAAAAGATCAGGGCTTTGCAGATGCAACTTGGCAGGTTTGCGAAGAAGGACCGGGGCGAAGAAAAAACTAATGAGTGATCGGTACGTCCGGGATGGATCAAAAAGTTGGGCTGATGTGATTGTCTGCTTTGACCGCGAAAATCAAAATTGGGTGGTATTCTGGCATGGCTCAAAAATCCTGGAATTTACAACCGGGGAACCCTTCATTAAATCGAGGGTGGAAAAGCACCTTTGGAAAATAAAAAACGGTAGACTACGGGACGCTCTCAAAGAAGCGAAAGATTTGAAAGAGCATAACAAACAGAAAATCAAAGAAGATATTAAATACGCTTCCCGGTCGCTGGCTAAAGACATGTACGATTATTCCAAAGCTCCCATTGAAATAACTTCCAGGGACGGGCAAAGAAAACTTACCATAAATCCGGGCGGTAAAAAACATTTTCAAATAGCAGGGGGATAACATGACTGGCACGCAATTGTTGGCTTACACAAGGTTTTTGATCCAGGAAACTTCTGCAACATTTTGGACGGATGCCAATTTGCTTATTTCCCTGAATGCGGCCTTGCGCGAGTGGACCGCGATAATTCAAAAAAGCGACAACAAGTATTACCTTAAATCGGCGGCCCTGGCCTTATTGGCTGGGGCTAATACTGCCGCATTGCCTAGTGATTGCACAGGGATTGTTTATTATGTGCAGGACAATGCAAACGATTATAGGCCCATGCGCTGGGTCCCATTTAACACGATCCAGCACAATTTAACAGATGATCCTAGCGGGATTTGTTTGGCGGGTGGTTATGTCTATTTTAACGCCAAGCCGAGTTCGGCCAAATCCTATACGATATTCTATTTCCGTACGCCAACGGCCATCGCTGCTGGTTCAACAGAAATTGACTTTCCGGTTTTACATCATGAGCTTTTGGCTTATGAGGCCAGCTATATTGCTTATATCCGGGACAATCATGACCCAAGCATTTTGATGCCCAGGCGCAAGCAGGCTATGGATTCGTTCATGACCGCGTTGGACGAGAATATCGAAGGTGTTCCAAAGTTTTCGAGGGGTTCAATAAACGCAAATTTTGATAGCTATTAAAAAATAAGGGGGGCGAGATGCCTAAACAATGGGTCCAGCCAGGGTCGATTGATAGAAGCCCAATGGACATACCAACATTAAACCGGAAGCGTCCGGGCGCGGGTGATGATGCCATGACAGGGGGAATAACGGATCGGTTATTGCGACCGCAGGCAGTTAAGCAACCAGTCCAGGCGTATGAGCCGCAACCGGTTCAACGCATGAACCCAAACAACAGGCCGGTAGGCAATCCTGAAAATCAGCGACAAAATAATTTTGTCCCGCCCCCAAATTTCACCCCGCCTGTGCAACAGGGTCCGGTTAACCAACCGCCCCTGGCTATCCCGCAAGGCCCCAGGACTGGCGGTCAGGGTAGTTGGAGTCCAGACAGCAGGCCACCTGCCCAACCAATGCCACCCCCGCCCCCACCCCAACCGATGCCTCTCGGTCCACAAACGGGGCAGAATCCGGGAACATGGACACCGCCTCAATTTCAGCAACCCCCACCCCCGCCCCCACCCCAACCGCAGCAATCAAATATCTTTAGACAAATTGGACAAATTGCTGCTCCTGGAATACGTCAGCCAACACCCCCACCCCAACCGGGTGCATACCAACCGCAGTTACCGCCCCAACCAGGAATACGTCAACCCCAACAACCACCCCCGCCATATTACCCGCAATTACAACCCCAGATTCAACCCCAGACTATGTTCCAGCAAGGTCCACAAACGGGGCAAGGTCCGGGTTCTTGGACACCGCCTCAATTCATGGAACAACCCCAATTGCCCTGGCAACAGCGACAACAACCAACTATGTTTCAAGGGCAATATGGAGCCTATTAATGCCCAACAATTTTGATGGAGTCCAAGAACATAGATACCCAATAGAAGATTTCTCCGGAGGAATTGTTTCTGATTTAACCCTCAAAAAATCTAATGAATTGTTGGATGCTCTCAACGTTATCATTAATCCAAAGGGCGGTTTCAAGAAGCGCAAGGGCAGTGAATTGTTAACGCCTCCGTATCTGACTGGTGAAACTCTTACTCAACTTGGTCTTGATTCTGAAAGCAATATCTGGGCTTACGTTTTCTGGGTTTATCATGCTCCTTCTTTTGCTCCCGTTAAACCTGTTTTGGGTGGTGGTCGAGGGACCAAAGTTGATATAGCTTATATCGCAACTGGCAATTACAATTCAGTCAATGAACGCGACTTGATTGTTTTTGTCCAATTTGATTCGGAAGCACTATTGGGCGCGTATTATGACGCTTGGATTGTGGCCGCAACTGCCAAGGGCTTTTTGTCAAAATATACCTATGGCACAATTACAGATACATATCCGGGGAGCATTTCATCTGTTAAGGGAGATTTAGAGAATAATGCTCCAACAGTCTTTAATACCAGTGATTATATTGATGCATACCATACCGAAAAAGAAATAACAGCCGATCAGTTAGAATTGCTCAATTATTGCTTGTTTGGCCATTGGGATAAAATACTCGAAATAATTGAGGACCCGGAAGAGGCAGAACCAGATACTAGGATTTTTGATTCGACCGTCAATAAACTGACTTCGATGATTGAGCTCTCAACCCGAAACACAACAACCAATGTGAAAAGTCGTATTTTATTGGCCACATATTATATCAATTTGGTTGATATGCCTAGCGGTTATTTAACCAAGGGATTTTTAATTAAGCTTAATAAAAACACAACGGGCTTGGAAAGCGGTTTAAAAATATTAACAGTGACAGTATTAAAGTCAAATATGTGGACCTTCGGCAAACCTGATTGGGCAATGTACCAGAACAGGGCTTTTTGTGTCAATGGCATAGGAGATGGCACAGGAACGCCTGACCGTATCTGGACGGATGGAACCAGCGTTTATAATATTGGTGTGGCCGCGCCCACAGTCACGGCGAGCAATTCAACAAATATTGTGAGTGGTGGTTATTTATCTGATGGCGTTTATACTGTCAAGTACTCATTTTACAGGTCAACCGCGTATGGCTGTGAGTCCAATCTTAATGCCACGGGGCTTGCTGTAACCCTGGCAGGTGGGGGAGCGGTGCAAAGTTTTACTGTCCGCGTAACTCCTTCGGCAGATGCCCAGGTTGACAAAATAAAACTCTATCGAACCAAGCTGGGAGACTCAGCTTATTACTATGAGTCCGTTGTAGCCAATACTCCTGACACGGGACAAACCTATAAAACAGTAACCTTTGGGGTTTTGAGTGACAATGCCATGTCAACGATTGCTGATAATCTAGGGCTGGGAAACGATAATGACCGACCCGAACCAAGCAATTATATTTGTTGTACTGCAAACCGCGCCTGGTATGCAACCGCAAACTATATATATTACAGTAAAATTGACAAGCCTGAACAGGTCCCGGCAATTAATCAGATTAGTTTTGACCCTGATGATGGCGAGATTATTACCAATCTGTCAGCGTTCTCAAATTATGTCATGGTTCAAAAGGAGACAAAAACCTGGATTATTGACGCTAACAACCCAGACATGGTTAAGCCTATCCAGTTATCAAATAATATTGGTTGCATTTCTAAAAAGACATTTTGCATTTGTGGCAATGGGCAGGAAGTAATTTGGCTTTCCCAGGAAGGTTTTTATTGGTCCGACGGGGTAAAACTTGAATCGTTATGCAAGAATAAAATTTACTTAGACCTCATGCAAAATGTCGATAAATCAATAATCTCCAACGCCAGGGCGATTTACTATCCGAGTGAGAATTTATATATTTGCTTTGTGCCGTATCTTAATAGCAATTATCGGATTTGGGTTTTTAACCTGCTGGCCAATCATTGGACCAGGTTTGCCTATGCAGTCATCCCGCATAGTTTTTGCCTTTGGACTGATGACTACGATATTAAGCGGTTGGTTTTTGGCTCACTTTTGCCTGGCGTGGAGTATGGCAAGCGCAGTTGGTTTTCTCATTTCTTTCTGGCTGACAAAGCCGACCATTACAAGGATGCAAGCGCGACAAGCACATGCGCGGCTTTAACAACAGTCACTTACACCAATATTACAATCCAGGTAATAACCGGCTGGGATTCGATGGGCAGTCCAGAGATTTTGAAGAGTCTGAGATCGTTTCACATGGATTGGTATAGCCACGGGGCAGCAACGGGTACGGTCGCTATCAAAGGGGATTACGGCAATCAGTCTGCTACCAGCATCACCTTAACCCATGCGGGTATCCAGAATGAGCCAGTCATAGCAGATTGGGAGCATGGCTATTTATATTTGGAGGGTTGGGACTATCAAATTAATGAAACAGAGAAAGCACCTATTGGGGGGTTCAATACTTCCCAGAGAAACTTTTCTGTTAAATTTACTGAGACAAGCGATTCATTCATAAAGGTTTACGGTTGGGTACTGTACTTTAAGGCCATGAATTATAGAACAGAATGAAAGAGCTATTTTTGAGATATGAAGGTCTTGACAAAATTTCGCGGGATAATTTCGTTGAAATCAAAAAAGCCTTTCATGATTCAAAATTGCAGGGCGATCTTGATTTTCAAGGCTTATACGACATTAACAATGTGGCGACCCTGGATGTTCACACGTCAATCTATGACGCTGGAACGCTCACAATTGGCGGTACGTCGACATTTGCTTCTACCGTTACAGTCAACGCAGGTTTATATTGCAGTAACATTATTTATGTGGATAAGGTTTCCAGCTATGGCGCGTTAACTTATCTGCAATTATCCAGCATCGGAGCGGTTGGGGTAAAAATCCAATGCAGTGCTTTCGCTACGACCCTAGCCGTGTGGGATTCGGCAGGCAATCTAAGTAACACTGGTAATATATATCTTAATACTCATGGCATTGGCAACGATGCAAGCGTTTTGACTTTTGCAAGCACGTCAACAGGAAAAGCCACCTTTGCAGGCGATCTTGATATTACCGGGAAAACCTTGTGCAATTTCGGCGGGGCTATATATATTGACGTTCCTTACAAGCGCGTTGGTATATATTATTCAACCCCGGATTATGCTTTCACCATTAAGGGAAATTTGCAATTCATTCAAGTGGCCGCGCCGATTGCTTGTGTTGCCGCATTGGGTACAGGTGCAGGAAATATTGATAATGGAGCACATCGCTATTCGGTGACTTATATTAATTACGATGGTGAAACCGATCTGGGGGCATGGTCGAACACTATTACAGTTGTGGATAAAACTGCAAATGGTAAAATTAATTTAAGTTCCATTCCGGTTAGTTCCGATGCGAAAGTTTTGCAGAAACAAATTTTTAGAACCAAAGTTGGAGGTTTAGGAACTGCTTTTTTGCTTGCGACAATTTTAAATAATGTAACGACCTATGCTGACAATACTGCTGATGTTGATTTGGGTGTTAGTGGGTATCGCAAAGAAAATACGACTGCCGGTCAATTTTATATTGGTTATGCCAAAGCTGCAATTTTTGGGATTTATAATACAAGCTTTGGTTATAATGCCTTAAACAATAATACGACTGGTAATTCATTGACGGCTATTGGTTCGGGTGCTTTATATTCAAACACGGTTGGGTATGATTCGGTGGCCATTGGTTATGATGCGTTATATCTTGCAACTGGATCGGTTGATTGCGTGGCAATTGGATATGCGGCTATTTTAAATTCGATTGTTCCAGATAATTGCGTAGCTATTGGTAGCCAGGCTCTTAGGGAGGGTATTACTCTCAAATATTGCGTGGCCGTTGGTAATGATGCCTTGATAAAAAATGATGGTGATTACAATACAGCCATTGGCTATCAGGCAGAATATTACAATGTTGATGGCACTTACTTGACTGCCATCGGATACCAAGCTGGGAAAGGCGTTACTGGAAATAGTCATAGTAATAATGTTTTGGTTGGAGCGTTGGCCGGCACTGGTATAACCACGGGGAGCAACAATATTTTTGTTGGAAAATCCAGTGGTGAAAATTGCACTTCGGGCGGAACAAATATTATAATTGCCTATGACGTGGATTTGCCCACGGCTTCAACCTCAAATTATCTGAATTTAGGTGGTGTTTTGACTGGTAACACGTCAACCTTGGCCGGAAATATTGTTGGTGATTTCTCAGTAGCAACAAATAAATTGACGGTGGCGGCTGCAACCGGAGACACAATTGTTGCCGGAACATTAACCTTAAATGGCAATTTGATTGGCGTTACTTTGGATGAGCTTGACGATGTTGTCATCACTGCTCCTTATTCTCCACAGTCTTTAACATACAATGGAGTTAATTGGATTAATTCAGATATTCACGTGGTGAGTGCTGGCAAAGGTATTGAATTTTACATTGATGATACTCCGTCGGGTGTGCTTACATATAACTCATTACTGACTTATCCTACTGGTGCGGCGGAAGAAATTGATTCGGCAACTGTCAATTCAGTATCCGGGGAAGTTTTGATTGATTCATATATTATGAATCCTACTTCCAGGACAATCATAGATGCGGGAGAGTGGTCGTTTAAGACCTATTGCAAGGTTGATGTAACACCCGGTAAAACTGAAATAGTAATCCGAGTTTATAAAAAAGCTGCTGGGGATGCGGGTACTGAAACTGAATTGTTTAATGTTTCAACCGGTGAAATCAACAATGTGGCGGTTGAATTTTTGGAAATCATTTCAGTGCAATCAAGTTTTGTTATTTTAGTTACGGACAGAATTTTAATTAAATTTTATGGTAAGACAAATTCTGTGCCAAATGTATTGGTCAGTTTGTATCATAACGGCGTTTTGCACTGCACCCATATTGATACTCCTCTGGGTACGATGCACAATGATTTATTCAATATTCAAGGTGGATCGGCAACCGAGAGATACCATTTAAGTTTGGCTGAATACACTGAATTACAGGCAGTTGATTCAACCTATTTGCCTTTGGCTGGTGGAACTATGGCCGGGGCTATTAACATGGGCAATAGGGCTATCAGCAATATTTTAACCTTGGCTACCACATCAACAATCACAGCCGGGGGAAATGTTTTGATTGGAGCCAATGGCATTGGGAACAATGCCTCAGTGTTGACTTTCGCCGCAACCGCGACTGGACTTGCCACATTTGCTGGGGCGGTCAGATCGACAGGTGATTTCGATATTGCCACTACAAAGCTAACGGTCGCTGCTGCAACAGGAAACACGGCCATTGCTGGAACCTTAAACGTGTCTGGCTTATCAAGATTCGGGGATGCGATTGCTCCTACAAATTCCCTTGATTTGTCCATTGCCACAGGCGCATTGTCAACACCGGACATTGTGTTTTGGGGAACCCTTGCTGCCGGACCGACTGTTTATAATTGTGGTCGCATTTACTCATCCTTTAACTCAACTGGTGGTGGCTATGATAAGGCTCAAATATCGTTACAGTTACCGACTGCTCTAAACACGTTCAATGACATGGTTTTTGTGAAAGGCAATAAGGTTGGAGCGATTTTTGAATGCAAGATGGGCATAAACACCAGTGCGCCCGAACAGATCATCCATGCTGTGACAACCCACACCGATATTCAGTTTTGGATTGAGTCAGGAGCAAGCAGAGTTTGTGGTTTCCGCGTAGATGATACCGCATCGCTTGCTAAGTTTATAAGTAGTTGGCGCACCGGGAGTGCCTATAATATGGCCTTTGAGTTCGGGACTGTTACCAAGATGCTCCTGACTACAACCGGGCAATTGGTCATTAATGACACTGCTGTGACTTCGGGCATGACCTTGGATGTGAATGGCAAATCAAATTTTCGTGATGATTTAACCATCATTTCGGCCAAGAATATTGTCTTATCTACAACCACGGGAACCAAAATAGCGACTGGCGCAACTCAACTTATGGGTTTCTGGAACGCAACGCCAGTGGATCAGCCCGCGCTTATCGCGGTCGCTGATGGCAGTTTAGCAAGTGTTACCGCCCAATTTAATTTATTGTTGGCGAGTATGAAAGAAATTGGTTTAATTGCGAGTGCTTAAATGGCATTACTATTAAGTAATACAGTGTGGGAAGGGACTAGCGTTGAGAGTAGGCCGACGTATGCCCAAGGTGCTAGAGATGGTCATTTCTATAAAGAGCTTGATACTGGCGAGACTTACATCCGTATCAATGGTCTCTTTACTTTTATTAATCTTGGCCTTTCTTTTATTAAAGCTACAAAATCAGGGAAAATAACTACCGATGCGAACGGCATATTCAATGTTGTTTTCGTTACGCCTTTTATCAGCAATATTTATACGGTCACTTTGACTATTGAGTTTTACACGGGGAAGCCTGCAATTGCATTGTTTTCCAACATTACCAATACTGGATTTACAATAACCACGTTAAATTCAAAAAGTGGAAACGCAGAAGGCAATTTGAACGTGGCCTGGTTAGCGACCAGAGACTATAACCCATAAGGAATAATGAGATGAGTCAAGAAAAAATTATCCCAATTCCCGGTCAAAACATTAGCCTTTATCTGCCAAGCTGTATGACCTATTTCAGTCAGTTCAATATCTATGGCACAACTACGGCGAGCATTGGCTCAGAAAAAGTCGGCGTGAATTTTAAAATGTCAATGTTACCAGATTACAACGGGCTTACGGACACACAAAAAACAATCGTAAAAAATTGGGAAAAGATTAAAATTGCCAAAGCTTTAAATTTAACTGTTTTAAATCTGACGGGAACCATTGGAACCCTGACTTATGCAGATATAGATGATTCATGGTTTAGTTAAGGACAAGGAGTAAAAAATGAGTGAAACAAACGTTTCTTTTTCTGCTGGCCTGGCTGAGTCCGGGCGTTATATGGATAAGATTGTCTACAAAGCTACCGCGACAACATTGTTAAGTACCACAGTCCCGCAGGTGTTGGGTGGGGAAATTTCGGGTTGTCAAGGTGCAGATTTTATCAATTTGACCTTTGAGCTTGACATTAATAGCGCACAAAATGTCAGGATATATCTGTACGGGATGTATGCCACGGCTGGATCAGAATATCTTGTCCCATACAAGGATTCGAGCGATGGGACAACGGACTATTATGAAGTTCCTACCGATGCAGACGCGCATCGTTTCGTGAGTTGGACTGTCAACAAGGCTTTCCCAATTTACATTTTCCGCGCGTTGATGGCGACCGATGGCGGGACCGATCCAGACATCGAACATAGTGAAGTGAGTATATCTAGGAGGTAATCATGCCAGTACCAGGACAAATGCCAATGCCACCCCAGGGACCACCCCAAGGACCGCCACCGGGACCAGGACCGGGACCAGGACCGGGCGCGCCCATGCCTCAGGATCAGGGACAAGGTATGCCGGAACAACAGGGAGACATTAAGACAGAGATAGATCAGATCGTTTCCCAGATGCCTCCGGAAAAAATGCAACAAATTGTTGGCATGGATCAAAAATCAGCTTTGAAAATGCTTATGGATATATTTGTGCAGGCTGGTTTGGACAAGCCATTGTCCCTAGATTTAGCGGGTGTATTGTATGAAGCCATTCTGACTAAAGCTCAACAATCAACAAATTCAACACTGTCAATGATGAACCCGAATTTCACAAAAACTATGTCTCAACAAAATCCAGAAGCGGAGCAAGGTCCGAAGCAACCGTTATTGCCGACATTGGGAGGGTAGTATGCCTGATTATTCGTTTGATGAAAAAAACGGAATTTATAACGTAATGGATTTGACAGGTATGGGAAAAAACATACCAAAAATGCAAGATGCAGTAGCAAAACAGAAAGAAAGAATAACTCAACAAAATCCTGCTGATTATTTAACTCCACAATTGAATTATGGTACAGGTCAATCAACATTCCAGCAAGGGACACAGCAATCCCGTGAAGCTATGGCAAGTTCGCCCTGGTATCAACAATACCTAAAAGATTTGGGTTCTGCAAAAGAAAAGGTTCAGGGGTGGGGTGGTGAAGGTGGCGCCGGCGGTGGTGGCGGTGGTGGCGGTGGTGGTGTAGAAACGCCAGGGTATAGCGAAAATTTCAAAAAATTTCAAGGCGGCTTATACGGATATGCCCAAGACCTGATGACTAAGGAATCTCCCTTTGGGCAAACTGCTGTCAACTTAAAGACCCGTGATATTGACATGGGCAATCAACAAAAAATTGATTCTATCAAAGCGGATTTTGCGGCGAGAGGTCAGGCCGGATCACCCCAGGAACAGAAAGCTTTGGAGCAAATTGATTATGGCGCAAAGATGCAAAAAGCTGATGTCATGCAGAAAAACGCGGAGCAAGATGCTCAATACGGGTTACAAAAGTCAGAGGTTTTGCGATCTTATCATGATAGCTTTAACCAAGCCGAGATGCAAAACCGGGCAATGATCATGCAGGGCCAGCAAATCAATGCGGCGGCGGCGGCGGGCGCGGCAAGCGCGGCGGCGGGGGATGCGAAATGGCAACTCATGATGGAATTAAATCTGGCTGACAAAGCCGCAGGAATGGGAATGGATTATGAAAATCAGCAATTTGGCCGTTACATGCAGGGCGCACAATTTGACATGGGAAAAGCTCAATGGAGTAATGAGTTTCAATATACAAAAACTTACAACAACCAGATGATAGATTTGAACCGTGAGCTTGCTGCACAAGCGGCTAAAACTGCAAAGTCTGGTCAGATTTGGGGAGCCATTGGCGGGGCACTTGGAGCGGTGGGCGGTGTAGTAGGTTCGATTTTAGGTAAATAATAGGAGACAACATGGCAAATATACCAGTGATGCAAGGTCCATCAAGTGAAATGTGGATGCGTGCGGCGGGCGTGGGCGTGCCTTCCGTGTGGGATGCTTTCGGGGAAGCCATTAAAGGCGCGGCAAATTTCTATGTTGAGAGCAAACGGCGCAAAGAAGAGGAAGCTTACAGGACAAAAACTGATACAGAAAAGACTCGGCAATTTAATATTGGGGTTGGGTTGGAAAGGCAAAAGTTGACGGGTGATATTGAAAATCGTAAATTAATGCGCGAGAGTCAGGCAGAAATAGCTAAATCTAATCGAATTTGGGAAGAAAAAAAGTTTTTACAAGAACAAGCCTTGAAGGTGCAAAAGGTTGAGCAAGACGCAGTCAAACAAACAACGAAAAAATTTGAGGAAACTGATAAAAAAGTAAACCAAAAACATCAAGAGTTTGCAAATGGGATTGTTTATAATTACGAAAACATGAAAGAAACCGATCCGGCAGGAGCTAAATTATGGTTGAAAGAACAAGTTGCTAAATACGAATACCTTCCAAATATGGATGCATTTAAAAAAATTAAAAGACAACCCTCTGAGGGAAAAAATACTGGAAAATTTACTGACTTACAAAAAGCCCAAGCTGAATATGATGCCAGGCAACAAATGATTAAGGACGGGAAAAGACCTGAGAGTATTGAGGGTCAAAGATTATTGCCTGGATATATTAATCAATTTTTATTAAAAGGGAAAATCCCTGTGAACGATGAGAGCGGAGCAATGGGAAGGCCAAAAAATCCCGCAGTTGGCAAGACCTTACCTCCTATTAAAAGACCTCAAACAACAGGCGTGCCGGGTAATATAACCGGGCAAGAACAACCTCAAGACACCTGGGGAAGTTCAGCGCAAGGGACAGCAACTCAATCACCCATATCAAATTTGCAGACACAAAAAGAAGAGAGTTTGAGAAAGTTGCCTGGTGGCTGGTGGAACCAGAATTTACCTCCTACTAATGCGGGTTCGAGAGGTAATGATGTGCAACAATTTGTATCCGCTTTAACTCCTGAACAAAAAACAATTTATGAAAAAAACTTGCAATTGCTTGGCCCTGGAAGTGAGTTAAGAGTTTTGCAAAAAATGGCCGAATTAGGAATTATCAATGCCCAATGAATACGATCCTTATGATTTGTTTGGGGTAACAAAACAAATTGAAACTCCACACCAATCAGAGTATGATCCGTATGATTTGTTTGGAGTGACAAAACAAACAAGCAAGCAAAATGAATATGATCCTTATGATTTATTTGGGGTGAAACAATCCAAGGGTTATGAACCTTACAAACCTATGGTTGAGCATGTTGAATTAAATAAACCATTAATCCCAGCGCAACAAACCAAGGAAAATATTGAAGCTGAAAAGTATATGGCAACAACAACACCTATGGAGTATGTTGCCAAGGCTGGTCAATCTACATTGGCAGGAACAACCAGCGCGGCAATTGGGTTGGTTGATTTTTTCAACAAATTGTATAAAGTAACCAATCCCACATCTTACATGAAACCACAATTTGAGGCGGTAGCAAAAGAAAAAGGTTATTCTGATGAGTGGATACAGGAAAATTGGAAAAAAGTAAATGAAACTTTTTTGGACAAGCCTGTGAATGATGTGAAAGAATTTGCCGGCGGTCTTAGAAAAGCTGGTTTGGACGGTATTGCAGGGATGGTCTTTGAGGGTTTAGGCAGACTACCTATTGATATACCGAAATACGCAACACTTGGCTTTGTTGCTCCGATGATGGTTGAAGGTGGTGTTGAAGGTGCTAGCCAAGCTTTAGAAGAAGGCAAAAACCCTGTTTGGGGTGGAGTTAAAGGGGCAGCAATTGGAGGGACGCAAGGTTATATTACAAAAAAGTTAATGGGTATAACCCAATATTTACCAAAAGGAACTCAGCATCTAGGGGCTGGGGTTTTGGGCGGGGCTGTCCCGGAAGCGGGTATGCAATTATTACAGGGAGAGGATATAACCAAACCTGAAAATTTAAAACGCATTATTGCAAGCACTATTACGATGGGCTTGATACATCAAAAAACAAAAGCCCCGGTTGAAAAATTTAGTTTAAAGGATATTTTCGCCAAGGATATTGATTTTATAAAACGAATAACAAAAAAAGATATTGCTGTACCCGAAGAAAACCATTTCACAATTGATGAACTGGCAAGTGCTATCAATGATTACGTTGCGAAGCCAGAGCAAGCCAAGGCAAAGGAGATACCAACCGAGCAAGTTACAGAAACAGATGTAATACCGCCAATACCACAAATGAAGCCATCAGATAAATTTAAGCCAATTAAATTAATTGATGAGAATATTATGCTTGACCCAATGACTGATAAACCGAACAAAGTTTTTCGGGATTGGCAGAATGATATTAAGGCCACTACGGAGCAGGGTGTTTTGCCTGATGGGACACCTTATACCAGTTTTCAAGAAATCAAAAGACCTGGTACTCGTGGGGCTGGAACGCACATGTACGAGAGTTTAATTGAGGATGTTATTAACAGGGGTGGAATTTTTAAAGCTGATGCAATCGCTTCTTCTCCTGATTCATTGCGTGTCATGGAAAAAATAGCTAATAAAAAAGGCTATAATATGTCACAAATAGGACTTAATCTGGCTGGTCAACCCCGTTATCAAATATCGAAATGGGAAACAACCCAACCTAAAAATATTCAAATAGAATCTGTAAATGGAGAGCCTTCAGCAACGCCTCCGGTCACACCTCCGATAACCCCACCCCCAGGAGGAACAGGCGTTCCTGGGGAGACACCACCTTCCCAAGAACCCCGTTTAGTAGAAAGTAAGGTCCGCTCTAACACTGGTGAAAAGATTGGAATTAAAGAACAATTACCCAAGGAAGAGTTTCTGTATCCTGAATCTACCCATCCTTGGCGAGATGAGCAAGTTAAACAGCGTGTCCAAAGTGAAGGTGAGCAAAATATAATTAATCGAATTGAGAGTCAGGGTGTTAAGGATGAGATTGATAATGTGTTTGTTGGTGAAAAAATTAATGAATTGAAAAAGGATTTAAGCCCAGAAAATATTGACAAGATCAGATCATTGGCAAAACGGGCGCAAGTATTTGGAACGGAAGCTGGAAAAAATGTTGAATCATTCAAGCAATGGCAAGAGTCATTTGCAGGCCGGGTTAAAGTTGCCGAACAGGTTGTAGCGGCAGTTGAAAAACAACCACGCTTAAAGAAAAAGATGAAGGAAGTTGAAGCGGAGATAAATGCTCTCAAAGGAAAAGTGGCCAGAACACCTAACTTACAACAAAAGCGCAAAATATTGACTGAAGAATTTCGCAAAAAATATCCCAAATGGTCCGCGTCAGAAATTAAAGCAGAAGTTAATAAGACGTTGAATCCTGATGGGAAAACCGACTGGTCCAGTTTTGAACAAGCAGTCAAATCAAAATTAAAGATACCTGTTTTGGATGATTCGACAATCAAAATGATCAAGGAATATTCCGACAAAATAGATGCTTTGCCGAAGGATTCGATTGCAAGAATTGAATGGGAAGGGCGGCTTGGCAACAAGATAGGCGAACTAATGCCAGTTACTTTCAAGGAAAAATTGGCTTTGTTTCAAACAATGGCCATGCTTTTAAGGCCAAGGTCGCCTATTAAAAATCTGGTTGGAAATACATTGTTTGAAGGCATTACCAGGATTGTTAATAAAGTGGCTGTTCCCATTGACATGTTGTTTGCTTTGAGAAATAAGGGAAGAACGCTTGCTTGGAGTACTGGTGCAGAATTAAAACAGAGTTGGATAAAAACATGGGTGTCTAAATTTGCTCAGGATGCGAAGTATGCTTTGGAAGGTTTAGACATCAATAACAAACTGCTCGAAAAACGTATCAAAGAAGTCATGACCGGGAAAATTACAGACCATGATCTTAATGAGATACTGTATAAACGACAGGCAATGGAAGAACAAGGCGGTAAATTTGAATTAGGGCAAAAGCAAGTTTTCAAAAGCCGGGCTGGCAAAATGGCAATGGCTACACTTGCAATCACTATGAGATCGACAGACAGGGCAGCGTTTTGGGCCAGGTTTGAAAATTCATTGGCAAATCAAATTGCTGCTGGCCAAATTAAAAAGGGGTATTCTGGCGTGAATCCAAACATGGTTGAGCAAGCCATAGGCGAAGGATTACAAGTTACCTTTCAAAATAAGACTCTGGGAACTTGGGCCGCATTGGGTTTGAAAAGAGCATTGAATAAATATTTGTATTTTGGGGGCGAAGCCTTTATGAAGTTTGTTAAAACCCCTTTAAACATTATAAACCAAGGCATTGAACATTCACCTTTAGGGTCTGTAAAAGCCATTGTTAATACTATTCGACTGATGAAAGCTGGAAAGGATATACGAACAGAGCATGGAATTTTAGAAGGAAAAGCGGCTGAATATGGCAGCTTGCAAAGGCAGACCGCGATAGAATGGGGAAGAACCTTAACTGGTACAGGCGTTATGTTGTTGGGTTATATGCTGGCCAAAAATGGAGCTATGACAGGCGGGGAACCAGATGAAGAAATTAAAAAATTAAATATTGCTACTGGAAAAGGAAATCGAAGCATTAATACAAGCGCATTAGCAAGGTGGCTTGCTTCCGGTTTTCAATCGGATCAGTTAATACCAAAGCCAGATGATGATATAAAAGATTATGACTGGCTTGGACCATTGGCGATACCTCTTTCAATTGGAGCAAACAAATATCAATATGAGCAAATCCCTAAATCGAAGTTGAATGCTAATCAAAAGATGTTAAAGGCTGGTGGCGATATTGTTGATATGTATTTGGCTGCTGCTGATGTTGTAGCCGAGCAACCCATGACCCAAGGTTTGAGAATGTTGACAGGTGGCAAAAAGGTTACAGATATTGTTGGGAATCTCATTAAAAATGTACCTGCTAGTTTTATTCCGCAATTGGCTTCGGATATAGCATTGTTAACAAGTTCAACACTAAAAGATGTGAGGGAGAACGATTCTGTAAGCGAAGCCTGGAACATGATGAAAAAAAGAATCCCTGGCGTGTCAAGTCAATTGCCAGTCAAGGTTACTGTGCTTGGTCAAAAAATGGAAATTTTTGAACCAAAGCGAACGATCTTTGAAAAATTTTGGGATGTTACAACTTTTTTAATTAAGCCCTGGATTGCAAAAAAATATAAGGCAGAACCGGGGATTCAATTTGTTGAAACACTTTATAGAAAAACGGGTGAAGCAAAAGTTCTGCCGCGAGATGTTACCAATACAAGTACTATCTCCTATCAAGGCAAAAAGATACCATTAAGTCAAGAGAATCGTTTGCGCTATCAAGAGATTACAGGTCAATTATTTAGTAAATATGTCCGTGAAAACCTGGAAGCATTGAAGGGAATGGACAATACAGATGACCAAGTAGCATTTATGCACGAAATCTTGAATGAGGTTGGTAAAGATGCCCGGAACCAATGGTTGATTGAACAGGGTTATTAATTTAGTTTTTTATGTGTTCTAAAAGTATCCGATAGCTTCAGGGTCTCATTAAAGAATTGTCTTTTTAGAGCCATTGAAATATTCCGTTTTACAATTTGTTTGGATGGATTGCCGTCAACTATTTTCTCAGTGTTTAGGAACAATTGTGGTACACCGCCCATGCTGACCGCCTGTTCAGTGGTTAGTTTTTTGATATTCAAATCATAGCCCTGGATACCAATTTTATCCAACGCCCATTCGATATTCTTTTTTATTTCCTTGCAAGGGTTACATTGGTCTATTGTTAACAGGGTAAAGTTTACGTTCATGTTATTTGGTTTTCTTTTATTTGATTCTTGATTTGTTCAGCAAATTTAATCAAAGATTGCAATACTTCTGGTTCTAAATATATTATGTCTGATGGGCAATTAAAATCATTGGCTTTTAATGTAAATCCATACCCGTCAAACTCAACATATACCGCGTCTCCTATATAGCTTTTCCAATTTGATTGGTCCATATTTGTGTCTCCTCATTCTGTGATCTGGGCTTTCAAATTTTCAATCAGCACCCAAAGTTTGGTAAGCGTCTCAACTTCAATTTCAACATTTTTTTGTCCACGCATGATGGCATCCCCCAAAAAATTTTTTACTGTGTCACGCAATTGCTCAAACTCACCGTTGAATTTCATTTGACATTCCTAAAAATAAGTAGCTGTAAATCATCAGGATAGCCATAGGGGCCGGTAAATTCCAACCTGCCTACGAATCTCTTCATAATGCGTCCTTTGAGCATGTGATCATCGCAAATCCATTCGTGGCTCATATTCGGCAAGAGCATAACAATGACAGGCAGTTTTTCTTTCCAATGTCGCTCTAGTTCCAGGCAAGCTTTCAACACCCATTCAAAGGTATCCTTCCCATAGGGGGGGTTGCACCATACGACTTCATTACCCCAATCTTGTTTCAAGCCGTTTTCTTTTGGTGTGTAAAAACGGGGTAGCATGTGATTGTGATCGTCGGCTGCCACGTCAATTGTAAATTTAAACTCTTCATTCAATTCGTGCCAAAATTTTTTATAAGTTAACATTTTTTTTCCTATTCGAGAATCTCGAAGTCCTTTTGCTCAAAAAAATAACCTTGTCGGCATAACTGCAACTCAATTTGCTCTGTTTCAATTTGGTTGATGTAAAAAAGTGGACACCATGAACCACATCTTTTGCCATTTCGATATGGGCAAAATTGCTCCTCAAATTTTTCTTGAAATTGTCTTAAAAAACTTAACTTCCCAAATTCCAATTTTGCTTTTTTTATCATTTTATCTCCATTAATAATATTTAATTCAACATTGCCCGACAATATTAATATAAAAGCCCCAGGAATTTAAAATCAAAACGAGGAGAGACGATATGTATCTGAGATACATGAATGTATTGGAGACATAAGATCGTTTAACCTGGTTGATTGTACGCATTAATTTTTTCATAGTTTTTTGAAAAGATAGTTTTTGGAATCGACTACGGTCATAAGGGGAATCCAGTTGAAATTTTTTCCAATAATTTTTAAATCTGAGTTGACGTAAACCATTTTTGTTTTTTCAGTCTGTAAATTTTTCAAAAGATACTCGCCGGATTCGGTTGGAATTTTTTCTGTCCAGGTTTCAATCAATTTCGTTTCCAACTGGAACGGAAATTTCTGAGGTAAATTTTTCAAAGCAAAAGTTTTCTGGTAATTTTCTTGGTGCTGTAAATTTAATTGAATCAATTCGTACCTCCTTGTTTTCTTGCCAAAAAGCAACCGGCCCGGAAAAAACATGGACCTGGCCATCGCTTGTTTTTACAAAAACTGATTGAAAATAATCTTCTTTTTTGTTTTCCATTTAATTTATTTTCACCTCACATCGTGGATTGGTAAAGTCAACTTTGTATCCCAAAAACAGGGGAATGATTTGAGTCATGTTGTCATCCGGGATTATCTTGCTTTGGACTAACGCATCCTGCACAGATTGAGCCAGGTTGATATAGTCAAAGCGTCGCTTGTCTCTCCGGCAAAAATACATCTCAAGAAACATTGGCCGCCGTTTGATTAGTTTGATTTGCTCCCGGTATGTTTCGACAAAATCTTTTAACCTTCCAATTTTTTTTCCGAAATTCTTTCTATACCATGAGCCATATAGGGGATTGGGAAATAGTCGCCGACCACCCCGGCCAATCACTTGCGAGTTTTTTTTGCTTGGCGTATTGCCGTAAAGGATTATTGTCATTGATTACTTTCCAAACAAGGGATGTTTTTTCACTTGCTCTATCATCTCATCATGGCCTTTTTCCGCTTCTTCCCAAGTTGAATACCTGTTCATCAAATTATCACAATGGCCTCCAAAAACCATAGTCTCAAAAAGGATGGGTGGTCCTTCGTGGTAATTGTGGTTAAGACCAAGAAAAACTGTACTGATAAAGACGTTTCCAATTTTTGTTTTTTTAACCATGTTGTCTTTAGAGATATTTTCAATCCATTCATTGAGTATGCAAGGTACTGCATTTTTACCTTCGAGTTTAAACATTTCCATCATGCTTCATAACCTCCCAAAGCCAAGCAAATTGGGGATAGTTTGCCAATTGGTATATTTGTAATTTTGCACCTTGGAAGGAAATTTTCCCTTGTTTCCTTCAATGGTGATAATTTCCATGCCCGTTACCTTCTCAATAATTCCTACGTGGCCAAGCCATGATTTCGGGTCCTCGCGCCAGAAAAAAATAATATCGCCAGGCTGGGGCTGTTCCACAAGTTTTTTGTGTTCCCGGAATTGGTTGAGTAAATTCCTTACTGACAAAGTTTCTTCGGGAATCCATTTTGGAATGTCGCCCTTATAAGAAACAATAACGCCCTGCATAATACACCAGCAAACAAAGGCACAACACCAATTTACGGGCGGCTCCGCCATGTCGCCCACATACATTTCAATCCAGGGTCCAGCGTTATTTTCGCCGACTTCCCCGGCACCGGCATCTCGCTCTTGTCTGGCAATGTCCAAAACTAAATCATTGAATTGTTGCATATCATTTCACCTTATTCCTATTGGTTTATTTCTTATTTCCAGGTTGTCAAGCCTTTCCATGAGGTCTTGCAACTCGGTTTGCTGAATATTGATTTGCTCAATCAATTCATTCAGTTTCGTAACGATGTCGTAAAACTGGTTATTGGTTGGATAGTGGCCTGTGTTCTCAATTATCAGGATACGTTTAATCATTTTATTAAATCATTGTTTTGCACGGATTCGATTTTCTCTTTGCATTTTTCCGAGAAGCATTGAGAAACCCAGGGCGCATAAGAACAGCCACAGTTAGGGCATGTCCAACCATAATTATTTTTTGTCCAATTCACAATCATTCATGACCTCCTAAATCACCTTTTCCCATCGGTCGACATTGAAAATTTTGACATTGTCTTTATAGACAATCATGACTTTCCCGGCTCGCCAGATAATAATCCCAAGGGCAAAGGCGGCGATTAGCAAGCCGAATAAAAAGCCGAGTAGCAGCTGGATCATTTGGTTTCCCTTTGGATTAAACTCTTATTGCTTCCGCTTCTGTGATCTGCATACTGCGATCAAACCACATGCGAGCGTTAACATCTAAATCCTCTCGTTTTTTCCCCGAATCTAAAACTTGGGTGTGAAAAGGTTTTGAATCTGTATTCTTTGTTGGTACAGGAACATGGTTGATTGGATTGACATTGTAATGACTGGATCGGTAGTTGTTTGTTTCATTTAATCCTAACTCCCATCGGTCAATGTATCTGACTTTTTCTTTCCCATCCCGGCTTAGTAATTTGGCAGGGCTTAAAAAATTCTTTTTCCAAAAGTCATCATTACGGTATTTTAAAATAATTGCTTCAATGGTTTCAAATTTATAATTCATTTTCAACATCTTATCAAACTCCATAGGCCATTGGTTTTGATTTGAGATTCGTTTTTTGTAGTCATCCGGCAAAGTGCTTAAAAAAATCTCTGTAAGTTTTAAAGCTTCCGGCGACGGAGGAGCCGTTTTCTCTTTCGGAGGTTTCTTTAATATTTCTTTCTTTTCTTTAATTATATATAGGGGGTGTCGCCGGTGACATCTTTTAGTGTCACCCGTGACATCATTGGGTGTCACCGGTGACATCCCTTCCGATTGAGAATGGGTGTCACCGGTGACATCTTTTGGTGTCACCGATGAGACTGTTTTTGTTTCGTGTATGGTCTCACCGGTGACACTATTTGTAATTGCTTGAGACCTTTTTGTTATCCAGGGCAACCATTCTGATTTATTATCGTTGATTGAATAAGCTCCCTGATTATCCCTGACAATTCGTTTGAATTTCAGTAACTTATTCAATTCACGGTTGACATTGGGTCCGTCAATTCGTGTCATATCCACAAACTCTTTCCTTGAGATGATTGCTTTGGTTTTATTCCAGCCAAAGGTTTTGCGAATGATCACATCATAAAGCCTCCTGGGCCTTGTGGGCATGTCGGAATCCAGTGTCAATTCCGTTATCCGATGTGGAATAATTGCTGACGGCTCACTGATTTTTGCTTTAGAATGAGTAAAGTCTTGATCCCTAAATGTCATAACGTCCTCCTAGTAATAGTTTTGAATTTTTTGGAACAGGGAAATGCCGATCAATTCTCATTATTCTATCTCCTGTTGTATTGAAATGCTGATAAAAAGGTAAAGTCCGGGGTGCTTTTAAATGTTAAAATATGATTTGGTTGGAAAACCCGGACTTTATCTTTTAGTTTCATATTTTAACATGTTGTTTTAATTAAAAGCAAGCAAATAATAATTTTCCAATAACCTTTTGTCAACAAAAAAAATAAAAAAAATGTGGCTGGGCTTGCAGAGTCATACCCAGCCACGTTTTTGAAGTGGGTGAAAAAAGGAAATATTAAAATGGGTCGCTGGGGTCCCATGTATTTTCTTTTGTGGTTGTTTCCCAGGAATCATTTTTTTTTGGGGGTTCGGGTTGGGGTGGTGGGGTTGGACTTCCAGGGACATTCAAATCCTTTTGCCAAAAGTCAGACATCTTGACATAATATTTGCCGTTGGGGTTTGGCTCTCTAACCAACTGCACCATGACCGAGCAGCCCAGCAAGCCTTCTGTGTCAAACTCTTCCCAATTGGTCCCTTCATATCCGCAGGCACGGGCAAATTTCTTTAGTCGCCAAAGGGCTTTCTCAGTAAGAAAAAATGGCTCCCTTTGCACTTGGCCAAGGTCATTGGCCATCATTATAATGACAGCTTGCTTTCCATTGATTTCTTTATAGCTTGCATTGGTAACGGTTAGTTCGTAAACCCCTTCAGACAACCAATTACTATCCTGGACATTATGCAATGGCACTTTCATTTTTTCCTTCCTTGTTTTTTTTATCAGCTTTTTTAAACACGCTGAGAATCTTTTTGAAAATCACAGATAAATTTGCTGGTTCATATAATTCCAGGCTTCCAGATCGGTCTTTGGCCAAGGCTTTCGGGACTTTGCCGGTCACAAAATAGCGTACTATTTTTTGATCTTCTTCTTTCGTGATCATCCAAAAAACCTCATCAAAATAAGCCGAGACATTGCTTGCCAATTTACCGTTAAGGCTGGGGGTGATCTGTGTTGCGCCAGTAGTCTCATCTTTTTGAGAATCCTCTAAGCAGGTCATTATCACGTGGTAAGGTAAGTCCCTAAAGGAGCGTATAAATCTCATCATCCGGGTCTGTAATAGGCCATAGTCAGCCATTGTCATCATCTCATCATACACTTTTCCGGGGTTGATACCCTTTTCCGGGCGATCCTTTTTAACAATCTGATCCTTGCACATCTCATTCAGTTCAGTCAGTGAGTCAAGCATGATCGTTTTGTATTTGGTTTGATTTTCGGGTTTTAACAAATCTGCATATATTTTGTGCAGATCATCCCAATTATCAACTCTCCAAACATCAAAACTTTTCCCAGCCAGGGCAAGCAAGCCGCTCTCATCTGAAATGATCAGTGTGTTTTCTGGCTTCAAACTTAGCACTGAGCTTGTTTTCCCTACCCCGCTCTTGCCATAGATCAGGATTTTAATTTTTGTTTCCTGAATTTCATTCGTATTAAATTGTTTCAAACACCCTCCTTTTGTGCCAATACCTCGACCCATAGCGATTGGCCATAATCGCATATTTGCCGAGCTTGGCAGTATTTTAAACAAATTTTGCTATTGTATTTTTGTCTCTCTTCTTCTGAGCATAAGGGAATTGTATTAATGTCCTTGCAATCCAGGTATGGAGATATTTTGTCGATTTTATGGGCGATTAATTCATGGGTTTCGGCCAGTCCTATTAATTGGATTGGGATATTTTGCAGTTGACAGCCGGTTATTCCTTTTTGATTTGCCGCACGATCGGTCCAATCACGGACCAGGGCCGAGATGACAGCCCATTCAGACACCCTTATTTTGTTGTGATGAAGGATCAAACGGTAAATGCTGAGTTGATTAATCCAATCATCGAATTCTCCCCTTGCCACATTCCAAAGCGTTGTAGTTTTTAGGTCATTAATTATCAGGTCTTTTGCACAAACCCTTTTATTTTCCAGGCAAGGGAAGTTATTCGCATGGTCCAGAGCATCGAATTTACCTGAGATTTTAACATTGTTTATTGTTGTGTAATAGCGTTTTTCTGACAGCAAGCCGGGATACTTGACACGCTCCCGGCTCGCATGACAGGCGGTTCCGACAACCGCCCAGATTTTATCGGATATGTCGCTGGTGAGCTTGTCGCTACAATTTTTTATGGCGACAAGCTCCCTGATAGGCTTTAATAGTGTGGTCGTGGATAGTGAGTCATCATGGTCGTACTCATCTTTTAGCAACCATTCAAAATCAATTTTTGATAAGCCGTGCAAATTTGCCGGGTAATTTGGTAACGGTTTTTTGTTCATCTTCTGGTATAAATCCTCCTTCATTGATAGCGACTGACCGGCAAAGTGTTTCAAAATCAAGCCCGGTCAGATCGGAGACGGAAAGCCAGAAAAGCAAACAGCCTTTCTGATGACCTTCTAAAATCCGGTAAATGTAGCCAATGTTCCAGTTAATCCGCTTTGATAGCCAGTAGCCAGTTTTTCCATTGTCCTTTAACCATTGTTTTAGTAGCTTCATTTGTTTACTCCTTAATTATATTCAGATATTCGCTTTCTGTCATATAATACATTTTTAACAATTTACATACATGACCGAAACCATGATTAATATTACCAAAAACGTACCAATGTCTTGCAATCGTATTTTGCTTGTTTGTTTCATTTTTGCTCCTGTTTTGTTTGCAATATTTTTTGTACTTGTTCCAGGGAATTTCCGGCAAATTTATAATCATGGAATAGATAGGTGTTGTCTTTAAGCCAATAATTGATGAAGGTAAATTCTTTGTCGGACCCTTCATAAGCGATTTTATAACCTTTCAGATTTAATTTGAGAACACCTTCCAGGGCTGTCATGATTTTATCAAGATCATCTCCTAGAGCATTGGTCAGGCTTTTATGTCCAATGTCCATGTCACTAAGGATGATGTAACCATATTGGCGATTGACTTCCAGGACTAAAATGTCTGGGCTGGTTTTGTCTGTGTGCATGAGAAAGGCTTTTGTTGAACACGCCGGATGTAGATCATTATCAGCCGGATTCTTTACGTTTTTACCACAAATTTTGCAGATCATGATCTTTCCTTGTCGCTGTAATTTGCTTTTGTCAATTCTTGGGAACGTGTTAACAAATTTGTCAATTTATCAGTGCATTTTCTAATACCGTCCCTGATATTACCAAGTTTTCGCAATGATATGTCTTCATCTTTGGCACTTATTGAATCCAACGTAGCAGTCCAATGACTGTCAATTTCATCCAAAAGAGCAAACATTTGATCCAAAACAGCCGCCTTTACAATAATATCGTTCATGTTATTATTCAACCTTTCCCTTACCTGCCAATTGGTCAGGGTTTACAGGAGTAAATAGTTTTTATTCTTGTTTCGCCATTCCCATTCAATTTTGCTCCTGTGATAATAATTAATTTTTGGATTGATTCGGCTGGATGGCTGGGTTAGTTTCAACTCTGATTATTTTGATTTCAATAGTTTCTTCGGTTTCTAGTGCTTCATTCATTTCGTCAACCCATTCCTGGGCAGCATTAATGATCGCCTTTCTTGCAGAAGGGGTAAAAACCCGGTCGGAATCGAATTCAGGCCACAACGAGTACTTTGCTGGCCCAGCTCCGAAAACATTAAAACCAGCAAGAAATTCTGAATGACTTTTTTCCCCGTCCTTTGTTTCCTTCAGCCATAGGCCATGATAACCGTCCGATTCTCCCTTTCCTTCAGAAATTAAAATAGAACCGTTAGTCAACCCCTCGGTCAACCATCCAATTGTTCCTCGCGTGTTACCGATTTTTTTCAATTTAATTTCCATATTTTTGCCTTTCTCTTACCTGCTTTTCAGTCAGGATTTACAGGACTAAAAAGTTTTTATTTTTCTCTCGCCATTCCCAATCAATATATTGGGTGACCAATTCCCGATAGCAATTGAACCTTGCTACTAACTCAGTACCTTTCCAGGCGGACATACGCCCGGACATATCGCCAATTGCTTGTTTATCCATAATGGAACCTTTTAGGATGAAGCCATGCTTGGCGCAAAATTGTTGACATTTTTCATAATCTGTTTTATTGTTCATGTTATTCACCGAAGCATTTCAAGCAAAACAGTTTTTTGCTATGCGTATAAAACGCCTGGCTTTTCACTGGTAAAAACGTCTTGCAACACTGGCAATAGCCGCGAAAGCGCACAATGATTTGTTTGTCAAACATGTCGGCCTTAGAAGCTTCACGAATCATAAAAACCACGTGGCTTTCTTGTATGTCGATGGGCTTTAGCAAAAAATAGTTGCGGTCCAGGGACATAACATAAAACTCATTTAGCTTGAGATAGGCAAGCGGG
>Ga0315278_10000382_pt1 | contig 39143 bp, 30 predicted proteins | sample YL17G06_0_MG_FD_203880 | JGI IMG/M metagenome (GOLD analysis project Ga0315278, IMG submission 203880) | Sediment microbial communities from Yellowstone Lake, YNP, Wyoming, USA - YL17G06_0 | ecosystem: Environmental > Aquatic > Freshwater > Lake > Sediment | place: USA: Wyoming | collected... | reverse complement strand
TGCAGGGTTGAACATCCGAGGGCAAGCCTCTGTTTTATCCCAAGGGGAAGCCTGCTCACCATGGTATCTTCCATCCCTGCAAGGTGAGAGACATCCATGACCCACTGCATCCTCTCTTTCAAATCCTTCTTTTCTATTTCGTATATAGTGCCATAGAGTTCGATGTTCTCAGCCACCGTGAGATCGCCGTAAAGGGAAAAGATCTGCGACATATATCCTATTGTCTTTCTGAGTTCAGGACTCCCTGACTGCAGTCCCATAATACGTATTGAGCCCTCATCAGGTTTATACAGTGCAAGGACACATTTCAGGAGTGTTGTTTTCCCTGCCCCGTTAGGGCCAAGGAACCCGAAAATTTCGCCGTGATGTATGGAAAGATTTACATCATCAACAGCCTTAAACGATCCGAAATGCTTGCTGACCCCGGAAATCTCGATCGCAACTGAACCGTTTTTTGAAACGGTATTCCTGAATGGTATATCGTATGTGGTCAGTTCCTTGCCTGCAAGAAGCATCTTGAAAAAGGCATCCTCCAGGTCTTTTTCCTCTCTCATCAGCTCTTCAGGGTTACCCGAAAAAAGGATCTTCCCTTCGTGCAGAAACCTGACTGAATAGCATCTTTCAGCTTCATCCATATATGAGGTAGTAAGGATAAGGGTAGTCCCTTTTTCTGTAATGAATCCGTTCAGGATCTCCCATAACTGGCGCCGTGAAAGCGGGTCTACCCCTGTTGACGGCTCATCAAGCAGAAGCACCTCAGGGTTTGAGATCAGAGAACAGCAGATGCCGAGCTTCTGTTTCATGCCGCCGGAAAGATGCCTTGCCAATCTGGCCCTGAAAGGCTCCAGGCCGGTTGCCCTGAGCAGTTGATCTTTCAGCCTGTCCCTCTCTGCATCCGGGACATTCTTTATCGCAGCAAAAAAATCAATATTCTCCTCCACAGAAAGGTCCATGTAAAGATTCAGCCCAAGACCCTGGGGCATGAAGCTGAGATATTTCTTTATTCTTTCCGGATGCCTGCGGATATCTGTATTCATGAATGTTGCAGTACCCTGAAAGGAAAGAACTCCGGCACATATCTTTAAGAGTGTGCTTTTACCGGCGCCATCAGGGCCGATTATGCCGGTAATCTCCGCGGGTGTGATATCAAGGTCTATTCCTTTTAGCGCTTCAACCTTCTTGAATTTTTTTGAAATATTTCTCAGTGATATGACAGGAGGGGCCATTTATCTGGTTTTGATACCAAATCTTACATCTACAGGCATTCCTTTTTTGAAGACCTCATACGGTGTTTTATTCTTTGATGCAGAGTCTTCTTTCTGCGGGAAACAGATCTTGACTGCAAAGACCTGCTTTACCCTTTCTTCATAGGACTGCACCTCTTTGGGCGTAAACTCCGCCTTGTCTGAAATATAGCAGACATTGCCGCCGAACGGTTTATCAGGATAGGCATCATTAAATACATCAGCCTGCATATTGAGACTTATCTTTCCGATATATTTTTCCGGCACATAGGTCCTGATATGAATATCTTCAGGATTGATCATAATACCGATAACACCTCCCGGCGCAACTACTTCACCGGGTTCGGAAACCTTTTTGAGAATGACACCATCTGACGGAGCACTCACCTTTGTATAACCAATATTAATATCCACCTGGTGCAGACTTTCTTTGAGCTGGTTTACTGATTTAGTGAGGGCAAGAAGCTCACTTTCCTTTGCCCTTACGAGCTTCTTTGAGTCTTTTGATCTCATCACAAAGACCTTTGCCCGCTCAACCTCCCTCATGGCAACGTTTAGTTCTTCCCGGGAGAGTTCATAGGAAAGTTTTATACTCTCGTATTTCTGTTTTGATATAACCTCTTTTTCCAAAAGATTCGCATATCTCTTGAAATCTCTTTCCGCATTTTCCCTGTTTGCCTCTGCCTGTTTCAACCGTGCTTCAGCAACCGAAAGCGTCTTTTCTGCTTCATCGATGGAATGATCAACGCTGCTCGATGTGTAATCGAGATCAAGCCCGGCAGCGTGAATCTTTTCCTTCAGTTCATCTATCCTGGCGACAATCTCTCTCCGCTTAGATTGCAGCTCCTGATCCTCAATAAGCGCAACTGAAGCTCCTTTTTTGACAATCATCCCATCCTCTATTAGGACACTCTCAAGCCTCCCTGAAACTCTTGCAGCCAATTCGATCTCAGTCGCCTCAACCCTTCCGCTGACTGTCAATAAGCTGTCCTTTGATTTGATGTGTACAATGATTTTGTAGGCGACTATTGCCGCAAGTATGATGAGGATAATGAAAATGAGTAATCTTTTGCGCATGGTAAAAATTATAACTGAAGACAGGGGCAGTGTAAACATATATCATATCGAAATAAAAATGAACTACCACGCAGTCCCGAAAGCTTTCGGGATCCGGAATCTTTTTTGCTTTACTGTATTGTTGTATAAAACGTATGCTCCGGAAGGATTCCCGACAAGTCTACGACTCGTAGAGCGGGAATGACAGACAAAAAAAACGGAAGCTCTTAAAAAGACAGAACCCTTACCAGCTTCCGCCTCCTCCACCGCCGAATCCTCCGCCTGAAGAGCCTCCTCCTCCAAAACCACCTCCCCCGCCGCTTATGCCGCTGCTCCTTGGCGCAGAGTACATTGCCGAGGCAAGAACCGAGGTTGCTGAGCTTATAGAGCGTGAAAAATGATATGGATTGAATGTCCTGAAACCAGCGTGCGAACCATACCATTGAGGCTGTTCCTGATAAATACCTTCAAATGCCTTTGCCCAGTTATCCACGACATCGAGCGCAATTGCATAAGGCAGGAACCTTGAGAAGAGATCTTTATCCCGCATACGTTCAAGCTGATCTTTTTCCGCACGTTCCATGAATTCCTGAAAACCAAGGATATCCATGTATGCCGAGGCGCCTGTCCGTGTCTTTGCAGGTATGGCCCTTGAAAATGCAAGTACTGGAAAGCCTGTTAAAATGCCTGCAACTATGCCCTTCCCTGGTGATACAAGCAACGCAAAAACAATACTGCAGAGCACTGCAAGAAAAATCCCTGCTGTTATATAGACAGCTCTTATTTTTTCAGGACTGACAAGAAAATATCTTTTACTGATTAATTCTCCGTACAGGGTCTTTTTCAATAAATCCAGCTCCCTGTAAAACTGATTCTTCATATCAGAGACCATTCTTCCAGGCATTTCTGTCGTAAATATCTTGCCCATGAGAATTGTCTCAAAATGGCTCAGGTTATCATCAGGCGCTTTAATCTTTGCGAGGTAAAAATCTGTGGAATCGAATATCAACCCTTCTCTCTTTGATTCTTCTATCTTTATATAACCCTTAACCGCCAGACCGACAATAGTGGAAGTAATATCCCTTGAATCAAGTTTTTCATCAATAAGTGTTCCAACCTCCCCAGGTGTCAGCGCCAGATTGTTATATTTCGGAGGTTCATACCTTACAGTAACCGCCTCCCTGACCCTCGGATCTCTTCCCTTTAAGCGCCAGATATTTATCATGATTATCAGCGAGAAAAAAGGCATGATAAAAATCCAGTTCTCTCTGAGATCAATAAACCACAAAAACCTCTTCCATGCTGATGGAGGGGAAACAAGCCCTTTATCCCATCCAAATGCGATTGTCAGTCCCTCGCCCACGTTCAGCCTTTTCTTAGCAGAAAACTCCCCTATATTGTTTGATGTCTCAAAGCTGCATTCAGAACTCCTCGACCCGGTGACGCCGGTATAACAGGCTGCCCAGAGATTCGCACTCTTATCCTTTGAAGTCAGCGTTACAGCAGCAGATACCTCCCTTATATCCGCCTTCCATTCATTTCCTGTTACATTCCAGTAAAGCTCGTCATGGTCATTGAAATAAAGCAGGGCGTTTTCAACTTCATATGTAATTACATATGTCTGATTCCCCTCCACATATTTATTCGGATCACCGATCCTTATGTATACAAGATTGCCTTTCTTGCTTACACTGTATTTCCATTCTTTTCCTGCCACATCAGTAACGGATCTTACTTTTAATGGAGTTTTAATGGTCTTGCCGAAATCATCAGCATATTTATAAGGGATTTCCCTGTAAATACCGTGCTTCAACCGGTGGAATTCAACATCTATACTCTCTTTTACCATGAAAGATGAATCTTCGCTGATGTTTATATCAGAATGGTATTTTTTGATCGTGAAATCCTGAGCTGATGCTGATGTCGAAAGAAAGGTTAATATTATTAATCCGGCAACTAAATACCTTAATTTTGTCATTCCGGCTTGTCCGGAATCCTTTTTCAGATTTAATATGTCAAACCGTTCGATCCCCGACAAGCGGGGATGACGGTTTACGATATTATATCGCCATTTTATTAAAAATCTGATTTCTCCATCCTGCATCGTTATGAAAAACTTACCTTTGCCGGTTTTCTCTCAACTTCAGGCGCTTCGAGTTCGAAGAATTCCTCCTGTTTAAATCCAAAAGATGATGCAACAACATTTGAAGGAAAAGATTCAATAAGGATATTGAAATCACGCACAACAGCATTGTAATAACGTCTTGCATACTCGATACTGTCTTCCAGTTCTTTCAGCTGTGTCTGAAGCTGCGTGAAATTTGCATTTGCCTTCAGCTCAGGATATGCCTCAGCAATGGCAAACAAACTTTTCAGGGTCTCCATGAACATGTTTTCTGCCTTTGCCTTATCAGCAGGAGCTGTTGCGTGCATGGCCATCGACCTTGCCTTTGTAACATTTTCAAATGTGGATTTTTCGTGTGCGGCATAGCCTTTGACCGTCTCGACGAGATTCGGGACAAGGTCATATCTCTTTTTGAGCTGGACATCGATGTCTGACCATGAGGCTTTTACCGTGTTACGTAACCGGACGAGCTTGTTATAAATAGCTATACCAACAAAGATAACTGCCAACAAAATTCCAAGGATACCAAGTAGTGCTATCATATTCCCCCCTTCTCTCTTTTTTGACTGCAATTTACCATTGATATCTACCCATTTTCAAAACAATTCTAACATAAAAAAATGAGATTGTCTTTTGATTGGACGTCATTCAGTGGAATGAGCAGCGCCTCTCACCTGCTAAGAAACGCCGGGCAAAAATCAAAATTGTTGAAGAGTACATCCGGGACTAAATACGCCGGGATTTGTGTATAGAGAGTCCTTCAAATCGAAACAAATACCTGTCCCTTGAAGACCGGCATTTGTTTCTTACCGGAATAAATGGAATAAGGCACAAATCCATAGATAGCGTTTGTTCCAAACTGTACTACGCTTTTCTCTCGGTTGAATGAGAAGAGCGCAAATTGTTGATGACACCTACAAGCAAATAGATATTGGAAGTTGGACCTACTAACTGTTTGGAGAAGAAATACACATTACTACAGGCGAGCCCCGTCGCCACTAATACATGTATCAAACATCTTTTGCCCCGAAGGTAACACGTCATTTTTCTCAAAAACACCTACGACTATTGAATTTGAGGAACAAAATCAAACCTCTCAGAAAAAGTTCTCAGTTCTTCAGCTATTTAATTAACCGAGTCGGGTATGATTGGATATGCGGCATAATTGTATTTCATGAGGCCACAGTTCCCGCACCGTAAAGAAAGAATTGTTGTCCTGAACCTTGCTGGTAAGGATCTCATCCCCGATGATGATTATCCCCGCTGTTTTCTCCATTTGCGTATCTTATTCTCTCGGTGATTTACGCCTTTCCGAAACATAGATTTCATAGCCGTCTACGACTTTACTGATCGGGAAAAACCCGGAACGATCTTTAAGAGGTTCTATGGCAGGTTTCGCTATACAGATAGAGTTAGTAGCCGCCTGTTTCTGCATGTGACCGGCTACATCAATAACCCTGTCAGACATTTCCTCCAGAGGCAAGGTCTCATCAAAATAAACGTAACCAGCATTGACTCCACACCTTATATGGAAATCCCGCCTCATGGTTTTAACATTCCTGTTAAAGTCTTCCAGTCCGGTCAGAATAGCTCGAGCGGCTTTTACTGCTTCATCGACCGTATTGAAACAAGTCATCACACCATCAGGTGTCCAGGCAGATTTAATAGATCCACCAGCCCTTAATCTTTCGTCCACAAAATATTTATATTCTTTGAAATCATATTCTATAGCCGCTTTCTCCTCACCTGCCTTCATTCCAGTTGAATCCACAACATCAATTGCTAAGAAAGCGAGGTCCTTGCCCATTGCGTCGAGTTTTTTCTTTGTCTCGGCAAACAGCTTCAGCAGGTCCCCTCGATCTTTTTTATTTGCGGTTTGGAGATTTTGTATTGTTTCCTTTAAGGGCGTAAGAACATCTGCATCATCAGTCAGGTTTTTCTGTTTTTTCAACTCTTCATAATCTCTCATGACTTTTAATCGTGCAGTTTTACTTCTCACCCATTCTTTCATATTTACAAATGTTCCGTACAGAATAAAGGCTGCAACAATGATGATCCACCTTGTCATATCTTTCCCGGCGATCTTTGTCGGAATTATGTGCTGGACAAAAGAAGAAATAGATCTTTCTATGCTCATTGCAGTTTTGATGTATTGAAAGGAACGAGCATCATGTATATATGGGACAGCGAGTGGAAGGAGAAATATTAATATAAGAAACAGGCAGCAGATACCAAGAAGTCCTGCAATAATCCTGATTACCGTATAAGGTAAAATCCGCAAAGAGACCTTTGTTTTTGTTTGACCCATGCTTGCTATCTTTTTTGCGTTATGATACCAGAAATATAATTGAACATCAATGACAGTTACCTTGAATGTCAGTTACCTTGAAGATAAGATCTTTGGAAACTTTTTCCTAAAACTCTTTTGACTATTTATAATAAAACTAAGAGAAATATTTTCATCCTCTTCATGGCAACATATATCCTGACTGGTTGTCCCCACATCATCTCTCAGAATGTTCGGGAACAGGTTGACGTGAATTTAAATTTAAATACCATATTGCAGCATCATGATTTCCAAGTTGAGAACATATGCTCGGTGTCTTATGCGCCTGTTTGATGACGTTCAAGGGCAAATTGGAGTAACTCTTTTATGGTCATTTATTACAATCCACAATTATTAACGATTTCGAATAAGCGTCATTCCGCTGCGGTAGTTGCGGAATGACGCTTATTCGAAAGAAATAAAACTTTAAAGGGCTTGAAAACATTTGCTTGCAGGTGAAAGCGATACTCGGCAGTCATTAGACTCAGTTTTGAGAGAAATCGAGAAACCCATTTAGTCCCTACTGGTGATTGCTTCTTTTCCATAAGGCCGGCTTATGCAGTTCAGAAACAACATCCCTTAGGAATGGGTTAATGTCCCATATGCATCATATTATGTTCGGTCACCATTTTAGATGAGCCGGGACTAAACCGTAAATAGCCTTCAACAGAAAATGGAAGTTCCCCATATATACTTCTGAGATCATGCTCAACAGGATAGACCGTGTAGAGTGCTCCGATTGATATTGATACATTATGACTGCTGAAAATAGTCCGTGCCATCCCGAGGGTAAAAGCACTGATCGAAAAAAGATCTTGCCCTCTTTCATCTTCAAGTCCTAATTCTTCACCGGATTTCTCAATAAATTCCATCCTTGTGAATAGTGCATTCTTACCGAATTGATAATCCGCCTCTCCCAGAAATGAATTTTGCGCTTTACCGTGAACCGGTTTATTCATTCCCCAGACCAATGCTGTTGAAAGTGTACTGTCAGATGAAACTGGATAGTTCCAGATAAGGGATGCGGTTGTGCGGTGGATGCTCACACCCGGCTCAAGGACTTCCGGTTCTTTGATATACCCATGTGAAACCTGCAGGCTGGTATTCTTTGAGGGATTCAGAGAAAGCCTTATGCTTCCGGAATCGAATCTTGGTTCATCAATGTCATACCGTTTTTCATCCGGTTCCCTTCCATTAAAAAGTGAGGCATCGATTTTGAATTGTTTATAGAAATAACCAGTTGTTATTACTCCGAACGTTACATGTGAGGAATCCTGCCAGTGATGACCGAGTGGTGCATCCGGAATATTTTGTGCTGACGGTCTGTGCAGGTATGCGGGAGGTCCGAGAGCGGGTTCTCCGGGAAGTCCGAAATACAGGAAAAGACCGGAATTGCTTCCTGTTGCAAGACCATATGAAACAGATAACTCCCCAAAAAGATCATGCGGGTGCTGCCGGTCTATAAGCCTCCTGCCATGCCATGTTTCACCGCTCTGGAAGAGAAGAGGATATCCCTTGCCCCCCTCGGTCAGAAGATCGAGCGACAGCATGCTTCTCAGCATGAGCGCTGAATTATCGCCAAGTTGATGCTTCCCCATGATCATGAACCAGTTTGGCGCATCAAATTTCTCATTTCCCCTTGTGCCGTCGCTCCCGGCATCCTGGTTGGTGTAGCGGAGAAAGACATTCCAGTGCAGCATGAAATCCCATGATCCGGATTTGAAATGATATCCATGCATCGATGAGGAATCCGTAAGCCAGCTTGTTCCGGTTCCCTCCCGTTGCATAGGCTGCCCCTGAAAGAGTGCACTCTGCATGTCCATCTGCATTTCTGCATGGCTGTCTATAGCAAAATAAGGCAACTGCAGTGCCACAAGATAAATTGCCAGAAGAATTGACTTTATAACTGACATAGTATTTTCCTAATAGTAATTATACGTTACCCCGGTTTGCCGCTATTTATAAATATAGCAACAACTGAAGAGAAAAAGAAGATCCTTTTAAATATAGACAGGAGGAGAGTTTAAGGGTGTTTTGTTCCTGCAAGCACGCATCCTCCGGATACGATCAGAAATAATTATTTCCTTTTGAACTATTGATATCCTCAGAAAATTCCGTCAACAATACTACTTCATCTAATGCGCATAATAGTAGCTTCACAAACTGTGAAGCTTTCCATCCATACTTAACACCAAAATAGAATCTATATGTCAGCGATTATCAATAAAAACACACGATGGGCTTGTTTGAGGCTATGGGATAAAGCTGTGAGCATGGGCTGCCAGATTATGCTGCAACAAACTCGATCTTGACCCGCGTCCCAGTCGCTTCGGCGATCTTTTCCAAGGTTTTTAGTGTAAATCCTTCATATTCTCCACTCTCAATCCGCGAAATTGCCTGCTGGCTGGTCCCCATAAGTTTCGCCAATTGCTGTTGAGATAGCCCTCTCTTCTCTCGCAGCTTCGTGATTTTCATCGCCAGTTTAAGGGCTTGCCGCTCTTCTTCGTAATGAACTTTAAATTCGGGATCCTTGAGATCTTCATACAACCTGCTTCGAAATGTCCTAACTTTGCTTTTTTTCATATTGTACCTCCTGTTGGAAAACGCTGTATCCAATCCTCCATGCGTTTTTCCGCCAACTCAATGTCCTTCTCTTTCAATTGCTGTGTCTTCTTGATAAAAGCATGTGCCAAAACGATTTGATCACGCACCTGAAAGAAAAATAGGATTCGATACTGATTCGAACTTCGTTGTATCCTTAACTCTCTGATTTTTCCTCTGACAACATCAGCATAAGGCCGCTTGAGATTAGGCCCCTGCTCTTCCAATAGTGATAGGTGCGCTGCCACCTTCGCCCGCGATTTTTTGTCCAGTCCATCTAAAAATTCATCGACTGGTGAATCTCCTCGCTCAGTTGTGTAAAAGATGAGATTGTACAAGCACACCTCCACGCATCTTTATTATACACATCAGGACTGATGTATTGTCAAGGTGTAAAGATTTGGAGTTGAAACAAAAGTCCTCAGAGCTTTGAGTGGATTGTGACTTCTGAATATACTAAATACAAATTATAAAACCTTATTGACGATGACTTCTATGTGAATGCTTGCGCCTTCAAGGGACATTACGGGGTGTTTGTAACAGGAAGAACAAAATGGGCGTGTAAATCTCACAGGACTATTCCTTTCTATGTGGACGACTCACGTTTATCGAGACTCCGAGCTGTGTAATTTACAAGAAGAAGGCAAGAATCTGCAAATAAAGTCGAACCCCCTCATGGGCTTCAATTATAGCGTCAATGTGCAATGATATCACCGTATAGCTTTGAGAATTAACCGAACCGTGATAAAGTTTAAGATATGAAGATCAGAGAGATAAAGGCTAAAAGTGTTCTGTCTAAGTCTCAGGTCTATGATTATGCTTTAAACCCTTATTTTGGCTGCGAGCATGGTTGCGTCTACTGCTATGCAAAATTTATGAAAAGGTTTACAGGTCACACGGAGAGATGGGGGGAGTTTGTCGACGTAAAAATAAATGCCCATGAGCTTTTGGCCCATGAGGTGAAGAAAAAAAAGGTCGGAAGGGTATGGATAAGCGGTGTGTGCGATCCTTATCAACCTTTAGAAAAGAGATATATGCTCACGAAGAGATGTCTGGATATCCTCGTGGAAAACGGCTGGCCTTTCACAGTTCAGACCAAATCTTCTCTTGTCCTGAGGGACATCGATATACTGAAGAGATCAAAGGATGCTGAGGTCGGATTGACCATAACCACGGCGGATGAGAAAATAAGGAAGATCTTTGAACCAGGGGCACCACCATTAAAGAAGAGGATTGAGGCCCTGGCGATGCTTCACTCGGAAGGGATTAGAACCTTTGCCATGATAGCGCCAATTCTTCCAGGCGCCGAGGGGCTGATTATTGCGCTTAAGGGTAAGGTGGAGTATGTAATTCTTGACAGGCTGAACTATCATTATGCAGACTGGGCATACAAAAAATACGGTATGCAGTGGGCAATGGAAGATAGCTTCTTCTCGCTAAAGGGAGAGGAGTTGAATATGGCATTTGAAAGGGAAGGGATTTCCTGTCAGGTAGTATTTTAAAATTGCTTCTCACAATGCCTTATAATAATATTTGATGCAAGTCTGATATGAGGAAAACCGAAGAAAAGATCGGTTTTAACCTATTGTAATAATAATCCGGGAGAATAAAAAAGGAGATTCACAATGGCTGAATTATTTGAACATACGTCCATAGGCAGCATGAGTCTGCCGAACCGGTTCGTGCGTTCCGCGACATGGGAGGGATTGGCGGATAAGGATGGCTCCGTCACCGGCAGGCTTATAGAGATGATGATCGAGTTGGTTAAGGGAGAGGTGGGGTTGATCATCAGCAGTTATGCTTTCGTCAGCCCCGAAGGACAGTCCAGTCCGGGCCAGTTGGCTGTCTACGATGACCGCTTGCTGCCAGGGCTTCGGGAGATGGCCCATGCTGTACATTCGGCTGGCGGGAAGATGGCTCTTCAATTGGTTCATGGCGGATGCAGCTCTAATCCCGAGCTGAGCGGCCTGGAGTCTGTCGGGCCTTCCGTTCTGTCAACGTGCCGTCAGGCCAGCAGGGAGGATATCTCAGCCATCATATCCGCCTTCGCCCGCGCCGCCGGCAGAGCGAAACAGGCTGGCTTCGACGCCGTGCAGATCCACGCTGCCCATGGCTTTCTGCTCAGCCAGTTCCTGTCGCCCGCGTTCAACAAGAGGAAGGACGAATATGGCGGCGAACTCGATAACCGTGCGCGGCTCGTACTTGAGGTGGTAAGGAGTGTCCGGGAGACAGTCGGGCCGGAGTATCCGGTTCTCATCAAGCTAAACTCCGAGGATTTTCTGGAGGGCGGCATGACGCGCGAGGAGGCTGTTCGGGTTGCCGGCATGCTGGTAAATGCCTCCATCAACGCTATTGAGTTGTCAGGCGGAACGGTTGCCTCACCTGAAAAGTTCATGCCTGTACGCCCAGGCAAGCTGAAGACGCCGGAGCAAGAGGTTTATTACCGGGAAGCCGCGATGCTCTTCAAACAGAAGGTCACGATCCCGCTGATGCTGGTAGGTGGCATCCGCTCCTATGGCGTTGCAGAGGCACTGGTCCAAAATGGAATAGCCGACTATATTTCAATGAGTCGGCCACTGATTTGCGAACCATCGCTAATCAAGCGTTGGCGGAAGGGCGACCGCCGCGCAGCTGAATGCGTCTCAGACAATGCGTGTTTTGCACCTGCATCCGATGGCAGGGGCATATACTGCGTAACCATGGCCAAAAAGCGGGGTGTAGCACATCAGTAGTGGCCACACGACGGAGCATATTGAATGTTACTTTTTCGTTATTTCTTTAATTTCCCTCCAGGTCTTGTCAGGGTTAAACTTCTTCATGGCTTTTGTTATATTCACTGTATTCTTGCCAAGATTCTTTTCATAAATAACCCCTGCCTGATTTACTATAAAAGTCATGATACCAGAGTTACCATATTGAGCTGGATAAGCGATGAGAGCATACCCTAAGATCATCTTTCCTTTGACCACGTAGTCGTATGCACCACCTGTAGCATATTTACCTTGTCCCCTTAATATTTTGTAATAATAGCCGTGAAAAGGTGAAAGGTTAGCGTATCCTTCGCTTGACGCCTGGGCAAAAAAAGGACCAAGGGGACTCATTTCCTCCCCTTCTTGTGCCCCCCAGTAAAGTCCATCCTTTTTACCTGCAGTGCTGATAATTTTTGAGGTGAACTGCATTACCCCGTCACCATTACGATCCTTACTTGCATATTCACACTGTGCATTGATATAGGCATGAAGAACCTCGATAACATTCAACTCGTTTCTGCCTATCCTCCTGTTCAGTATCTCTTCTTTTCCCGCCTTTGTGTCGAAAAGCCATTTCTTGCTTTTCTCCACAACCGGAATTGGCAAAGACCAGTCATCTTTCCCGATATGAAGAATCATTTTACTATCAGATACTTTCTCAAGTTTGTTCGTCTCGTCATAGGCTTTGAGGAACTTTTCACGTCCTGTCTTATCTGCTATCTCGTCGCCGGAAGATATCAATTCCTTGCCCCCGGTGCCCAAAATAGCCAGCATCTCTTTCTTATCATCTGTCTTTACTGCAGCAACAAGGGCATTCACAGCATCTTCAGGCAAGGCAAAACTCTTCTGCTTTATATCTTTGGCAAGCAAAGTCGAATAGGTTACGCTCAAGAATATGACAAAAGTTATAATGCCAATCAGTGCGGTGAGACAAAGTGAACCACTCTTTTTATAACACTTATACCATCTAAATGTATTCATTCTTTTCCTCCCTTGTGCATCTATAATCCTTTTTTCTCCTTTAATCAAACATACCGAATTCACATGAACGCGGTTACTGTAATTCTACCTCCGGAATCCACCGCTTTGCCCGCCGCTTCGGGATCCACCACTTTGTCCTCCAGTCTGGGAACCTCCACTCTGCCGACTTGAGCCACCACGTTCACTTGCCTTGCGCTCAAAATTCCCATCACCGATACCGTCGAAGGCATTGTTCCTGGTAGGGGGTCTCTGCACCGTTGGAGGTCTCTGCACCGTTGGAGGTCTCTGCACTGTTGAAGGTTTCTGCACCGTTGGAGGTCTCTGTACCGTTGGAGGTCTCTGCACTGTTGAAGGTTTCTGCACCGTTGGAGGTCTCTGTACCCTTTCGTGTTCGATCTTTCCACCGGTGTAACCGCGGGCCTCTGGACTTGTCCTGAATATGCGTGAAGACGGCACCTCGAAACGCTTACTCGTTGACCTGTCTCTATAAGCGACCCCTCTTCTATGATCCGGTTCGTGCCCCCAGACATGTCTGTCGAAGTCCCATCTGCCCCTATCGAACCTGTTAAAATGTCTTGTCTTGTGTATATCTATATAAATGTCGTGGTGATGCCAGTCAAACCAGCTCCATGAGGATATACCAAGGCCGACAAAAATACCAAAACCAAAGCCGATAAATCCGCTGGCTATAACCGTACCTGGTGGATAATACCAATAATAAGGGGGGTAGGCAGGGTACCACCACGGGCCATATACATAGAGCGGATCATATACTGGCACATAAATAACCTGCGGGTCCGCTGGTTCGATCCTGATAACCTCCTCTTCAACGATGACGTTCTGTTCTTTTATTGTCTTAAGATGTCCCTGTTCCTCGGCTTTCCTGCGCAATTCCTGTATGGTATCCATAAGATCATCCTGTTGACTCAGAAAAGCATCTCCCAGCTTTGTCGTCCGCTCAAGATTATCGCTCATTGCATAGAGGACATCGGGAAAATGACAGAGTGATTTCACGCTTGAATCCCACGTCTTTTCCTGTAGTGCCCTGTCAAGTTCATCACCTTTAAGGTGTTTGTTTTGCTTTATCCACCGCTCAGACTCGACAACTTCAATCGGATATGTTGATGCCATCAGTATATCGGCTATAAGTGAATCAGGATATAAGGCGATCGGCGCAAGCATCTGTGCCAACTCTTCTTTCGCGAGCTTGGCAGGCTGAACTGTTTCTTCTGTATCCTGAGCCATTATTCCGGGTGGTATCACAAGCATGACAATGATCACCCATAACAACCCGCGTGTGAAAATATTTGCACCCTTCATAGTACCTCCTTTTTTAAATACCTCTCGGGAGATATTAAAGATTTATCAGAACACATATAAAACCTCTTTTCAGATTTAGAAGCCTGACGTATTGCGTTGCCCCATATCTTATCCCCAAGGAGGTTAATCGCAGTGAGTCTCAATTAAGGCAACCGCCAGACCCATCGGAAAAAATAAGGGAATCTGCTTTGAAATATACCTTTTCATTTTTAAGCTCTTTTTTTATTTTAATCAATTTATATCAAAATTTGTTTGATTCGTCAAGACAGGGGTTCACGTACAAAGATTCATGTATGAAGATTTCATCAGATAATTAATGGGAACATCACAGATGTTTCTTTCAATGTGGACAGCACATCTCTTGCGAAGTGCCGGTAGATTTAAGGTTAGGAAGTTATTGTTAAGAAATAAAAAAAGCGGGGCATGAATGCCCCGCTTTTTTGTTTAGATACAATATATCTTAGTGGCTGTGTTCTTTGGTATGCGTATCTCCATGTCCCTCATCGTGTCCATGTCCTTCATCATGTCCGTGTCCGTTCTCTTCATGGATTTCTTCATACCCCTTGAACATGGCAATGATATGTGCCATGGGAGTATGTCCGAGTGTTGCGAGGTAGAAATGTACTATCATGAAAGCGCTGAAGAAAATCCAGAGAAACACATGGATCAGGTCTACTATCTGTATTCCTCCAATGAGATTGACAGCCGGTCCGAATAGATTGGGATCCCAGAGGAAAAGTCCGGTGATCAGCTGAAGTGGTATCAGGGCGACCATGATCATGAGGTATGATAGCTGCTGCATGGGGTTGAACTTGTTATAGAACGTAGTATGATGGGGGTTGTCATCACCAACCATAATGCCATACCCGTAAAATTTGGCCTGAATTAAGGCCTTTTTTGCAAACTCTATGGGTTTATGCAAGGGTGGGATATAAATCTTTATGTTTCCTGTTACCAGGTAATAGACAAGCCATATAAAGTAGTTGCCTATGAGGATAAATCCCAGCCAGCTGTGAATATTAACAGCAGTCTCGAATGAGAAAAGGTTCAGTTTGTCCCCCATTTTTATCTGGGCACCTGTGATGATTAAAATGATGAATGCCGCCAGATTAACCCAGTGCCATATCCTTACCCATATTGAGTGAAGAAATATCCTTTGCATTATTTTTTACCTCCCTTCCCCATCCTTCGTAATGACCTAAGGGGCGAAGTTATTATTCTGAATGTAATATGTCCTATCGGAACAGCAATGCCGCCGATCAGTGCAACGACAAATAGTATATCGAAGAGCCCTACACTCGTACTTCCGAGTGCATAGAACTTTCTTGCCGGAACAATGGTATAGATGGAATTCAGCACATCCTTGTGAGCCTTCAGGAACCTGACCGTGCCGTCGGCTTTGCTGATCGCAATAAATTCATCCTTGAAAAGCTCAGCTTCGGGATGATGGCATTTTTCGCAGTTCCTTACGGCATCTGCTTTGCCGCCGATCATGTGTGCTTCTTTTGCGCTCCGGACATCCATCTTGCCCATGAATACCGTTGATTTCCCTTTCTGGAAAAGAACGGCAAAGAGATCCCAGACCTCTTTTGCATCTATTATGCTATTTCCATTTGTATCAATCTTCGCCATTAGCCCGCCTGAATCCGTCTCCAGTATCTTCAGAAGTTCTTCCTCAGATATCGGTTTCCCTGTTTTCCGGTCAAAAATGCTGAGAATGACTGCCGGTTTTGCTACTGTTGAATGACAGGTTGCACAGGATACGACATCAAAATGTGCTGCCGCGAAAGTAGGAAGTGATATGGGCGGGTTCCACAGCCACTTGCTATGCAGCTTTCCAGCATCCTTGTGACATTTCAGACAACCATCCTTAATCTTTGTTGTCATTGCAGTAGATGTGATATCGTGTGCATTATGGCATGATGAGCAGACAGGGGCCTTGTTATCTCCCTTTTTCCTCGCCTTTCCATGGACGCTCGCTTCAAATGAACTGTTCATGTCAGCGTGGCAGGCGTTGCAGGATGTTAAGCCTATATTCTTATTGTTCTTGGTGCCGGCCACTGCATGATCGCCATGGCAGTCAGAACATGTTGCTGCTTTTGTATTTCCTTTTTTGAGTTGATCGAGATGAGCGCTGACCTTATACTGCTTGAGTGGTTCAGCATGGCATTTCCAGCAGAGTTCTGAGTTAACAATAGAATAATCGCGCCTGCTATTGAAAGACCTCACTGGATGAGCAGTCTTTGAGAAATTTTTATGACAGTCTATGCACTGAAGTTTTCCATGCGCTGAATTATTGATTATTGATTCGTCTACATAAACAGAGAGGGATTCACCGTTCTTCATTGCCATGCTGATTCTGTTCCTGTGGCATGTAAGGCAGTACTGATTTTCCTTTACTCCGGCTTTTGCAGCCGCCATTCCCTTCATATAATGTGACCCGTGGCACTCAATACATGTGCCTTTTGCGGCTAAAGAAGTGTGAATCGGCTGTCTTTTCCGGAGCTGTTCAGCAGTATGACAGACCGAGCAGGCCCTGGATACACTTGCCGAATATTCACTCTTGCTCTTGATCATCTTTACCTGAGGGTGATTGTCCAGAGTGATATTCGGATGACAGCCGGAGCAGCCGACCTTGCCATGGACAGATTTGGCAAATTCATTGATCTCTATATAGAGGGGTAGGATTTCCTTATTCATAAGCTTCTTGCTGAGAGTTTTATCCGAGTGGCATGCAAGGCACATCTGTGTAACTTTTGAATAACCGCCTTTTTCCGGAACACCTTTTGCAGCGCTCACATAAACGGGGAAAATCATAAAGGCGATAAGCAAAAATATTGATATGATCTTTTTATTATCCATAGAACCCCCTATAGGTTTTTTTCATTTTTGAGAACGTTTTATGACCGTAAATTTATAGCATATCTAAATCATGGAATGCAAGCACTAAATACCTTGTTTTTTGACTCCTGCCCCCTATTACCGTATAATTCCTGATATTGCTTTTTCAGAGGTAAAAACAGGTGATTCCATATAAAGATGACAACCCAACTCATACTACTCCATATATTACAGCCGGAATTATCGCATTCAATGGAATCATATTCATCTTGCAGATGATTTCTCAATCAGGGATAAAGGAAGTTACCTATGCATATGGTGCAATTCCTCACTACCTCCTGACCTTTGAAAAGGTTCAGCCGATACATCCGGCGCTGACAGTCTTTTCCTCCATGTTCATGCACGGCGGCCTGTTTCATCTGGGAGGCAACATGCTCTATCTGTGGATATTCGGCAATAATATAGAGGATGTGTTAGGTCATCTGCGGTTTCTTGTCTTCTATCTATCCTGCGGGATCTTTGCTGCCTATGCCCATGCCCTGACAAGTGTGGATTCTCTCATCCCTATGATCGGGGCAAGCGGCGCTGTCTCCGGTATCCTGGGCGCGTATCTGCTGCTTTTTCCAAGGGCAAATGTGCATACATTGATTTTTTTAGGGTTTTTTATAACGACTATGAAGATTCCTGCCTTGATAGTTATCGGGTTTTGGGCTATTATACAATTCATTAATGGTTTGGTAAGTACAGGACTTCATGGGGGCGGCGGTATTGCATGGTTCGCTCACATAGGAGGGTTCCTCATAGGTCTTGTAACGATAAAACTCTGGCTGCCAAGGAGGAAGAGACAGTGGTTGTAATATGTCCGAAATGCAAAATAAAACTCAAGGTTGATGACGGGAAACTCACAGAAGCAGGTTCAAGGTTTAAATGTCCAAAATGCAGTACCGTTCTTCTTGTAAAAAAACCACCGCCGGCACAAGAAAAACCTATGGACAATATAAAAGTTCTTGTTGCACATTCAAACCCTTCTATTATTAATGAAATAATTTCTCTGTTAAATCAGAATGGCTACGGGACAATTACAGCCTCTGACGGAATAGAAGCCATGGTCAAGGCGATTAAAGAACTTCCTTTCGTCGCAGTAATCGAGGTCAGTCTTCCAAAAATCTATGGCTTTGAAGTATGTAAACGGTTGAAGGCAAGACCTGAGACAAAAGGGATGAAGTTTATACTCATTAGCTCACCATACGACAAAAACAGATACAGAAGAGAACCCGAATCCCTTTATGACGCTGACGATTATATCGAGGAACACCGTGTAACCGGACTCCTTATGGATTCAATCAATGCATTCAGGAGTAAAAAACCTGATGAAAAAAAGGAAGAGAGGGTCGAGAAACCTGCAGAAGCGCCGGTAAAAGAAAAAACTGAGCAAAAGACAGAACCTGAAACAAAACCTGCGGAGAAAATATCAGCGCCTCCTTCATCATCAGATGAAAAAATAGAGCGGGCCAGAAGGCTTGCAAGAACCATTGTTTCAGATATATACCTCTACAATACCGCAAAAGCTGATGAATCAATCAGGAATAATACTTTTTCCTCTGTCTTTGTACCGGAAATAAAAGAAGGTCTTAAACTCTATGAAAGCAGGATAGCACAGGAGGTCCGGGATAAGGGTGATTTCTTTAAAGAGGTTTTGAGGGGCTTTCTGGAGAATAAGAAAAAATCTCTTTAGTTTAAATTTTTAGAAAATAATAGATAATTATCAAAAATAGAAGCTTTTATTAGATATTAGCCTTTTTTCTCCGATAAAAACCCTTGCGTTAAGTCCTCTATTCTTATTATATTAGCACTCACCGACTTAGAGTGCTAACAAAAATAAAAATCTTATATCAACGAAAGGAGAGGAGTCTATGAAGTTCAAACCATTAAGAGACAGGGTGTTCGTCAAATTTTCTTCAGAGGAGGAAAAGACAGCGGGAGGTCTTTTTATCCCCGACACTGCAAAAGAGAAACCACAGAGGGGCACGGTAATCGCGGCAGGTGCCGGCAGGGTGACAGACGACGGTAAACGTCAGCCTATGGATGTTAAGGTAGGGGATACGATACTTTTCGATAAGTACTCGGGTTCAAAGATCAAGATCGACGACGAAGAATACCTCATCATCAGGGAAGAGGACATTCTCGGAATAATTGAGTAACAAATATTTTAACCATATAAAAGGAGGATGATTTAATGGCTAAGCAGTTACTTTTTGATGATGCAGCAAGGAGCGCCATACTCAGAGGCGTAAGCATGCTGACAGATGCAGTAAAAGCTACACTGGGTCCGAAGGGAAGGAATGCGATACTTGATAAAAAATACGGTGCACCCACAATAACCAAGGACGGAGTTACTGTAGCAAAAGAAATTGAGCTGAAAGATCCCTGGGAAAACATGGGTGCCCAGCTTGTCAGAGAAGTAGCATCAAAGACCTCAGACACAGCAGGTGACGGTACAACCACAGCTACAGTTCTTGCACACGCAATCTACAGGGAAGGCATGAAGCATGTTGTTGCAGGTGCGAACACAATGGATATCAAAAAGGGAATAGAAAAGGCAGTTGAATTAGTTGTCGATGAACTCAAGAAACTCAGCAAACCGGTGCAGGACAAAAAAGAGATAGCACAGGTCGGTACAATCTCTGCAAATAACGATACATCCATTGGTGAATTGATTGCAGAGGCCATGGATAAAGTCGGCAAAGATGGTGTCATTACCGTTGAAGAGGCAAAGAGCATGGCAACAACCCTCGATGTTGTTGAGGGCATGCAGTTTGATAGAGGATATATCTCACCTTATTTCATCACAGACCCTGAAAGAATGGAATGCGTACTCGAAGACGCCTATATTCTTATCAATGAGAAAAAGATTTCGAGCATGAAGGACCTGCTCCCCATCCTCGAGCAGACAGCAAAGATGGGAAGGCCTTTATTAATCCTTTCAGAAGAGGTTGAAGGTGAAGCCCTTGCAACACTTGTAGTGAACAAGCTTCGCGGAACAATCCAGGTATGCGCTGTAAAGGCCCCGGGATTCGGTGACAGACGCAAGTCAATGCTTGAGGATATCGCAGTCCTCACAGGCGGAACAATGATATCGGAAGATCTCGGCATAAAGCTTGAAAGCATAAAGATATCCGACCTCGGAAGGGCAAAGAAGATCAATGTAGATAAAGAAAATACGACCATCGTTGAAGGCGCCGGAGACCCGGCAAAAATTCAGGGAAGGGTCAAACAGATAAAGGCCCAGGTAGAAGAGACCACATCTGACTATGACAGGGAAAAACTACAGGAAAGGCTTGCGAAGCTCGTCGGCGGCGTTGCTGTAATCAATGTCGGTGCAGCAACCGAGACAGAGATGAAAGAGAAAAAGGCAAGGGTCGAAGACGCCCTCAATGCAACCAGGGCTGCTGTGGAAGAAGGGATCATCCCCGGCGGTGGTGTTGCATTACTGAGATGCCTTCCTGCACTTAAGGCACTTAAACTCGATAATGACCAGCAGATAGGTGTTGAAATACTAAAAAGGGCACTTGAAGAGCCGATCAGGCAGATAGTCAATAACGCCGGACTCGAGGGCTCGGTGGTTGTCGAAAAAGTAAAACACGCAAAGGACTCCAACTACGGATTTGACGCAGATAAAGAAGAGTATGTCGATATGATAAAGATCGGTATCATTGATCCTACGAAGGTCACAAGATATGCCCTGCAGAATGCCGCATCAGTTGCAGCGCTTATGTTAACAACCTCGGTCATGATCACCGATATCCCTGAGGAGAAACCAGAACCCTCGATGCCTCCAGGCGGCGGAATGGGTGGAATGTACTAAAAAACAGGCAGATAGTCAATTGCTTCTGAAAAGAGGGGATAACATTATCCCCTCTTTTTTTGCCTGTTGATTATTTGACTGTAACAAGTTGCTTCTGTCATCCTAACATCATGAAAAGAAGAGTCATTTTTGCATTCACCTTTATCACCATCTCCTGCGTGCTGTATGTTGCATTCCAACTTCTGCGCCCGCTTCCTGTCGGCAATAAAAATATCGAGGTCGGTATACCAAAGGGTGCAACCTTCAGGGAGGCGGTTGAAATCTTTTCGAAAGAAAAGCTTATCAGGAATAAAACCTTATTCCTCATCATCGGCAGGATAACCGGTATTGATAGAAAGATCAGGGCAGGATATTATTCTATCTACCGTTCAATGAGCCTGCTCGATCTCCTGACAGTACTGAGGAAAGGGCAGATCATCGAATATGAGATAAGGGTGCTCGAAGGTGATTCCCTGAGAGAGATAGCGGACAAGTTATCTGAAAAAGACATCATTCAGAAAGAGGATTTCTTTAACCTTTCATCGAATAAGGTTTTTTTATCCTCTTTTGATATTGACGCCCCGACATTTGAAGGCTATCTTTATCCTGATACTTACAAGATCCCGAAGGGGATGGATACTGAGGAAGCAATTGGGATAATGATAAACAGGATGAGAGATAAGTTCTCTGTTGAAATGATCGAACAGACTGAGGAACTGGGCTTGACGGAGAGAGAAGTGCTGACCCTCGCTTCAATTATTGAGAAGGAGGCTGTAACAGATGAAGAAAGACCCCTGATCTCTGCTGTTTACCATAACAGGCTTAAGAAAAAAATAAGACTTCAGGCAGACCCGACTGCAATTTACGGGGTAAAGAGTTCAAAAGAAAAGATAACATCTAACGACCTGAAAAGAAAATCGCCATATAATACATATACTATTAAGGGTTTGCCACCGGGACCTATTGCGTCGCCCAGTATAAAATCCATTACTGCTGCATTGAATCCGGCAAAAGTGATGTATATCTATTTTGTCTCCAACAATGACGGCACCCATCAATTTTCGGTTACTATGGATGAACATCAGGCTGCTGTCCAGGAATACAGAAAGAAAAAAGAGGCGGAGAAAGCGAATAAGGCTCAGGAAGGCACCTAAAAAATGAAAGCCCGTAAGAGAACAAAGGTAATTTATGTAGGCGGAATACCTATCGGTGGCAGGAACCCGGTCATTGTACAGTCAATGACAAAAACCGATACCGCTGATGTAAAATCGACTGTCAGGCAGATTCAGTCCCTCGAAAAATCCGGCTGTGAAATTATAAGGCTTGCAGTGCCTGACATGCGTGCTGCAAAATCCCTGAGTAAGATAAGAAAGTCTGTACATATACCAATGATTGCTGATATCCACTTTGACTGGAGGCTTGCCCTGGAAGCGATACGGCAGGGGATTGATGGGCTCAGGATAAACCCGGGGAATATCGGCGCGAGGTGGAAGATAAAAGAGGTCATCTCTGCTGCTGAAGATAAAGAGATACCTATCAGGATAGGTGTAAATGCAGGGTCACTCGAAAAAGACCTGCTCCGGAAATATGGACATCCGACACCAGAGGCCCTTGTTGAAAGTGCAGGAAGGCATATACAAATACTAAAGGAAATGAATTTTTCGAATATCAAGGTATCTCTCAAGGCATCAGATGTGGTAAAAACAGTCGAGGCATACAGATTATTTTCAAAAAAATATGATCATCCTCTCCATATAGGAATTTCAGAGGCTGGTCCTCCATCAGTCGGTATCATAAAAAGTTCGGTAGGTCTTGGGATATTGCTCGCTGAGGGGATCGGAGATACGATAAGGGTATCCCTGACTGCAGAACCGGAAGAAGAAATCAGGGTGGCCTATGCAATTCTTGGTTCACTGGGTCTCAGGAAAAAGGGTGTTAATATCATATCCTGTCCTACATGCGGCAGATGCAGGATTGATCTGAAAAGTCTCGTGAAAAAAGTTGAGCATAAAGTGAGAAACATCGATAAACCTATAACCATTGCTGTTATGGGATGTGTAGTAAACGGTCCCGGAGAAGCGAGAGAAGCTGATTTTGGCATAGCCGGGGGAAAAGGAAGAGGGATACTATTCAGAAAAGGTGAGATCGTGAGGAAGGTGAAAGAAGAGGAACTCCTTGATGCACTCCTTAAAGAGATAGATCACTGAAGGTTTTTCCCTTGGATACCATCGAAAAGCTGAAAATTCTGTCTGAAGATGCACGATACGACCTGGCCTGTGCATGCGGCACCATGAAGGACGAACACCGGAAGAGGGGGCAGGACAGCAGATGGCTCTATCCGGTTGCTCTCCCGCAGGGCGGCTATACCGTCCTCCTGAAGACCCTCCTCTCAAACTCCTGTACAAATGACTGCAGGTACTGTCCGCTCCGTTCTGAAACAAACGTGCAGCGCTGCACACTCCAGCCTGAGGAGGTCACCCGCGTGTTTCTGGAATATCAGAGAAGGAGAAAAGTCTTCGGACTGTTCCTGAGTTCCGCTGTCATCGGTAATGCAGACTATACTATGGATAAAATCAATACCGTTGCCCGTCTTCTCAGATACAAATATAAGTTCAGAGGTTACATTCATTTAAAGATCATACCCGGGGCATCAGATGCAGCGATTGAGGATGCCATGTCCCTTGCTACTTCGGTCTCGCTGAATATCGAAACACCGGGCAGGAAGCGCTTCGCAGCGCTTTCGTCTAAAAAGGACTACGATAACGACATCCTCCATCCCTTGAAGTTGATGGGCAAACTCACAGAAAAAAACATGCGGTTTTCGAAAGTCAAATGTACAACCCAGTTTATTGTCGGCGCCTCCAATGAGACAGATTCAGAGATTGTAGATTCAATGTTTGATTTATACAGGCGCCTGAATTTCAAGCGCGTCTATTTTTCTGCCTATCAGAAAGGTCTTGGGGACCCCGACATCCCGGGTGAAAGGCAATTCCTCACAAACCCTGAAGAGCCTTTTATTCGTGAACACCGTTTATACCAGGTTGATTTTCTCATCCGCAGATACGGGTTTAACAATGAGGATATCCTCCTCGACAAAACAGGGAATCTGAGATTGGACAAAGACCCTAAAGAGGTCTGGGCAGATTGTCATCCGGAGTATTATCCGGTTAGGATCAATACATCAGACAGGGAAGCATTATTGAGAGTGCCTGGTCTCGGACCTGATACAGTAAGAAAAATACTGAAGGTGCGGCAAGAGAGATGGATCGCCAGTCTTGAAGATTTGGGCATGAAGGGCAAAAGACTCGAAAAGGTAAAGAACTATGTGATCTTTGAGTGAATGCTTATGGTCAAGCCCTGAATTGCATTGACAATTATCTCAAAAGTCTGTCCTGGAGGAGATCGGAGAGGTTTCTTCTGCCGTCAAGGATACAGTGAACATAAACAACAGATTTCACTACTTGATAAATGATTCGATAGGGCTTAAAGAATACCTCCCTGAATTCCAGAACTCCGATTCGTTCCAGTTCAGGCAGATAATGACCCCGGGACGGAAGTGTTTCAAGAGTGGCTATAGTTTTCTCTATATTGTTGAGCAGGCGGTCAGCTTTTTCAATAGAATCATACCTGGCTACATAGCGATATATTCCCCATAAGTCGTTCTCAGCATCAATGATGATTTCAACAGTATATTTCACCTTTGCTTAGCTTCCTTTGCTTTTACCCTTATGTTGCGAAATACATCCTTTGCAGGTCTGGTTTTGCCTGCCTCAAGGCTTTTCCTGCTCTGGGCAAGTATCTTTAGCATGGCAAGACTCTCCTGAATCTTTTCGTATTCACGAATATCCTGAAGTATTGCCTTTGCTTTTCCATTAAGGGTAATAACAACAGTGCTATTCTTCTTAGTTAAATCACGAATAATTTCAGAAGCATGAGATTTGATATAGCTTATCGGTTTAACATCTTCGCTGAGTTTCATCGGATCACCTCTTTAATTATGGTCTTAATATAGTCTAAATAATAGTCAAACTGTTTTGCAAGGAAAAAGGCTAAATACAAATAAGACCATAAGTAAGGTCACATTGTATGTCATTCCCGCTTGTCGGGAATCCTTCTTGCTGCGAAGAAAGATGCTGGACAAGCCAGCACGACAAATTAAATGCACTCAATTCTATGTTCACACTATTATCAGAACCTTAATATGATTAGCTTTTCCTATACCGCAAAACAGGTAATTATCTGATAATGAAGATACGCGCAAAAACCCTTTGGGGTAAGCCTGAGGATATCGTTTTTCTCTCCGGGGGATGTTGCCAGTTCATTGCGGATTTCTGCAAGACGATTTTTGCTGAGCCTGTAACGCCTGCCCAGATCTTCTGATGTCAGCGCTAATGCCGGAGCAGGGTCGACAGACATTATGCCCCAGCCTGCCTTCTCAAGAAACCCGCAGAGTTGTTTGCTGGTTGGATACCACTTGCCGGTTCCCATGCAGTCATAGAGCCTGTTAAGGCACCGGGCTTCACCGGCAGAATTGAAGCATGCAGTCTGATGCACAAAGAACTCGCCATGTTTCATCTGAGAGCGCAGATGACGCAATAAGGGCATCAGACCTCCCTTGCCAAAATAATGGAGAGCAGACCGCATAATGAAAAGGAACCTTTTGTCTCCCGGGTCTATGTCTGAACGTCTGAATTCGGCAATCGACCGGCGCACAGACAGGATACGGCTATGGTGTGTAACATTAAGCTGTTTTTGTGAAACATCAAGATTCACGAGACATATCCCGGGGTCTGAGCAGCGTTTAGTCAGCTCGTAAAGCACAAATCCTGTGCCTCCACCAAGGTCGACAATAACCCCTGGTCTCGAAACATCAATAGCTTTCTGTACGAACTCGATGAAGGGATCTGCAATTGCAGGATCCGAAAAATAGCCGCCGTGCATCGCGTTCCACTGTTGTCCATGGACACCTGATTCTTTGCTGACCGGATTACATCCCACTATATGTTGCTGTCTGACTACAGCTTTTCTTTGAGGAGTTTATATTCTATGCTGTCAACAAGCGCCTGATATGATGCTTCGATAATATTCTCTGAAACACCGACTGTTCCCCACCGCTTCTCATCATCCCCTGATTCAACGAGTACCCGTACCTTTGCAGACGTACCCTTGCCTGCTGTAAGCACGCGAACCTTATAATCATGGAGCTTCACATTTTTCAACTGGGGATAGAACTTATCGAGCGCCTTTCTCAGGGCATGATCAATTGCATTCACAGGGCCGTTTCCGGTTGCAGCAGTATGCTCTATATGGCCTCCGACTTTAACCATGATCGTTGCTTCGCTGAAAGCTTCTTCGCCCTCTCTTCTCTTCTCAACAATGATCCTGAATCCGATCAGGTCAAAGAATCTTTTATGGAGTCCGAGCGCCTTTTTCATAAGGAGCTCAAATGATGCCTCTGCTCCCTCAAACTGAAATCCCTCGTTTTCAAGATTCTTCAGCGTAGTCACGATATCCTGTATTTGGGGTGAATCAGGATCAATATGGATACCGAACTCTTCAGCCTTCCGCAATATATTGCTTCTGCCTGCAAGGTCTGATATAAGGACCCGCTGGGAATTGCCTACAATGTCAGGCTTAATGTGTTCATATGTTTCAGACCTTTTCCTGACGGCGCTGACATGCATACCTGCTTTATGGGCAAAAGCGCTGTCTCCAACAAAGGGCTGCCGCTTGAAATGCCTCATATTGGCTATCTCGTTCACAAACCTCGAGACATCCCTCAATCTCCTCAGCTGTTCAGTGCTGATGCAGTTCATCCCGAGTTTCACCTGCAAATTAGGGATTATCGAGCAGAGGTTTGCATTCCCGCACCTTTCACCAAGTCCGTTCAGCGTGCCCTGCACATGAGATGCCCCGCATTCGACCGCTATCACTGAATTTGCAACAGCGCACTCCGAGTCATTATGTGCATGGATTCCGAAGGGTATACGCACATCTTTTTTGATCTCATTGATAATTCTCTTCAGATCATCCGGAAGTGTCCCCCCGTTTGTATCGCAAAGCACAAGGCAGTCCGTCCCTGCATCCTGCGCAGCAAGAATGCACTTTAGAGCATACTTTGGATTATCCTTGTACCCGTCAAAAAAATGCTCCGCATCATAAAAAACAGTCTCAACATTTTTTTTCAGATAGGAAACTGAATTATGGATAATATCCAGGTTCTCGTTTAATGATATCTTCAGTGCCTCTTTGACATGAAAATCCCAGGTCTTTCCGAATATGGTAATAATCTTTGCCTTTGAATCAAGCAGCGCCTTCATCAGTGAATCTTCATGAACTTTGTGTCTCGGCCTGTGCGTACTGCCGAATGCAACAATATTCGACGTTTTCAGTTTTACTTTTTTTACTTTTTTGAAATATTCGATATCCTTCGGGTTGGCTCCGGGCCATCCGCCCTCAATGTAATGCACACCGAGTTCATCAAGCTTCAGGGTAATCCTGAGCTTATCCTCGACAGAAAAAGATACATCTTCTGCCTGTGCCCCGTCTCTTAAAGTTGTATCATAGATTTCGATCCTGCGCATGGTTATTTTTTCCTCTCTACTACCTAATATCTACAACCTGCTTTTTCCTTTTCTTTTGTCCCTTTTCTTTCGCATCTGCTCCAAGATCAAAGGCATCATGAAGCACCCTCACTGCAAGCTCTGTATATTTTGAATCAACAATGCAGGAGATCTTTATCTCTGAAGTGCTTATCATCATGATGTTGATATTATGTTTTGCGAGCGCCCCGAACATTTTTGCTGCAACACCAGAATGAGTCCTCATGCCGACCCCGATAATAGAGACCTTTGCTATATCTTCTCTCAGCCTGACAGATTTTGCGCCGAGTTCAGAAACAACCTCCTCGGTAATCTTCATCGCTTTTTTACTGTCTGTCTTTGGAACCGTAAATGATATATCAGTCGCTTTTCCGTCACCGCTGACATTCTGCACAATCATGTCTACGATTATGTTTGCATTAGCTATTGCATTGAAAAGTCCTGCTGCGACACCCGGCCTGTCATGAACCCCGCTTGCCGTTATCTTTGCCTGATTCTTGTCATAGGCAACACCTGATAACACAACCTTTTCCATATCTTCATCCTCCTTAACAACGAGAGTGCCGGGATTATTATTGAAACTCGACCTTACAACAAGAGGAACATCGTACTTTTTTGCAAATTCGACTGACCTGGTCTGCAGCACTTTTGCGCCAAGGCTTGCAAGTTCCAGCATCTCCTCATATGAAATCTTATCGAGTTTTTTTGCGTCAGGCACAATATTGGGGTCTGTCGTATACACACCATCAACATCAGTATAGATCTCACAGAGGTCTGCATCAAGCGCAGCTGCAACCGCAACAGCCGTCAAATCAGACCCGCCCCTTCCGAGCGTAGTCACTTCGGAAGTCTCTGTTACACCCTGGAAACCTGCGATAACAGCGATTATCCCCTTGTCTAATGCCTTCTTTAACAGTTCTCCGGTTATCCTCTCTATCTTTGCAGTTGTATGGGCTTCATCCGTGATGATCCCCACCTGTCTGCCTGTGAAAGACATTGATTTATGACCCAGTTCATTGATTGCAATCGCTGTCAGCGCAGCGCTTATCCTTTCTCCTGAAGAAAGGAGGAGATCCATTTCCCGTCCGACCGGGTTTGAGGATGCCTGATTTGCAAGACCGATAAGCTTGTCTGTCTCGCCTGACATCGCAGACACAATGACAACCACATTGTTGCCCTGTTTTTTTGTATCAACCACACGTTTTGCAACAGCCTTTATCCTCTCAATACTCCCGACTGATGTGCCTCCGTATTTTTGTACTATAAGCATTACCTAAGAACCTCTTTCCTCAATAGTATTAGTCTATTGCCTTCTATAACAAGCCAGATTCTATATTATATAGTGAACTTTTATTTCCAAACGAATTTATTAGATTATAACAAAAATGTTCCCAAATGTATTTTGATAGCCTCATCCATGAATTTTATTAACAGTCTCAAAATAGAATTAACATGAACACACCCTATCCCCCTCTAAAAAGACGGGATGGGGGTATGTTATGATAAATGCAGCAAAATGCAGATTACACTGTCAACAGGCAAAATAATTGATGTACATAAAAGCGAAAATTTGCTGCAGACTTTCAAACAGCAGGAAATATATCTTGTTGGATCATGTGGCGGAAAAGGGACATGCGGTAAATGCCGCATTAAGATACTCGATGGGAAATATAAGACAGAATCGACCGGCAAACTTGCCCCGCCTGATATCCAATCAGGAATAACGCTCGCATGCCAGACATTCCCGGATGGAGATATGGTCATCGATATCCCCAAGGAATCGAGACTTGTTGTAGGAGATGTAATTGAGATCTCAAGATCAAAAGATCTTGCCGGACTGTTCCAGTCCATGGATGGGGTTATATCTCCGCTTATAAAATGGATTACCCTTAATATTCCTCCTCCCACTATTGACAACAACGTAAGCGACCTTGAACGGCTAAAAAAAGCCCTTGAGGAAAAAGGGTTGCATGGGATGAGATTTTCTCACGGCTTTGTTTCATCTTTAGCTCATACATTGAGAGATGCCAGCTGGAAGATCAACCTTGGATATTTTCATGGCCCTGAGGCCGTTTGTATATCCCGTATCGAAAACAAAAAAAGATTCGGCATTGCAGCAGATGTGGGTACAACTACAGTAGTTGTATACCTCGTTGATCTTTCTGATGGAACTCTCGTTGATGTCGGTTCAACCTACAATTCTCAGATCCGGCATGGAGATGATGTCATTACGAGAATAGTTTACGCAACTGAGGAAAATGGGATTGCAGAACTGAGAGACGCAGTCGTTACTGATATTAATAACCTGATAGCCACCTTGGTTGAAAGACATAACATAATGGTTGAAGATATTGAGTCAGCAGTGATTTCCGGCAATACAATCATGTCTCACTTCTTCTGGTCCATCAATCCTGAATATATAAGGGAAGAGCCTTATACTCCATCACTGAATATTTTCCCTGTATGGAAGGCCTGCACAGCCGGGCTCAACATCAATAATCTGGCCCCTGTTTATACAGTCCCCTGTGTTGCAAGCTATGTTGGAGGAGATATAGTCGCAGGGGTGCTCGCTTCAAAAATGCACCGGAGAAGCGAAATATCACTTTTTCTCGACATCGGTACAAACGGAGAGATCGTTCTCGGCAATAATGAATGGCTTGTGACTGCTGCATGCTCTGCCGGACCGTGTTTTGAAGGAAGCGGCATAAGGCATGGCATGAGGGCAACAGAAGGGGCTGTGGAGTCCATAAAAATCGATCCCCGGACATTTGAGCCTGAACTTGGAGTAATAGGCAGCGGGAAACCAGTCGGGATATGCGGGTCAGGCATGATAGACGCAATAACCGAATTGTTCCTGTCAGGCGTCATCGATCAGAAAGGCAGACTTCTGAGAGAAATCAAAACAGACAGGATCAGAGAGGGCTTCGAAGGGCCCGAGTTCTTGTTTTACAGCGATGGACGCAGAGAAATTGTCCTTACAGAGGTTGACATAGAAAATATCATCAGGGCAAAGGCAGCAATCTATGCTGGGATTTCTCTCATGCTAAAGAAGGTTGGCATTACACTCGACGATGTTGAACGTGTGTATATTGCCGGCGGCTTCGGAAATTATCTCAACATTGAGAGAGCGATTATCATCGGCATGTTGCCTGATATAGCGAGAGAAAAATTCATATTCCTCGGCAATACTTCCATTGCAGGCGCTTACCTCTGCCTCCTCTCGGACAAGATGAGGAAAGAAGCAGAAGAGATAGCACTCAGGATGACAAATATTGAACTCTCTGTCTCAAGGAGGTTCATGGACGAATACATGTCCGCCCTCTTCCTCCCGCATACAGACATAAAACTATTCCCTACAGTAGAGAAGTTGTTGAGGAAATGAGCATTGTTATTTAGTGTATACTTACAACAATTTCGCACACTAATTCCGGTATAAATCTGCCAATAAATATAGACGATTTTATATATCCATTAAGTGTCATCCAGAACATGCCTTTCGAATGTTAGAGGCATAACTTTTATACCGAAATATGCACCACTAACGTCATTTATCAAACACCCTCCAGACTGATCGATAAGCGCGGACTTCAGCCACAAAGAAACGTTTTAGTGATGAGCATTCTGATATCACCTGCTCACAGGAGTGCGCGTTTTTGCGGAGCCTGATAATTCTGTTTGTTTCTTCAGAAAATTATTAATAAAATCACCCTTCCCAATTAGACAGATTCAGCCTATTAGTATGCCTTCATGTCATTCCGGTATTTTGCCTTCGTATTACTATCAACCGATATAAAAATGAATCATGGTCTAAATTGAACTATTGTAGATTCTTGATATATACTCATCGAGAGGAGAAATGCTTGACAAAGACTTAAGACCGGAACATATCCAGTCAATCTCGAATGCTGATGAGGTTGCAGGTTTCTTCTCCTATCTCGGGTACAATACTACAGAACGGATCAAACAATCACCTTCCAATCTTGGAATAACCAACGAAACCCTTCTCAAGGAAATCAAAACGATTGAATTAATAGCAAACCAGGAAAATCTTCTTCAGGTCTATCTGATTGAGATATCCTCAGTTACCATTGCGACTACTCAGACGCTTGTTAGGGTATTCCGAAATCGTGTCGGTAACTATCTCCTCGTCCTAACAAGCGATTATGACCGAATAGACTTCGTTCTCATTGAGAGGCTCCTGCCAAGTGAAAAGGATGAAGGAATAGGAACAAAGCAGGCTTCCATTAGGCCAAGAATACTCACTGTTGACAGGCTGAAGCCAAGAAGGATTGACCAGAGAGTATTAAGGCGGTTCAGTTACACAGAAGCCGATCCTATTGCCCAGTATGAGAAACTTCAGGCTGCATATATTGTTGCCGACTGGTCAGAAGAGTTTTTCAATAACAGGGCTCTCTTCAGTGACTACTATCTCCTCGAACGTCTGAGAGATGAGCCTGAGTGGAAAGAAAATATAAAACCAGTCTATAGCCGCTTCAGAGAGATTTATCAGGATGCAAAATCCCTATGGTCGGGAAAATCTGAACAGGAATTCCGAAAGGGGTTTCTTAATCAAGTTTTTGAAACCCTTGGTTACTCTTTCAAGGAAAGCAAAAGAGCAGACGACGACAGCAAAGAGCCGGATTATATCTTTTATGGAGATAAACAAACTGATGTGCCTCTCTGTTTCTGCCTTACCTATCCATGGGGAAGATCCCTTGATGGAAAGGATTATACCAGAGATATAAATACTCCCGATGAAAATCCAGGAGCAGTTGTTGTCTCTCTTCTCGATAAAGGAAAAGTAGATTGGGTCATTGTCACAAACGGTAAACTTTGGAGACTTTATTCTTCAAAAGCCCATTCAAGAGCAACAAACTATTATGAAATAGATCTCGAAGAGGTTTTGGCAAGACTCGACCCTGAAGAATCTTTCAGATACTTTTATCTTTTCTTCAGAAAAGAAGCATTCGTCCTGGGTTCTGATGAAGAACAAAAGAAAATAACTTTTCTCGACGGGCTTCTTAAAGGCAGTGAAGAATATGCGAAGAGACTCGGTGAGCGTTTAAAGAAGAGAATCTTTGAGGAGATATTCCCTTATTTCGCCAAGGGATTTATATCATATATCCAGGATGTAAAAGGTGGCCCGTCGCTTTCCCAAAGCGAGCTTGACAGCATCTTTCAGGGGACATTGACCTTTCTCTATCGTCTCCTCTTTCTCCTTTATTCTGAGTCAAGAAATCTCCTACCTGTCAAAGAGATAAGGGGATACCACGGAATAAGCCTCTCAGCGATAAAATCAGAAATCGCTCATACGCTGGGAGATGCCTCATTCAACAGCAAAGACTTGCTTTCCCTGAAGAGTCCTTTTGATTCCCGTTCAACTGTTTTCTATGACCGGCTACAGTCGCTCTTCAAAACAATTGATACAGGTGATATCACACTGAATGTCCCTGCTTATAACGGCGGTTTGTTTATGACAACCATAAGCCCGGAAGATGACAGCCAGGAGGCGGTCAATGCAGGTCTTCTCATGGGAAACAAGGTCCCTGACAAATTCTTTGCTATCGGAATAGATCGCCTTACAAGAGATGAGGATGAGAAGACATTCAAGCGGGTATTCATCGATTACAAATCCCTTGGCGTCCGTCATCTGGGAAGCATCTATGAAGGGCTTCTTGAGTTTCACCTCCGTATCGCTCCTGAAAAGATGGCGATCTGTGAGGGCAAAAAGACAGAGGAAATCATTCCTTACAGGGAAGCTTTAAAACAGAAAAAGAAGATACTAAAGATAGGCCGGGGTAAAGACGCCGAGGAACGCGTTCTGCCAAAAGGCGCAGTCTATCTTGAAAACACAAAACATGAGAGAAAGGCTACGGGCTCTTACTATACGCCGGATTATATTGTGAAATATATTGTCGAAAACACTGTCGGCCCGGTGTTGAAGGAAAAGTTTGAAGCGCTTACGTTGAAATTCAGAGAAGCACAATGGGCTTACCGGGAAGCTGTCTCCAGAGCAAAAGCTTTTGAGAAAAAAGGCATGAAAGGAGACGATCCTGAAAAAACAGCCTTCACATTTAAGTGGCTTGTTGATGAACTGTTTGATATTAAAGTGCTTGACCCTGCAATGGGAAGCGGCCATTTCCTCGTCGAGGCGGTTGATTTCATCACAGACAAAATGATCGATTTCCTGAACGGTTTCCCATGGAATCCTGTCATGGCGACCCTTAGGGAAACGAGAGAGACCATATTAAAGGAGATGGAGAAACAGAATATCACCATAGATGAGACTCGCCTGAACGATCTTAATCTCCTCAAGCGCCATGTGCTTAAACGGTGTATCTACGGCGTTGATCTAAATCCTATGGCTGTTGAACTCGCAAAAGTCTCTCTCTGGTTGGATTGTTTCACTCTCGGAGCGCCGCTTTCCTTCCTCGATCATCATCTCAAGTGCGGGAACTCGTTGATAGGGGCTACGGTTGCTGAGGTCAAAGAAGCAGTTGAGCCTGTATCAAAACAAATCAGCAAGTCTAAAGTTGCAGCTTCAGCTAAGGAATGGAAAGAAGTTGAGACTATCAATCATCAGGCTGCTCTTTTTGGAAGTCGTTTCGCCAGACTAATGCTCGCAACGGATCTAATGAGGCATGTTGGTGAATTGTCTGATGTAACAACTGCACAGATTAAGGAATCTCGATTGGAATACAAAAAAGCAAGCGACACTCTTGAGCCCTTTAAACGAATCTTGGATGTATATGTAAGTCAGTGGTTTGGCGATAATGGTGATAGCAAAAAGAAAAAGACAGCACTTTCACCTGCCATCGATTTTTTAAGGAGTAAAGAAGCAGAGACGTTTATAAGCACAAAAGATATCAATACAGTTTTGGGTAAGCTCTCTGAAGGTGATAGAAAAATAGTAGGGACAGCAATTATTGCGGCAAAAGAAAAGATGTTTTTCCATTGGGAATTAGATTTTCCTGAAGCTTTTTATGGCCCTCGTAAAGGAACAACACAAGTCATTGAGAAAAAGGATGATCCTGGTTTTGATGCTATAATTGGTAATCCGCCTTATGATGTATTTATTGAATCACAATATGATTTACGATCTGAAGCTGCAGGCACTGGCAACCTCTTTGGCCATTTTATTATCAGAGGTGTGTATTTAACAAAACCTGGCGGTTCTTTTAGTTTTGTGGTTCCACTTTCACTTTCGTGCGGGAGTGACTATGAAGAAGTGCGCAGAGCATTATATACAAACTTCGGTCATCTCAGAACTACTCATTATTCAATTAGGCCTGCAAAATTATTCCCTAATGTTGATCAGAGAATAACTATCTTTGTTGCAAAAGAAAAAGGTTTAATGCCTTGCATTGTTGAGTCATCCCGTCTTTATAGATTTCATGACGGAGAACAGACCGAGGTTGTTTTAAATGCTGTAACCGGAATAGTTGGACCCAAAAGCGAAGGATATGTCCCGAGAGTGTCTGATGCGATAGGCGCATCCATTTATGATAAGTTTCTTTCGACTGACACTTCTATATCTGATTTCCTCTCTAAAGATCTGGATGATCCAAATATACAAAATTGGTGGTTTCATTCTGTGGGCAGATACTGGTTGAAGGCTTATAATTCAATTCCTTACTTTGCAAGGAACGGTATTGCTGGAATATCAACTAACCTACATGAGATGTCTGCTATTTCAAAGAGTGCAGCTATGGTTTGTGTAGGAATTGTTAATTCTGATTTGTTTTATTTTTGGTGGATTATGCAATCAGATGAATTTCATCTTCTATCTACTGAGATTTCTTCAATGCCAATGCCAGAAAGCCTTCTGGCAGACGACAGGCTCAAAAATGCAGTAGAGTCCCTTATGAATGATTACCAAAAGAATGCTTTAAGAAAAAGCCTCAAAATTAAAAATACTATTGTTGAAATGGATGAGATACATGCTCGTAAATCTCGCTCATTAATACTTGAGATTGATAAGATATTAGCGCCTTACTACGGGCTTGACGATAAGGAACTCTTATTTCTGCAAACTTATGATGAAAAATTCAGATGTGGTGCCGAAGAAGAGTAAATAATAAAATCACAGACCAGCTTGTTTGCAAGCTATCCAGACTGACAGATGAGGAGATAAAGATTGTGGAGGGGAGAGAGTGAGTGATAATGAAAATCTTCAAAATGCGCTCAGATATGATTTTGCTAAAAGGTGTTTTTTAGACATCGCAGATTATGATTATATTTCTGCTCGTACACTCTTTAAAAATTCATGTAAAGATCAATCTTTAATTTTCATGCAGCAATGCATTGAAAAATATCTCAAAGCAATACTGTTATACAATAAGAGGCCTTCCAATAATCCTGTAACAAAACCCATACATGATTTGAAAAAACTACTAAAGAAATGCCAGGATGAAGTTGATGGTTTTAACCTTTCCAAAGTTTCAATCAAATTCATTCTTGAATTAAACGGGATAGAACACAGTCGATATCTGGCATATTCTTATTATGGAATTGATATGTGGTTATTCATATTGGATCAATGCATCTGGCAATTACGCATATATGCTCAACCCGACATGATACTTTACAAGCAAAAAATAAATAAAATCCTTGCTGAAGGTCTCGAAATGTATATTGGCAGGCCAATTATTCCTAATGGTGAATTGGAGAGGATATTTGCAGACAGGAAATCTCAGAACAAAATTTTAAGAGGAAATCTCATTTGGAAAAACTTTTTTTATGGGATAAAGAAAAAAAGGTCGGTTAAAAATGTACAACGTGGTTTTTGGGCTAAGAATTCACCTTTTAATGTGGGCGGTGACAGGCAGAAAAAGATGCTTTATGAAACCGTTAAAGATCTTGTTTTCATTCCAAAAGACATGCGTATAGAATTAGAGAAACTATAGATCGAGGCTCCGCGATAATACATTTACCATTTTCGAAAAGTTGGTATTGATCTTTAATATATAATGTTATATTATGTAAGCCATAGGTAGGCTGTAGAAATGACAATTGACACACAAAATATAACGAGAAGCCCTTTAGGCAGAATGGAAGCACGATTTCTTGCCAAAATAGGTGTTCATCCTACCTTTAGTATCCAGGATGCTCGCCGTGTCCTCGGCCAGCAGGAGACTGATCCAACAAGGCAATTTTTGGAACGTCTTCAAACTAAAGGGTGGATACGGCGCATCAAACGCGGACGCTTTGCCGTCATACCGCTTTCATCCGGAGAAAACCGGTCTCCTCAATTACATGAATTTATTGTTGCCATGGAATTGGTGTCTCCCGCAGCAATTGCATACTGGTCTGCACTTAACCATCATGGCATGACCGATCAGCTCCCCCGGACTGTGTTCGTGGCAACCGATCATCCTGTGCGGAGGCCTCCCGGTGACGTGCTTGGTGTTACATACAAAATTATTTCTCTGCGGCCTGAAAAGTTTTTCGGCGTTGTGAAAGACTGGATTGACGAGATGCCCTTTATGGTTACTGATAGAGAGAAGACCATCATTGACGGATTGGATCTCCCACAATATGTCGGAGGAGTAGCGGAGATCGCCAAAGTATTGTCCATCGGTTGGACACAACTTGATGAATCCAGGCTCCGGAAATACGCAGGCAAAATAGGAAACAGTGCTGTTGCCAAGCGACTCGGCTTTTTAATGGAGACATTAGGCTTGGGAAATGTTGAAGCGCTCCGAAAGGTGGCCACACTTGCCCCCGGCTTCTCTCTGCTTGATCCTACACTTTCGCGTCATGGGAAATACAACCGCAGGTGGGGATTATTGGTTAACACGGAGATCAATGCATGATTACGACTGCCGAACTTCATCGAATAGCGGAAGAAGAAGGTCTTCGCTTCGACCAGGCTGAAAAGGATTACGTCATCCTATGGGTTTTATCAGGCCTTGCACATTCCGGGCTAACACGGCATGGATGGGTCTTCAAGGGCGGGACATGTCTCAGGCATTGTTATTACGAAGGTTACAGATTCTCAGAGGACATAGACTTCAGCTGCAAGCCCGGTGGCGACAATCTGGATAAATCTTTGCAATTGCTGCAAAAAAGTACCGACAAGGTTCAAAGCGAATCAGGGATTAGGATAGCGGTTAAAGAGCCGCATACTATTCCGGGAGATTTTCAGATAGAGATTCCTGTTGAGTATAACCGGGGTGGTGCGAGAAGGCAGGGACTGCCCCAGGTAAAGGTTCACCTTACCTTTGATGAACCTATTCTTGAGACGCCGGTTGTTTGTTCTATAAAATCGGGATATTCCGACCTCTCCCCTTTCAAGATACGCTCATATTCGAAAAAAGAAATTGTCGCCGAAAAACTGCGTTCCCTTCTCCAGCAGCAAAAGAAATGGCCACGCCCCCGAGATTTATATGACCTCTGGTATATACTGTGCTTATCCAGAGAACACTTTAAATGGAATGAATTATTGCCCATGTTTGAGGAGAAATGCCGCGTCAGGGACATAAAGCCAGATATAAAAGGGTTGACATCCGACAACCTTAAGACTTTGAATAAAAAAGCGTGGAAAGATCGTTTGGGTCCCATGCTGAAAGAGCTTCCGGAATTTGATCTTGTATGGAAGGATTGGACAGAGACGTTCAATAAGATGACAGGAAAAAAGAAATGAAAATCCCTTATGTCATAGACAACCAGAAGTACAAGCTTTCGGATATCCTCAATGCGATTCTTGAGAATCATCAGGGCCAGTCCATGGATGTTGTGACAGCATACTTCAATATCCAGGGGTATAATCTTCTGAAAGAAGGCCTTTCAGGGCTTGGGAGTTTCAGGCTTCTATTAGGTGAAGAGCCAACCAGCGGTGAAAGAATTGGACTGAAACCGGACACGACAAAATTAAATCTGTCCGTACGAACAGACCTGGAAAACGAACCATTTAATGAAGATACCTTAAAACTTGTTGAAAATCTGATCCGTTTCTTGAGACGTGAAAATGTAGAACTCAAACGCCATGCGAAAGGCTTCCTCCATGCAAAGTGCTTTCTCTTCTATTCAGACAAACCTGGACAGCAGATGCTTTTTGAAAGGTTCAAACCTGTTGTAGCTGTAGTCGGTTCGAGTAATTTTACGTTTCCCGGACTTACCAGCAATCGTGAATTAAACCTCGCCCATAAGGTGCTCCTAGATGTTCAGGAGGCTGAAGATAAAGAAGCGCAGGGCGCTGTAGCCTGGCTGAGCGAACAGAAACCGAGCGAGAACATCAAGCCTCAGAACAGGCAACTCATTAAAAGTGAAGTCGGTGCCAGAGCGATCATCGAACTTGAGCAATGGTTCGAGCAACAATGGCAGGATGCAGAGGATTACAAGGAAAAATTTATTGAGCTGCTCGATGCATCAAAATTCGGATCAAAAGAATACACCCCGTATCAAGTCTATATGAAAGCACTCTATGAATACTTTAAGGATGATCTTGAAAC
>Ga0315278_10000381_pt1 | contig 39260 bp, 28 predicted proteins | sample YL17G06_0_MG_FD_203880 | JGI IMG/M metagenome (GOLD analysis project Ga0315278, IMG submission 203880) | Sediment microbial communities from Yellowstone Lake, YNP, Wyoming, USA - YL17G06_0 | ecosystem: Environmental > Aquatic > Freshwater > Lake > Sediment | place: USA: Wyoming | collected... | reverse complement strand
GCGTGCTCCCGCGGGCCATGGGGGGGTGCGCCGCGCCGCCCTCCGCGCCGTCGTCGTGCGGGCGGGGGGGGGCCGGACGCCCTGTTTTTTTTGGTGGCGGCGGTGCTTCGCGCCGCGCGCCGACACAATGCGCTCTGCCGGGGTGTTGTTGGGGGGCTGGGACGGTCTTTCAGGGGGGTGGTTGGGGGGCAAGGGAGGGCAAGGTTTGCGGGGCGGCGCCCCCGGCGCGCGCTGTTACGAGCGCTCGAACATCAAAACAGGTCTCTTCCTCTCACCCCGCTGTGGCCGGCGGCGCGGTCGCGCCCGCCCCGCCGATGCGAAAGTCGCGCGCGGGCGCGCGGCGCGCGCCCTTCATCAGGTTGACCGCCGCCGCCGCCCCCAGCTTGATCAGGCGCGCGTCCAGGTCTTCCGCCGCAAACACGACGTCCGGCGCGCGCGCGCTGGGGCGGGCGGCGCCGGCGCCGGCCGCGCCGGACGACGCGGCCCGGTTTTCGGCGTCGTGCAGCAGTGTGGCCGTCGCGGGCGCGAGCGCTTTGTGGGCGGCGTCCACCGCGGCCGCAAACGCGGGACGCAGTTGGACGCGGGAGGCGAGGGCGGGGCCGGCCGCGGCGGCGCGGGCGGCGGCGGCGAGGGCGCGGTAGGCGCCGCGCACTGCGGCGAGCGCGCGGTCGGCCGCGCGCGGCGCGGCGTCGGCCAGGCCGGGGGCGCCGGCCAGGATGGCGAGAGGGGCGATGATGGACGTGAGGCGGGCGCAGCAAGCGTCGTCGACGGCGGCCACGCAGGGCGGCGGCGGCGCGGCGGCGAGCGCGGCGCGTGCGGCACGCGCGCGCGCGAGCGCCCAGTCGGCCTCGGCCACCGCCGCCGCGAGCGCGTCGGCCAGGGCGGCCGCCGCGGCGGGCATGGTCTTGGTGGCGATGGCGGGCAGGGCGAGGGAAGAGATCGAGGCAGGCGCGGCGGGGGCGGCGCCCGCGCCACCCCCCGCCGCCGGCGCCAGCACCTCCCCCACCGCGCGAGCCACGTCGGCCGCCGCGGGAGCATCGCCATCCACCGACGCCGCGGCCAGCAGCAGCCCCACCAGCGCGCGCACGGCGGGCCCGTGCGGGAGTGGGCGGCCGAGCGCGCCGCGCGCGGCGCCCGCGAGAGCCGCGCGCTCGCCCGCGGGCAGCGCGGGAGCGACGGACGCCAAAGCAACAGCCAGTGCTTCCGTCTCCCGGTGGTTGCCGTGCTCGGCGAGGCGGGCGAGCGCGTCGGCGCCGCGCGCGCCGGCCCACCCGCCGAGCAGCGCGCGCGCCTCGCCGGGGCCGGCCGCGCCCCGCAGCAGGGCCGCCACCGCTTGGACGGCCAGAAGGGGCAGGCCGTCGCCAGGGTCGCGCGCGCCGCGGCGGGGGGCAGGGGCGGGCGCGGCGCGCCCGCGGTGGGGCGCGTACGCGAGCACGACCAGGGTCGCGCCGTGCAGCAGGGAGGGAGCGAGGGTCGAGCGCGCGGGCGCCCCTGGCGCACCAGCCGGCGCTGCAGCCGCCAGCGCGGCCGCGGTGCGCAGGGCAAACGCCTGAAACGCGGGATCGCGCGCGAGCCGCGCGCCGCGCGCGGGCGACGCGGACCCGTCGCCCGCCGGCGCGCCGGGCAGGCCGTCGTTGACCATGACGTCCAGCAGGGCTGCCGCTGCGGCGTGGGAGAGGGCCGGGGGGGGGGGGCGGGCGGCGGGCGCGCCGCGCGGCCGCTTGTCGCCCGCCCCGGCGACCGCGCCCGCCGGCGCGGTCGCCGCCAGCGCCCGCAGCCGGTCGTGCACCCGGAACAGCGCCGCCAGCGCGTCGGCCGCGGTCGACACGTCGGCGTCGCCGGCCGCGGCGCCGGCCAGGGCGTCGGCCATGGCCACCTCGAGGCAGCGCGTGAGCGACGCGGCGCGCGCGCGCGCGCAGGCGCCCTCCGGCGTCGCGTCCCCGATGCCGGCCGACTTGTCCAGGCCGTAGTCTTCCGGGACGGAGCAGGTGAGCACGGCAATGGCGGAGGAAAAGGCGGCGGCGAGGGGGGAGACCGCGTCGTCGCCGGGCACCGCCGCGGCGGCCGACCCGCCTTCCCGCCCGCGCGCCGCCAGCACGACGCGGCGCGCGCAAATGAGCAACTCGGCCAGCGGCTCCAGCTCGCGGCCGCCGTCGGGCGTGGCGGCGACGGCGAGGTCGAGGCGGAGGGGGGGGGCGGCGCGCGTGTCGCCGCCGCCGCGCACGAAACCGGCCAGGTGCGGCCCCAGCACGGCCGCCAGCGCGCCGGCGGCGTCCGCGTCGGCGGCCGCGACGGCGGGCGCGCCGTCGTAGAGGGCGGCGCGCACGGTGGCTTGCTGGGTGAGCGCACGCCGCAGGAAGCCCGACAGCTCCTGGAGCGCGGTCAGGCCGCCGCCTGTGACGGCCGCGGCCTGGGACAGAGGAGCTTGGGAAGGGCCCGCGTCGTCGGCACCGCCCCCCCCTCCAGCCCGCGCCTCGGCGAGGGCGAGCAACAACAACCCGCGCGCCGCCGCGGCGCGCGGTGCGGCCGCCCGCCCAAACGCCGCCTTGCGCAGCGCCAGCGCGGCCGCATCGCGCGCGACGGGCACTGCGCGGCATGCGGGCCACAGGCCGGCCAGGAGGTCGGCGGATCGGGACGGGGGGAGCACGGCGGCGAGCGAAAGCGCGTCGCGCAGCGCGTCAGCGTGGCTGGACCCGAGGGAGCGCCCGTGGGAGGCCGCCATGCCGGTCAGAACCGCGATGTGCGCACCGCCGCCGCCGTCGGCCGCGGCGGCGGCGAGGCGGGCGGCTGCGAGCGCGAGCGCGTCGCCGCGCGCCGACCGCCCGCCCGCGCCAAAAGCGGCGACCAGCAGGCGCACGCCCAGCCGAGCACAGCGTTCCGCGGGGGGGGGCGGGTCGGCGTCGGCGGGGGGCGGGGCGGCGGCGTTGGGGGGGAGGGTCGCGGCCACGGACCCGCCCGCCTCGATCAGCGCGTCGGCCAAGGCGAGCGCCGACCGCGACAGGCCGTCCCCGCCGCGCTCGACCGCGTGAATAAAAGCATTCTCCAGCGCCGCGGCCGATGGCAGGGGCAGGCGCGGCAAGCTTGCGGCCCAGGGCGAGCACGCGGCGGCCGCGTCTGCGCGCGCAGCGCGCGTCAGGCCCTTGACCAGGGCGTCGACCGCGCCGTCGCGCAGGCGGCGAACGCCCACCAGGGTGAGCAGGACGGCGGCGGCCGCGGGCGAGGGGCGGGGGCGGGCGGCGAGCGCGGGGGCCCAAGAGCGCGCGGCGGCGGGGTCGGCCTTGGCCGCCAGCTCGATGGCGAGCAGTACGGTGGAAGCCGCGTCCCGGGCGGCGGGTCTGGCGTCGTCAACGCCGGCGACTTCGTCGAGGAGGGCGACGAGTCCGAGGAGAGCGCCGGCAGCCGCCGCGACGGGCCGCAGCGCAAGCAGCTGCCGCGCGAGCGCTGGCAGGTCGCCGGGGTCGCCGCCCAGCGCGTCGCGTAGGGCGCGGGCGCGGATGGCGTCGGCTTGGGGGGTGGTGAGGGGGGCCGAGCGCAAGGCTTCGACCGCGGCGGCGGCGGGGGTGGGCCACGGCGCGGCGGTGGCGCGCTCCAGGGCCGCAGCGGCAGCGGCGGCCGCGTCCCCGGCGCCACATGCCATCGCGGCCGCCGCCGCCGCGGCGATGAGGCCCAAGGCAGCCCGCGGGTCGGCCGCGCGCGCCTCGAGCGCGTCGACTGCGCCGCGCAGCAGCCCCGCCAGCGCGCCCGCGGGCGCGGCGGCCGCCGCGCGCGCCAGCAGCCCGTCCAGGCCGGCGCCCGGCTCGGCAGCGGCCCGGGCGGGGGCGTCGGGCGCGCCGCGGCCGGTCGCGCGCAGCGCACGCAGCGCGACGGCGGCCACCGGGCCGCCCGCGGCCTCGGCATCGGTCGCGACCTCCCCCGCGGTCACGTACGCGTCTAGGACGTCCTGTGGAGAGCGGTGGGAGGGTACAGAGAGGGGTGGGGGCGCGCATCGGGTGGTCTGGTCGCGGGGACTGGACGCGCGAGACGCCCCTCGTGCGCGTCCTGGCTCCGCCAGGCGCGAGCCATCATCGTCCGACATCGCTGGGGACGCGGTGCGGCGCGAGCGACGCTCGCAACGCCCACCAATTCTCGCGCGCGCCTCCCTCCCTCCCTCCCTCCTCCCTCACCTTGAACTCGCCCGCGGTCGAGCCCGCGGCCGCGTCAATCACCGCCTCCAGCTCGGCTTCGGCCGCCTCGGTGAGCAGCGCCGCGAGCGTCGCCGCCGCGCCCGGGTCGCCGCCCGCCGCCGCCCGCGCGGCGGCGACCGCTCGGCGCGCGGCGTCCATACAGGGAGCGAGTGCGCGGGCGGTAGGCGGGGGGGAAGGAGTGTGTGAGGCGCACGATCAACACCTCTCTCTCTCTCTCGCGTCTCTCTATAGCCTCGCGTCGCCGTGCGCCCTCAGAAACGCGACGTCCACCCCACCCCGGTGCAGGGGCGAATCGGGGTCGTCCCGAGCGGTCAAGACGGGGCCCGCGCACGCGGCCAGCATGAGCGACGCGGCGCGCGCGGGCGCGGTCGCGAGGGAGGCCGTCGCGCGCGTGGCGGCCGCGGGCGCGTTCCCCAGCCCTCCCCCTACCTGCCCTTCAACAATCCTGACCGGCTTGAGCGCGCGACCGCGGGCCGCGGCCAGCGCCGCTCCCGCACGGCGCGCGTCGGCCGCCGCGACGTCGGCCGCACGCTCGAGCAGTCCCCCCTCCCGTCGCGCAGCTGCGAGCACGCCGCCCAACGTCCGCCCATACTCGGCCAGGGGGTCGTCCGCGCAGCGGGTGATGAGGTGCTCGCCCACGGCGCGCAGGGGGACGCAGCCCGCAGCGGCGGCGACCGCGCCGTCGACCAGGGCGGCGAGCTCGCCCCGCGCGCCCGCGCCCGCGCCCGCCGCGCGCGCGTCGCGCAGGACATCGGCCAGGGCGTCGAGAACGGTGAGCCACAGGGAGGTGCCGGCGGTGGGAGGGAGGTCGGGCGCGGCCCGGCGGCAGAGGCCGAGCGCGTCGCTGAGAGCGGCGCGGACAGCCGCCCGCTCCGCCACCGGCACGGCCCCTCCGCCCGCCGCAGCAAACGCAGCCCGCCCGGCAACCGCCACGCGGGACGCGAGCAGCGCGGCGGCCCCCGGCGCGTCGCCCAGGCGCTCGAGCAGAAACGCGCGCGCGTCGGCTGCGTCGGCGCGGCGCGCCTCTTTCAGGGCGGCGGCGGCCGAGTAAGCGGCGCGGGACGCGAGGAAAGGGAGAACGCCCCGGGGTTCAAACCGGCACAGCAGGCGCACGTACGCGTCGCCGGCAGCTGCGTCGGCGAGCAGTGCGGCGCCGCCGCCGCCGGACGCGCCGCCGGGCGGGCCCACCGTCGCGGCCGCGGCAGCGTACGCACCCTTGAGGTAAGAAAACGTGAGGTCAGCCGCGCCGCCCAACGCTGCCAGGACGGCGGGGTGGTCGTCGGGAAAGTGGGTCGCGACGAGCGCCGCCGCCGCCCCCGCGTCGGCCGCCGCGAGCGCGCCCGCGCGCGAAAGGAGCGCGCTCCGCAGCGCGTCCCGCGCGGGGCCCGCAGGGCCGGCGTCGGTCAGGGCGGCGTCTGCATAATCAAACGCAGACCGCGCGTCGGCGGCGAGCAGGCAGTCGAGCGCGGCGCCAGCGTCGCCCGCGGCGCCGTGCGCCTCGGCCTCGGCGCGGGCGAAGCCGGCGGCGCGAGCCAGGGCTTTGGCCGCGTTCACGTCCAGGTCGGCGCCGCCCGCGCGGGCGGCGCGGAAGAGGCGCAGGAAGGACGCCTCGCGCGTGGCGGGCGGCGGCGCGGCGCCGGGGGGCCACGGGCCGAGCGCGGCGCGCTCGAGCGCGGCGCGCAAAGCGCCCGCAGAGGCCGCCGCCCGGCCGGCGCCGACGAGGTCGGCAAGGAGGTCCAGGCCGGCCGCCGCCCCAGCGCCCACCAGGTGCCCCCCGTCAAGCAGAGCGGCGAGCGCGTCGGCTGCGGCCTGCGCGGCGGAGCGGCCGCCCGCGCCGGGCGGCCGCGGGGCGGCGGCCGCGTCGCACAGTTCGGCCTGCAGCGCGTCCCACCCGAGCAAGCCAGATCGGAGGACGCGCACGGTGGCGACGGCGTCCAGGCCGGCGAGGGCGCGCAGGGCGGGGTGGGGGCGGGGGTGGGCGGTGCGCAGCGCGGCGAGGCCGCCGGCGCTTTCCACGCCGACCGCCGCCAGCGCGGCCGCCACCGAGTCGGGCGACGCGTGCAGCAGGAAACCCAGGCCGCCCGCACGCGCGCGGTCGGCCAGGTGGGGGGGGAGGGGGCCGGCGCCGGGCGGGTGGGCCGCGCCGGCAAACGCCGCGCGCAGCACCGCGAGCGCGCGCCACCCCGCCGCCGCCCAGCCTGCTGCGTCGCCCGCGTCGCGCGCGGTCACGCCTCTCGCCAACAATACCGCCACCGGGGTGGCGACGTCGCCCAGCGCCCGGCCAAAGAGCGAGGCGAGCGCGGCGGTCGCTCCCGCGCGCGCGGCCGCGCGCGCCGCCGCGTCAAAGTCCAGGGCCGCGGGGTCCGTTCCCGCCAGCAAGCCCTCCAAGGCAAACACACCACTCTCCCCATCGGCCTCACACACGGCGACGATCGCGGCGACGGCGTCGGGCGGCAGGCGCGGCAGCGCGCGCGCGCGCGCGGCTGCCGCGGCGGCGCGCGCGAGCGCGGGGGAGGCACCGGCCGCGGCGAAGGGGGGCGCGAGGCGGTACCAGGCGGCGTCGCCGGCGCGGACGGCGGCCAGGGCGGCGAGGGCAAAGGTGGCGACGGCGGCGGCGTTCGGCGGGGGAGGGGGGGTGGAGCCGAGAGCGGCTTCCGCGTAGGAGGCGACCGCGTCGGCGGCGGCAGCGGCCGCGGGCCTCACGTCTTCGCCGGCCGCGGTGGCGGCGGCCACAGCGTCCAACGCTGCCCCCAGCGCTTCAGCCCAGCGCCCCGCGCCCGCGAGCGCGCCCGCGCGGTCGCCCGCGGGCAGCACGCGCGCGGCCGCGGGGGTGGGGGTGCCGCCGGGGCCGCGCAGCAGGATGGCGACCGAGGAGGCGCCGGCGGCGAGGGGGGGGAGGGTTCCGGCGAGCGCGGGGGGGGCTGGCGCGAGCGGCGCGTGCAGGTGGAGCGTGTCGTGCGCCGCGGGCGGCGCTCCCGCGGATGAAGCCTCCACTTCCACGTCGGCCGCGCGCAGGGCGAGCGTGCCGGCAGCGCCCTCGGCCTGGGCCAGCACCGCGAGACCGCGCGCGCCCGCCGCGCCGCCGCCCAGCCAGGCCAGCCCCGCCACGGGCGCGGCCTCGCACCAGGCGGCAATGGGGGTCGCGGGGTCGAGGCCCGCGTCGGGGCGGGGGCGGGCGAGGGGGGCGCGCAGCGTGGTGGCGCGCGCGCCGCGCGCGACGGCAACGAGGGCGGCTGGAGGCGCGCCCGGCGTCGGGTCGGCCAGCGCCCACGCAAACAAGGAGGGGCCATTGCCGTCGGGCAGCGGAATGGCGTGCAGAGGGACCAGACGCGGGCTCGCTCCGGGCGCGAGCCGGGCAAGCAGCGCGCCGGCGTCGCCGACGACCGCCAGCGCACCCTCGCACGCCAGCCCCGGCGCGTCGGGTGGGAGAGAGCCACGGGCCGCGTCGGCTGCCGCCGCCGCGGGCGACCTGGGCGGCGGGGCGAGGCCGGCGACCGCGCGCGGGCGGCCGACAGCGGCCGCCGCCGCGCCGCCGAGCGCGAGCGGCGCCGGGCGCGCCGCGCGCCCCAGAGCGCCGGCGAGGGCCGCGGTCAACGACAGGTAGGACGACACCGGGTGGTGCACCAGGCGGCCGCGCGCGTCGAGCGTCACGGCCGCAGGCGGCGCGAGGGGCGGCCCGCCGACAAACGCCGCGCCGACGACCGCGTCGACGTGCGCGTCCCGCACCGCGCGCGCCAGCTCCCAGCCCCCGCGGCGCGCCTCCCAAAAGGTGACGTCGCCGTCGGCGGTGGCGGCGGCGAGCAGGCCGCCCTGGGGGGCGAGCGCGAGCGCGGTGGTGGCCGCGCCGTCGCGAGCAGACGGGGAGCCGAGCGTCGAGGCGACTGCCTGCCCCAAACGTGCGCGCATGGGCACGACAAAGACGACGCCGGAATCGGTGCCGAGCGCGACGGCGGCCGAGGTGGCGGCGAGCACGGTGGCAGCGCCGGCAGAGGGCGCGGCGGCGAGCGCGTCAGCCAGCGGGGCGAGCGGGGCGAGCGCCAGGGCGCCAGCCGCGCCCAGCGCAGTCAAAGCCATCCCTGCTGCTGCTCCCGACCCTCGGGGCGGCGGCAGGTCGCCGCGCGCGGCCGCCGCGCGGAGAGCGGCGAGCGCAACGGCCGGCTCGGGCGGCGGGTCGCTGCCGACCAGCCCCGCGTCCGCGGCCGAAGCCGCGTCCAGGGCGGCGTCGGCCGCGACCGCGGCGGAGTCGTCGGCCGGCTCGGGCGCGGGCGTTGAGCCGCGCCGGCGCAGCAGCGGTGGGGGAAGCGGCGCCCGATCCACCGCCACCGCCAGGCCCGCGCCCGCCACCAGGTCGGCGGCGCCGGGAGTAAAGTCGGGTGTGGGTGGAGAGGTGGTGACGGGCGGCGGCGGGGGCGGGGTTGGGGTCGGCGTGCCCGCGTCGCGCGAAGTCGAGGCTTCTGGCGTCACGCCAGCACCTTCCGCCTCTCCCCTTATCCCCCGAACCGGGCTCGGCGTCCTCCCCGCACCCGCTGCCGCGAGCAGGGCGTCGAGCCCCTCGGAGCCGGAGGTGGAGCCGGAGTCGTCGCCGTCAAACAGGCGCGGGCGGCGCGCGATGGGCGGGATGGTGGGACCGTCCTCTCGCGGCGGCGGCGGCGGCGGGGCCGGCGGTGGCGCCGTGGGCGCCACGCGGCCCATGGTGGCCATCGGGGCCGCGTCCGGCTCGTCCTCCGACGAGAGCAGGTCGCCCAGGAGGGCGTCCACGTCCGCCATGGCGGCGGCCCGCCCGGAGGGGAGGGAGTGAGGGACGGCGGCGACGCGCTCTCTCTCTCGCTCTCGTTGTTTTTTGATCGCCTTGCGGCGCCCACGCTGCAGCGCGCCACACACAAAATCATCGACCAAACGACGCACGAAACCCCCAAATGCTGTGACTCCCACGGTCGCGCGGCGCCCACCCTACGTCTCTTCACCCCCCGCGCACCTGTTTCCGCCGCGGCCGCCCCTCGAGCGCGTCCGCCACATCCAGCCTGCACTCGGGGCACGTCCCGTGTTCCGCCAGCCAGGGGAAAACGCACTCGGCGTGGTGGATGTGGCCGCAGGGGAGGGTGACGCACTTCTCTTCGGAGAGGGGGGCCAGGCACACGATGCACGCGCGCGCGGACGAGATGCGGTCGATGGGCGGGCGCCCGGCCGACGTGGCGGCGTCAGCGGGGGCCGGAGGCGGCGGGTCGGCGTACGTAAACGTCGGCAACCGCGCGAGCAGTTCCGGCCGCACCGCGGGCGGCTTGGCCGCCTCCCCCCCCCTCGATCCCGCGCGCCTCGGCGCCCGCCCATCCTCGGCCGCGGCGTCGATCTCGGCGCGCTCCAGGGCGACTTGCGCCATTTCGGCCTCGTGCTCGGTCGCGGCGCGCGAGCGCGCGCAGTGCAGGAGCAAGACGCACACCGCGCCCGCGGCCATCAGCAGGGCGCCGCCCACGAGCAGGGACTGGTACTGTGGGGGGAGGGGGAGGGGGCGAGGGTGTGGGGTGGGTTGGTCGGGGCGGGGGGCGCGTCGCGTCTCGGCGCCCTGGCGCTCTCTCGCCGCCCCGCGACGGCGCGCACAGCGATCGCGCCCACACCGCGCCGCGACCGGGCCGCCGCGAACGCGCCTGCTGGAGGCCGTTTATGTCCAGCATTGCAGCGCGTGCGCTTGGTACGGCGGCGCGCACTTGGCGCGGCGGGCAGGAACCTGTGCGGGAAGGCCTCTCGTCGAGCCGCTCGCGCGTCTCCGGGCGGCGGCAGCCGGGCGGCGCCGACGGTGTGGCGGCGTCAGGCGCGTTGCCACTCTCTTCCCGAATCCCGCGCCATGTCGACGCCGCGTGCCGCCGAACTCGGGCGCCTGGTCTCCGACCTGCGCCGCGAGATCTCGACGGGCGCCGGCGCGGCCGCCGCTCCCCCCGCGCGCGCGCGTTTTCGCGCGCTCGTCGAGGCGGGCACCCTGCTGGCGACCACGACCCTGCCCGACTATGTGCCGCCGGTGGGTGGATTGTAAAGGGTGGGTGGGGGGTCGGAGGGTGGCGGGCGAGGGTGGTGCCGATGCCCGATCCTTCGCGCTTCGCAGGTCGCCCCTGCCGGCGGCGGGCTCGCGCCCCAGACCCAGGCCGAGGAGGCCGCGCTTTGCTTGTTGCTGGCGGCCGACGATGAGGTGGGTGGGAGAGGGGTGGGTGGTTGATGGGAGGCCTCGACGCTGCGTCGCTCGACACCCTTCTTTCTCTTTCCTCTCCAGGCCACCGACGACGCCACGGCAACCTCCCCTGCCTGGCCCCTGGCCCTGGCCCTCGCGTCCGACCCCGGGCGCCTGGCAGCCGCCCTGGCGCGCCGGCCGCCGCCGCCCGCGCGCGCGGCCGCGCTGTGGCGCCTGCGCGGCCAGGCCCTGCTCGCCGCCGGCGAGCCCGCCGCCGCGCGCGCCGCGCTGGATGCTGCGTCACGCGCTGCTCCCACAGGCCCTGACGGCGTGCTGGCCCGCCTGCTCGCCGCGCGCGCCGCGCTCGCGGCGGGCGACCCCGCCGCCGCGCTCGCCGCCGCGCGCGCCGCCGCCGCCCTCGCCGGCCCCTGCCACTCGCCCGCTGCCCGCACCCTGGCCGCCGCCCTGTGGGCGGCCGCGCAGTGTCCGGTAGGGTCGCTGCCGGCCAAGGCGCGCGCGGACGCGCTCGACGAGGCGGCGACAGCGGCAGCTGCGGCGGCCGACGCTGACCCGGGCTGCCCGCTGGCGGCTTATGCCGTGGGGTTGACCGCGGCCGCGTCCGGCGCGCTGGACGAGGCGGAAGCGGCGGCTGAGAAGGCGGTGGCTTCGAGCGGCGGTGCTCTCGCCCCCGCCTGGGCGCTCCTCGCTCTGACCCTCTCCGCCCGCCGCCGCTTTGCCGCCGCCGCCGCCGCCGCCGCGGCCGGCCTCGAACGCGCCCCGGGTTCCTCCGACGCCCTGCTGCGCGACGTGCGCTCGCGGTGCCTGGCGGCGGGCGGCGACGCGCGCGGCGCGCTCGCCGAGGCCGCCGCGTCGCTCGCGGCCGAGCAGGCGGCCGAAGCCTTAACCGGCCCCGGCCCCCGCGAGCCCGGCGGCCTGACCCCCGTCGGCCGCGCCTGGCTCGGCGTGGCGCGCGCCTACCGTGCGCACGGCCCGCCCGGTGCGGGCGACGCGGCGGCCGCCGCGGCGCGCGCGGTCGCGGTCGCGCCCGCGTCCGCGTCCGCCCTGCACGCAGCAGGGGCCGCGGCTGAACTGGCGGGAGACGTTGGTGCGGCCGCCGAGCGGTATGAAGCCGCGCTGGCGGCGTGGCCGCAATATTCAAAAGCGGCCGTCGCGGCCGGCCGCCTCGCCTCGTGCCGCGGCCGCCCGCACGCGGCCACCATCGCGTCGGCCGATGTCGAGGACGGCCTGCGCGCCGACGGCGGCAGCGCGGGCGGCTGGGCCGCGCTCGCGGGCCTGCGCGCGGCGGGCGGCGACGCGGGCGGCGCGGCGGCCGCGGCGCGCGTCGCGGCAGGGCTCGCACTCGCGAGCCCGGTGATGCCCTTTGGGAGGCTACCCACGCCCGCGTGATGGCCAGGGGGTGACAGGGACTGTGTGTGTGGTAGCAGGCGGGGCAGACGAAAACCAAACGCGCCCTCTCGACCCTTCTCTCAATAACCGCGGCCACGCCCCCGCCCGCGGCGCCCGCGCCCGCGCTGCATCGCCATGCGCGAGGACCAGCCCGCGGTTTCGCCCGCGGGCCAGCCGCCGGACGGGGCGCCGCGGCCGCCGCCGCGGCCGCTCGCCGGCGCGCCGCCGCCGCCGCCGACTTCGTCGCCCCCGCCTCCCCCGGTCGCCGCCACGACCGCAGCCTCGCCCGCGGCGACCACTGCGCCAAAGTCGACGTGCGCGTAGCGCCCCCACACGCCGCAGTCGGCCCAGCCGGCGGCGGGAAACGCGGGCGACGACACGCCGTGGAGCACGCGCGCGGCCGCGCGCGCGCCCATGGGCGGCCCTTTGCGCGCCCGGGCTTGGGCCAGGAGCCAGCGCACGTCGCCGACGAGGGCGGGGTGGGAGGGTTGGAGGGGGAGGGAGGATGGTGAGGGGGAGAGGGTGTCAGCATCGGCGGCGCCGCCGTCGACCCCACCATCGAAGTACGCGTCCACCGCCGCCCGCAGCCTGGATTCCCCCTCCTCTTGCGTCAGCGCATCGGACGCCGCCGCCAGCACGCGGTAGGCGGCGTCCAGCCTGGCAGCGCCCCCTTGCGACACGGCCGCGTGCCGCGCCGCGAGCCGCGCAGCGAGCGCCGCGCGCGGCGCGCCCGTCGGCGGCGGCCCGTCCAGGCGCAAGCAGGCCGACGGCGCGGGGTCGACCTCGAGCGCGGCCTCGCCGGCGGCCGCGAGGCGGGACAGGGCGGCGAGCGTGTCGGCGGGCGACCGCTGGGCCGCGGTCGCGACCGCGTCGGTGCGCCCCGCGTACGCGCCCGACACCCCCCCCTTCTTGCACAGCGCCAGCACGGCCGCAACGACGGGGCACTCCGCCGCCAGCAGCGCGGGAGCCGTCTTGAAAAAGGCGACCTTGAAGGTGGCGCCCGCGCGCGGGAGGAGCGACAGCCGCGCGCCGCCGTCGGCCTCGGCGTATGCCAGGAGCGTCTCGACGGCCTCCAGCCGGGCGTCGGCGAGCACGGTGAGCGGGGTGAGGGGGAGGACGCGGTAGACGCAGGCGTCGGGGGCTTCCTCCGTCGGCGCCGGCGACGGCAGCACGCCGCCCGCGCCGCGGCCGCCGCCCACCCCGGGCGGCGCGCCGCTAAACACCGCGTCCAGCAGCCGCCCCACCCCCGCCGCGCTCGCGCCGTCGGCGTGCGACAGCGAGCGCAGGCGCCGGTAGTCGCCGTCGTCGACGAGCGCGTGGCAGAGCGCGGTCTCGCGCGCGGCGGCGGCGCCGCCGTCGCCGGCGCCGCCGCCCCACGCGCCGCCCGCGCCGCGCCCGCCGCGCCCCACCTGCTGCACGTACTCCTCCACGGAGCGAGGGAGGCCGGCGTGGACGACGGCGTCGACGCCGGGGATGTCGACGCCCATGCCAAAGGCGACGGTGGCGACGACGGCGCGCACGCGGCCGGCCGCGAGCGCGGCGGCGGCGGCGGCTCGCGCGCGCGGGGCCAACCCCGCGTGATACGCCGCGGCCTTGACCTTGGCCGACACGAGGGCGGCGGCGATGGTATCGGCGGACGCCTGGTAGGGGACGTAGATGATGGCGCGGGCGCAGCGCTCGAGGCGGCCGCCGCGCGCGAAGAGCGCGACCACCGCGCGCCGCGACGCGGGGCCGCCGACGCCGCCGGTGACCCGGGATGCTGCAAGCCTTAAATTCGACCTCAACGATGCATCCCTCACCACGCCGCCCACGGGGTCGATGCGCAGTGCGGCCGCGACGGCGGCCTGCGTCGCGCGCGTCGCGGTCGCCGTCAGCGCGAGCACGCAGCGCGACGGCGGGAGCAGCCGCCCCAGCCGAAAGTAGGCGGTGCGAAAGTTGTGGCCCCACTCGTCGACGCAGTGCGCCTCGTCGACGCACACGAGCGGGAGCGGGAGGTTGGGCGCGAGCGCCGCTGCGAGCGCGGGGGACGCCAGCCTCTCGGGGGCGACGAAAAGGACGCGCAGATTGCCAGAAGCGAGCGCAGACAGCGTGGCGCGGGCCTGGGCGGGGGGGACGTCGGAGGCGAGCATCCCCGCGGGGAGGTGCGGCGGGAGGTGCGCCATTTGATCGCGCGCGAGCGCGAGAAGAGGGGTGATGACCAGCACGGTGCCCGCGCCCACCAGGGCGGGCGCGGCGTAGCACAGCGACTTGCCGGCGCCGGTGGGGAGGATGGCAAGGGTCGAGCGGCCGGCGAGCACGCGCGCGATGACCTCCGCCTGGCGCCCGCGGAAGCCGGCAAAGCCGTAGGCGGCAGAGACGGTGGCCTCGACGTCGGCTGCGGGCGCGTCAGCCGGGAGCGGCGCTGGCGGCGGCGGCAGCGCTTCAGGCCCCTTTGGCGCGCCGTCGGGCGCCGGCGCCTTTTCCCCGTTGTCCAGCAACCCGCCGCACGACGCCGCATAGTGCCCGCTGCCGTGGCAGCGCCAGCAGCGGGCGCGGGCGGGGGCGCCGTCGGCGACGGCAAGGTCGGCGCCGACGCCCGCGGCGGGCAGGGTGGGGGGTTGGGCCCGCCGCGACCGCCCGCGCGACGGCGGCGCCGCCGAGTGCCGCGACGCGGCAAACTTTTTCTTGGCGCCCGCGCCGCGCAGGTGGGTGCGCACGAAGTTTTGGCGCAAGGCAGTGGCTTTGCCGCGGTCGCCGCGCGCGGGCTTGGCGACGCCCACGAAGGAAGCCGCGCCCGAGGGGGGCGGCGCAGGCCGCTTGCCCGCGGGAGGCACTGGAGGCGACGCGGCGCGCTTGCGTGAGCTTGGCTCGGCCGCGGGCTCGAACGTGCGCGCGGCGGCGACGCGCGCGGCGAGCGGGAGGTCGTCGGCGGCGGGCGGCGCCGGGCGCGGCGCCGCCGGGGGCGCCGGCTGCGGCGCCACCACCGGCGCCGCCGCAGGCGGCCGCGCCACTCGCCCCGCCGGCCGGCTCTCGGCCGCGACCCCGAGCGCGGCCGCCGCGAGCGCGCGCACCGCGGCCGGCAGCTCGGCCGCGGGGGCGGGCGCCAGGCCCGGCGGTGGCGACCGCAGTTCAGGAAGCGGCGCCATGCCGCGCAGCGAGGGGCGGCGGCCGGGGGCGGGGGCGGGGGACGGAAAAGGGCACGACGGCCGCGGCGGCGGCGCCTTCGGGGCGGCCGGCGGCGGCGGCGCCGCGCTCCCGGCCCGCTCCACGCTTGGCTCGGGCTTTACCCTCATGAAAGGGTTGCTCGGAGGGCCAGCGGCGTTGGTCGCGTCGGCGAGCGCGTGCGCGCGCGGCGCGCCAGGGGCGGGAGCGAGGGTGACCGTCGTCTCCTGCGCGCCACAGGAAGTCGCCTTGTACGCGCGCAGCGTGTCGGCTGGGGAAGCGGAGGTGGGTGGCGGAGGCGCGCGCGTGTCGGCGGCCGCATCGTGCCGACTGGCGTCGATGCCACGCCGCGTTTCCGCGACGGACGCGCCCGCCGCCAACCCCAGCACGCGCTCCCTCTCAACCCACCAACGTCGGACGGCATGTCATCCCGCGTGGGCCGGCGCCCGTGCCGCGCCGCAAACGCGCGCGCCCACGCGGCGACCTCGGCCGGCGCGGACGCGCCGCCCGATGCCGCCATGGTGAAGCGGGTGGCTGGGGCGGCCGCCCGGGACGCGTGCCGGGCTCGCGGCTGCGACAGTGCCGCAATTGGCGCTGCGCGCTGCGCTCTCGCACTCCCGCCCCCCCGCCCTCGCGCCTCCGCGACGCGCCTGGTCGGCGGTCGCCCCGCACCTCGCGCCGCCGCGTCGGTTGATGCGGCCCGGACCGGCCCACCGCCCGCCGCCCAGCCGCCGGCCGCTCGCGCGCCGCCCGCCCCCCGCCCGCTCCCCCGCCCGCCGCGTCCCCGGTCCGCGCACCATGGGCGACGACCATCCCATCCCGCCCGTCGCGCCTGGCGCCACGTTTGCGACGGACGACATCCGCATCACCGCGCCCAACGTCGACCCCGCGGGCCTCCCCCCGGACCTGCGCAAGGACTGCGTCCTGTTCTACTATCCGGTAGGCGCAGTGGGGAGGAGGAGGGAAACAGGTGCGCGGCCGGCGCGCCGCGCCGCGCCGCCTCCGACCGCCGCCCTCGCCGCCCGCCGCCCCTCCCCCAGGAAACCGAGGCCCTCGCCCGCAACATCGCCGCCACCTCCGGCGGCCGCGTCGAGCTCGGCGACATCAAGTGGGCCCAGTTCCCCGACGGGTTCCCCAACCTCTTTGTCAAAGACGCGACCCGCGTGCGCAACCGGCACGTCGCGTTCCTCGCGTCGTTCCAGTCGCACGCCTCGATCTTTGAACAGCTGTCCATCATCTACCAGCTCCCCCGCATGTTTGTGGGGTCGTTCACGCTCGTGCTGCCCTACTTCCCGACGGGGACCGCGGAGCGCGTCGAGGCCGAGGGCGACGTCGCGACGGCCGTCACGCTCGCCCGCATTCTGTCCAACATCCCGCTCTCGCGCGGCGGCCCCACGTCGGTCGTCATCTTCGACATCCACGCGCTGCAGGAGCGGTTCTACTTTGGCGACACCGTGCTGCCGTTGTTCGAGTCGGGCATCCCACTCCTGCGCGCGCGCCTTGCCGCGCTGCCCGACCGGGACAGGATCACGATCGCCTACCCCGACGAGGGCGCCTGGAAGCGGTTTCACTACCAGTTTGGGGACTACCCGGAGGTCATCTGCACCAAGGTGCGCGACGGCGACAAGCGGATCGTGCGGCTCAAGGAGGGCGCGCCGCGCGGGCGCCACGTCGTCATCGTGGACGACCTCGTGCAGTCGGGCGGGACGCTGCTGGAATGCCAGAAGCTGCTCAAGCTGACGGGGGCGGCGGAGGTGAGCGCGTACGTGACGCACGGGGTCTTTCCCAAGGGGTCGCACGAGCGCTTTGCGGCCGCGGCGCCCGCCCCCGGCGCCCCTCCTCTCTCGCCCGCGTCGTCCGGCTTCAAATACTTTTGGATCACGGATTCCTGCCCCGCGACCGCGGCCGCGGTCGCGGGGGTGAAACCGTTTGAGGTCCTGTCGCTCGCGGGGTTGATCGCCGCGACCCTCCAAATTTGATCGTGCGGGGGCTTGGAGAGGGGTGCGACCCCGTGCAAACACTGAGGCACACTGTGGCGCGCGAGCGAGGGCGGGGCCGCGTTTGCAGGGCCGTCGTTCGGTGGGCGGGTGCGCTCTCCCTCGCCTCCCCGCCCCGTCTCTTCACCAGTCCTCCAGGCACGCCGCCAGCAGCCGCGTCCCCGCCAGCGCCCCCCGCACGGCATCCACGCCGACCCGGGGCGCCGCGCGCCGCCCCGCCTCGGCGCGCGAGCGGCCGCCGACGCGCGGGCGCTCGGCGCCGCGCGAGAGTTCCGCCAGGCCCGCGCCCTCCAGGGCGGCCAGGGACGCGGCCACGTCGGCAGACGGCGCAGCACGCACGCCCAGGCGGGCGCAGAGCTTGGCGTGGGCGGCCAGAACGGCGTCGAGCGCCGCGCCGGCGGGGGGGGCGGCGGCGGCAGCCGGCTTCTTCTTGGGCGCGGCAGCGGTGACCGGGCAGGACACGGAGAAAGACGAGCCGCCCACCTTGGCCCGGGGCGCGGCCGGGGCGCAGAACGCTGGCCGGCCCGCGAGCGCGGCGAGCGCGCCGCCCCCCCCACCCCCGCCGCGCGCCGCCGCGCGCGCCGCGCGCAGCAGCGCCACCAGCGCAAACTGGCACGCCGGAGGCAGGTCGGCCACCGCGCGCTCGCCCCACGCGTCGGTCGCGGCCGCGCACGCGGCGTCGGCGTGGTGCAGGCCGACGAGGCGGACGAGAGGGGGGGGGGCGGTCGTCGCCGGAGGGGGCGCGGGGCGCGCGGCGGCCGCCGCGGGCGACAGCGGCTGCGCGGCCGGGTTGCGGGGCGAGAGCGGGGTCGGCGCAGGGGCGGGCGGAGCCTTGGGCGCGCCGCCGGCCGCCCCCACGCCCGCGCCCGCGTCCGCGCACGCGAGCTCGAGCGCGCGCCCCGCGGCCTTGACCGCGGCCCGCGCGTCGCCCCCGCGCGCCGCCACGCGGGCCGCCACCAGCCTCAGGGCGCGCGGGTGAAAGGCGGCGCCGGGCAGGGACGCGACGCGCGCGCCGAGCAGGGACGCGAGCGCAGATGGCGCGTACGGCTCGAAATGGATCGACGCCACCGGCTCCCGCCCCCCGTCCAGCCTCGCCAGGCGCCGATCGGCGTCGGCCGCGTTGGCGATGGCGATGAGGGCGACGCGCGCGTCGGGGGCGGCGGCGAGGGAGAGGAGGGCGCGGAGGGGGGGGGTCGCGCCGGTCGCGACGGCGTCCGCCTCGTCGAGCACGATGACGACGCCGCCGCCAGAGTGGGCGGCCGACAAGGCCGCCGCCGCGCGGCGAGCCCGGTCCAGGGCGGCGTCGGCGGGCTCGCCGTCGCGGCGGCCGGCCGCGGGGCGCGCGGTCGCGGGGACGACCAGGCGCGGCAGGCGCCCGTCCCACGCCGCGGCCGCCTCCAACGCATCCGCCAGGCGGGACGGTGCTGAGGACGGGGTCTCCAGGAGGAAGCAGTTGAGCCACACGGCCGCCGGCGGCGGTGCACCGGCGGGCGCGCCGCGCGGCGCGCCCCGCCACGCCGCGTTGGGCGCGGCCAGCACGGCGTTGGCCGTCAGACTCTTGCCGGTGCCCGACCGGCCGGATACCCAGACGACGCCGCCGCGGCCCGACGCTAGGCACGCGGCGACCGCCGCGTCGAGCGCGCGCGCCTCTGTCGCCCGCGCCACGGGCGCGTGCCCAGGCGGTGGCGCCAGAAAGTCGCCCTGCAGCGCGCGGCGCACGAGGGCGACTTTGGCTGGGTCGGCGGGGTCGAACCAGCCCGAGTCGAGAGGGGCGCGGGCGGTGGGCGCGGGGGCCAGGGGGGAGGTTGGCACCGCGTCGGCCGCCGAGTCAGCCGAGTCAGCGTTCGTTTTGGCCAGCGGCGCCGGCGTCGGGTCCGGGACGGCGCGCGGGCTGGCGGCGAGCGGGGTGGTGGCTGAGGGGAGAGGGGTGGGGTGGGTTGGGGGCGCGATCGAGGCGATGTCGATCGCGATGAACGTGTTGAGATGCACGGCCGTCATGGGCGGCGGCAGGGCCGCGGCCGCGGGCCGCGCGCCCCTGCCGCCCCCCGCATCTTTTCGAGTTGCCGGCGCCCGCCGCGCCCGCCGCCCGCGCCCCGGCACCCCCCCCATTGCCCGCCCCGCGGTCGCACCTTTGTCAGCAACCTTGCCCGGCTCGGCGGCGCGCTCCACGGGGCCGCGCAAGGCGGCCCGGCGCGGCGCGCGCCGTTTCGGTGCCGCCCGTGGTGGCGCCGCGGACCGCGTCGCGCGCGCCGGATGCGCTTTCGAGCCAACGCTCTTGGTCGCTGCCACCTTGGCGGGCGGCGCGGGCGCGTCGGCGGGCGCAGGACGCTTGCGGCCGGTCGCCGAAGCCCCCGTCGGCGGCATGGTGTGGCTTGGAGGAGCGCCTGCCCTCCTGCCGGTCGAAAGACCGGGGAGGAGGCCTGTGGGGTGGCGGCCGGGGTGTGAGGTGTGGGGAGGAGGCCGGCCACGTCGCTCCAATTCGGCCCCTTCTCTCTTGGCACTGTCGGCCCTGTGCCCGCCCTTGGCGCCCAATGGCCACCTCCCAAGCCCTCACCCGGGCCATAATGCGCCTCGCCCGGTCGGCTGACGCGGCGGCCGTGCCGCTCCCGGTCGCCGCCGTGCGCTTCGGTGCGGCGGCGGGGGCGGGGGCGACCGCGCGCGCCGCGATGCACGGTGGCGATTTGGATGGTGAGAGTGGCGTTGGTGGATGGAGGAAAGGGGGAAAGCCTCGCCAGGGCGCCGACTCCCCTCCCCGTCTCTTCCAGCCGGCTTTGCCGCCCTGCGCCGCCTGGACGCCCAACTCGCCTTCCTGCTGGCCACACCGCCCTCGGTGCGCGCAGACCTGGCGGCCTGGCACCGGCTGCTGGGCGGCGGAGAGACGGGGGGCGGCGGAGCGGCGTTCGTGGCCGGCGCGCTCGCCCTGCCCCGCCTGGCGCGCGCGCCCGAGCGTCCCGAGTGGGCGGGCAACGATAGCGACGACGCCGTGGTGGGGCTGGCGCCCGAGGAGGAGGGGAGGGCGGCGGTGAGAGAGGCGGCGGCGGCGGTCGCGCGCGGGCTGCCGCCTGGGCTGGCCGCAAACGCCGAGTCGGCAGCCAAGCTAGCTGCCGCCTTCAAAGAGCACGTCCCCGTGCGCTCCGCCCCCTTTGAGTGGATGTACGAGGGCCTGGCCCCCCTCGACGCCGCCACGACCCTCGCGCGCGGCAAGGGCGCCCCCTTCGCCCTCGCCACCCTGGCCGCCGCCGCCGCGGCCGAAGTGGGCCTGGACGTCGTCCCGCTGACCATCCCCCCTCCACCTCCCGCGGGCGAGCCGCCCGCCGCGCTCGGCGCGCGGCTCGCCGCTCGCGTGCTCCAGGGCGCGCCCGACCCGGACTCGTACGTGCTGACGCCGCCAGAAGGAGGGTGGGCGTGGGACCCAGTGTCCGGCACGGTCACCCAGGCCCCAACCCCCGCCCCGCCCGCTGCGGGCGCGCGCGGCGCGTGGGCGTCGGCGCTGCGCGCGGCCGTCACATGCCACCAGCGCCGCGGCGATTCCGATGCGGTGGCGGACGTTCTTTGTCAACTGATGGCGCTCGACGGGGGCGCGAGCGAGTGGGGGCAGGTGGTGGAGGTGTAGCGAGCAGAGAGTGGGTGCGACGACCCCGATTCCACTCTTCCTTCCCCCGCTTATGGCGGGCGCCGCGCTGCGCGTCGCCCGCATGCTGATGCCGATAGCGGCGCGGCCGTGGGCGGCCCCGTCGGCGGCGCGGTGGGCGGCGCCGGCCGCCCCCATGGCGCCGGCCAGGCGCGGCGTGGCGACGAGCCGCGTCGTCTGTGCAGCAGGTGAGGATGGATGGCGCTCGTGTGGAGGTTGCGATGGGCGTAGGGCGGGCTGGTGGCGAAAGCCTGCGCTTGCTGATCCGACGCCCCGACCCCCCTCCTTTTCCTTTTCTCTCTCCAGTCAAAAAAGAGCGCGTCGTGTACGAGTGCACGGCCTGCGGCGCCCAAGCGGCCCAGATGCGGGGCAAGTGCCCCGAGTGCGGCGAGTGGGGGTCCCTGGCGGCCGCGCGCGCCGCGCCGGCCGACGCAGGCGGCGGCGGCGGCGCGGGGGCGCGCGCCGCGGCGGCCGCAGCGGCCGGCGGCGCCCCTCCTCCCCGCCGCGTCTCCACATGGGTCGCGGATACCGATGCCGCCCCTCGGTCCCTCGCCTCGCTGACCGCTGCGCGCGAGGCGGCCGGCCCGCGGTGGCGGCTGCCGCTCCCCGGGCCGACCGGCGCGGAGGTCGCGCGCGTGCTCGGGGGAGGCGTCGTGCCCGGTTCGCTGATTCTGGTGGGCGGGGATCCGGGCGTGGGCAAGTCGACGCTGGCGTTGCAGGTGGCGGCGCTGCTGGCCGGGCACCGGGGAGGCGCGGGCGACGAAAACGGCGCCGACGACGGCACCCCCCCCCAACCCATCCGCCCCGTCCTGTACGTGTCCGCGGAAGAATCGGTCGACCAAGTCGCCGCGCGCGCGACCCGACTGGGGCTCGGGACCGCGTCAGGCGTCATGCTCGCCGCGGCGACGCGCGTCGAAGACATCCTCGCGTCCGTCGCCACCCTCCGCCCCGCCGCCCTCGTCGTGGACTCCATTCAAACCGTCTACCTGGACGGCGCGGCGGGGTCGGCGGGGTCGGTCGCCCAGGTGCGCGAGTGCGCGACCGCGTTTGTGCGCGCGGCGAAAGCCGGGGGCCCGCCGACGCTGCTCATCGGCCACGTCACCAAATCGGGCGATGTCGCCGGCCCCCGCGTCCTCGAGCACGTCGTCGACGCCGTCCTCTACCTCGAGGGCGAGCGCGGGGGCGAGCTGCGCGTGCTGCGGGCGGTGAAGAACCGGTTCGGCGCGACGGACGAGGTCGGCGTCTTCCGCATGGCCGGCGCCGGCCTCGCCGCCGTGCCCGACCCGTCCGCGGCGTTGGTGGCGGAGCGCGAACTCGCGCCCAATGTGGCGAGCGGGGCGACGGTGGCGCTCGAGGGGACGCGGCCGCTGCTTTTGGAGGTCCAGGCGCTCGTCGCGCCGTCTGGCGCGGCCGCCGGCGGCGCCCCGCCCCTGCGCTCGCCCGGCGGCGTGCGCCGAGACCGGTTGGCGCTCATCATCGCGGTGCTGGGAAAGCACGCAAAGCTGAGGTTGGGGCGGTGCGACGTGCACGCCAACGTCGTCGGCGGCGTCGACGCGCGTGAGCCCTCCGCCGACCTCGCCGTCGCTGCGGCGCTCGCTGCCTCGGTCCTGGACGCCCCTGCTCGCCGGGACGCGGTCGCCTTCGGCGAGGTGGGCCTGGGCGGCGAGCTCCGGTCGGTGCCGCGGATCGGGCCGCGCCTGGTGGAAGCCGCCAAGCTCGGGTTTCGCGTCGCCGTCATCCCCGCGGCCCAGGACGTGCCGGCCAAGCTCAAGCTGGGCAAGATGGCGGTCGTGCGGGCGCGCACGGTGGCGGAAGCGTTGCCGCACCTGGTCGCGGTTGCCGCGGGCAAAAGCCGCAGGCGGCGGGCTGCGGCCCCCGGCGACGGCGAGGACAGCGACCTGGATGCCGCGTGATGAGGTTGTGTTGGGGTGCCGTTGGTAGAGGGAGGGAGGGAGAGAAGTGCAAGTCGGAACACTCTCGTCGTGGCGTCGGGGCGGGGGGGGGCGCCCTGTGCCCCCGCTCGCCCTCATCTACCCCACCATGCGGCGTCCACCCCAGCCCGTGGGCCCGCGCGGCGATGAAGCCGCCGCGCTTGCTGCGCTCGCGGCCGGCGATGCCGCCGCAGCCCGCGCCGAGGCGGCGGCCGCGCTCGCGGCCGACGCGAGCTGTGCATGGGTGAGTGCGCTGTGGGGCGCGATGTGGATGCAAGGCCGCGGCGTGGCGCTGACCTCACCCTGTCTCCTTCTCTCTCTGTCAGGCCCACCCCGTGCTCGCCCGGGCCGCGTTCGAGTGCGGCGACGACGGCGCCGCGCTTGCGGCGCTTGCGACCGTTGCGAGGGCCGGCGCCAGGGCGAACAGCGCCGCGTCGGTCAACGCGTCTGCAGCGCTCGCGCTCGCGGGCCGCCCCGCGCTCGCTCAAGCGGCTGCGGGCCGGGCGCTGCACGACGAAGACACCCCTACCTCGATTCGGCTGGCGGCCGCGTCCAACGCGGCGGCTGCAGCGTGCGCCGCGGGCGGCGCGGGGGCCGCCGAGGCCGCCACTCTAGCCGCCGAGTGCGAGGCCATCGTGGCCGCCCACCCCGGCCCCGAGACCGCGTGGTACGCTGACAGTGACGCCCGAGCACGGAACATGGTGCGGGCGGCGGTCGCCGCGGGCGACGCGGCGGCGTGCGCGCCTGCCGCGGGCGCCGACGCCGACGCCGCCGCCGCTCTGGCCGGCGCGCGATTCCAGCTGGAGCGCGGAGAAGCGCATGCCGCCGGAGCCGCCGCAAACATGGTCGCGACCGACCCTGCGACGCCGCCCGCAGCAGAGGCCCTCGCCGTTGCGCTCGCGTGCGCTGCGGCCGCCGCGGCCGGCGTGCCCATCCCAGAAAGCCTGCTGTTTGCGATCGAACGCGTCGTAAGCGCTGCCACCACGCCCGCCACCGCGCGCTGCGTCGCGGTCGCGGCCGCCAACGCCGGCCTTGCCGCCGCGGCGGCCGGCCGTCCCGCGGCCGACGTCGCCGCCCTGCTCTCGCGCGGCCGCGACGCGGCGGTCAAGGCGGGCGACGCCGCGCTCGTGGCGTCCGTGGACGACGCGGCGCTGTGGGCGTCGCTGCGCGCGGGCGACGTCGCGGCGGTGGTCGCCGCGGTCGCCGCCTGGGCGCCACCGGAGCCGTGACGAATCCCCAGTGTAACACTAGACGCGGGACCACGACGCGCGCACGGCCGCCCCCCTCACGAGCGCACCGCTTCGAGCCGCGCCTTGAGCTCGTCCATCTCGCCCTCGCTCTCCGCGCCGCCTGCCTCCACCGCGGGCGCCCCGACGCGCGTCACCGGCGCAGCCGACGCGGCCAAACCCGCCAGATCGGCGCCCGCGACCTCGGTCAGAATCTTGTCGACCTCCGCGTCGGCCTCGTCGTCGACGCCCACGTCGTCGAGCGCGCCGTCCACCGCGTCCGCCACCATGTCCTCGATGACGCCCGCTTTCACCATCTCGCGCCCCATGGCGCGCACCGTCTTGGCGAGGGCGGGGACGGTGGCCAGGCGGTTTACCAGTTTCATGACTTCCCCGCTCTTTTGCAGGGTGCCCGCCACCTTGACGACGCCCAGCTGCTCCGTCAGGCGCGCATTCATGTCGATGAGGTGGGCCTGGGAGGATGGGAGGTGGGGCGGGGGCGGTGAGAGTGGCGGTCGCGCGGCGCGGCCGGTCCTCCGCCCTCCACGCCCCCTGCCCTCCCCCTGGCACCTTGTTCGTGTACAGTTGGGTTGTCACCCGGCGCGTGCGCACGATCTCTTTGGCCAGGGTGCGCGCGCCGGCGACGTCGCCGCGCTTGGCCGCGTCGCGCACCTGAAGGACGGGGAGGGCCCGTCGGCCGCCTCGCTCCACCTCTCCACCACCACACCTGCACTCTCTCCCTCTCCCCTCCCCACGACTCACATTCTTGGCCGCCAGCTTCTCCTCGCGCTGCAGGTCCCGAATTTGGCGCTCCAGGCCGCGCTGCTCGCTGCGCAGGTCTGCCTGCCACTTGCGCACCATGTCCTTGGGGTCGGTCGGCTTGCGAAAGTAGTCGAGGAGGGAGGCTTTGCCGAGCATGGTGGGGGGGGAGGGGGATGCGCGGGCGGGGGGGGAGGAGGGGGCGCCGCGGGCGCTGCGACTGCTCGCTCTTGGTCGGGCGGGCGCCGGCGGGCGGGTGCCGCGTCGGGCGGCGACGCGGGGAAGGAGTGCAGACGACGACGCAGCGCCGCGCAGCACAACCCCCTCCTCTCGCCATAATGCTCCCCCTCCCCTGATCCCGCCGCGACCACAACAATGTCGGAGCGACTGCCGCCCGGCGCCGCGGCCGCCGCGGGCGCGATGTGGGGCCGCCTCGGCGCAGTCGCGGGCGGCGTGCGCAGCCTGGCGGCCGAGCTGGCGGCAGAGGTCATCGAGACTGCGGAAGACCTGGCCCATGAGGTAGGCGTCGAGCGGGGCCAGGGAGGCGCGAACGCGCGCGGCATCGGTTTCGGGGTCGGCCGCTCACCCCGGCAATCGCCACCCCTTTCCTCCAGGCCCTAGGATCGCCGCGCGACGGCTCGGGCAGCGACGGGAGCGAGCCGCCCTCACCCGCGCCCGTCGCACCCCCCGCGCCGGCCGCCACCCCCGCCGCCGCCCGCTTGGCCGCCATCAAGGCGAGGCTAGAGGCGGAGCGTGCAGCGCGTGGAGCGGTCGGGGCCGGCACGAGCGGCCTGGCCGCTCCGACCAACGGCGGCGGCACGCGCGCGGTGCCGGCCGTGGTGGCGGCGCCGCCCGCGCCGCCTGCGCCGCCTGTGGCGGCTGTGTTTGAGCCGGTACGCGTGGCGGCTGCGCCGCCACCGCCACCGGTCGCCCCGGCGTCGGCGGCCGCCGCGCCCGCACCGCCGTTTCAACCGCCCGTTGTCCCGATCTCCTTTGCGCCGCCCGCCGCCGCACCGAGGCGTGCAGCGATGCCCACGGCTGCTGCATCGCCCGCGGTCGCCGCGCCCCCCCCTCCACCGCCGCCTCCTGGGTCGCCGCCGCCGTCGCCCGGCCCCGTTGCGCCGCGGTCGCCCTTTCAGTCGTCGGGCGCCGAGCCCGAGCCGCCGGCACCACCGCCGCCACCTCTGCCGCCGCCCGCGGCCGGCCCTTGCGACGCCTGCGCCGCGCTCGCCGCTGACGCCCTGCGCCTGAAGCAACAACTCGCCCGCCTCAAGGCCGCCACCGTGGCCGACCAGGAGGACGAGGAAGGCCGCCTGCGGTGGCGGGTGGACGCCGAGGTGCGGGCCGCGGTCGAGCGCGAGCGGGGGACGGCGGCGGCGCGCGAAGCCGCGGTCGGTGGCGCCGTGGGCGACGCCCAGCGCGCGGCTAACGACGCCGCGGCGCGCGCTGCGGCCGCGGAAGCCGGTGCTGCCGCCGCCCGCGCGGACGCGGACGCCGCGAGGGCCGAAGCGGCCAACCTCGCGTCGGCGCTCGACGGCCTGACCCTCGAGGCGCGCGCCGCCGACCGGGCGCGCGCCGAGTTGAGGGCGGCGCGGGACGCGATGTCTGCGGCGGTCGCCGAAAGGGACGCGGCCTTGCGCGAAGCCGCCGCCGCGTCCGCGCGCGCCGACGCGGCCGCCGCGTCCGAGCGCGCCGAGCGCGACGGGACGGCCGCCCTGCGCGCGTCGGCCGACGACGCGGAAGCCGCGGCGTCCACGCTGCGCCGGTCGCTGGCCGAGGCGCTGCGCCGGCTGGCGGCGGCGGAAGATACAGCGAAAGGCGCCGTCGACGCAGAGGCGGCGCGCTCTTTGCTGCTCGCCGCCCTGTCACCCGGTGCCCCGCGCGCCGCGCTTGATGCCCTGTGCGACGCGTTGGGCGTGACCGCCGACGCCCGGCGCGCACTGGCCCTCCCGCCCCCCCCGCGCGGCGTCGTGCGCGCGTCGCTCGCCGCACCCGCCGCCGTCATTCGCGGCACGCACCGCCTCGTCGCCGGCGCGGGGCCCGCGCCGCCGGCAAGGCCGCCGCCGGCGGGCGCGGGGTTGACCGACGCGTGGGCTGATTTCCTGGTGGGGCAGGCCGAAGCGTCGCCCGCGAAGAAAGTCAAGGAGGCGCCGGCTGATGGCGCGGGCGCGCCCGCGGCCGAGTGACGGGGGAAGCATCAATGCGCAGACTGAAAAACGTGACACAGAGCAGAGAGGAGTGCGCGCCGGGGGCGGGGAAAGCCGGCACCAGCCGCGTCACCCACTCCCTCCACCCCGCCCTTCCTCCTCCTCCTCGCCGTCGCTCCAATACTCTTCGTCGTACGACTCGTCCGGCCCCGGCGGCGGGCGGCCAAGGGTCGTGGCGGCGGGGGCGCGCGAGCCCGCGTCGCGCGCGCCCAGGTCGGGAATGACCCGCGCCGACGTGTGCCGCACGTATCCCACGCCGCTGCACGTGACGCACGTGGAATATGACGCCGAGGGCGTGCCCCGGCCGCGGCCGCGGCCGCGCCCCGCGCGCAGCGCGGCGGCCGACCGCGTCGCGCCCGCGCCCACGCACGCCGCGCAGCGCGCCTCCCACGTGAAGATGGGGGTCTGGCAGTTGCGCTCCAGCGGGTCGCAGGCTTCCTCGGCGGTGGTGCGCGTCTACGGGGGGGAGGGCGGCGTCGGAACCGGCCGGCCGCCTGTTTGCCGAATCCGCGGAAAAAAAAAACCACCCACCACCACAAACCCCTCCAACCACGCGCACCTTGCCGTCCCGGGGCAGGTTGTCGTACCGCCGAAAGATGGAGAGCGGGAGCACGGCGAAAGCGGCGGCGCGCAGCCTGGGGAGAAGGTGGGGACAGCGGGTCGCCCGAGGGGGGCGAGGGGGCGGCGGTTGGGGCGGCCCGAGGCCGCCTCGCGCCGGCCACAAGCAGGCCATTGCACAGCGCGCCCGGTGGGCGCGCGCATTGGCCCGCACCGGGCGGCGGGCGGCCGCGCCACGCCTCCGCTGCGCCATGCCGCCGACCATCGCCCCCCACGCACCTCCTCACGACTCGTCCCTCCGCCACAGCGGCCGCCGGGATCGCATTCCCCTTGAGCGCGTCGGTCGCCGGCGTCGGCGGCGCCGGCACCGCTGGCGGCGGCGGCGGGCGCGCCGCGCGGCGCGGCTCGCCCTCGTCGTCGCGCGGCACGAACGCGCGCGGGGTCGTGAGGGCATGGGGGCGCCTCCTGCGGGGGGCAGGGAGGGGGGCAAAGGCTGGCAGCCGCGCCACGGGGAGCGCGCGCGGCAGCATCCCGCTCGGCGAGCCCCAGGCGCGGGCGCGGGCGCGGGCGCGGGCGCGGTCCGGGAGACGCGGGCGTCCTGCCGGGGCGGGGGCGAGAGTGACGGGTGCGTGGCTGCAGCGCCTCACCCTCTGACCGCCCGCCGCCCCCTCTCGCTCACGCCCGCCGCGCCGCCCGCCGTGACCAGCACGTCCAGGCGCGCGTCGTGCGCCTCCACCGGGACGGACGGACACACCTGCGCGGCGAAGGCGAGGCCGACGAGGAGAGGGGGCGCGACACCGCGCGCCGCGGCCGCTGCCGCCGCCGCCGCCACAAAGGCGTCGTAGTAGCCGCCGCCGCGCCCCAAGCGCCCGCCGGCGGCGTCAAAGGCGGCGCCGGGGAGGAGGAGGAGGTCGAGGCCGGCGTCGAGCGCGTCACGGCGCGGCGTGCTGCTGCCGGCATAGCACGGCGCCGGCTCCCGGATGCCAAAAGGCTTGGTTTCCACGAGGCCGCCCTCGGCGTCCAGGTGCAGCAACCGCATCGAGGCGGGCGCGCCGCCGACGACCGGGACGAACATGGTGGGCGCACGCCGTTCCAAGGCCGCCCGCACAGCGGCGCCGGGGTCGACCTCCCGCAGTCTGGGGGCGGCCAGGTAGGCGCCCACGGTGGTCGCGGAGGTCCAAAAGGGGGAAGCGGTCAGGTGGGCGCATATCGCGGCGCCTGGGGGTCGAGGGCGTCGGCCACCTCGAGCGCCGCGCGCCACGTCACTCCTCCCCACCCCAGCACCCGCACTCACTCTGCCGCGCCAAGTTGGCGTCGTCCGCCGCCTGGAGCGCGGCCCGCGACGCGCGCCGCAGCGCGGCCTTGTCGCGGGCGACCTCCGTTCCCTGCGGGGACGCCCCCATCGCGCGCACCGTGACCCGGCCGCGGGTCAGCAGAGCGGCGGCCGCAGGGGCTGCCCGCATGGGAGTGGCGAGAGACCGCGCCGCAGCCTCCGCCACTCCTCACCCCGCCTCCCTCCCCACCCCACCCACCCCATGTCGGACGGCGACGACGCCGCCGGCGGCCGCCGCCCCAAGCGCCGCTGCGCCGCGCGGCAGCCGGCGGCTAACGAAGCCCTCTATGTGGGCTACGTGGAGGACAACGAGACGCCCGAGATGATCATGAAGAAATTTGAGGCCCTGGAGCAGGTGTGGTGGAGGGCGGGAGGGGGCGGGAGGGGCGGGGGGCGGGCGCGCGGTTTGAGCGATGCGGCGCGCGGGGCGGCGAGGCGGCGCCGGGTGCCGCGGCGGTTCACCACACGGCGCAAGCGCATCGCGCACATGCCTCGGCGGCCGACAGATGGGCCGCCCTCTCTCCAGGTCATGGGCGCCGCGCCCGCGACGACCTGCTCGGCCGCCGACGCGGCGTTCGCGCCCGCCGCCGACGCTGCGACCGCCCCTCCCAACGGCGGCGGCTTGACCGACGCCCAGCTCAAGGCGGTGTTCAAGGCGACGTCCTCCTTCCGCGTCGACGCCGCGCTGTTCGACTCGGACGCGGGCACCCCCGACTGGCTCTCCTCGGACGACGGCGGCGCCGGGGGCGACGACGATGAGCCGTTGACCGGGTTCTGGTCCGACGGCGACGAGGACGACGAGGCGCGCGAGCGGCGCGCGCGGCCGCGCGACCGGCGGCGCGCGGGGGGCGGCGCGCCCAAGGCGCCGCGCCCGGCCGCGCCGCGGTCACGCGTCGAGGCGGCGGCCGCGCAGCGCATGCACATGGTCACGCAGGGGAGCGGCAGCCAGGTGGGCACAGGGAGGGGAGGCGAGGCGAGAGGCGGCGCCGCGCCGCGCGCCACACCCCGCCCGAGGCCCACCATGAAAAACCCGTCCCAGGCCCTCATCCGGCGCCGCGTGCGCGCCGTCGACCGCGACGCGCTCTTCACGCTGCGCATCCCGCGCCCGCTGCCGCTCTCGTGGGGGCGCGTCGTGCGGCCGTGGGCGCCGCCGGCGGCGACGCCCGTCGCGGCCGCGCCCGACGCGGCCGACACGGCCCCTCCCGCCCCCGGCGCCGGCCTGGCCATCGCTTGTGACGTCGTGGCCGCCTGCCGCGCGCGCAAGGGGGCGCTGGGGGCGCCGTTCCAGTGCGTGCTCATCAACGCGGGGTGGGACGCGGGCGGCGCGCCGCCCCCCCACGCCGGCCCCGCCTCCCTGCCCACCCTCGCCCGCCTCAACCTGCCCGCCCTCGTCCCGTCCGGGTACGCGTTCGCGTGGGCCGCCAAAGAGGCGCTGGCGGGGGTCACCGCCCAGATGGACGCGTGGGGTTTCTCGTACGTCGAAAACCTGACCTGGGTCGTGCTCGCCCCGTCCCACGGCCTCGTCGCCGCACCCTCGGCCCTCGTCGCGCGGTCGCACGCCACGCTGATGATCTACCGGCGCGGGGGCGCCGACGTCGAGCTGCGGCACCAGCGCTCACCGGACGTCGTCTTCGACTGCGCGCGCCGCTGCGCCGCCCCCCCCGGCGTGCTCACGCCCCCGGTCGTGTACGACACGATCGAGACCATGCTGCCGGGCGCGACGGCGGGCAGGGCGCTCGAGCTGTGGGCGGGCGAGGGGCAGGGGGCGCGCCCGGGGTGGACGCGCCTGGTGCAGCGGGTCGAGGGGTGAGGGGAGAGAATGGGGATTGGTGCGTGCCTGGGCGGACGTCCGAGGGAAACAGGGGAGGGCCCGTCTGTTTTTTTGGGGGGGTGGCGCGCGCGAAACGCCCGCCGCCCGCCCTCGCTCTGGCGCGCCCTGCACAACTGCGAATGCTATGTGGCTCCCGGTCCAGTAGTGATGGGCGGTGGTTGCAGAGCGGAAACGGGCGAAAAAAGGGCGCGCGCGCCGCCCCTCCTCCTCTTTCTCTCTCTCTCCCTCACTCGACGCCTTCAACGATGACCGCGTCCCGGTCCACCTTGACGTTCAGGATCAAGTGCACCCGCCGGTGCAGCAGCGTTTCGAGCTCGCGCCGGGCGGTGATCCCCACTTCCCCCACAACCCGCCCGCGCGCGCCGACGACGACGCGCCGCGCCGACTCGCGCGGCGCGAGCACGTCGACCTCCACCCGCGCAGCGCCATCCGCACAATCGTGCCAGTGCACCAGGCGCAGGCGGATGTCGTAGGGGAGCTCCTGGCGCAGGCGGCGGAACAGTTTTTCGCGGACGACCTCGAGCGCGAGCGCGGCGGGGCCGCGGTCGGTGGTGGCGCCCTCGGGGAGGGTCCACGAGCCAGGGTGGGCGGCGTCGATGAGCGCCTGTTTGAGGCCTGCGACGCCCGGCCCGCGCTCGGCCGAGACGGCGTGCACGCCGCCGGCAAACTCGGCGGCGTCGAGCAGCGGCCCGGCGACCGCGGCCAGGGCGGCGTCGCGGGCGGACCGCGGGATGAGGTCGATCTTGTTGAGGACCAGGGTGGCGGGTGGGCAGACCCAGGACGAGTCGGTGGATGCCGCGCCGCCGGGCCCGCGCGCGAGCCCCGCCGCGAGCGCGACGACGCGCGCGTCCGGCCGCGCCGCCTGCCGCGCCGCGTCGACGACCAACAACACCGCGTCCGCGTCGCGCGCGGTCGCCCACGCGGACGCGACGCGGCGCGCGTGCCGCGGGCCGCGCGCGGCGGTCCGCGCGACGACGCCGGGCGTGTCGTGCAGGGTGACTTGAGCGTCGCCGACCGTGAACGCGCCCAGCAGGGGCAGCACGGTCGTGTTTGTGCGGGGCGACACGGCGGCCACTTTGGCGCCGGCGAGCGCGTTGGTGAGCGTCGACTTGCCCGCGTTCGGCACGCCGACGACGGCGGCCGCGAGCACGCGGCGCGCGGGGGCGGGGGGAAGTTCTGGATCCTCTGCCGGCGCGAATGCTTCGACCGCGTACCGGCGAGCGCGCTGGAGCAGGCGGAGGCGGCTAGGGAGGGGGAGGGGGGGCGTCGGCGCCGGCGCAGCGGCAATGCGGCGCGCCCGCGCCGCCGCCGCCGCGCGCACCGCCGGCCGACGCCGCCCGCCAGGGAGGCGAGCATGTGTGAAGGCGGAGCGCTCGCGCCACCGGCCGCGCGCGGCGAGGCGGGGGAGGAGTGACGAGAGAGAGAGCGCGCCCGCCGGCTAGCCACCAGTCTCCTAGTCTGCCTTCCAAGTCGTGTTTCACGCCGCCAGCCCTCCCATCGTGCAACGCACACCCCACCCCCAGCGCCTGATCACAGAAACGGAAACTCGGGGCACCCCGTCTTGCCCGCCGCGGGCACCAACCCCGCGTCGGTCGCCGCCCGCTTCATCTCCTTCTTGTACGCCGCCGGGAAGCCGTACCCGACGCCGTCATGGTACTGGTGCCAGGCTTCGGCGGGGTAGAAAGGGAGGGCGTTTGAATCCAGGATCCACACCTTGTTGAGTGTGTCGTCCTCCGTGGGCCTCCCCTTTTCAAACCCCCCTCCTTTCCCCTCGACCAGGTCCATGCCGACCGTGTTGGCGTCGCGCAGGATTTTGTACAGGGGCGATTTCACGCCGCCGGGCAGGCCGACGACGTTGCGGTACCCCGCCCCCGCGTCCTGCGGGTCCTGGCGCGCCATGCCGCGATCGGTCTTGACAAACTGACCAAAGAAGACTTCGGAGAGGGCCTTCATCGACGCCGCGGCGCCCGCGTCGTCGCCCGGCGCCGCGAGCGCGACACGGACGACTTCCGCGTGGCCCCGCTTTTCGTACACCGAGGAATCGTTGGCGTAGTAGTAGCAGACCTGATGGAGGAGGGATAGGTGTGTGGTGGGAGGCCTAGGGAGCGATAGAGCGCACGTCGAGGGCGACCGCCCACCACTCGCGGCCGCCGCGCAGGCCGCGCGCCCTCTTTCCAGAGCCAGCCATGAGCTCTGACGCTCCAGCCCACGTGGGCGCCTTGTCCCTACCGCCCCTCCTCTTTTCCTTACCCGGCCCTTGGCGTCGGCGCCGCCGAGGCCGCCCGCGTAGCCAGTGACAGCCGTGATGGCCCCGGGCTCGCGCTTCAGCTTGTTCTTTTCGGCCTCGACAAAGTCGTGCTGGCGGCCCCAGAAGCAGCCCGACCCGAAATACACGGTCGTCGCGTCCGTCGCCGCTGCCGCCCCCGCCGCCGCCGCCGCCGCGGCCGCCGGCGCGAGCGCGCCGGCTTCCGCCAGAGTGGCCATGGTCGTCGCGGCGGCGGCGGGCGCGGGGCGGAAGGCAAATGCGGCGGCGAGCGTCGCCGCGAGCGCGGCGCGGCGCGACATTGGGGCGGGAGGGGCGGGCGGGGCGAGGGTGGGAGAGGGTGTGACGCGGGAGGCGGGGGTCGTCGGCGGCTTCATGCGCGGGGCGGAGTGGGGCGAAGAAGAAGGCGCGCGCGCTGTGGCCGCTCGACCGGCTGACCCACGACGCCTGGTGGGCACCTTCCAACGACCCCCTCCAGCCGCCCGACAGTGGCCGCTGTCGTGGTGCGTGCGCCTCGTGTGCAGGCGCGGCGCGGGGCGCGTCGAGGGGGTGGGCGGAGGGGTCCACCGCGCCTCGCACCCCCGCATCTTCCGCCCCCATGGCGTGTCCGGGGCGGGCTCGCGGCAGTCCCGCGCCCGCCCGTGTTGGCCGGCACGCGTGCTTGGACTGCCAGCGCGAGTGGCAAGGCGGGCGGCGTGTCCGGGCGGCCGCATTCGGGCCGGCCCGAGGGGTCCGCCGCGCCTCGCCCACTCCCCGCCGAGAGACGCTGGCCGAGACCCCGCGAGCCTCCACCCGACCCCCCTAGTCCGAGCCCGCGTGCACGCACACGTCGAGCGGTGCGGTGCGTTAGCATGGTTCACAGACGCTGCGCGAGCGCGCGCGGGGGCGCGGCGCGCCTGGCCACGCGGGCAACCACGATCCCCGCCCACGCCCCCCCCCCGACCCACCCCACCCAGTCCATGCCGTCTTCCATCGCCCGCTTGCTCGCCGTGGGCATTGCCGCGTTGCTCTTGCTCGCCTGCGCCTCCCCGGCAACCGCCCACCCCCGCGGCCTGGCCGCCCGCCGCCGCCTCGCCGGCCTCACCTCCGACCCCGGCGTGGCCGTATTTGACGCCGACGGTGACGGCATGAGCGACACGGTGTCGGTCAAGGACGCGGGCGGGTCGACCTACTCCTACTTTCCCGTTCGGTCCGGCGGCGTCAGCGCCGTCGGCGAGGCCGCGGCCGCGCCCCCGGGCGAGGCGCTCTTGGGTCGGCGCGTGGGTGGCGAGGCCGTGGCCGCCATTGCCGAGGCGGGGAGGTGAGGGGCGGCGGGCGGCGAGGAGGCCGGGCGCCGGGGGGCGGCGACAAGGCGCGGGCGGGTCCTGCCCGCGCCTTGTCCCGGGCCGGCAGTCACGGCATGCACACGCACTGTGACGGCGCGAACAGTGGGCCGAGGCGCGCGCGCGCCCAGACCGCGGCTTGGGACACCGCCGCGCGCCGCCGCCTCCCCGCACTCCTGCCGCCGCCGCGCCTCCCCCGCGGCGCCGCTCCCGCCATGGAGCGCCCGCCATCAGCCATCGCCGCGCGCCGGCTGCAGTCCGAGCTGCGCGAGTGGGTGGAGAGCCCGCCGGAGGGCTGCTCGCTCGAGTCGGTGCCCGGCGACGCCGCCTGGTCCAAAGAGTGGACCATCCTCATGCAGGGACCGGAGACCGCGCCCCGGCTGTACGCGAACGACGTGTTTCGGTGAGCGGGAGGACGTGGGGAGGGGTGCGGCGCGGCATGGCGTGTCCGGGGCGGGCTCGCGGCAGTCCCGCGCCCGCCCGTGTTGGCCGACACGCGTGCTTGGACTGCCAGCGCGAGTGGCAAGGCGGGCGGCGGGTCCGGGCGGCCGCATTCGGGCCGGCCCCGGGCGCCGCGCTGCGGCCGCGGGCCGCGGGACACCGCCAAACCGCGGGCCGCGCACACCGACCCCGCCCCACCCCACCCGCCCCACTCTGCAGCCTGCGCGTCCGCTTCTCGGACAACTACCCGCTCGACCCGCCCGAGTTTGTGTTCCTCCCGCCCGCGCCCGTGCACCCCCACGTGTTTTCGTGCGGCCACATATGGTCAGTGCGGTGGTGTGGTGGCGGAGGGTGGAGGTGGCGGCGTCGCTGGCGGCGTTTCGAAGCCATCGCTGCGCTCGCGCCGACCCCTCCTCCTCCGCCCTCCCTCATCAAAGCATGTCCCTCTTCTACTCGCACGGCGGCGGCGATTTTTCCCCCGCGCTCACCGTGTCCAAACTGTGCCTCGCCCTGCGGTCGATGCTCGCGTCGGCGCACGCGCGCGAGCGCCCGCCCGGCGACGCCGACTACTGCCGCCGCGTGGGGGGGCGGTCGCCCAAGGAGACGCGGTGGGACTTTCACGACGACAAAGCGTGAGAGGAGAGAGGGAGAGGGGGCGAGGGGGCGATTCGGGGCTGCTGCTGCGCCGTGTGAGGGGGGAGCGAGACTGAGCGTTGAGTGAGTGCTGGCTACAGAGTGGTGGTGGTGGCAGTGCGGGCATCGTGGGGGGCCTGCGTGGGGGAGGGAGGGATGGTTGGCGCGCGGCTCGCGCGCGCCCCACCGCCCGCCGCCGCCGCCGCCGCCGCCACCCGTCGGGGCGCCGCTGCTCTAAGCATCGCGCCCGCCACGGGGGCGGGGCGGATAAGAGGGAATCCGACGTTCACGGCAAGGCTCGTCACGCGGACGCGGCGGCGGCGAAGGGGAGGGAGGGAAGGGGTTCAGGGCAGAAGAAGACGCGCTCGACGACGCGCGCACACACACAAGGCGCTCGACCAGCACGCCCCCCCTCTCCAAGGCCTCAGACATCCAAGGAATGGACTAACCGCAACAGCGCTCGACCCCCGGCGACAGGGGGAACGCTCTCCGCGCGGGCACTGCGAATGGTTTCTGAGAAACGCCCGACTTAGGTTGATCGATCATAGGCCAGGGAGGAGGTGGGAGCGTGTGCGTGTGCGGCGGTCGGGACGAGCGCCACGAGAAAGGGGGAAATCGGGCCCACAAAGGAACACACGGGTGCCTGCCTGCGCGCTCAGAACAGCGGGGAAGAAGTTTCGCCACAGACCCGCCACGGTTAAGCGACGGGCGCTGCTCAGGTCTGTTGAGCTTGATAATTGATTCCGATCGTCACCGCGCGCAGGCAGAGGCGTGGGAGGGGGGGGGGGGGGGGGCAAAGAAAAAGGGAGGCAAGGGCAAGGAAGGAGACACCCACCCTCCTCCTCGCGCGCGCGCCCGCGACCAGCGTCGGCTAGAGCTAATAAAGCGTGTCCCCACGTGGGCGCCGGCCTTGGCGCGGGTAGGACAGGGATAACTTTTTGAATGACTCGTCATCCGCCGCCGCGGCGCGCGCGCGAAGGGGAAGGGGGAGCAGGGGAGATAGGTGGGCAGGGAGGGTCGGGAGCCCGCTGCACGCCTCCAACGCACGCTCACCGTCATGCGGGCGCAGCGTCGCGCGCGAGGCGGGCGCGCGCCGCGCGCGCGAGCGCGGCGGTCGTCGGCGGCTTGGGCGCGGGCAGGCCCCGCTTCAGCACCACGTGCCGCAGCACCCGGTCGTCCAGGGCCAGGGACCGGCGCAGGGCGGATAGGGCTGGGGGGGGGGCGGCAAAGCCGAGGTGCCAGGTGAAGGCCTGGGGAGGAGAGCGAAAGAGGGGGGTCGGCCGCCGCCGCCGTCGGCCGCCGCCGCCCCGATTCGCCCGCCACCCCTCCTCCTCCCACCTGCATGTACTGCTCCCCCGGGCGCCGAATCTCGTAGGCGAGCGTGCGCTCGCCGTGGGAGGCAACACCGGTCAGAAAGCCGCCGCCGTCAAGGACGGTCTTGGCGGCGCGCTTCACGACGTCCGCCTGGGCCGCGCGCCCGAGGCCGGGCCGGGCCAGGCAGAAGAGCTCGTAGAGCGGCATCAGGGAGTGGGGCGGGGGCGGGGCAGGCGCCGCAATCGGCGGCCGCCGGCGCGGCGGCCGCCGGCGAAAGGAGGCGCGGGCGCGGCCGGGCGCGCCCTGAATGGCAGGCCGCGAGCCGCCGGACTCGCCCCGGGCGCGGCCGCGGCAGCGGGCGGTCAGCCGGCACCGTGGGGAGTGCGCGCCGCCGCCACGCCGCGGCGGCCGCCACAGCGCGCCCCCGAGCGCGCCCTTCCGCCCCGCCCGGCGTGCCCGCGCGGTCTTTCCAGCCTCCCTCGCCCTCGCGATGCACGCCCGCGGCGCGGCCAGGGCGGTCCGCGCAAACGCGCGGGTGAGCGAAGAAGGGGATGGGGTGGAATTGGGGGATGCACGCCTCGCCGCGCGGTGCCTGGATGCGAGCACCAGGCCTGAGATGGGCGGCGCGCCCCCGCGGGCGGCCTGCGCCCGCGCCCGCCGCGCCGCCGCCGACGGCCGCCCTCTGCCCCTCCTCAGGACGCCCCCGCCGGCCGCGCGATGGACGCCCCGCGGTCGGCCACGCACGCGGCAGGGCCCAGGTGAGAGGAGGAAGAGGAACGGTGGCGCGCCATGCCGCGCCTGCCAGCTGGGCTCCGGCCGACCTGCCGCCCTCCCTCCCCACCCCAGGCGCACCGTCCGCCGCCCCGCGCCTCCCACACGGGCCGACGCGACCAAGCCGCGCCCGCCTGCGGCATCGGCCGCGACCGCACCGGTCCCCGTCGCCGACGCGCCCGCCGCGCGGTCTGCGCGCCCCGCGCCCCTCGAGCGCTCCCCCCCCGCCGACTGGGTCGACCGCTACGGGTCCGCCCCACGCAAGGGGGCCGACATCCTGGTCCAAGCCCTCGAGCGCGAGGGGGTCAGCGTCACGTTTGGCTACCCGGGTGGCGCGTCGCTCGAAATCCACCAGGCGCTCACCCGGTCGCCCACCATCCGCAACGTGCTGTGCCGGCACGAGCAGGGCGAAATTTTTGCGGCCGAGGGATATGCGAAGGCGACGGGGGACGTGGGCGTGTGCGTGGCGACGTCGGGGCCTGGCGCGACGAATCTGGTCACCGGCCTCGCCGACGCCCTGCTCGATTCCGTGCCCCTCGTCGCGGTCACGGGCCAAGTGCCGCGCCGCATGATCGGCACGGACGCGTTCCAGGAGACGCCCATCGTGGAGGTGACGCGGCAGATCACAAAGGTAGGTCTTTTATTCTTGGGGTGGCACGGCGGCCCCACAGTCGGCCCAGACGCTCACCATGCATGCGCCCTTCCTCTTCTTTTAGCACAACTACCTGGTCATGGACGTCGCCGACATCCCGCGCGTCGTCCGCGAAGCCTTTTTCCTCGCCCGCACCGGCCGCCCCGGCCCCGTCCTCGTCGACGTGCCAAAGGATGTGCAGCAGCAGATGGCCGTGCCCGACTGGGGCGCGCCCATGGCGATCGGGGGCTACGTCGCGCGCCTGCCGCCGCCGCCGCCGCTGTCCGCCCTGGCCCCCGTCCTCGCCGCCCTCGCCGCCTCGCAACGCCCCGTCCTCTACGTCGGCGGCGGCTGCCTGGAAGCGTCGGACGAGCTGGTCCGGTTTGCCGTGCGCACGGGCGTCCCCGTGGCCCAGACCCTCATGGGCCTCGGCGCGTTTCCCGAGTCGCACCCGCTCGCGCTGCAAATGCTCGGCATGCACGGCACCGTCGCCGCCAACTACGCGGTGGATGGCGCCGACCTGCTGCTGGCCATCGGCGTCCGGTTCGACGACCGGGTGACGGGCAAACTCGAAGCGTTTGCCGCGCGCGCGCGCATCGTCCACATCGACATCGACCCCGCGGAGATCAACAAGAACAAGCCGTCCCACATCACGCTCACCGCGGATTCCGCGCCCTCGCTGGCGGCGCTCAACGAGCTGCTCGACGCGAACCCGTCCCTTGTCGACGCTTCGCGCTTTGCCCCCTGGGTCGCCGACCTCGCCGCCAAGGCGGTCGAGTTTCCCCTTTCCTACCCCGTCCGCGACGACGTCATCGTGCCCCAGCGCGCCATTGAGGTGCTGCACGAAGAGACGGGCGGGGAGGCCATCGTTTCCACCGGCGTCGGCCAGCACCAAATGTGGGCCGCGCAGTGGTACAAATTCGACGCCCCGCGCCGCTGGCTCACGTCGGGCGGCCTGGGCGCCATGGGCTTTGGCCTGCCGTCCGCGCTCGGGGCGGCAGCGGCGTACGGAGGGGCCGACGGGCGGCCCAAAAGGGTCGTGGTCGACATCGACGGCGACGGCTCGTTTGTCATGAACATCCAGGAGCTGGCGACGGCGGCCGTGGAGAAATTGGACGTCAAGATGATGATCCTCAACAACCAGCACCTCGGCATGGTGGTGCAGTGGGAGGACCGTTTCTACAAGGCGAACCGCGCGCACACCTACCTCGGCAAGCCGGACGCCGAGTACCACGAGACGATGGACGAGGCCGACATCTACCCCGACTTTGTGGGCGTCGCGCGCGCGTTTGGCGTCAAAGCGCGGCGCGTGGTGGCGCCCTCTGAACTGCGCGCCGCGATCCGGGAAATGCTCGACACGCCGGGACCCTTTTTGCTCGACGTCATGGTGCCCCACATGGAGCACGTGCTGCCCATGATCCCCGGGGGCGGGTCGTTCAAGGACGTCATAACGTCAGGCGACGGCAACGACGTGTACGGGTGACGAGAGAGACAGACGGGGAATGGTGGCGGGTCGGCTGGTC
>Ga0315278_10000380_pt1 | contig 39281 bp, 34 predicted proteins | sample YL17G06_0_MG_FD_203880 | JGI IMG/M metagenome (GOLD analysis project Ga0315278, IMG submission 203880) | Sediment microbial communities from Yellowstone Lake, YNP, Wyoming, USA - YL17G06_0 | ecosystem: Environmental > Aquatic > Freshwater > Lake > Sediment | place: USA: Wyoming | collected... | reverse complement strand
TATCTGAAACAGCTTTTTGCAGTCCCCCCCCTGGTTGTTTCGCTATATCCCGCATGAAGCGGAAGATATCGAGAAAATTGGATTTTCCACAGGCATTTGGGCCTACTAAAAAAGTTCTTTCTCTTAAATCTACTTCCGCGTTTTTGAAGTTCCTCCAGTTTTTTATTTTAAGGTGTCTCAGAAACATTCTTAACTCCTTACTATTTATTCAAGTAATATACAATATTTTAACCGATAATCATTTCGATTTCAAGCCGATGGTTATTTAATCCAGTCTGCCCCCTGAATTTACTGTCAAATATTGCCTTCTACGACAAGAAACCTTTTCTCGAAACCATCACGGATGGACAGTTTCGCCGGTACGGACTTCCAAAAGTTTTTCATTAAAGGTTTTTTCTATTATTCTCTTCGCGTCCCTTAGCGTTCTTCGCGGCTAAAAAATGCAGGATATCCACTTTACAAACTTTTCCCTGTGGGGGAATTTTCTCTCCTGGCCCCTAATTTTTGGGGGAATATCGGCAAACCGGGTCAAGTCGTGATCGATGTATTGGTTCAAGCGCTGAAGGATGAATATTCGTTCGTTCGCTCTTCCGCCGCGCAAGCCCTGGGAAATTTACTCCAATCCACACCCGATAATCAACTCCTCGATATGCTCCAGCATAACGACAGCAGTTACCGAAAAGCAGCAGCCTACGCCCTGGCTGAGAAAAGCAAAAATAAGAAAAACCCCCTTTCTAAAGAAACCCTCCAAAAAATCGCTGATTCAAGGACCAAAGACCCCCGCCCCTGGGTCAGACTGGCCGCATGGGATGCGTTTTATCTCCTTCATGAAGAGAAAGAAGGGACAATTGATGATTAACAATTCGCCGGTCGTTTACTATTCCTTGCCGATACCGATTTTAAAACTGACCACTTGCTTATCCCCGGCCTGGTGATATTGAGGTTCACATGTGTCTCCCACCGGTGTCCGGGTATCGAAGACGACCAGGTAACCCTCATGGCAAAACTCGGGGGCAAGATATTTCATGGCTACCTGTTTTATTCCCTGCGTTAGCGTACGGGTTAGACTTTGCCGATTCACTTTTGTCTCTATTATATATTTATTTCCCATATAGGTTAGCATAATATCCATGATTCCCATACCGGACTTCACTTCATAGCGCAGGTCTCCTTTCCCGTCTTTTACATACTGGTAAAGCCAGGCGGTCAGCAGGAATTGACCTGTTTTCTCATAGGGTTTCTTCTCTTTATAAAACGCCTGTACCCCGATTTGTGCTATATATTGACCAAAATCCAGCAAGGAGTTTTCCATATTCAACCGACTGCCTGGCGAAACATCCTGTAATGAGGATATTTCTTCCGGTACATCGGCTTCAGTGAAAAAGGTTTCGATATATCGCTTTTTATAAATATTATTGGCCACTACGGCTTTACCCTCATTTTTCTTTATTAAGCCGTATTGTTCCAGCCATGATTGGTCCTTATCGTCAGGCTTATATTTGACATGATCGAAAACGATTTCAATGAAGGTTTCTTTATACAGCTTCGCCTTTTCATAAAGATTGTCGAAGTGATCATTTTTCTCCTGGAGCAGGATGCCGATTGCTTTATCTACATCGTTTTCATCGATGGGCGTTGTAACGCCGGGTTTAACATCCACGGTCAAGATTGTGCCCAACCGGTTGACCAGCCAGGGCTGGCCCGCGGTCTCCTCATAAATCTTTTTTACCGCCGCTTCGGTAAAGGGCTGATTGGTTTCCGCCGTGTACTGGGAGTAAAGCTCGCGAACATTCTTTAAAGAGAAATGGGGTAAGTCCACCTGGTCGGCGATATTAAAAGGCGAAACCCCTCCGACGATAAGTTTGGTTATATCTCGAATCCCCACCAAACCGATGGAATAAAGGGCTTTTTGTTTTACTTCTTTATATTCCAGGTATAAATCCCTTAAAGTGGATAAAAAGTTTTCCAGTTCTTCCCGGGGAATTCCATCAAACTCATCGATAAAAATAACCAGTTTTTTAAATACGATGATCCGGTTTAATTCTTCAAATAACTCGCCAAAGGAAATATGGTCGGTTAAATCATGACGTTCTAAGTAAGATTTAATCGTATCCAGCTTTTGACAACCGATGAGAGTCAAACGCTCGATTAAATGACCGTAGAGTTTTTTTTGAACCTGGGCATAGAACTTTTCCGGGTTTAATTTTTTGTATTTCTGGAAACTAATGATTATGGTAACATAGGAGGGGTTTTCCTGTAATTCTTTGCAGAGATGGTTGAGGTAAGTGGTTTTACCGCTTTGGCGGGGGGCAAATATGGAGAAGTAGCGACCCCGCTCTACCATGTCCCTCATATCCATGTTATCGGAGTTGACAACATTTTCCAGCGGCACATAGTAAGAGGATGCGGAGTCCACTGACCCGGATTTTTCAAAGAAGCGTTTGGGTTTTTGATAAGATATTTTTTCTTCTACCACTACTTTTCTGCTCATACCTTTTATATTAGTTCATTCGCGGATGTTTGTCAAGACTTCAAAGCATAAAGCAGCATAAGGTATCCAGTATTAGTGACAAAAAAAAGCAGGATAGAGGAATTCGATTTATGGTTTAATGAGTTCATTTGTATCTGCAAGATGCCTTTAAGAAAGCATCCGCAGTTGCTTGAGGTATTGGGGATCACAGTTCTTTCTAAAGGATATGTGAGAGAAAAACCCGAAGCGCTGTTATAAAAATAGCCACCAAGGCACGAAGGCACAAAGGTACACCAAGGGGGTTTATTATAAAAAAAATCTTGGCGACTTGGTGCGCCGTCTCTTTGTGGCAAAAGTTTTGATCAAACTTTTTCAAAAGTTTGGCCCCCGGCAGGGGAACCAGGGTAACCATAACATATGTAATGCCTGACGTACGACAATTAAAACTATCGGTGAAGTATTTTTAAATCAGGTCTTTAGAGAATTAAAACTTTTTAAATCAAGGCTGTAGATGTTTTTAATTCCCTCTGTGTATCTTTTGGGAGAAGGAAATTTCCTGGGGGTGGGATATACAATCTGTACGTCATTCATGAAAGTTCGAAAAATCCCTACAGCTACGGTTTGCATTTTACTCCCGGTTGGGGCAATGAAAATCCGCTCCAGGTAATTGTACTCATCATAGATTTTCAATAAGTGCTCCAGGGTTTCCTCGTAATAAAGGGTGCTGGCCTCCAGGTCCTGCTTGTTTATTTTAATATCATCCGTATGGTTAAGTTTTTTAATCGCTTCCGGTCGCCAGGCATTTTCCGGGGAAGGCGGTATACCGTGAATGAAGTTGAAAGAATAAGGCTGGATATCCCATCTTAAAGAGGCAAGTTGATCGATATTAAATGAGGGAAAGGCAACCAGGCGAACCGGTTGTCCATACATGACTATTGAAGCGAGTTCCGGTACGATGGTGACTTCATATACCCCGGCAGAGATGAACATGGTGCGGTAAATGCTGTCGATCCCATTTTTCTCGATTTCCTTATCGACATCAGACTGGTCGGGAGGATAATTCAGCGCTTCGGAATACAGTACAGTGGTGTCTGAGAATCCACGCTCGGACTTTCCCAGGGCTACCAGGGCCTGGACGATGAAGAAACGTGACATGGCCGATATATCGAGATATATGGCACCAGTTCGCCCCAGTTTCTCCAATTTCTCAACCAGGGCTTCTCCACCGCCGACCGGGTTGCATCGATCGTAAGTCATCTCGTCTACCCTTGCACCCATCCTGCTTAATGACTGCATTATATCTACCATCCTGTTCTCTTCCAGGTGGGGTTCATATTGAATCAAAATGGCCGTGAAACCTTTACTGCCGGAGGCTTCCATGTACTTTAACGAACCCAGGCAACGGTCCTCAAGATCGGCAGCCAGGATAAGGGTATCTTCCGGTTCCAGGAAAATCTCTTTGATAGGCTCTAATATCGGTTTTGGCAGGGTCCTCAATTTCTCATCGATCCGCTCGACCCTGTATATCATGTTAATTCTCCTTCAATAAAGGGCAGGAGCCTTTGTATGTAATCTCTTCTGGATCAGATCACGGGCAATAGAACTTTTAAGCTTACCGATGTAAGGAGACAATTGGTGCAGGGTGCATTCGGAATGGGCACACGATCGATGCCAATATTCCGGAGCCGGAGCTGGTGAACAGTACATCTCGTTATAATTCTTAATATCTCGTTCAAACATTTTTTATTACCCGCTCTTCATAAAAAGCGATATTCATTATCCCGTCTGCATTTTATTAAAAAACAGAGAAGATTTCAATACTTAGGTCTTGAATTACGATCAATTAATTCAGAAATTATTTTTCTTTATCTCTAAAGTCACTACCTGGGTAGGGGCAGACCTGCGTGTCTGCCCAGGATACCTTTAATTAGATTCTCCCGAAAAGGGAGGGCGAATATAGAATAAGATGCGGGGAACAGGACAGGCCGAAAACGCCCCTCATTCATTATTCGTCATCCGTTTTTGTTCATAGCATGACGCAATCGTTAAGAGATTTCAACTCCTATTTTTTTCTGATTGCCTGGATTCCCATTCGTAACCCCCTGGCGCCTTTGTGCGCCGTCTCCTGGTGGCAAAAAACAGGCGACGGCGCTTGAAATTAATCTTTCATTCATTTATCATATATCCTTAAAATACAAACAAGGAAACCAATGATGAGGCACATAAAAAATAGCCTGGCGGATTATTTTTTCAAAGCGAGACATGCGCTTAATACCGCCAGGAAAAATGACCGGGTCTACCCACTGATCGCGGAATATAATATGACTTATCAGAAAATCGACTTCGGCCTGGCCCTCCTGGAAAAACTAATGGACGCCGATAAACACAAAACAGAATTACACGGTAAACAATTGGAAGCCCACGTCATCCTGAAAAACCTGTTAACAGAGGTTCGCCCTGTCTATATGTCGCATGTCAAGTTGATGGAGACCAAATACCGCAAAAATCCCGAAAGACTTGAAAGGCTGATGCTGTTGGTTCCCAGGGAAAGGAGCATGAACGGTTGGTTGAGACAGGCGGATACATTTTATTCCAATCTCATTCAGGATGCTGAAATGATGGACAGATTAGAGGAAAATACCATTACCCTCGATAAACTGACGGCGTCCCATACTAAAATTAAAGAAGTAGAGTGGGCCTACAACAATCATAGCGAAGCAAAGGGGGTATCCCAGGACGCTTTAGAAGCCAGGAATGTCTTATTAGAGGAATTCGATTTATGGTTTAATGAGTTCCTTCGTGTCTGCAAAATCGCTTTAAGAAAACATCCGCAGTTGCTTGAGGTATTGGGGATCACAGTTCTTTCTAAAGGGTATGTAAGAGAAAAGCCCGAGGCGCTGTTATGAAAATAGCCACCAAGGCACGAAGACACAAAGGTTCACCAAGGGGTTTATTATAAAAAAAATCTTGGTGTCTTGGTGCGCCGTCTCTTTGTGGCAAAAGTTTTGATCAAACTTTTTCAAAAGTTTGGCCCCCGGCAGGGACAACCGAATTTTTCTCTCTCATGCAAAATGTATTGAAAAAGTTTACAATGATGTTTCTGGGAATAATTTTTGATTGCCCCTTCCCCTTTCGGGGTCGCCCAAATTTCATTCGGGATCGTCCAAAAATCATTCGGTGTCTCTCAGAATTTTTTCGGGGTGGTCCAGAAATCGTTCGCGGTGTTCCGGGAATCATTCCTGACCTCCCGGTAATCCGGGAAAAATAGATATTAAACTTTCCCACCGAAAACTTAAAATTGTGCAAATTCGCTAAATCGATAAATTGGTATCTTAAAAACCGTGTTATATAATGCAAATGAGGGTATTTTGTGAATGCTTTGGGGCGCCTAGAAAAAGAGGAATTCATTTAAATTAAATAATAAATATTAAGCATGAGACCCATTACAGGTAAGGAATCCAATGGCAAAAACGCTTTGGTGGTGGGATTTGCACAATTTTTATGATTGACAAGTCATTCTAATTGTGATATTCTTTTATCTTTATGGAGTAAAAGAGATGAATATGGGGTTGATTTACAAAATAAGCTGTGATAGCACAAGACTCATCGGCAGTGTAAAAATTAAATATCCCATAAAGAATAGGGCTTTCCGGACGGGCATTGCTGCCCCTGCAGATACTCGTGTCTTTTATTGGACTGGGGCCAACAATCCCGCAGAAAACTTCTTGTTCCTTGTCAGTGCGGGCAAATACAATTTGCAAATCCTGGGCATACCCAAAAATAGACCTGTTCATTTGAATCAAACTAAAATAATTAAGGAGAATTTAAAATGAGAAGATGGATATTTATCTTATTGTTTACCCTTGCATTACTGTCGGTAGGCAGTTTGCAAAGCCAGGGCGCTTCGAATGACAATGTCATTGACATTGAGGTGGCAATCACCGCGGCATCGAAATATCTCCCTCAATTTTATAAAGAGGAGTGGATATATTACACCCATTTCACCTATTTCGATCTGGATAATCGGCCAAGCGCTTACGCGATTGTTTTTAAAAAAATGGATTCCGAAGTGGAATCCCTTGAAGAAATGAAGAAAGCAATAGAGAAGAATTATTTGGAAATAAAAATTATTAATGCGCATATTGATACGATACAGAATAATCCCAAAATTTCAGGAAAAGAAAAGAATGGAGCAATAATGGAGCTTTATAAAAAGATAATTAGTATAAAGGATTCGATTCAGGGGATTGACCGTTTCGCAACCGTACTAACCGGCGCTGTTGATACCTCCCCTGTAGTTTTAAAATGCCACAAAGGAATGCCGGAGGCCTTTTATAAAGAATTGGATACCAGGGAGATATTGTCGAAAGAATTTCCCGGGAAGCAATTCAATATTTCAAAAGTCTATTACCTTGGATTATTCGATATTTTTTATGAGTTTTCTGTAACCGATGAATCCCCAGGCTCCGGTTCCTTTCATTCAATAGGCGGAGAAGGAATGCTATTTCATTTTCGAACCGGAAAACTGGTTTCTTCGAGGGAAATTCGAACGAAATTTGAAGAAAAAAAGTTGTTGATGAAGCAAGAATCAGATTCTATCCATATACAAAAAAATAAAGAAAGATGGGAAAAGTTCAAACAAGCAAAAGAAGTCCAACCGAAAAATTCAAATGAGGCTCAGGAATCGACATCCCAGGAAAAGTTACTTCGTAATGAAGGTGAGGTAAGAAGATTTTCAAATGAAAGTAAGGAGATAGAAAATTCTCAACAATTAACTCGAAAGGGAAAAACCACTGATAAAGTAGAAAAAGATGAAAAACAAGTTAAAGTCGAAGTAAAAAAAAATGCCAATCTTCAAACCCCCAGTAAAGTCGAAAAATCAAAAGAAGAAAAAACCAGGGGGCAAAGATGAGACATTTATGCGATATCCAGAGTTTAAAAAGAATAAAAGGATTAATTTTGCTGGTATTTATATTCATGTTCTTTCAATCATACTCCTATGCAGATACGATATTTTCAGACTCTTTTAGTGGCGCTTATCCCGGCTCATGGTATATTGGGCATGATGGTGGCGTGGGGAGTTATGCATGGGCATGGCCAAACGGATATGCGCATGAATACAGTGATCCATCCGGGGGACAATATTACTATCCCAATGATTTGCATGTATATATGGAGCACCGGTACGTAAACCTGTCCGGTTATACCAGTGCAACATTGTCGTTTTATTATATTGTCGATACAGAAGGAGGCTATGATTTTTTTACTGTTAATGTAAAAGATCAATACGGAAGCTGGCATGAAATGTTTCGAGCAAGTGGAGCAAATGATCTTAATTGGATATCAGAGACAATAAACCTTGATCAATTTGCCGGCCAGAGTGGGTTATATATCCAATTCCGTTTCGATAGCGACGGTTCAGTGTCAGGAAGCCCTTATGATGGTGTTTTTGTTGATGCTGTCCAACTAACGGCAGATACCACCAGCGGCGATATATACGAACCGGACAACAGTTATTCCCAGGCAACCGCGCAGCCTCACAATGCATGTTCTTTGGCCCACAGTATTGACCCTGCCAATGACCAGGATTGGGTATATTTTGATTTAAGTACTGCTTCCAATATTATTATTAATACATCGGGCTCATCCGGCGATACACGTATGTGGTTGTATGATTCCTCACTCAATGAAATCGAGTATGATGATGATGACGGCGATGGAGCTTTTTCAAAAATTGAGCGATTATATTCGAATGCATTACCGCCGGGCAGGTATTATGTAAAAATCGATGAATTTGGTAATGACAACATTATACCTGAATATTTTATTGAATTATCTGTTGAAACTTACATAACTTACCCGGATTTGGTACCGTATCAGCCAGCGGGCTGGGATGATGAAATTGTTTTATCTGGCACTACCGGAACGAATACGAATACAACGATATATGTCAATCAAACCGCATATTTGGACTTTGCGGTGGCAAATATCGGTAATGGTGATACTGGTGTGGGATTTTATGTTGAGATTTGGGATGATACCACTGGTGAAAGGATACTACGGGGATACCGGTCTTCTTCGCTTCCAGCGGGTTACTATTTTCCCCAAGAAGATTCTCAATGGACCTTTACACAATCGGGCTGGCATACCATACGTATAAAAGTCGATGCCGATAATAATGTATCAAATGAATCCAATGAAGGAAATAATGAATATACAAGCCAGATTTTTGTAACAAATGATTTAATAAATGAAAACGAAATACCTGGAGCTTCAAATAACCCTTCATCAGTTCCTACTTATTTGAATAATAATAATATGTATAATATCGGTCCGGATGGGGATAACGGTATTTGTTTTGCCACTGCAATGACAGATATTCTTGCTTACTGGGACAGAAATCCATATAATGGAGTAATTTTTTGGAATTTGATAGATCATGGTAAAGCACCGTTAACCCAGAATGCCCTTCCTCAAAATCCAGGTCATGATCAGGCTGATGTAAGTAGTGTAGTGATTAATATAGGGACTCGATATTATACTAATTTACAGGCTCAAGATTCAATTATTGAAGACATTTGTAATGTTGAAAATAATTTAAGTTTCAATGCAGCATTCTTTGATCCGGTTTTTACAGAAAATGATAAGATCAATTATTTCAATACAATTAAAGACGAAATTGACGAGGGTCGCCCAATAAAAGCTGGCTCTCTTGGAACTTATTTCAGAGGGGCACATGCTATTCCTGTCATTGGTTACAAAGAATTTGCAAATACTTCAGGTAGTGAGATTTATATCCACGTTAATCAAGGGAATACTAATTCAGAGTATGTAAATTTTTTTGATCCCCTATGGGGGGGGCTCAATCTTGTGCGTATTATACCCGGTGGTACGCCAAATGACGAATATGAAGATTTAGATGGGCAGGATGACGATGAAAAAGCTCATTCCAAATGGCTTAATCCCCAGGATGTTTATGAGTTCCGACAAACGCACAATTTTAAAGCCGGTACTCTAGGCTTTGGAAATGATACGCAAGATTGGGTTAAATTTAATGCAATAGCAGGAAGACAATACACAATTGAAACCAGGAACCTTGGCGCCAATTGTGACACAAAACTGATGGTCGATTGGGATGGCGCAACTTATTGTCTCTATGATGATGATGGCGGAGATGAGTCCAGGGCATCAAAAATTGTTTGGGATTGCGCTGCTAATACTACCGTCTATATTCTCATAACGGAGTTTTATGAAAGTGTCGGTCATGATACAAACTATGACCTTGAAGTAACATATACCAATATCGTGGTCCCCCAAACTCCTACCCCTATAAGCCCTTATGATAACGAATATATCTATACTTTATACCCAATGTTTGAATGGAGCGCTTTCCAGAATGGTGGGAATGGTGCAACGCAAAATGGTTATCAATTTAGAGTACGATGTGATACGGATGGAGACATAATCGTTTATGATACCGGTTTTATTAGCAGCACTTCAGGACGAACACATACTTATAACCCCGGTGCTTATTCAGGTATTGACTCGATAACAGGAGACACCCGTGTAAGTCAATCACTGCAATGGGGGAAACATTATCACTGGCATGTACGTTATCGTGATAGTAATAGTAAATGGAGTGCATGGAGCGCAGATACTCTAAATTCTCACCAGGATTTTTATACTCAACTTCCGACTTATACACTAAACATCAATATATATCCATCAAACACCGGAAGTGTAATAAAGAACCCGGATAAATCATCTTACAATCAAAATGAAATCGTCCAATTAACCTCCATCCCCGTAGCGGGCTACACTTTCGTCGGCTGGACCGGTGATGTGATTGGTACGGACAATCCTTTATCCGTTATCATGAACTCCAATAAAAACATAACCGCCAATTTCACTCCTATTACTTATACATTAAATGTGGGCGTGAATCCTCCAGGCAGCGGCAGCGTTACCAAGAACCCGAATAAATCATCTTATAATTATAATGAAGTAGTTCAGTTGACCGCTTCTCCGGCAGCAGGTTATACTTTTTCCAGTTGGAGCGGCGATGCCTCCGGTACGGCCAATCCATTATCCGTTACCATGAACTCCAACAAAAACATAACCGCCAATTTCACGCCCATTACTTATACATTAAATGTGAGCGTGAATCCTCCAGGCAGCGGCAGCGTTACAAAGAACCCGAATAAATCATCTTATAATTATAATGAAGTGGTTCAATTGACCGCTTCTCCGGCAGCAGGTTATACTTTTTCCAGTTGGAGCGGCGATGCCTCCGGTACGGCCAATCCATTATCCGTTACCATGAACTCCAATAAAAACATAACCGCCAATTTCACTCCCATTACTTATACATTAAATGTGAGCGTGAATCCTCCAGGCAGCGGCAGCGTTACAAAGAACCCGAATAAATCAACTTATAATTATAACGAAGTGGTTCAATTGACCGCAGCCCCGGCAGCAGGTTATACTTTTTCCGGTTGGAGCGGCGATGCCTCCGGTACGGCCAATCCATTATCCGTTATCATGAACTCCAATAAAAACATAACCGCCAATTTCACTCCCATTACTTATACATTAAATGTGAGCGTGACTCCTGCCGGCAGCGGAAGTGTAACCAGGAACCCGGATAAATCATCTTATAATTATAATGAAGCGGTCCAGTTGACCGCCACCCCGGCAGCCGGTTATACTTTTTCCAGTTGGAGCGGGGATGCCTCCGGTACGGCCAATCCCTTATCCGTTACCATGAACTCCAACAAAAACATAACCGCCAATTTCACTCCTATTACTTATACATTAAATATAGGCGTGAATCCTCCCGGCAGCGGCAGTGTAATAAAGAACCCGGATAAATCATCCTATAATAATAATGAAGCGGTTCAATTGACTGCCATCCCGGCAGCAGGTTACACTTTTTCCAATTGGAGCGGCGATGCCTCGGGTACGGCCAATCCTATAACCGTTACCATGAGTTCCAACAAAAACATAACCGCCAATTTCACTCCCATTACTTATACATTAAATGTGAGCGTGAATCCTCCAGGCAGCGGCAGCGTAACCAAGAACCCGGACAAATCATCTTATAGCTATAATGAAGTAGTTCAATTGACTGCCATCCCGGCAGCAGGTTACACTTTTTCCAATTGGAGCGGCGATGCCTCGGGTACGACCAATCCCTTATCCGTTACCATGAACTCCAACAAAAACATAACCGCTAATTTTACCCCCATTACTTATACATTAAATGTGAGCGTGAATCCTCCAGGCAGCGGCAGCGTAACCAAGAACCCGGACAAATCATCTTATAGCTATAATGAAGTAGTTCAATCGACAGCCACCCCGACAGCAGGTTACACTTTTTCCGGTTGGAGCGGGGATGCTTCGGGTACGGCAAATCCATTATCCGTTACCATGAACTCCAACAAAAACATAACCGCCAATTTCACTCCTATTACTTATACATTAAATGTGAACGTGAATCCTCCAGGCAGCGGCAGCGTAACCAAGAATCCGGACAAATCATCTTATAGCTATAATGAAGTAGTTCAATTGACAGCCACCCCGACAGCAGGTTACACTTTCTCCGGTTGGAGCGGCAATGCGTCAGGTATAGCTAATCCATTATCCGTCCAAATGAATTCCAATAAATCGATAACTGCGAATTTTACCCGATCTATTACCGAAGGTAACCTTTCGGTTTTTCCAGTGGGAAGTTTCAATTCATCCGGTGTGCCTGGGGGACCATTTATGCCATCAAGCAAAACTTATACGGTTACAAATACCGGCGGCACTTCAATTAATTTTACTGTGACAAAATCTGTTGGCTGGATTACGCTTTCAAATGCAGGCCAAACTTTAGCCCCTGATGAAAGTATAATTGTTACCGTTTTCATTAATAATAGCGCTCGTAGTCTTGCGGTTGGCTCTTATACCGATCCTGTAAGCTTCGTAAATACAACAAATAATAATGGAAATACGAGTCGTAATGTCAAACTTGATATATCTGAAAAACCAAGGCTATCTATTACCTCACCCAATAATGGCGAAAGCTGGGAGGTAGGCTCGGTCCATCCGATTACATGGTCTGGTTCCGGAATTGTCGCAAATGTTATCATCGATTATTCAACCAATGAAGGAAGATACTGGAGAAACATTACAAACTCCACAGAAAATGACGGAATTTATTATTGGAAAGTTCCGAATAAGCCATCGGATAAATGCCTCATCCGAATTCGTGTAAACAATACGGATACCGGCGAAATCGATTTAAGCGATGCGACATTTTCAATTATCGCACCTTCTTTGCCGACGATTGTTGTTAACTCTCCAAACGGAAGAGAAAAACTATCCGTAGGATCAACGTATATGATAAAATGGACCAATATCGGGACTGTGGGTGATGTGAAAATCGAATATTCCGTAAACAGTGGTAATGCCTGGGCGCAAATTGCGACTTCCTCAAACGCTGGAAATTATGCATGGAAAGTTCCCAACACCCCCTCGAACAATTGCTTAATCCGGGTTAGCGAAACAGACGGAGAGCCTTCAGATGTCAGTGATTCGGATTTTTCAATCAAATCACCGATTATCACCCTCACATCCCCAAATGGCGGAGAGGATATAATCACCGGTTCAACACATGAAATAACCTGGACCACCGCTGAATCCAATTGGGAAGCAAAACTCGAATATTCTATCGATAATGGAACCTCCTGGGTGACTATTATTCTTTGCACACCCAACGACGGCAGTTATATGTGGACCGTACCCAATACCCCATCGGATACTTGCCTGGTAAAAATTAGCAGATTCGATACTGATGAAGGACCAATGGATACCAGCGATGCCGTTTTCTTCATTGAACAAGGTCAATTTCTCAAACTGACAGCACCCAATGGAAATGAAATACTTGAGCCGGGGAAAAACTTCTTAATCAAATGGGAAAGCGATCCGGCCATCGAAAACATCAAGCTGGAGTATTCGCCGGATAACGGTTCCACGTATCTTCTCATTGCGGATCGGATTAGCAATACAGGTAACTATGAGTGGCCGGTTCCTTATCACATCTCGGCCAATTGCCTGGTAAGAGTCAGCAACACCGATGGGATAAGGCCATCGCCACAAAGCCTGGTATATGAATTAAAATTAAAAATCCAGGCTGCCAATTTCCCGGTAACTGACAATGATATCTTTACAATGTGGCTGGGCGACCTATCAAAATTAAATGAAACCGTGACACATTTCACCCCCCAAATCACAATAACCCGGGAATCCAACGGCGCCTATTATATCCGGTTGGATGAAGCGATAAAAGAAATTCAACCATTATCCGAAGGATGGCGCCGATTGAAAGTTTTTCTCGACATAGAGACCCAATTGGCTTCGTTATGGTTTGATGATACGGTCATATTTGAGAATCTCCCCTTGAAACCGGGAATAAACTTTGTCCCTGCGGTTTCCTTTGCCGTTGGGGCGGAAAATTCAATGGCAATTGAAATCGATGACCTTTCTCTTCAGCTTTTAACTTTGACAAATGGAGAAGACGTTTTTAGCACAGTATTTGCGGAAGATTTTGAGAACTTCGAGGAAGCAAAGTTCCCCAACAATAGCGGTTGGAAACATACTTTGAATGAAAGTCGGAAGAAAAATCGATCGACATTTCCGGAAAAGATCGAACAGAGTGTATTTGTATACCGGGATTTTGCAACCGGGGTGAAGTGCTTAAAAATCGATTCCCTTGAAGATAACCAGGTGATTGTAGTAAAGCCTTTTAATATCCCCGAAAGTTATCCATTTGATATAAGCGATAAAAAGTTCTCGATCAAATCCGGTGAAAGCACAAAAATCGAATAACTAATAGAGACTATCAAATAGACATTGCGCGGGTACAAACTGGTAGGGGACAGGCACTGCCTGTTCCCTACAATCTTAAACACCATCCGAAACGGATCGTCCACCATTCGCAATATATAATACAATATTCGCATTACATCATCCATCCTCCGAAATGCATCATCCATCCTTCGAACTACATCATACACCCTTCGCATTACATCATACATCCTTCGCATTACATCATCCATCCTCCGAAATACATCATACACCCTTCGCAATGCATCGTACATCCTTCGATCTACATCATCCACCCTTCGCATTACATCATCCATCCTCCGAAATACATCATACATCCTTCGCATTACATCATCCATCCTCCGAAATACATCGTACACCCTTCGCATTACATCATCCGTCCTCCGAAATACATCATACACCCTTCGCATTACATCATCCATCCTCCGAAATAAAAGATACATCCTCCGAAATATTTCATCCACCATTCGATTGATTTTTTCCCTGAAACGTTGTAAAATAGGAAGGAGGAGTAATAAAAATGACCATAAGAACAAAAAGTTTTATTTCAGACTTAAGCAAACGGTTGAGATTAGTACGAAAAGAGCACCAATACACACGCCGCGAAATGGCCCTACGCTTAGGAATCTCCCCGGCCAATTATTATAAGAATGAGACCGCCGTTTCTATGCCCCGGACCGACACATTATACCGGCTGCATACCGATTTCGATATCTCCCTGGATTGGTTGCTCTTCGGCAGTCAACCCATGCACAATAAAGAAAAGCAACCGGTGATCGCCGCGGAAGTAAAAACCACGGGCCTGGAAAACATACTGCCGGACGCCAGGGAACTCCTGGATGCCATGGAACAAGATCACGTGCTACGGCATGAAGTCCTGTTATATTTCTACAAATATAAAAAGAGCCGGGAAACCAAAACGCAAGCACTTGAGCCTCAAGAACCCTAATTGCCCGCCATGGCGGAGAATGCCTGAGAAACCTTTCCTTGCCCCGGACAAGCCCGAACAGTAGGGGCGAACCCCCGTGTTCGCCCGTTTACTCGTTCCCAAAACGTGAAAATTTCCACATTTCCGGAACGAGTTTTGTGAGATTTCCCACGTTTTAGGAACGACCCCTGAAAACCCACCACGGATCACATCCCGGTAGGGGTTTGATTTATCAAACCCCTATTGATCGGAAATTTACCGGGATTAGGGTTTGATAAATCAAACCCCTACAGTGATTAAATATTTTACACCAGGTTACATTATTTTTTCGCAGGATTTTCCTCCCTGATTTGTTATAATAGTACCGTGACCGAAGAACAATTTGAATATTCCGATGACGATATCGTACGCACCGTCCGGGAAGGATATACCCGGAACTACGAAATACTCATCGACCGCTACAAAAAAAAGATCGTCAACTTTATCCATAAAATGATCTTCGACTACGACGAAGCCCAAAGCCTCGCCCAGGATACCTTTATAAAAGTCTACCAGGCCATCCCCAAATACCAATCCATGGACAACTTCCAATCCTTTATCTTCACCGTCGCCAAAAACATCACCCTCAACTACATCAAAAAACAAAAACGCATCCAATTCTTCTCCTCATTCCTCTCCCCAATCGAGGAAAGCAAACATTTCCGCTCCGAACATACCCAACACGCACTCATGGAAAAACAGCAGCAAGAAGAAATCATCTCCGGGGCCATCAAAAACCTCAACGAAAACCAGCGCCTCGCCCTGATCCTCAAAGTCTACCTGGAATTCCCCTACCAGAAAATCGAAGAAATCACCGGCTGGTCCATTCCCAAAATCGAGACTCTCATCTCCAGGGCCAAAAACAATCTAAAAACCCAGGTAAATCTTATGACAAATTCCAATCCCAAAGAAAAAATGCAAGAAAAACCCGGGAAAAATGTTATAAAAGAGAGGGTAACATGAACACCACGAATAGCACGAACAGCATGAACAACACGAACCAATGCCCGGAATGCACACTGGAATTGCAACTGCTGGACCAGGTTACGGCGGCGGTGAAAAACCTGCCTGAAATCGAACCCCCACTCAATTTCACCGCACAGGTCATGGCCCAAATAAAGGAAAAAGAACAACCCCGCTGGTTCGCCCTGCCATCCCTCCCCGCCCTGGCCTATTCCATCGTGTTTATCGTCTTCTGCATCCTGGGCCTCCTGCTCAACCCCCAATTGAAAACCCAAAAAACCGAACCGGTCCCCATCATAAAAACCACCGACTACGCCGATTATGCGGATTATTCCACCCTCCTGGCGGAATGCCAGCAGCTCAATTTAATCGAAATACAAGATAAAACCATCCAAATGGTGTATAATGGGGAACATAAATAGGATGACTGTCATGAATAATAAATGCAAATGGTTGAAATTAATTTTAGCCGCTTCATTGGCCCTTAACCTGGCCTTTACCGCGCCCTATGCCTATAACACATTCTTTGCCAAACACCAAATGCCCTTAAAGGTAAAGGAAACAAAATTAAAGGAAGGCCTGGACCCGCAGCCCGAACAAAAAAAACAACTGGACGCCATTATAAAAACTTTCAGGCTAAACCTGATGAAATATAAGCGGGATATCCTGGAAAAACGCATCGAAATCATCGATGAACTGGGAGACCCGGAATTTGACCCGGAAATCATCACCACCCGCACCAATGAACTGAATAAATTGGAAAACGAACTGAACCTGCTCTTCGTGGATAACCTGGTCCAAATCAACGCCCTGCTGGAACCCGAACAACGACTCAATTTCCTCTATAAAGTAAGCAGGAATTGGTTTTTTATCGATAAAAAAAGATGAAAAGAAACAGGCCACCAAGGCACCAAGGCACGAAGGTACACCAAGAGATATATTATAAAAAAATTCTTGGTGCCTTGGTGCGCCGTCTCTTGGTGGCAAGATCAGGAGCAAACATGAAGAAACAATCACAATATATTAGATGCCTGCCGACAGTCCTTCTTTTTCTTGCGGTGTTAAATATTTACCCTATTACTGCCGCCGCTGCTTTCCGGGAACAAGGAGAAGAACCCTTTTTACCCCCACCCACCGCTTTCCTGACGGCGGAAAATAACCTCTACGACGCCCGCCTCATCCTGGCCTCCAAAGAAGAGATCGAACTGACAAAAGAACAAACAGAAAAAATAGAGAACCTGATGCTGGAAAATGAAGCCGCCATCATCCGGGACAGCGCGGAAATAAAAATCCGGGAACTCCGCTTCGCCTCCTTCCTCAAATCCCAACCCAACGAAATCGATCGAAAACAAGTGGAAAAATACATCCGCGAAATCAGTCGAAAGAAAACCTCCATGGTCGTCCTCCATATAAACTACCTGCTGGATGTAAAACAACTCCTGACCCCCACCCAATTACACAAACTAGCCGAAACCAGGCGAAAAATCAACCCCCTCAAAAACATCCCACGGGGGAAAAGATAACCGCCAAATTTTATTACCCTGAGGTTGACAAAAACCCGATATTACGCTAAAATATAGACATGAAAGAGTGTGAATCAAGTAGCTGGTTTATAATCAGCACTAAGCCAAAACAAGAATTTGTGGCCGAAAGAAGCCTCAAGTCACTGGGGGCCAAGGTATACCTGCCTCTTTACCAGAAGAGAGTCAAAAAAAACAAAGAGAAGCAGTCCGTTATATCGCCCCTTTTCAGCGGCTACCTATTTGCCCAATTCTCTGTCTTAGAGTTGTATCATAAGGTGCGTTACACCCGCGGCGTTAAATCGGTACTTGGAAACAATGAAGGCCTCTGGACTATCAACAACAAAAGAATCGAAGACATCAGGTTACGAGAAAACACCGAAGGCATCGTGACCCTCTCCAAACGGGAAGAAATTTTTAAAAGCGGCGACAGGATCATGATCGATGAAGGCGATTTCGACGGCTGGGAAGGAATCTTTTTCGAAGAACTCCCGGATAACGAAAGAGCCGTTATCATGCTCACCAACGTCAGCTACACCAGTAAATTGATCGTCCTGAAAAAGTACCTGAGACGCAAGTAAAAAAGTAAAAAACAGCGCCGGTTTCAATTTAATTTTTACGGAAATTTCCCCGGCGTATCTATGCGCAGAGAATAAGTGAATCCCGGCCGAGCAAGGCTTGACAAAAAGGGCTTAGTCTAAACTTTCCAGTTAATCCGTCACCCCTTCAACTTTCTTTTCAAGAAATCAACGGATAAGGCTTTTCTATTCCATACAAATGCGCTATAATAGCAACCTGTGTTACTATGTTATGCGAATCAAAATTACAAGTTTACCTTGCCGGACCCGGGCGGCGGAAGCCTACCCGCCTTAAGGTAAGGAGGATATATGGAGAAACAAAACGTGAACAATTTCAGCGATGAGATCGATTTGATTCAACTGGTCAAAGTACTGGTCAAAAAGAAATGGTTGATTATCGGGGGGACGCTGGCCGTCACACTGGCGGCGTTGGTCATTTCCCTCCTGCTTCCCAGGATTTATCAAAGCAATGGTTTTTTCCGGCTGTCCAGCGGCGTCGATGTGGACCTGGAAGAGTTGAAAAAAATCCAGGACAAAATCAGGGAAGATTTCCAGGAGAACCTCCTGGATAACCTGACACTGCAAAACACCATGCTGTTGAATGAAACACTTGAAGACGCCGGGCTGATGATGAAAACTGTCTCAATCCCCGATTATAAAAAATATCTATCCCAATTTACCAATCCATTTCAATTGATGCGCTTTATGGATGAGAAGAAAAAAAACGGGGATGAGAGCGTGAAAGCTCTTAAGAGTACTTTCCGGGCGTCCGAAGAGATCGAGCAGTTGATTGAGCCGGTGTACGCCTATTCTAAAAAGGATTTGAAAGAGTTGACCCAGAACCCGAAAGAAACCAAAAATTTTGTCCTGGGGGTACAACTGACGGCTGAAGGAGAATCCCCGGAAAAAGCACAGGCTTTTACGAAATTGATCGGCGAGTTTATAAAAGACTGCATCCTCTACGGGAAGTTGAGTGACTACATCGGCGCCCAATGGAACAAAAGCAGGACGGAATTTAAAAAATACGAGAATTTTACCATAAAAGATGGATTCAAACTCGAACAATTAAAGCTTAAACGCGCGTACATCGAGCAGTTATTAAAAGCATACCCGGGGTCCAAAGAAATGGTCAGCCGCGAATTGTATTCTCTTGAAAACAATGGCCACCGATACCTGTCCCCGGTGGCGCAATTGGTGGGAATCGAGTCCCATATCGCGGATATCAAAGAAAATCTTGCCCAGAACCTGAGAAATAAACAATCGCTGGAACTCAAGCTGGATTTCTTTTCGAAAGCAAAGGACATGATATCGACTGAAAGATTTGGCAGGGCGCTCTTAGACCAATTGGAAAAATGGAAAGATTCCTTTTTAAGCGAAAAAAATCTCCCTGCCGATGTGGTCCGGCAGGTTAAAAATGAGTTGGGCGTCGATCTTGATAACTTCATGAATTTGAACGAAGAAATGCAGTTCATTTCCGGTCCCACCCTTTCCCATACCCCGGTCAAACCCAAAAAATCGTTAATTACAGCCATCGGTTTTGTCCTGGGTTTGGCGCTGTCCGTGTTCCTGGCCTTTGTCGTAGATTGGTGGGCCGTCAATAAACAAAAAATAGCCTATAAAGTGGATGAAAAAAAATGAAAGGAGGAGAATACATGAAAAAAGAATTGATTGCAAAAATTGACAATAGGAGCGGTGTGGTCGGTATCATCGGACTGGGCTATGTGGGTTTACCCCTGGCCCGTGAATTTTTAAAAAAGAACTTTACCATCCTGGGTTTTGACCTGGATGAGGGCAAAATCCGCAAGATCAACAGCGGTAAAAGTTATATTAAGCACATCAGCGATGATTTCTTAAAGGAGTTCGTTATCGAGAAAAAGAAATTCAGCGCCGCTTCGGATTTTTCCCGGTTGGTTGAGGCCGATTTCATCCTGATCTGTGTGCCCACCCCCCTGGATGAGCACTACAACCCCGATCTCTCCTATGTGTTGAACAGCACTGAAGTCATCGCAAAATATTTAAGGAAAGGTCAGGTAGTAGTGCTTGAAAGCACCACCTACCCCGGTACCACGGAAGAGGATATGCTCCCGATTCTTGAGAAATCCGGGTTACGAGAAGGCAGCGATTTTCACCTGGGTTTTTCCCCGGAACGGGAAGACCCGGGCAATAAAAAATTTCATACCGGCGATATTCCCAAGGTAATCAGCGCCGTCAGCCCGGACGGCCTGGAGATTTTAAAGTCCCTTTACGGACAGATCGTAAAAGTAGTGCCGGTTTCTTCGCCTAAAATTGCCGAAGCCACCAAGATATTGGAAAACACTTACCGGGCGATTAATATTGCACTGGTGAATGAATTAAAGATGATTTTCGATCGCATGGGCATCGATGTGTGGGAAGTAATCGAAGCCGCCAAAACCAAACCCTTCGGGTTCCAGGCCTTTTATCCCGGTCCCGGCCTGGGTGGTCACTGCATCCCCATCGATCCTTTTTACCTCACCTGGAAAGCCAAAGAGTATGATATTTATACTCATTTCATCGAGCTGGCCGGTGAGATCAACAACACCATGCCCTATTACGTGATCGAAAAAACCATGAAAGCGTTAATCACAATGGGCCGTTCCTTGGTGGACGCCAAAATCCTGGTAATCGGCGTGGCTTACAAGCCGGATATCGATGATATGAGAGAGAGTCCGGCGTTGAAAGTGATCGACCTATTAATAAAAGAGGGTGCGGATGTGTCCTATTACGACCCTTATATCCCGGTGCTCCCTAAGACGCGAAAATACGAATTGAACCTGGAGTCGGTTGAAATAGAGAAACTTGAAGATAACGAATATGACGCCGGCATTATCATCACCAATCATACGGATATCGATTACCCGTACCTATTAAAGAAAACCAGGATAATGATCGATACGCGGAACGCGCTGAACCAGAAAGGGCTCAAGAGTGACAGAATCTGGAAAGCCTGATAATCAAAAATTTTTGGAGAGTCCAGGGAACCTTTTTATAAAAAGGTTCCCTGGCCGCCGGAGGCATTAAATGGAAAAAAATATAGCATTGATTGGCGCCGGGTATTGGGGCAAGAATCATTTAAAAAATTTGCACCGGCTCAACGTATTGCATTCAGTATTAGAATTAAGTGAAGAGATCGTCCGGGAGCGGAAGAAAGAGTTCCCTGGGGTCGTTTTTGTAACGGAAGATTCGCACATAATAAATAATCCCGGTATCCGGGCGGTGGTTATTGCCGCGCCGGCGGCCAGGCATTTTGAATTGACCAAAAAGTATTTGCTGGCCGGGAAGGATGTGCTGGTGGAAAAACCCCTGGCGCTGACTGCAGCCGAAGGCCAGGAACTGGTTGAAATTGCAGGCCGGGAGAACCGTATTCTTATGGTAGGGCATATCCTGCAGTATCATTCGGCGGTTATCAAATTGAAAGAACTTATCGATGCCGGCGAATTGGGAGAGATTCGTTATATCTATTCCAACCGCTTGAATATCGGGAAATTACGGACCGAGGAAAATGTCTTGTGGAGTTTTGCCCCCCATGATATCTCTTTGATATCCATGATTATGAATGGCGAGGAGCCGGTCCGGGTGGACGCCCACGGCGGCGCTTATGTGAAGCCCGGCATCTACGATACCACCCTCACCACCCTGGAATTCAAAAACGGGGTTAAGAGTCATGTCTTTGTCAACTGGCTCCATCCGTTCAAAGAACAGAAACTGGTGGTAATAGGCAGCGAAAAAATGGCCGTATTCGATGATGTGGGCGACAAGAAATTGTTGATCTATCCCCATAAAATCAATTTCAGCGGCGATATCCCGGTGGCCATGAAAGCCGAATCCTACCCCGTGGACTTTGAAACAAAAGAACCCCTCAGGGAGGAATTACTGCATTTCATCCACTGTGTCGAAACCCGGGAAACGCCTAAAACCGACGGTGTAGAAGGACTAAATGTTTTAAAAATATTGGAAATGGCGGAACAAAGTTTAATGCGAAAATCTAAAAACCAGGAGTGAATAATGTCTGAAAAGAACCATTTTGTACATGAAAGCAGCTATGTAGACGACAATGTCGAGATCGGTGAAGGAACCAAAATCTGGCATTTTTCCCATATCCAGGGGGGGACCCGGATCGGTAAAAAGTGTTCCCTTGGTCAGAACGTCAATGTTGCCAACAACGTGATCATCGGTAATAATGTGAAAATCCAAAATAATGTATCCGTATATGAAGGCGTCGAGCTGGAGGATTATGTCTTTTGCGGGCCTTCGATGGTATTTACCAACATCCTCAATCCCAGGAGCGAGTTTCCCCAGCGGGGCGCCGAGTATTATATCAAGACGTTGGTGAAAAAAAGCGCTTCCCTGGGCGCCAACAGCACCATCGTATGCGGTACTACCATTGGCAAATATGCTTTTGTCGGGGCCGGGGCAGTGGTGACCAAAGATGTGCCCGATTACGCCCTGGTAGTGGGAAACCCCGCCCGCCTAAAGGGTTGGTATTGCGCTTGCGGGACCAAATTGAGCTTAACCGTGGACCCAAAATCGGAAGAAAACGGGGAATGCACAAAATGCCAACGCAAGTACAGAAAAAAAGGATTACAAGTAGAGGAATGCTCATAAATGCGAAATAAAGCACGAAGCACGAAGCACGAAGCACGAAATTCGAAAGCCCGCGGCGCGGGCGCTCTATTAAGAAATCAAATGACCATAGCCAGAAAAATAAATCACAAATTACAAATCACAAATTACAAACAAATTTCAAAAGACAATGAACAAAAAAAACAAACAAAAAAATCTTTCGCGTTTTTCGTGTGTTTCGCGGGCCTGCTTTTGTTTGGAATTTTGAACCTTTGTATTTTGAATTTGTTTCGAGTTTCGGATTTCGGATTTCGGATTTATTAAGGAGGAACAAGTAATGCAATTTATCGATTTGAATGCGCAGCAAAAGCGGATTAGAGACAAAATTGAAACCAATATTAAGAAAGTGTTGGACCATGGCAAATACATCATGGGGCCGGAGATCAAAGAACTGGAAGAGAAGTTGGCCCAATATGTAGGGACGCGATACGCCGTGGGTGTGGCCAGCGGCACGGATGCCTTATTGATACCCCTGATGGCCCTGGATATCGGACTCGGCGACGCCGTATTTACCACGCCTTTCACATTTATAGCCACGGCCGAGGTAATACAACTCTTAGGGGCCGCGCCCGTATTCGTGGACGCCCAGCCGGACACCTTTAATATCGACCCTGTCGAACTGGAAAAAGTCATCCGCAAAACCATCGATCGGGGAGAGCTTAAGCCCCGCGGTGTGATCCCGGTGGACCTTTTCGGTCAGCCGGCGGATTATGATGAGATTAATGCCATCGCGAAAAAGTACGGACTTTTTGTATTACAGGATGCCGCACAGAGTTTCGGGGCCTCTTACAAAGGGAAAAAAGCCTGCGCCAATGCCGATGTGGGGGCCACCAGTTTTTTCCCGGCCAAGCCCCTGGGGTGTTACGGCGATGGCGGCATGATTTTCACCGATGACGCCGAGCTTTACAAAAGATTAACTTCCATCCGGGTTCACGGTTCAGGCGCCGATAAGTATAGTAATATAAGAATCGGTGTGAACGGCAGGTTGGATACTATCCAGGCCGCCGTATTGCTGGCTAAAATGGAGATTTTCGCCGAGGAGATCGATCTGCGTCAAACCGTGGCGCGGCGCTATGAACAGGGGCTTAAATCGCCGGCCAAAGCGCCTTATGTAAGGGATTATAATATTTCCGCCTGGGCCCAGTATTCGATATTGCACCCGGAGCGGGATGCGGTGATTGCCAGGTTAAGTAAGCAGGGAATACCCACCGCGATTTATTATCCCACGCCGCTACATTTACAGGAAGCGTTTGCCGATCTGGGATATAAAAAAGGCGATTTCCCGGTTAGTGAAGAGGTTGCGGATAGGGTATTCAGTGTGCCCATGCATCCCTACCTGTCAGCAGAGGACCAGGCCAAAATAATCGAGACAATCGGATCATAAGAACCTAATCAAAAGCTTTTGGAAGTCCAGAAACCTTTTCTCGAAACCATCACGGATGGACGGTTTCTGGCCGCCGGAGGCAGAGGAGAACCCATGAATAAACACAATTCCCAGGTGGCGGTGCATAAATCCATCCTGGTAACGGGGGGGGCCGGGTTTATCGGTTCCCATTTATGTGAGAGGTTATTGCAGGAAGGCAATGAAGTTATATGCGTGGACAATTTTTTCACCGGTTCCAAGGAGAATATCCGTAATTTATTGCATAATCCCCATTTCGAGTTGATCCGTCACGATATTGTTCATCCCTTGTTACTGGAAATCGATGAAATTTACAACCTGGCCTGTCCGGCTTCGCCCATCCATTACCAGTACAATCCCGTTAAGACTATCAAGACCAATGTCATGGGTTCAATTCATATGTTGGGGTTGGCCAAGCGGGTAAAGGCGAAGATTTTGCAGGCTTCCACCAGTGAGATTTACGGGAACCCCGGGGTACATCCCCAGCCCGAGAGTTATTGGGGCAATGTTAATCCTATCGGGTTCCGGTCCTGTTACGATGAAGGCAAGCGGTGCGCCGAGACGCTTTTTTTCGATTACCACCGGCAGAATAAAGTAAAGATCAAAGTCGTGCGGATATTCAATACTTATGGTCCGCGTATGCATCCCAATGATGGCCGGGTGGTGAGTAATTTCATCGTACAGGCGTTAAGGGGAAAGGATATCACCGTATATGGCGAGGGTGGTCAGACGCGGTCTTTTTGTTATGTGGATGATATGGTAAACGGTTTAATAAAGATGATGGGGGCCCCGGATGAATTTATCGGGCCGGTGAATTTGGGGAATCCCGTGGAGTTTACCATTCTCCAATTGGCGCAAAAGGTGATCGAGTTAACCGATTCGAAATCGAAGATCATTTATCATGCATTGCCGGCGGATGACCCGGAGCGGCGCAAGCCGGATATTTCGTTGGCGCAAAAGGAATTGGGTTGGGGTCCTATTACGCCGTTGGAGGAAGGGTTGAAAAAAACCATCGCGTATTTCGTTTCGGTCCTGGGAAAATCTGCATAATTATGAAGATGAGACAAACCCCCATTTTAATCACCGGTGCGCACCGGTCCGGTTCCACGTGGGTCGGGCAGATGGTGGGAAAATCCGCGGAAGTTTGTTATATATTCGAGCCCTTTAACAAAGATTTCGGACCCGGGGTTTGCCGTGAAGTCTTCGATGCCTGGTTCCCGTATGTCATTGCTGAAAATGAAGGGCCGTATCGCCGGTGTATCTCTGAAATCCTCGAATACAAATTCCATTTTTTTAAGGAACTATTGCTTATCAAGACAAAATCCCAGGCCCGGCTCTGGTGGGAGAATTTTTACCGGTTTCATAAAGCTGGGTTGAAGGGGCAGAGGATATTGTTTAAAGACCCCATCGCTTTTTTTTCCGCCCCGTGGTTGGCGGAGGTTTTCGATTTCCAGGTGGTCGTATTGATCCGTCATCCCGCCGCGTTTGCCGGATCTCTCAAGCGGTTGCAATGGCATTTCCCTTTCACTGATTTTTTGAAACAACCCTTGTTGATGGCGGGGCCGCTGCATCGTTTCAAAGAGGAGATCGAAAGAGCGGCCAAGGAGCAGCCGGATATTATCGAGCAGGCGGCGCTGTTGTGGAAAATCATTTATGCACGGGTATTGGATTACCGGCAAGAGCATCCCGGCTGGATATATTTACGACATGAGGATATCTCGTTAGACCCTGTCGGAGAGTTCAGGGCGTTATATGAAGCGTTGGGGTTGGCATTTACTCCTGCCATTGAACAGCATATCCGGGAGTATTCAGCCGGTTCCAATCCGAAAGAGAGGCCCGACAGCCAGGCCACATTTTTAAAGAGAGACAGTAAAGAGAACATAGCCGGTTGGAAGAAGCATATGCTGCCCGAAGATGTAGAGCGAGTAAAACAGATTACGGCTGATGTGTCGGCCCATTTTTATACAGATTCCGAATGGTAAAAATTTCCAGTCATACGTTTGCAAAAAAAAAGCGGATATGAAATAATTACTTTTAAGAGTTTCCCGGTATTAAAAAGGAACAAAGAATGGTGAAGTACAAAATAAGCGGTGAACGAAAACAATTCCTGGTGAAATTATTGAAAGAGGCCGGCAAGGGGTTCGTTATCCTCATCGCCGCGGTCATGGCGTTTAAATTCATGGCCTGGAATTCCTTTAAATTAGAGCAGGCAGGGGCCATTGCCGGGGAAATAGGCAAAGAACCCTCGGCAGTGAACCTGGAAATTTCGGGGAAAATCGGGCCTTTGTTTCGTCAGAGTTTTGCCTACAATGATAAGGGAAATTATTACATCATAAACCGTTTCGACATCGCCGGGCATATTCGTGATGCGGCGGATTTTAGCGGGGGAAACATTCATATAACCGTAAATAACCGGGAAGTCGCATCTTTCCTGTTGTTCCGGTTTAAACGGTTTAATGTCCTTTATACCGGCGGTTATTATTTCGCCTTTACCACGGCGGAGAGCGGGATAGAAGACCTGGTTCGGTTAGACCGTTCGTTCCCCGATATTGAGAATTCCCTTTTCAAGCTGGCGGCGGCCCGGAAGGGGGCGGAGGGCGAGCAGGATGAAGATAAAAAAGAAGTCATTTACCAATGTTTCCAGGGGGCTGAGAAAGAGTTAACGTACGGCAGTGCACGGGCGTCGATCCCGCTGCCGGGGGTTTTTAAAAAAGGAAAACTTTATGAGATTGTTTTCGATTATAAAGTAACCCGGGGGGCAAAGGCCGTTGTTATGTTGAGTCCCGCTTCAAACCGGCATGAATTGGCTGCTGGGGCCGAGGGAAAGTACAGGAAAGTCAGTCTGTTGTTTTCGCCGCAAGAGGATGTGACTGCGCCAATATTGTACCTGTTGGGGCGCAGTCAAGGAAAGCAGGGGGCTTTTGACGGAGCCGTGTCGTTTAAAGATATTTTCCTTTACCGGTATGAACAAGATTATCCGTGGTTAAATGAGTTCCATGGTTCCCATAGTTCCCATGTGGCTTATTTAGATTCGGTTGATGGATTAAAAGAAGAATTTGTCGGAGTGAAATATTTCCAAAAATGAGAAACATATGAAACTGGTTATTCAAATTTGCTGTTACAATGAAGAAGAAAGCTTGCCGGAAACGCTGAAAGCGCTCCCCAGGAAACTAGACCGCGTCGATGAGATCGAGGTGCTTATTATCGATGACGGCAGCGCCGATGGAACCGTAAAAGTCGCCGAAGAAAACGGCGTCAACCATATCATCAGCTTCAAAAGAAACCAGGGACTGGCCAGGTCTTTCATGGCCGGCTTGAACGCCTCTTTAAAATTAGGGGCCGATATCATCGTCAACACCGACGCCGATAACCAATATAACGCCGACGATATCCCCCAATTGATCCAACCCATCCTGGACGGCAAAGCCGATATGGTTATCGGCGCCCGGCCCATTTCCCGGATAAAACACTTTTCCCCGGTCAAGAAACTCCTGCAAAAAATAGGCAGTTGGCTGGTAAGAAAAGCCAGCCGGACCACCGTCGTGGACGCCCCCAGCGGTTTCCGCGCCATCAGCCGCAATTCCGCTTTGAAACTCAATGTGTTCAACGCTTTTACCTATACCCATGAAACCATTATCCAGGCCGGACAAAAAAACATGGTGGTAGTTTCCATCCCCATCCGGGTAAACGAAACCGCCAGCAAACGCCCTTCACGGTTGTTCAAGAGTACATTTTCATACATCATCCAATCCGTGATCGCCATCCTGCGCATGGTGGTGGTTTACCGGCCCTTTCGTTTCTTTTTGAGCCTGGGGTTGATCTTTTTCTTTGCGGGGGCCGTATTCGCGCTTCGTTACCTATACATCTGGCTGACCGGCAGTGGAACCGGCCATGTCCAATCGGTAATCCTGGCCGGCGTCCTAATCGGCATCAGCTTTCAAATGGTACTGGTAGCTTTTATCGCCGACCTCCTGGGGGTGAACCGGAAATTACTGGAAGAAATCCAATACCGGTTACGAAAACAGGAACTCAAAAATGATGCGGAAGCCATGGATAAAAAAGATGACTGTATTTCAAAATTGTATTCTGACTTTTAAGCGTGCACCTGCACTCCCGTTTACATATGAAGGTGAATAGGATGGTATTTCAATGAATTTTCTTATCGATTTGCAGCACCCGGCCCATCTGCATTTTTTCCGGAACGTCATCCCCCGGCTCAAAAGCCAGGGCCATAATGTATTGATAACCGGTCGCGATAAAGACATACTGGTGGAATTGGCCCACAGTTACGATATCCCGGTCATGGTTTTCGGCCGCGCCAGGAAGGGCGTCATTCGTCTCGGCATGGAATTAATCTATCGGCAGTGGCGGCTCTTCAAACTCATCCGGGAGTTTAAGCCCGATGTGATGATGGCCGTGGCCGGCACTTATATCAGCATGTTGGGGAAACTCCGGCGTATCCCCACTTACATCTTTTATGACACCGAGACGGCCGCTATTTCAAATTTCCTGGCTTATCCTTTTGCCGATTGCATTTTTGTGCCCCAATGTTACCGCAAAAAAATACGCTGGCGTCATGTCCGGTACAATGGCTATCATGAACTGGCCTACCTTCATCCCAACTATTTTAAACCCGACCCGGCGATACAGGCAAAAGTCGGCGTCAAACCCGGCGAAGTATATACGCTGGTTCGGTTTGTCGGTTGGAGTTCCGGCCACGACATCGGGCGGTCCGGATTGTCCACCCAGAACAAAATCCGGGCCATCCGGGAACTGGAAAAATACGGCCGGGTATTTATTACCAGCGAAGGTGGTCTGCCCCCGGAACTGGAAAAGTACAAACTAAAACTCGAAGTGACCGGGGTCCACAGCCTGATGGCCCACGCCGCCTTAATTTTCGGGGAAAGCGCCACCATGGTTTCAGAAGGGGCCGTGTTGGGGGTTCCGGGCGTGTATATCGATCCCGTGGGCCGGGGCTACACCGATGAACAGGAAAGGGTGTACGGCATCGTACATAATTTTTCTCACAAACAGCAGGATGAAGCCATTGAAAAAGCCATTTCCATCTTGTCCGGTTATCAAAGAGAAAAATGGCGGGCCATCGGTCGGCGGATTATCGCCGATAAAATCGATGTCAGCGACATGATATATAATATAGCCGTTAACGGTTCCGCCATGAAAATAGCCACAAAGGCGTAAAGTTTTTTTGGGAACAACCCACGGATTCTTTCCTGTACGCAGCAAAATAAGGGAATAAGGAGGGATTCTTGTCAAAATGATCGAATGCTGTTATAATAAAAACAATGAAGAATAAAAGAACAATTATTAAAGAATTAAAATCTGCCCTGGTCGCCGATTTTGGAGAAGATATAAAGGAAGTTATCCTCTTCGGGTCCCGGTCCACTGGGAAAGCGCATAAAGATTCCGACTATGATGTACTTATCATTGTAAATAAAGACTATGACTGGCGGCATGAAGACAGAATCATATCCGTTGTGTACGACCTGGAATTAAAATATGACATATTCATCGATATGAAGGTTATCTCGCTAAATGAACTGCATCACACAATTAAAGGCATTCATCCGCTGTACCGGGACGCAATGCATGAGGGGATTTACGCATGACGCTCTCTGATTGTGTGCCTTGGCGCTAAAACATCAATTTAAAACCTCTAAACATAAGGAATTGATCGGGTGGTTCAATAAAAACTTTATAAAAGAAAAGATAATCGACCCGAAATATGGGGAGGTTATCCGCAAAGCTTTTATTAAACGTTCCGACAGTGATTATGGGGTGATGGTAAAATTTGAGAAGGCTGAGGTGGAAAAAATGTTTGAATTGATGAAGGAGTTTATTGCTGCAATTGATAAGCTTATCAAGGATTAGGAGAAACCCGACAAATTCTGGATATTCTCAAAGGGGGATTTCCTGAAAGTCCCCTTTCCGCACCTCAAAATTAAAAACGAAAAATGAAAAATGAAAAAGTTAAAACGGGAAAGGAGCCCTTCGGGCATTTTTCATTTTTCATTTTTACTTTTCCAGGGTCTTAATGGGCCTTGAGCAGCGAAATATCGGCTTCCTGACTGCCTTTTCTTTCGTTTTTTCTCACCTTCTTACCTTCTCACCTTCTTACCTTCAATATGGCTTCCGATTCACCTTACCCTTTCTTTCAATCGCGCAATGTCCATTCCATCCGGGTCTGCACCCGCCGGTTCTTTAATAAGATTATTTTCAACGTCGCGAATTTCGAGGCGGACATTGTAGGCATCGACAATGCTTATACGGGCGGTATAATATTTGCGGTTCATGGGTTATAACATATTATGGATGCCTTGTTCACAATCACTTTAACCATAATTCGTTATACCACAAATTCATATTTAAGCAAATTCTTTCGTACGGTTACAATTATTACCTGTCAACGGGGCGTGATTCCCGCCGGCGGGCAGCATAATATGCGCGCGGGGAGCATGATTGAGCGCAAGTTGAGTTAGTATACACACTCCGGAAGCAAAAACCGATTCACACTACCCACTGCTTGTAATTAAAGCAGGTTCGTGGTAGAATTTTGTCTTAAGAAGAGAGGTAGTGGTATGAAAAAAGATGAGAAAATTTATATTGCCGGTTATAAAGGTCTGGTAGGTTCGGCTATCAAACGAAAACTCGAAGAAAAACAATATACCAATCTTATATGCAGCGATGTCGGCGATTTCGATCTCCAGCGGCAGCAGGAAGTAGAACGCTTTTTTGAAAAAGAAAGGCCCGCGTATGTTTTCCTTGCCGCGGCAAAAGTTGGGGGAATTTTGGCCAACAAGACCTACCCCGCCGAATTCATCTACAGTAACCTGACCATCCAGACCAATATCATCCATGCCGCTTACAAATACGGCGTAAAAAAACTCCTGTTCCTGGGCAGTTCCTGCATCTACCCCAGGCTGGCCCCCCAGCCCATGAAAGAAGAACACCTCCTGGCCTCGCCCCTGGAACCCACCAATGAAGCCTATGCCATCGCCAAGATCGCCGGTTTAAAAATGTGCCGCTATTACAACCAGCAGTACGGGACCGATTTCATTTCCGTAATGCCCACCAATCTTTATGGACCCAATGATAATTATAACCTCCAAACCTCCCATGTGTTGCCCGCGCTGATCCGGAAATTCCATGAAGCCAGGGTCAACAAAACCCCCTACGTGGATCTCTGGGGCTCCGGCTCGCCCCGCCGGGAGTTCTTATACGTCGATGACCTGGCCGACGCCGTCGTTTTCCTGGTGGAAAACTATGGTTTTAAAGATATCGGCGAAATTATCAATATCGGCGCCGGTGAAGATATCACCATCAAAGAACTGGCTGAATCCATACGACAAGCGGTGGGGTTTGCAGGGGAATTGAGGTGGGACGCAACCAAACCCGACGGAACCCCGCGAAAATTACTGGATGTTTCCCGGCTGCGGGCTCTGGGCTGGAAACACCGCTATTCCCTGGCAGAGGGCATAAAAAAAACTTATGAGGCCTATCTCAAAGGGGAGATAAAAAAATAAAAAAAAATTCCGCGCCTGTTGGAAAAACCAAAGATTTTTTGTATAATATATAAGCAATATCAAAAGGAGGAAAATCTCATGCATTGGCAAATCAAGTCATCAAAAGGCTTTATACTGTCGTTATGCTTTATTTTTGCGATTTTAATGGCGGGGGCGGTTTCCGCCGCGGAAGAGTCCCGGGGCAATAATCGCCCGGTGGCCGATGTGACCATCGGTTCAAGCGGTATTAATTTTGTCCCCAGGGTCAGTTACGGGCGGTTGACGTTAGCGGTTTCGCTTCCCGATGGCGCATTATTTCAAAAAAATTTCGATCCCGGCGCCGCTCCCTACCTGGGACTGGCGGAAGTGAGCAAGAATCGAATGATGGACGGGCATTATACTTATGAACTGCGCGTTAGCCCGGTGGCCGGGGTCAGGGTTCGCGACGAGGCCGCGGATTCGCAGATAAAAGCGGAAACGAGTCCCCAGGTTGCATTAACCCAAACCGGTCATTTTCTGGTCCGGGGGGGTTCGATCGTCATTCCGACCAATATGCCCGAACCCAAAGGCCAGGGGATCGCCAGGCCCGATTACACCTATAATGAAGATTTATATGTCGTCGGGAGTCTGTGTATCGGGACCGATTGCGCAGACCCGGAAACGTGGGCGTATGACGTCCTACGGTTAAAAGAAAACAATCTCCGCATTCATTTCGAAGACACCAGCAACACATCTTCATTTCCTGCCAATGATTGGCGAATCGTCGTCAACGATACCGACGACGGCGGCGCCAATTATTTCGCCGTCCAGGACGCCACCAGTGGGCTCGTACCCTTTACTATAGAAGCCGGGGCGCCGAACAATGCGCTTTACATCGAAGATTATGGCCGGATCGGCCTGAAAACCGCTGCCCCCGCCGTCGAGATGCACATCGTGGATGGGGATTCACCCGCGGTAAGGCTTGAACAGGACACTACCTCCGGGTGGACGGCGCAGGCCTGGGATTTGGCCGGCAACGAGTCCAATTTCTTTATCCGGGATGTCACCAACGCTTCCAAGCTTCCCTTCAGGATACAACCCGGCGCCCCCAGCAGCACCCTCTGCTTGAAGTCCGACGGTAAAATCGGCATCGGCACCTGGTCACCGACGGCGCAATTTCATATCGAAAAAACCGGCGAAAATGCCGCTGTTGTTTTTAATCGGACCGACGGCGCCATGGGTAAATTCACGGCTAGGCCCAGCGAAGTCTATCTCGGTTCCGGCTCTAACCACAATGTCCAGATTGTCGCCAACAATACCGTCGTCATGACTGTTACACCCACGGGTTATGTGGGAATCGGTAACACCGGTACGACTCATAAATTGGCTGTGGGTTCCAGCGGCGCCTATTGCGACGGCGGCGCCTGGGTAGACGGCTCCAGCCGGCAATACAAAAAGAATATCCGGGACCTCTCCATCGATGAAGCAAAAAATGCCCTGGATGAACTCAATCCAGTCAGATTCAATTATAAGGAAGATGATAAAGAAGAAAGCCTGGGCTTCATCGCAGAAGATGTTCCTGAACTGGTGGCTACAAAAGACCGGAAAGGCATGAGCCCCATGGACGTGGTGGCTGTCTTAACCAAAGTGGTACAGGAACAACAAAAAACAATAAAACAACTCCAGGAAAAGATCGCGCAACTTGAAAAGAAATAAGAAGAAAAAATCCCTGGTTCCCTGGCCCCCGACGATCCCGGTGTAATGTGTAAATGGTAAATAAATAATTAATTAAATAAAAAAATAGGAGGTAACACCATGGACAGGAGAAAAAAAACCTTGTCAACATTTGTTTTGATGTTTTTAATGATGGTTATATGGTTCGCAGGCGTCGCATATACGGCTGCCGCAAAAGGCGAACCGCCGGATTCCAAACCCGTGGCAGAAATCGCCATCAGTTCCACCGGGATTAACTGGCAGCCCAGGGTCAGTTACGGACAATTGGTCGTGACCATTGCCAGACCAGACGGCTCGGTTTTTCGTAAAGTCTTCGAAGCGGGAATCAATCCCTTTCTCGACCTATCGAGTATTTCCACCGGTGATTCCAGCGACGGATCGTATACCTATGAACTTCGGGTCGTCCCCGTGGGCAGTCCGAAGGTTCGCGGCGAGGAACCCCTTGCGGATGGAACGCCTGTACAAGAAGCATTAACCCAGACCGGTCACTTTTTGGTCCAGGGGGGCACCATCGTCAGTCAAAACGCTACCGAAAACCTGGCCCGCCCCATGGATGTGGTTCACGCCGATGATGTGATTATCACCGGAAGCCTCTGCGTGGGATTTGATTGTCTCACCGACGGCACGGAAAACTTCGGTTTCGACACCATTAAAATGAAGGAAAACAACATCCGGATTTTCTTCGACGATACCAGCAGCACCGCGGGATTCCCCGCTAACGACTGGCGTATCATTGCCAACGATTCCTCCAGCGGCGGCGGCAATTATCTTTCCATCGAAGACTCCACCGGCGCCAAAACCCCGTTTAAAATCGAAGCCGGGGCCCGCACCAGTTCCATTTATGTCAGCAGTACGGGAAGGGTAGGATTGGGAACCTCTACACCGGTCTTGAATCTCCATATCGTGCAAGGCGACACACCTTCTGTCCGGTTGGACCAGGACACTTCCTCCGGCTGGACAGCCCAGGTATGGGACATTGCCGGCAATGAATCCAACTTCTTCATCCGGGACACCACCGGCGGTTCAAAATTGCCATTCCGTATCCAGCCTGGCACCCCCACCAACACCCTCACAATGAAATCCGACGGTAAAGTCGGTATCGGCACCTGGTCGCCGACAGCCCAGTTTGACATTGAAAAAACCGGTGAAAATGCGGCCGTTATTTTTAATCGTACCGACGGCGCTATGGGTAAATTCACGGCCAGACCCACTGAAGTCTATCTTGGTTCCGGTTCTAACCACAACGTCCAGTTGGTGGCCAATAATACCGTTGTAATGACCATCACCCCCACCGTTAAAGTCGGGATAAGCAATACGGCCCCAACACACATGTTGGATGTGGGAGGATCAGGAGCGTATTGCAACGGCGGCGTATGGTTCGACGGCTCCAGCCGACAATATAAAAAGAATATCCGGGACCTCTCTCTTGAAGAAGCCAGGAATGCCCTTGATGAACTCAACCCCGTCAAATTCAACTATAAGGAAGATGAGCAGGAAGAAAACCTGGGATTCATCGCAGAAGATGTTCCCGAACTGGTAGCTTCGAAAGATCGAAAAGGCATGAGCCCCATGGATGTGGTGGCCGTCTTGACCAAAGTGGTCCAGGAACAACAGAAATCCATTCAAGAACAACAAAAAACAATATCCGAACTTAAAGAAAAAATTATCCAACTGGAGAAAAAGTAACATTCCCCATTCCCGGATCGATCTGCCCGGCAGCCCTTTTATGGGGACTGCCGGGCAAATTTTTTTCTATTGTTGTCCCACTAACAAATAGTTTCACTTAGCACGTTACCAGGAAGTCAATTAAACTAAATATCAATTAAAAATAGGAGGAATTATCATGTACAGGAGCAAAAAAATCTTGTCGATTCTTGTTTCAATGTTTATCGTGTCGCTTATCTGGTTTGCCGGCCCCGCTTACCCCGAAGCCGGAAAAGGTGAAGCCCCGAATTCCAAACCCGTGGCGGAAGTAATGGCCGGTTCTAACGGGATTACCTGGCAGCCAAAAGTCAGTTACGGACAGTTGATGGTAACCATTGCCAGGCCCGACGGTTCTATTTTTCGTAAAACCTTTGAAGCCGGCGTCAATCCCTATCTCGACCTATCCAGTATTTCCACGGCTGATTACTGCGACGGCTCGTATACCTATGAACTGCGCGTCACCCCTGTAGGTAACAAAAAGGTCCGTAGTGAAGAATTCACGGCAGAGGGTGTACAGGTTCAAGACGTATTGACCCAGAGCGGACACTTTTTGGTCCAGGGGGGCGCCATCGTCAGCCAGAACAACACCGAAACCCTGGCCCGGCCCATGGATGTGGTCCACGCCGATGATGTAATTGTCACCGGCAGCCTCTGCGTGGGATTTGATTGTCTCACCGACGGCACGGAAAACTTCGGTTTCGACACCATGAAAATGAAGGAAAACAGCATTCGGGTTTTCTTCGACGATACCAGCACCTCACAGGGATTCCCCGCCAATGACTGGCGTATCGTTGCCAACGATTCCTCCAGCGGCGGCGGTAATTATCTTGCCATCGAAGATTCCACCGGCTCGAAAGTTCCCTTTAAAATCGAAGCCGGGGCGCGCACCAGCGCCCTTTATATCGACGATGGGGGAAGGGTTGGCATCGGAACCGCTACCCCCATCATTAACTTGCATATCGTTACCGGCAACTCACCCGCTGTTCGTTTGGACCAGGACACTACATCCGGTTGGACGGCCCAGGTATTCGATATTGGCGGCAACGAGGCCAATTTCTTCATCCGGGACGTCACCGGCGGATCTAAAATGCCATTCCGTATTCAGCCCGGAACTCCTACCAATACCTTGACCCTCAGGGCAGACGGGAGAGTCGGTATCGGCACCTGGTCGCCGGCAGCCCAATTTGACATTGAAAAAACCGGTGAAAATGCGGCTGTTATCTTTAATCGTACCGACGGCGCTATGGGCAAATTCACGGCCAGACCCACTGAAGTCTATCTTGGTTCCGGTTCTGACCACAATGTTCAGATGGTGGCCAATAATACCGTTGTAATGACCATCACCCCCACCGTTAAAGTCGGGATAAGCAATACGGCCCCAACACACATGTTGGATGTGGGAGGATCAGGAGCGTATTGCAACGGCGGCGCATGGATCGACGGCTCCAGCCGGCAATTTAAAAATAACATAAAGAATCTGACTGCCGCTGAAGCAAAAGAAGCCTTAAACGGGCTCAATCCTGTAAAGTTTAATTACAAAGAAGATGATACGGAAGAGTGCCTGGGTTTCATCGCCGAAGATGTACCCGAACTGGTGGCCACAAAAGACCGTAAGGGCATGAGCCCCATGGATATCGCGGCCGTGTTGACCAAAATGGTACAGGAACAGCAGCAATCCATCCGGCAGCAGCAGGAAGCCCTTCAGGAACAACAAAAAAGAATTTCCGAACTCAAAGAGAAAATCGCCGCGCTTGAAAAAAAATAAAAGACGGTTTTGATCATTAGAATTTCGATTCGCCCGGCAAGCCCTATAACAGGCCAGCCGGGCGAACCCCTCCCTATTCCCTCTTCATTTCGTCCCCTTGCAAACCCTGGGTAATCTTAAAATTTAATAAAACATAAAAAGGAGGAAAAAAATGAACAGAAAATTTTTCTGGTCAGTATGTGTTTCGATGTTTTTAATCGTATTTAGTTTCAACGACGCGGCATTTGCGTCCGCGACTTCCACTGAGCCGCTCGATGCGAAACCCGTGGCCGATGTGGTGGTGAACTCCGGCGGGATCAACTTCCTGCCGAAAGTAAACTGCGAGCAAATCCTTTTGACCGTGTCCAGGCCCGATGGTACCGTTGTGGGCAAAGCATTCCCCTCCGGCAGCCAGCCCAATATCGAGCTTTCCGGCATATGCGACGGCAACCCTTACGACGGGACGTATACCTACGAACTGCGCGTGTCACCGATAGGCGCTAAAAAAGTTCGCGGCCCTGAAAATGAAGAGACTTCTCTTCAACAGGGACAAACAAACCGGCCGGCCTTGACCCAGTCGGGTCACTTCCTGGTCCAGGGGGGCGTTATCGTCAGTAAAAGCGGCCCCGAAGGCCCGGCCCGGCCCATGGATGTGGTTCACAACGATGATGTGATCATTACCGGCAGTCTCTGCATCGGGTATGATTGCGCTACCGATGGAACAGAGAGTTTCGGCGCCGATACCATTAAATTCAAGGAAAACACCATGCGGATTTTCTTCGACGACACCAGCTCCGCGGCGGGATTCCCCGCCAACGACTGGCGTATCGTTGTCAACGACGCCTCCAGCGGCGGCGGCAATTATTTTGCCGTCGAAGACACCACCGAGGGATCGACCCCGTTTAAAATCGAAGCCGGGGCCCCATCCAACGCCCTTTATGTCGATGATTCCGGTAGAATCGGGATAGGAACCGCCACCCCGATTTACAATATTAATGTCGTATACGGGGACTCCCCCGCTGTCCGGCTGCACCAGGACACATCCTACGGCTGGACCGAACAGAAGTGGGATATTTCCGGGAACGAAGCCAACTTTTTTGTTCGCGACGGCACCAATGGCTCGAAACTCCCCTTCAGGATTGAACCCAATACCCCCACCAACACGCTTACCATGAAATCCAACGGCTATGTCGGTATCGGCACCTGGTCGCCGGAAGCCCAATTCGAAATCGAAAAAACCGGGGAAAACGCGGCAGTTATCTTTCAACGAACGGATGGTGCAACAGGAAAATTCACTGCGCGACCCAGCGAAGTCTATCTCGGCTCCGGTTCCAACCACAACGTCCAGATGGTGGCCAATAATGTTGTTGTGATGACCATGACCCCCTCCGTTAAAGTCGGTATTAGCAATACGTCCCCAACGCACATGCTGGATGTGGGTGGTTCCGGCGCCTATTGCAACGGCGGCGCCTGGACCGACGGTTCCAGCCGACTGTTCAAAAACAACATCAGGGACCTTACCGTCGCTGAGGCAAAAGAAGCCTTAAACGGACTCAATCCCGTAAAGTTTAATTACAAAGATGATGAAACTGAAGAGTCTCTGGGTTTCATTGCCGAAGACGCACCCGAATTGGTGGCCACCAAAGACCGGAAGGGTATGAGTCCCATGGACGTGGCGGCGGTGCTGACCAAAGTCCTCCAGGAGCAGCAAAAAACCATCCGGGAACAACAAAAAGCTTTCCGGGAGCAGCAAAAGTCCATCCTGGAACAGCAGAAAGCCATTCAAGAGCAGCAAAAAACCATCGCCGAACTCAAAGAGAAAATAGCGGCAATAGAGAAAAAGTAAAAATTCAAATTAATGCAGTAAAAAAACGGCGGGACAAGGTTTCTTTTGTCCCGTCGGGTTGAGTTAAAATTTAGTTACCCATCATTCATCATTATTTTTTCTCAAGCGTTGCCACTCTTTCCTGCAGATCGGCGCGGAATTTGCGATGTAAAGCTTATTGGAACCGGTCTCATCCTTGTCCCTGGATTCGTCATTTAAGGAGTTGTAATGAAATAAATTGATCGTTTTAGCTTTCGGAATTTTTCCCTCAAATCAAGGGCAAATTTCAAGAACAATTCAGAGCATTCGGTACAATAAAGGTATTCTTGCGATGTTTTTTGCCTT